>JGI24130J36418_10000740_pt1 | contig 11007 bp, 10 predicted proteins | sample BarGraNGADG00212_FD_36418 | JGI IMG/M metagenome (IMG submission 36418)
TCACCTACCATGATCCCTGCCACATGACGACGCGCTATCAGGGCGTCGTGGCCCAGCCGCGCGAGCTGATCAAGAATGTCCCGGGCGTGGAGTTCAAGGAGATGCCCGAGGCGGACTGGTGCTGTGGAGCCGCCGGTTCCTACAACGTCATGCACAACGATGTCTCCATGAAGGTGCTCGAACGCAAGATGGGGAACGTGGCGAAGACTGAGGCCGAGATTGTCGTGACCGAATGCCCTTCCTGCATTATGCAGCTGTCCCTGGGCGCCAAGCGTCAGGGTCTGCAGAACATCAAGGTCATGAACGTCTCGCAGTTGCTCGACGAATCTTACCGTCGGGGCGAAAGCGAGACGTTCGCTAAAAGGTAGGATCTTAACTCAGCCCGGCCACAGGCCCGGCGGCGGAGCGCGCGGGTGTGTCCCGGGTGTTGCCTCAAATCGCGTACAGCTAGCGCAGTGTCTCAGAAATAGCTTGACATGTGGGCCGGCGTCGTAGTAGTCTCCGAGGCATGGCATCGGGCCCGGCACGCACGATCGTCTCCGCTGAGCAGCGCGGGCTGCTGGAGCGCTGGGTGGGTGCTCATGGCACGCCGCAGAGCGTGGCGCTGCGGGCGCGGATCGTGCTGCTGGCCGCAGAGGGCGGCTCCAACAGCGAGATCGCTCGCCAGCTGTTTGTCAGTCGCCCGACGGTGATCATGTGGCGGGCGCGCTTTGCGGCCGACGGGCCGGCGGCCCTGACCGAGGTGAAGCCGGGCCGTGGGCGCAAGCCCACGATCTCGGCGGCCAAGGTCAAGGCGATCGTGGCGGCCACGACCCAGACCGTGCCCCCGCATGAGACGCACTGGAGCTGTCGCACGATGGCCGCCGCCCAAGGCGTGAGCCCGGCCACGGTGCAGCGCATCTGGGACGCCTACGGCCTGAGGCCGCACCGCATCAGAACGTTCAAGCTCTCGGGCGACCCGCTCTTCACCGAGAAGCTCACGGACGTGGTCGGCCTCTACCTGAACCCGCCCGAGAAGGCGCTCGTTCTCTGCGTCGACGCGAAGAGCCAGATCCAGGCGCTCGATCGCAGCCAGTCGAGCCTGCCGATGAAGCCCGGCCGCGCCGGTACCATGACCCATGACTACAAGCGCAACGGCACCACCACGCTGTTCGCGGCGCTGAGCACTCTCGATGGCAGCGTCGTCGGCCAGTGCCTGTCCCGCCACCGCCACCAGGAGTTCCTCAAGTTCCTGCGCACGCTGGACTGCGAGTTTGCCGGCGGGTGTGACCTGCACCTGATCCTCGACAACTACCAGACCCACAAGCACGCAGGCGTCGCTGCCTGGCTTGCCAGGCACCCGCGCTTCCACCTGCACTTCACCCCCACCAGCAGCTCCTGGCTGAACCTCGTCGAGCGCTGGTTTCGGGAGCTCACCGAGAAGGCTCTTCGCCGCGGCGTCTTCCCCAGCGTGCCCGATCTCATCGCCGCCATCGGGGGCTTCCTCCAGGCCCACAACCAAGACCCCAGACCGTTCGTCTGGACCCGCCTCCGTGGAGGCCATCCTCGAGAAGGTCGGGCGCTGTAAAGCCGTTTTGGAGACACTGCACTAGAGGGGATCCCGTGAAAGCACTGGTTTATGGCGGTCCGGGGAAAGAGTCCTGGCAGGACGTTTCGGAACCGGCAATCATTCACCCCACCGACCAGCGCGTTTCTCGGAAGCCCAGGTGAGCCTCTCGGCACTCGACCTGGGGCTGCTGGCGCTGGCCGCCGTGGGCGGCGGCGCGGTCAATGCACTCGCCGGGGGAGGGACGCTCATCACCTTCCCGGCGCTCACGGCCGTAGGCATACCCGCGCTGAATGCGAACGTCACGAACACGGTGGCCCTTATGCCGGGCTTCCTCGGCGGGGCCATGGGCCAGCGTGACGACCTGCGCGGCCAGCGACGCCGGGTCGCGGTGATGGCGATCCCGGCGGTGGCCGGTGGCATCATCGGCGGCGCCCTGCTACTCACGACAGGCGCCGCGCTGTTTGACGCACTGGTCCCCTGGTTGATCCTCCTGGCGACCGCCCTCCTGGCGGCCGAGCCCTGGCTCAAGAGGACGGTGGTGCAGCGGCTGAATTCGCCGGCGGCCGGGAAGCGCCCGAACCTCGCCGCCGTCGTCGCCGCCGCGTTCGTCAGCGCGGTCTACGGTGGCTACTTCGGCGCGGGGCTGGGCATCGTCATGCTGGCGCTCTTCTCCTTCGTGCTGCCTGACTCACTCACCCGGGTGAACGCCTTGAAGCAGGCCCTGGCGGTGCTCGCCAACGGCGCCGCGGCGATCCTCTTCGCGAGCACCGGCGACGTCGTCTGGACGGCCGCGGCGGTGATGGCGGTCGGTGCCCTTCTCGGCGGTTCGCTCGGTGGCCGGTTCGCCGGCAAGGTCCGGGCGAGCATCCTGCGGGGCGTCGTAGTCGCGCTTGGGGTGGTCATCGCAGTGCTGTTCTTCGTGAAGTAGCTGAGGCGCCCTCGACGCCCACATACAAGCCGCCGGTTCAATGGTGGCGGCCGGCACCGACTCGCCGAGCACGATCAGGGTGAACAGCCCGTACCGCTCAGCCATGTGCTCGACGTCCCAAGGGGTCGGGCCGGTGCGCTCGGCCAGCAGGGGAACGCTGAGCTCGGCCAGCACTAGCACGCAGAACGAGAGCATCGACAGCTCACGCGGCAGGAACAGGCGCAGCACCCAGCCCACCTGGACGACGGCGATGCCACCCGCGTAGCGCGGGCAGGTCGCGCGGCAGTCCGGGTGACCTGCCTGCGCGCGCATCCACTGGGCGATCGAGACAGCTCCAGGGGGCGGACGCGCCGATGCTCCTCGTCGCGGTCGTGGCCGTTTATCCGGGAAGCCCACGGGCGTGCGCCGGACTGGACGGCGTCCGAGGTGGTGTTGCTCATCGCGGCAGTATCGCGGTGCCGCTGGGTTCTGGACAGCCGGTCACCCTGGCTAGCCGCTGGTGCTGAACCCGGTGGCAGAGACGGCCCTGGCGCACATGTCCTGGTCCTGCTCGCCGGTGCCTCCGCTGGCGCCGAGTGCGCCGAGCAGCGCACCACCGCGGTAGATCGGAACTGCGCCGGTCTGTGGGGTGAAGCGGCCATGAGTCATCGTGATGATGGCGGTCGCGAAGTTCGGCATCGGGGTCATCTTCTCCTTCTGCGCGGCGCTGGGCACGCCGTACGCCGCGGAGGTCCACGCCTTGCCGAGCGCGACGTCGGCGCTCACCCAGCGAGCCCGTCCACGCGTGCAAACGCGAGCAGGTGCCCGCCGGCGTCCATGACCGCGAACGACATGGGCGGTGCCCCCAGCTCAGCTCGGCCGCCGCGTCCCGCGCGGCGGTGAGCGTGCCCTTGAACTTGTCTGGTGCGAGCAGCACGTTCGCCACGGTCCGCCTCCGCTGTGGTGCGTGCTGATCGCCATCGCNTNNCGGCGGATGACGAGCAGCACGNTCGGTGGGTCGCCGGTCAGNCAAGGTTGGCGATGATGGCCGTCGGGGCGTCGATCCCCTTGGCCGCCAGGCTCTCGAACTCGACGACANNGTCGATCTCCGTGCCCATNGAGACGTTGGTGACCCGCTCGACGATGACCTCGACGACCACGGGCACNCGGAACTCGGCCATGAGNTTCTTGGCCTGCTCGAGCGCGGGCAGGATCTCCTCCGGCTCGAACACGCGAATCGCCTTGCAGCCCAGCCCTTCGGCCACCTTGACGTGGTCCACGCCGTAGCCGTTCACCTCCGGGGAGTTGACGTTGTCGAAGGAGAGCTGCACGCAGTAGTCCATGTCGAACGCCTCGCTGGGACTGCCGGATCAGGCCCAGATAGGCGTTGTTCACGAGGACGTGGACGTAGGGCAGGTTGAACTGCGCTCCGACCGCCAGCTCCTCGAGCATGAACTGGAAGTCGTAGTCACCGGAGAGNGCGACGACGGTCGCCTCGGGGTCGGCCACGGCCACGCCGAGCGCGGCCGNGACCGTCCAGCCCAGCGGCCCGGCCTGGCCGGCGTTGATCCAGTGTCGCGGCTCGAACACGTGCAGCAGCTGCGCCGCCTGGATCTGGGACAGCCCGATGGTGCTGACGTAGCGGGTTTCCGGGCCGAAGGCCCGGTTCATCTCCTCGTAGACGCGCTGCGGCTTGACCGGCACGTTGTCGAAGTGGGTCTTGCGCAGCAGGGTGCCCTTNCGCTCCTGGCAGCTCTTGGACCAGTCGTCGCGGTTCTTCAGCAGGTGNTGGTCGCGNCGCTCGCGGGCGACCTGGACGAACAGCTCGAGCGCCGCCTTGGCGTCGGAGACGATGCCGTAGTCGGGGGCGAAGACCCGGCCGATCTGGGTCGGCTCGATGTCGACGTGCACGAAGGTGCGGCCCCTGGTGTAGACGTCGAGCCCGCCGGTGTGCCGGCTGGCCCAGCGGTTGCCGATGCCGAGGACGAAGTCGGACTCGAGCATCGTCGCGTTGCCGTAGCGATGCGAGGTCTGCACCCCCACCATGCCGGCCATCAGCGGGTGGTCGTCGGGCACGATGCCCCAACCCATCAGCGTCGGGATGACCGGGACGCCGGTGAGCTCGGCGAACTCGACCATGAGCTCGGCGGCGTCGGCGTTGATGATCCCGCCGCCGGCGACCAGCAGCGGACGCTCGGAGGCCTCGAGCAGGTCCAGCGCCTTCTCGACCTGGGCCCGGGTCGCGACCGGCTTGTAGACCGGCAGCGGCGCGTAGGTGTCGGGGTCGAAGTTGATCTCGGCCATCTGGACGTCGATCGGCAGGTCAATCAGCACCGGCCCGGGCCGGCCGGAGCGCATCTCGTGGAAGGCCTGCGCGAAGGCGCCCGGCACCTGGGCCGGCTCGAGCACCGTCATGGCCATCTTGGTCACCGGCTTCGCGATCGCGGTGATGTCGACCGCCTGGAAGTCCTCCTTGTGCAGCTTGGCGACCGGCGCCTGGCCGGTGATGCACAGGATGGGGATCGAGTCCGCGCTGGCGGAGTAGAGGCCGGTGATCATGTCGGTGCCGGCCGGTCCGCTGGTCCCGACGCAGACGCCGATGTTGCCGGCCTTGGTCCGCGTGTAGCCCTCGGCCATGTGCGACGCGCCTTCGACGTGGCGGGCCAGCACATGGGTCAGCCCGCCGTTGGTGCGCATGGCGGAGTAGAAGGGGTTGATCGCGGCACCGGGAAGGCCGAAGACGTGGGTGACCCCCTCACGCTTCAAGATCTCCACGGCCGCCTGGGCGGCTGTCATGCGTGGCATGGCGCGTCTCCTGTATGTCGAGTGGTTCAGTGGGGGCGGCGGCCGGAGAGCTGCTCGACGAGCCTGAGCAGACCTGAGTGGTCCAGGGCACCGTCGCCCTGGGCGACGAGCGAGGCGACGAGTTGGCCGACGACGGCGCCGAGGGGGGTGACGACCCCGGCCTCACGGGCCGCGGCCTGGACGATGCCGAGGTCCTTGTGGTGCAGCTCCAGCCGGAAGCCCGGCGTGAAATCGCGGGCCCGCATCCCGGCGCCCTTGCGCTCCAGGACGGTGCTGCCGGCGAGGCCGCCGCCGAGGACCTTGAGCGCGGACTCGGTGTCGACGCCATAGGCCTCGAGGAACACCAGAGCCTCGGCCAGGAGCTCGATGTTGCCCGCGACGATGAGCTGGTTGGCGGCCTTGACCGTCTGACCGGACCCGGCCGGTCCGACGTGGACGACGGTCCGGCCCACTGCGTCGAGCACGGGCTGCGCCGCCGCGAAGTCCTCGGCCGAACCGCCGACCATGATCGAGAGGACCGCCTCGATGGCGCCCTGCTCCCCGCCGGACACCGGCGCGTCCAGGACGCGGAGCCCGGCCGCCTTGCCCTGTGCGGCCAGGCGCTTGGACACGTCCGGGCGGATCGAGGAGAAGTCGATGACCAGGGTTCCCTCGGCAGCGTTGGCGAAGACGCCGTCCTCCCCGCCCAGGACGGCTTCGACGTCGGGCGAGTCCGGGACCATCGTGGCGACGACGTCGGCGCCCTTGACCGCCTCAGCGACCGACGCGGCGGCGCGGCCGCCCGCGGATACGAGCTGGTCGACCTTGGCCTGGCTGCGGTTGTAGCCGACGACGTCGAAGTCGGCCTTGACGAGGTTGGCGGCCATCGGCCCGCCCATGATGCCGAGGCCGATGAAGGCGACAGTGGTCATGATCTGCTCCCGTGTGGTGTGTGGGGGTGCTCAGGCGGTGGCGGCGCGACGCTCGCGCGGCAACCAGGCGAAGCTGTCGGTGGTCGTGGTGGTGGGCTTGTACTCCAGCCCCACCCAGCCGGTGTAGCCAGCGGCCTCCAGCGTGGTCAGGTAGCCATCGAGATCCAGCTGCCCGCTGCCCGGCTCGCCCCGGCCCGGACTGTCGGCGACCTGGACGTGCGCCGTCCGCGCAGCGTAACGCTCGATGACGACGTCGAGGTCGTCACCGTTGACCGCCAGGTGGTAGAGGTCGAGCAGGAAGGCGAGGTTGGTCGCGGCGCTCTTCTGCTGGACGCGGTCGATGACCGCGATGGCGTCGGCGGCGAGCTTGAGCGGGTAGCTCGGCGTGCCGCTCACCGCCTCGAGGAGGACGACGGCGTCGATGCCGGCGGCGGCTTTGGCGGCGAGGGCAAGGTTCTCCACGGCCAGCTCGTCCTGCTCGTCGGCGGCGACACCGTCGATGCGGTTGCCGTAGAGCGCGTTGAAGGCGCGGCAGCCCAGGCGCTCGCCGACGCCGANCGTGACGTCGATGTTGTCGCGCANCTCTGCTTGCCGGGCGGGCCAGGAGACCAGGCCGCGGTCGCCGCCGGGCATGTCGCCGGCGAAGAAGTTCAGCCCGGCCAGCTGGACGCCGGCGTCCTCGATCGAGCGCACGAACGCGTCGACGTCGCTGTCCGACGGGACGGCGGTGGCGAACGGCCACCAGAACTCCACCGCGTCGAACCCGGCCGCCTTGGCGGCACCGGGCCGTTCGAGCAAGGGCAGCTCGGTGAACAGGATCGAGCAGTTGACCTCGTAGCGCAGTAGGTGGGTCATGACTTCCTTTCGCCTCCGCATAATTCCGTATATCGCAAGTAGGGGGGATAGTCGGTTACCTCCTCCTCCCCTGGCTCCGGCTCCAGTCGTAGCCGAACGTCAGCTCAGCCTCGGTGAGCGGCCCGGCAACCACGGCTTGCGCGATCAGCCGACGGAAGACGAGCCCACAACTGTCGGAGCTGCGTCTGTTGAAGCGGAACGTGAACTCCTCCAGATAGGACTGCAGGTGGGCCGAGGTGACAGAGCCCTGATGCGTGCTCAGGATCCAGCGTTTGAGGAGGGCGGCGACGCGGTGCACTCCGGGCATCGAGACGTGGGCGGGATCACTCGACGAGGAAAGCGCAGTGCGCTCGTGCAGGTACTCGTGTGTGAGCAGGCCGTTGTACCCAGTCCAGCCGTCCGTGCGCACGGTCGCTCTCTGGGCGATGACGTCGCCTACAAAGGGCTGGAGGCTCGCGCCGGAGGCATCGGGGACGTGGCGCATCGGCACTCGCCCGAATCCCTTGGGCTCCTTGACCTCGACGGCGATCACGAGACGGCTCTGCTGGTCCCGCGCCCACACTTGCCGTCATGCTCAACGCCACCCACGAGGGTCTCATCGACCTCGACCGCTCCCGAGAGTCGTTCGCGCTCGCTGCGCANCATCGCCAGACGGTAGCGCTGTAGCAGCGCCCAGGCAGTCCGGTAGCTGGTACCCAGCGTGCGCTCCAGGGTCTTGGCCGAGACACCGTTCTTGGCGGTCGTCAGATGCCAGGCGGCCTCGAACCAGGTCGTCAGTGGTATGCGGGTCTTGTCGAGGATCGTGCCGGCCGTCACGGATGTCTGGTGCCGACAGGTAGGACAGACGGGCCGACCCCGCGTCTGACGCCAAGGCGCCCCACACACGCCGCAGGCTGGGCAAGAGAACTCCGTCGGCCAGCGCAACTGCTCCAGGTGGGTGGCACACGCGGCGTCGCTGGGGAACCTCTCTACGAACTCACGGTATGTACGGGGGAAGTCCCGCTCGATTGTCAAGTTGCCCCGCATCACCCCACCCACCCTCGCCGGTCAGCAGGCAGCATATCGCAGGAGGAGCTAACCGACTACCCCCCGCGGCGTGATTAACTGCCATCGCTCCTCGTCGCTGCCCCCCAGAGTCGGGTCGATGCCCGCCGTGCAGCCGCCGCTGACGCTTCCCTTGACGTACACCTCGGCCTCGACGGTATCGCCCACCACGACTGCCCCGGCTACGAGCTGATGCAGCCAGATGTACTTGCCGGTGCTGGCCGTCGGTAAGAGAGGCTCGTCATCAGTTTGTGTCCGGGAGGTGTCGAAACAGCGCTCAGGTGGGGCACAAACGCCCCCCGCTGGCGTCGAGAGTGCACTCCATGGTGCCGTTTGCTGCCCCTTTGGGACAGGGTTGCGTGCACAGCGAGCCACTATATCGCGTGCTGACTCCAGCGTTTTCCCTGCTCAGGACCATGCTCGCTCAAGCGCTACCGGCGAGCAGCAGGAGAAGTGGGCTTGAAAAAGGCCTGATTCTCGCTGATTCAGACCATAAACCGGCTCGCGTCTCGTCGGCATCGCGTCGGCAAGGCCTGACGTGGCAGCCAAAAGAAGGGCGAAGAACTGGCCGGGAGCAGCGACTTGTGGTGGGCCGCGTAGGGATCGAACCTACGACACCCTGGTTGGCGACAAGGTTGATGGCATCGAAGCCGAGGCCGGCGAACGCGTTCTCGGGGTGCCGGCCGTATGCCGAGCGGTACCAGGTGCTGAACTGGCGCATGGCGATGGTGCTGTGCGGCAGGCCGAAGGCGGCGTGGGTGGTGAAGTACACGCAGCCGCCGGTCTGCCGGGCCGCCTCGATGAGCTCCGGGTTGTCGTAGCTGTCGCCGCCCATGATGGGCTGGCGGTAACCGGCCGCGCGCAGCTTGCGTACCAGCGGCCCGGCGTCATCGGGGCCCGCGGCGACGAAGAGCAACCGGGCCTTCGGTAGCGCGGCGTTCCCGCGGTCGTCACCCTCGCCGCCGCTCTGGCCGCCGGGCGGAGCCAGCAGCTTGGCGAGGTCGTGTTCCCCGGTGTGGAAACCGGCGCGCAGGACGACTGTGCCGCCCTGGGCGCTGAAGCTCTGCCCGAAGTAACCCGCAAGGAGGAGCGTGTAGTCCGTGTCCTTGTCGAAGAGGATGGCGGCGGTGCGGGCGCCGAGCCAGTCGGCGGCGTACTCGGCGCCGGCCGCCGCCTGCCCGTTGTCGCCGAAGCAGGCGAGGAAGAGCCAGTCGGGGACCTGGGCGGGCAGCAGGGGAGAGGTGGCGCCGCTGGTGACAAAGGGGATGCCGGCACGCGCCGCCACCCGTGCGGCCGCCAGCACCTGGTCGGTGTCGCTGAGGCCGATGATCGCCGTCACCTTGAAAGCGACCAGGTTCTCCGCGTCGGACCGGACGAGCGCAGGGTTGGTCTGGCCGTCGCGTTCAAGCAACTCCACGCGGCGGCCGGGGAGGCCGCCGGCGGCGTTGATGCGGTCGACGGCCAAGGCGCGCCCCGTCCAGCGACGGGCCGTCCAGAGGCGCTTGCGAGCCCGTGAGGCTATAGATGGCGCCGATGTGGATCGGCTCCGGACTCGTCTGCTGCGTCACGACCTGAGCGCCGCCACAGACCGCGAGGCCGGCGGCAAGAGCCGTCGCGACCGTCGCGGCCGCCGCTGCGCGGAAGCTGATCGTGCGTCTCACACGGGTCCTTTGCCCGACAACCAGGCTCAACCATGGTAGTCGAGAGTCGCGGCGGCTTCATCCCGGGCTCTGCAAGCCGACCCGGGAGGGCTGCCGAGGGCGCGCAGCGGGCTCGCTGCAGATTTACGGGGGCGAGACGTCACGCGTAGGATAGGGAGAAGAAGTGGCGCGCACGGCAGGACTCGAACCTGCGACCTTCGGTTCCGTAGACCGACGCTCTAATCCAACTGAGCTACGTGCGCAACGGGCTGGAAGTATACCCGAAAACGGGGCCTCTGGAGAACCCGGCGTTCAGAGGCCGGCGGGTGAGAGGCGCGCCACGAGTTCGTCGTCCTCCATCTCGCCGGTCTCCACGAAGCCCAGCGCCANGTAGAGGCCGCGCGCGGGCGCGTTGCCGGGCGCGTAGCTGAGCGCGCAGGAGCGACAGCCCTCGGTCTCGATCAGGCGGCGGGTGAGAGCCTCGACGGTCGCGCGGCCGAAGCCCTTTCGCTGCCGCGTTTGGTCGATCACGAGGCCGCCGATCCAGCCGCTCTGGTCATCGGGGTCGACGGCCCACATCACGAAGCCGACGACCTCGTCGTCGGCGTACACGGCCAGCGGATGCCAGACGTCGCCGTAGTGGCAGAGGCAGAGGTAGCGCGCGACCGGTGAGACGAAGTCGCGCTGCTCGGGAGCGACCTCGAGGTCGGCGCAGGCGCGCCAGTTGTGGGCCTCGACGTGGCGGAGTTCGATGATGGGTGTCCTGGAGGCCTCGTGTGGGTGGAAGAGACTGGCGGAGAAGCCGGGATTCGAACCCGGGAAGGAGTTTAACACCCCTTAACCGCTTAGCAGGCGGTTGCCTTCAGCCACTCGGCCACTTCTCCGCGCAGGGCGGGCGCCCTGGGCGCCGCGGTCACCTAGTGTACCGCATGAGGGCGGGCGCCGGAACCGCCGCCCGCCGCCCTCGCCGTCGGCTATCATTGCCCCCGGACGTCTCATCGGCATCGTGGTGAACAGGGGAGGGGCGCGTGGACATCGCCGGTCTTGATCCAGCAGTCGTGGCGGAGGTCGAGCGGGAGACGAGCGAGCTGCTCAGCCGGCTCATCCAGATCGACACCAGCAACCCGCCCGGCAACGAGACGGCGGTGGCGGAGTTCATGGACGGGTGGTTTCGCGAGGCCGGCCTGCACGGCGTGATCGTCGGCGAGCCGGCCGATCGGCGCAGTTTCGTGCTGCGCCTCGAGGGACGGCGGTCGGGGCCGTCCCTACTGCTGCTCGCTCACGAGGACGTGGTGC
>JGI24130J36418_10000748_pt1 | contig 10987 bp, 8 predicted proteins | sample BarGraNGADG00212_FD_36418 | JGI IMG/M metagenome (IMG submission 36418)
CCCCGATGGCGCTGAAGTACTCAGCCCGCAGTTGATCGACCCGCCCATGTGCCGATCACCCGATTCGGTGTCCGGCCAGGTCGTCAGTCGGTGGATCCAGGCTTAGGTCGACCGGACGTGGTGGCAACCGGGCGGCGCCTTCTCGAGGCGCAACTACCCATCCAGGTGCTGGCGGGCGGCGGCCACTTTGAGCGCTCGCCCTCCTATCACTGCCAGGTCCTCGGGGACCTCATCGACATCCTCGGCCTTCTCACGGCTGCCAGCGCACCATCGGTTGCCGGGCTGGATGGCGCCATCGACTCGATGCGTCGGTGGCTGGGTGCCATGGTGGGGGCCGACGGTGAGGTGGCACTGTGCAACGACACCACTCCGGTTGGCACGCGAAGGCTCGCGGCGCTGGGCCCCCCTCCCCCACCCCAGGAACCGGTGACCGTCCTCGCCGCGTCCGGCTTCGTGGTGGTCAGGCCCGACGAGCGCACCCAGCTCATCCTCGATGTCGGTGATCCGTGCCCCGACGACCTGCCCGCCCATGCCCACGCCGACTGCCTGTCGTTCGAGCTGTGGGTCGGCGGTGAACGATGGGTGGTGGACACCGGTACATCGACCTACGAGGCCGGCCTGCGGCGCGCGTATGAGCGGTCGACCGCAGCGCACAATACCGTCGAGATCGACGGGGAAAACCAGACGGAGGTGTGGGGGATCTTCCGGGCGGCACGGCGGGCGCGGGGGACCTTGGAACTCGTCGCCATCGACGGCGGTACGGTCGAAGTGGTGGCGTCCCACGACGGCTACCAGCGACTGCCCGGCTCCCCAGTGCACCGGCGACGCTGGCTCATCAGCCCCGGGCGCGTGGAGATCACCGACACGATCACAGGAGCGGGTGCCCATCAGGTGGTCAGCCGTCTGCACGTGTCCCCAGCGGCAGCATCGAGCTGTTCGATCACCGGGCGGGGCGGTCGTGCGAGTTCCGAGGCGTGCTATACCACGTGGGGCTTCGGCGTGCTCGAACCTGCCACCATGCACCGGGTGGACGTCGAGGGCGTTGATCTGCCATCAACGTCGGGATGGCTTCTCGAGTGGTCCTGATCGACAATGATAAGGCGGCCGATGAGCAGCTTCGACGAACCAAATACCGCTCGTCACCCGCGCAGCCGCGACTTGTACCTCATAATGGGAAGCACGAACACCCGTTCCTCTTTCCGATGGATTGGAGTCTGAAGTGAGCTGGAGGAACTTGGCCGAGGACCTTACTCATCGAGTCGTTCTACGCCGACGCCTCCCCGATCCGTTTCCCCGCCTGCCCTTTTATGTTTCCTCAGAGGGCGGCTTGCGTTATCTGCGTCCGAGCCTCCGCCATGTTGATCCCACCCTGCTGAGAACTGCTCTGCGATGTGTGCGCCCCGGACAGGTGGTGTGGGACGTTGGTGCAAACGTTGGGCTCTTTTCCATCGCGGCCGCCGCGCTCGCTGGAACGGGCGGCCGCGTGTTCGCTATGGAACCAGACACCTGGCTCGTCTCCCTACTCAGAAAGACTGCAGCAGGCGAAGGCCCTCGAGCGCCGATCGAAGTTCTGCCTGTCGCCGTTTGCGACGAGAACGGACTCGCAGGATTCAACATCGCCAAAAGGTCTCGGGCAACCAGCCACCTCGATGGCTTCGGATCGACCCAGACTGGAGGTACCCGATGGCACGAGACCGTCGCAACGATGACGCTCGATCGCCTTTTGGAACTCCGACCGGCTCCTGATTTCCTCAAGGTGGATGTAGAAGGAGCCGAGGTGCAGGTACTTCGCGGTGCGGAAGGAGTATTGAAACTGGGCGTGACCCTACTGATCGAAGTCGGAACAGAGCACTCTGTTGAGGTGGCCCAGCTGCTGCGCCCTCACGGCTATCGCTTCTTTGATGCAGAGAATGCTGACTTCCCAGAGTGCGAGTTGCCGCCGTACTCGACGCTCGCAGCGACCAACCTCCAGCGGATTGGCAAGAAGTAGCGTTGGATTCCAATACCTTTGCGGGAACGGACCAGGCGGCAACAATGATGGTCTCGGATAGTGGAGGCGATCGATCAATCAGGATATGTGACCGAACGTGGCTGAGGTGGCGGGGTGAAAGGCCGTCTAGTACGTGCGGAGCGTCGGAACTCCCGCTGACGCGCCAGAACAGAGTGAAATCGTGAGCGCCGCGACCGCCTCGGCTGGATCCGCTCCACCCCGGAGCCTGACCGGCACCCAGGATGCGCATTTCGGTGCGCGGGCGACATCGTGGACCGACCGCTACCGATCGAGCCCGTCGTTCCGCGCTCGGCTCAACGTCGTTGGGGGGGCCATCGATGAACTCCTGCGCGATCGCCGACAGGCTCGGGTTCTCGGCTTCGACGGGGGTACCGGGGTGTTCTCGGCGGTGGCGTCTCGGTCGGCGTCATGTACGGTCTGCGTCGACCGGTCACTACCAATGTTGTCCGAAGGCATGGCCGACCGCCCCTCGATGGCCGCCATGCTGGCGTCGGCGGGGTTCGACGGGTCGTTGCGCACCGTTGTTCGGATCGCCGGCGATGACCGGTGCGTCGGATCGCTGCAGGCGACGTTCGATCTGATCCTGGCGATCGCCGTCGTGGAGTAAGTTGCTGATGCCGTGACCCTGCTGACCCGACTGACCCAGCGCTTGGACCAGGGCGGAACGCTCCTCATCACCGTGCCCAATCGGACCTCACCTGTGCGGATCGCGCAACGGGTCGCCCAACCACTGCTCGCACGGAAGTCGGCAAGCACCGGCCGGCTGGCCGACCAATCGTTCGTCGGACTCCGGCCACACGGCGACGACGTTCCCTGGCGACGGGCCGCCGCCGCGGGATTGGTCGTCAGACACGAGACGGCGATGCCACTCGGCCTCTCAGGAGTTCGACGGTGGTTTCATCCAACCCTGCTCATCTCGCTTTGCCGAGCGGAGGATCACCGTGGCTAAATCGCTTCGTCTGGCCGCCTATGTCCTGACCCGGAACGAAGAAGCCAAGATCCGCCGTGCGATGACCTCGTTGCTCAAGGTGACGCCACAAGTCGTCGTCGTTGACTCGGAGAGCACTGACGAGACCCGAGCAATCGCCGCCGAACTGGGCGCCGACGTCGTCGTCCATCCGTTCGAGGGCTTTTCTGCCCAACGCAATTGGGCCCTCGACTACGTGAAGGACCGGTACCAACCCGACTACGTTCTCTCATTGGATGCCGACGAGTGGATGACCGACGATCTGACCGAGGAGATCAGCAGTCGCCTGGCCGACGGAGCCCTCGGTGATCACGACGTCTATCTCTTCCACCGGCAGATCCGTTTCGACGGGCGCACCCTCAGGTGGGGCGGCTTTGCCAATACTTGGTTGCCTCGCCTTTTCCGCACCGACGCCGGACACTACGAAAACCGAACTGTCAACGAACACCTTGCCGTCCGCCCCGCCGCGACTGTCGCCCGCCTCCCCGGCACCCTCGTGAACGATGACGTCGACTCGTGGGAGAGGTACATCGCCAAGCACAACGGGTACTCGACCCTCGAAGCCCAGGCCCGAGTCGAACTTCGCCAAGGAACGGCTGAGAAGACGCCATTGGCCGACGCCATACGCCGGCCTTACCTGCGACGCCGGTGGTTACGACAACACGTGTGGGACCGGCTGCCCGCCCGACCCGCGCTCCGGTTCGTGCAGATCTACCTGATCGCCGGAGGCTTCCTCGACGGGCGCGCCGGGTTCCGCCGAGCCCTGTTCGAAGCGTGGCAAGAGATGTGCACCGACTTAAAGGCAGAAGCCGTGACGCGGACGGGGTGACCATCAGAGCAGATCTGCTCCGACCATGACGAAAGTGCGATAGTCACCTGCCCGTTCGGTGCTGCCCGGTAACCGTCTCGACCAATTCAGCGACGCTCCGGGCATTCCGTTCCCACGTATATTGCGACGCAATCTCACGAGCAGCACTCAGTCGTTGATAAAGGCCCGCCAGGGGACTTTCCAGAACTGCCATGACGCGATCCGCAGCCCCGGTTGCGTCCCCGGGGGGGAAATACCAACCCAACTCGCCGAGGAGTTCGACTGACGACCGGATTTCCGACGCGACCACGGGAACACCGCTAGCCATCGCCTCGATGACAGGGAAGCCGAACGATTCGGTGATGGAGGGAAGGATGATGGCATCCGCACCCTCAAGGAACCGTGGAGCGGCGACGCGCCCGACGAACCGGATACGGTCCTCGAGTCCGGCAAGCCGGACCAGTTCCCGAAGTCCGGCGACAAAAGCCGGGTCGTCCTCGTCAGCGATCGTTGCCTCGAGTTCCACGTCCGCACCCCGGTCGACCAGGTCGGCCACCAGGGGGATCAGCAACCCTTGGTCCTTGTGTGGTGCGGCGTGGCTCAACGACACCAGGCGGATTCGGCCGGAGCGGTCTGCGGGTGAGAATCGAAACCGCTCGAGGTCCACACCGTGCGGTATCACTTCAATCGGGACGCCTCTTGGACATCTCCGCCAGCTGCGGAGGTAGTCGCCCATCGCCCCACTAGGTACCACCACAGCCGCCGCGTGCCGCATCTGTGCGAAGGCGAGTTCTCGCCGGAGCAGTGCTTGAGCCCGTCCGGCCTCACCAATCCGATACAACCATGCCCGATCAAAGTACAGGGCGTTTCGTTGATAGAGCACCGAGGGGATCGGGGAACGCACCGGCCCGTAGTTGGCCACGTTCAGGAGTACATCGGCACCTGCAGCTCGGGCCCGGCGACCGACGGAGAGCGAATCCCAGATGAGGCGTCGCCACGAACTCCGGTTCACAAGCTCAGTTCGTACACCCGGAATCGAGAACTCCGGAACATCTGACGAGAGGTATACCAACACATCCCAGTCGGGCCGGACATCCATCAACGAAGGGACGAACCGGTCGAGGTGTGTGGCTCCGCCGCCCATGACCAGACCAACGCCGTTGATATGTAAAAGCAAAGTCAATCTAACCCAGGTCCAACACCGGCCCCACGACCCGCACTTCTCAAACGACCGTTCACCGGGGTCAGCATAGGTGACCTCCGGTCGACGCCTACGCCACATGCTGCACTATCATCTCACCGACGCCTTATCAGCAACTACCTCGGTCGGCCTCAAGAAGCGTCCCTGGTGTGAACATGCCAACGTAAACCAGAGAGCCTGATGGGAGACGCAGCATGTGCGGTGTGGTGGGGATGTTTCGATATGGACAGGGCGAACGAGGCGTCGATCCGGACGAGCTGCTAGCCATCCGCGACTGTATGAGGACACGCGGTCCCGACGGCGAAGGGGCCTGGTTTTCCCACGATCGCCGGGTCGCCCTGGCCCATCGGCGGCTCGCCATCATCGGCCTGGGCGACCAAGGGGCCCAGCCCATGGAGTTGCGCCATCGGTGCAGCGGAGCTGGCGGTTCCCTGGTCCTGACTTTCAACGGCGAGATCTACAACTACCAGGAGCTCCGTCGACATCTCGCAGAGCGTGGCCACCATCTGAGGAGCCAGACCGATACCGAGGTCCTACTCCATCTGTACGAGGAGTATGGCAGCGAGCTCGTCGACTTCCTGCGCGGCATGTACGCGTTTGCTCTCTTCGACGGAGGAGCGAACACCATGCTCCTGGCGCGCGACCCGCTGGGGATCAAACCCTTATACCTCGCCGACGACGGCGACACGATTCGTGTTGCGTCTCAAGCCCGCGCTCTTTTGGAAAGCCCCTCGGTTCCCAACACAACGAGTGATGCCGCCCTGGCCGGGCTCCTCGTCTTCGGGAGCATCCCGGAGCCGCTGACCGCTTGGTCGGGCATCAGCGCGGTGCCGTCCGGCAGCACCATCACGATTCAACGCGACGGAAGCAGCAGCGTCCGTCGCTTCTTCTCGCTTTCCGAAGAGATTACCCGGGCCGAACAGATCCCGGCGCCACAGTCGGTCGATGAACTCGTTCGCGATGCGCTGTCCGACAGCATCAAGGCCCACATGGTCAGCGACGTCGAGGTCGGGGTCTTCCTATCTGCCGGCATCGACTCGTCGGCCGTCCTTGGACTGGCCGCCGAGCAAAAACAGTCGCTGCACGCAGTGACCATCGGCTTCGAAGAGTACGCCGGGTCCAGCGTCGACGAAGTTCCCTTGGCTCGCGTGGTTGCCGACATCTACGGGGCGCGCCACAGCGTCGACATGGTCACCCGCGACGGCTTCTCGTCATGGCTCCCCACGATGCTCTCGGACATGGACCAGCCATCCATCGACGGCCTGAACTCGTGGTTGGTCGCCCGTGCTGCCGCCAGTCAAGGATTGAAGGTGGCACTGTCCGGACTCGGCGGCGACGAGTTTCTGGGTGGCTATTCGACCTTCGTCACCGTTCCGACTTGGTATCACCGGCTAAGAGTGCCAGCGTCGCTGCCCGGACTCGGCCGAGTCTCCCGACGTCTGTTGACCCCGACGCTGCGAAAGCACCAACCAAAGGCCGCAGGCATCCTCGAGTACGGCAATTCCCTTGCCCACGTCTGGTTACTGCGTCGGTGCGTACAGGCGCCCTGGGAACTGCCGTCGATACTCGGGAAGGAACGTGCGGCGGCCGCCCTGGCCGCACTCGACATCGACTCAATCCTGGCCGACGCGATCACTCCGGAACCCCAAACAGATGTCGGTGTCGTTGCCGCTCTGGAAGGTGGCCTCTATATGCGCAACCAGCTCCTACGCGACGCCGATTGGGCCGGGATGGCACACTCGTTAGAAATTCGAGTCCCCTTGGTCGACTCGGTCGCCCTCCCAGTGCTGGCACGGGCACTCACCCGTGTGTGGACACCGCCGGCGGGCAAGCAGTCACTTGGTCGTGCGCCCAACCCGCCGGTCCCTAGCGCGGTCATGGCGCGCTCGAAGACCGGGTTCTCCGTCCCGATGGCGGAACGGGCAGTCAACCAACCTGACTTTAGCGACTGGCGGCGGATACCCACACTCGCCCACCCGAGATGCAACTGGGCCCGCCGCTGGTCATACGTCGTTGCCTGCCAGTTCGGGATGGTGTGAGTATCTCAACGATTCAGCGAGAACAGTGACGTATCGGCCAGGAAGTCCCGTGCCGAGAACTTCTCGACCGCGTAGCGCCTACCAGCGGTGCCCATCTCAGCTCGGGCAGACTCATCTACCAATAATCCTTCGACTGCCGACCGGAACGCCCGGCTGTCATCCACGAGTATCGCCGCACCTGACTCCGCCAGCATTCGGTCTGGTCCACCACATCGATAAGCCACCACCGGGGTGCCGCAGGCCAGCGCTTCGAACGCAGCAATTCCCAGCCCCTCTTGGAGCGAGGGCAGTACGAGCAGTTCTGCCTTCCCATAGATGCCAGGAAGATCCTCAACTCTGCCTCGCCAACGGATGCCATCGCTGTGGTCGGGAGTGACGGATGAGACCACATCTACGCCCGCTGCTCGTGCCCGTGGCGATGCTTCCAGCAGTGCCTCAATGCGATTGAATCCCTTCCGCGCATCGTGGGTACGTCCAACAAAGAGCATGCCGGTACGCCCAGAGCCATGCTCCGGCGGGGCGAACACGTCGGTATCGATCGGTACCGTGCGAACTTCGACGCGGTTGGCCGGAGCGAGGCCCTGGCGAACGATGAGATCAGCAGAGTGAGGACTCATGGCCAGCACTCGTGAAGCCCGAGAAAGTACCTTCGCCTCGACATTGGACAACGGAGCCAGGGTGGTCCGGTAGAGCAACCGCCGCTCCCTGGATTGCAAGTGGAGGCTCGGCAATCGCTCGTCTGCGATCAGTGTTGCCAACCACACAAGCGACGGAACATTCGCTGGTGCTAGCGAGCCGTGCATCGATGATGCACCGATCACATGGACCTCGTCCACCCTGTCCCAGATGCCCCGCATTCGATACCGCGCCGCTGCGTACATGGGGAGTTGGGCTCGAGGAAGCACCCTTGGAACAGCAGGATCGGACGAATCCCATCGCACGAGGCGCCCGATGCCGCCTCGTTCCTCATCGTCCAAGTAGTAGACGCGGCGTGCCCGAGGGTGCACTGTCATCCATTCCTCGTACCAATTGACCACCGTCGCTATCCCGCCCCTGTTCGCCGGATCCTGGAGCAACGAGACGGTAGTCATCGTTGGCGTGGAACGAACACGAGCCAGCCGGCGACCTCCACAGCCACGAACATCCCGACCACGCCGAGTAGAAGCGTCATTGTATCGCTCCCGGGCTTGATCATCATGGTCCGCAGCATAACGAAGAGGAACAACCAAGGAGACAATCCCGACCCGGATCGACAACCACGTCGATGGTGTGCATGAAGACGCCGAGGAGCAACATTCCCAATCCCAGGGGAGGACGGTGAGTTCCATCGGTCGGTTTGGGGGGACCGCTACCGGCCGGCGGCGCCCATCAGCGGGCCGAAGCCAGTCGAGTTCGGCCCCGATCCCGGCGATTGGCAGCGTCGGGTCCTTGCGTGATCGGGTCATCAACCAGTTCAAGAGGCGCCACTCCCCGAGGCGATCTGGGCGGCCCTGGTCGTCGAGGACAACAACGGGCGAGTGTGCGTCGAGACCATCTACACGGCGCTGTATACCGGTGCGTTCGGGGCGAAGCCGACTGAGCGTCTGCGAATGCGCCGACCTCGCCCTCGCTACCGCCAGGCTTGTCACACCAACCAACATCCCGACTTGCCCAACATCGCCGGTCGCCCCGACACCGTCAACGACCACGCCAAGCCTGGCCACTGGGAGGCCGCTCGCCTCATCGGTCTACCCGCTGCACCGAACTTGCAGGCATAGCCGCGGGCAGAGCCAATGGCGTTGGCGCCATCATCAACGGCCAATGGCGACGCAGCCTCGGCTACCCAAGCCCCTCGACCCTCAGGCGCAGCTGCAGCAATCACGGGAACTGGCCGACCGGATTCGCTCGCTGGGCCAACTGTCTGATGGCCAATATGGTCCCAATCAAGGCGAGCAGGAGCAGAATCCCGCGAGCGGTAGTGGTGTATGTATCCCACGTCCCCTCATAGTCGAGCACGGAGTAGAGAACTCCCAACGAGACGAGCATCCGCATTGGCCCCAGGCCGCGACGGAGCCATCGGTCCAACGCAGCAAACGCCAGCCCTAGGGCAATGGCGGCGAACATCAGACCGATTGGCCCCAGGATCCCCGTCAATCCTCCAAGCTGCGTCGGCAAGATGTCGGGAAGGACGCCGGCAATGGGCAGGTGCTGTTCGACATACAGCTTCTCGCTGCGGTGCTCAACGGTTGTCCGGTCTTTGTTCGGGTTCAAGAAGCTTGGGATGGCTAGGAGCACGTCGTTCTTCAGCGGCGTGAACCCGACGGGTGATGACCCATTGTCGAGGGCCTCAAGCGACATCGCCCCATAGCTATTGCCATCCAGTCGATACCCGAGCGTGTCGGCGAAGCCCCGCTCGGTCGACGGGGAAAACAGGTTGCTCAAGCCGGTCGTTAGGAACGTCAGTCTCACGGATCCGCCCGAGGTGACCTTGTACCGGCCCTCAGCGCCCCGCGCCGCGGTGATCGCCCAAGCGAACAGGACGATAAGGACGAGCCCAAAGATCACGCTGCGTCGTTTGAGTTTCATTCCGAATCGTGACAACGCGTAAATAAGCATCACGGCTCCGGTGAGAATGGCCAGCCGCTCACCCACCAAGGCGAGCATGAGCGATTCGGCGACGAGCACGCGGACGGCCCAGCGACGGCCGAACCGCATCACGAACCCGAAGCTCGACAGCACTATGCCGAGAATAAAGTACTGCTGTGTCAATCCCAGCGTCGCTCCGACGCTCGCTCCGCCTTGGAGTCCGCCATTGGACCCAAATCCCTGACCGCCGAGTGTGAGGATCAGCAACGGTGCGGTGATGAGAAGCATGAGCCGATAGTCGAAAATCCGCTTTGTGAGAGCAGCATCCGGCGTGTCAGTTGGCGGGGCGGGCCCGGGTCGCTTTCCGATGGCCCGGACGTACGCGATCGTGAAAACCAAGATAGCCACACTGACCAGCAGGACGAATTGGCCCAGATACTTGGGATCGAACAAGGGTCGGTATGGGTTGTGGCCCGGGAACAAGGCGATGAAGATCTCGCCGATGCCGTGGTAAAGCACGGCCATCAGAATGAAGATGGCGCCGAGGTGGCGGTGCCAAGTGCGCCCGACCTTCGCGAACAGCAGGCCCAACGCGATTACTTGGATCAGCAGACCGAGAACGACGAACTCTGACATTGGTCACTCAACCTACCCCGCCTACTCCTGGTCCCCTGCGGAACCAAGGTAGACGGCCTAGTGCGTTGCAGGGACGGTGAGTTCCAACGGTCAACCGCCTCGCAGGGCGCCCGAAGACAAACACGGCAACAACGCCGACGGAGGCGACACTCACAATCACGTCCCCTTTGGAGCCTGTGAACAAGCCGTCGGCTACTTCTGCGAGGAGCAGCACGACCAGGACGATCCGGCTCCGAAACGACCTCGACACGATGAATGCATCGAGGGCCGCCAGAATCAGCCCGAATTGCGCGAAGTCGGCGAGGAGTCCCGTGACCTGTCTGAATGCCGATGGGGAAGACGATAAGGCCCCTACGTTTTGCAGATAGCCGAACTGATTGGTACGCAACTGGTAGAGCCGAGCAACGACACCGACCAAGTAGACGACGATGGGGACGGACGGGAACCGGAACATCCAATCGGTCCCGCTGAACATACGGTCCACCAAGGAGCGTCCTGCTCGGCGCACACCGCCAGGCGCTCCGAGCAGATAGCCGGCGACCCAGCACGCTAGACCAATTGTGGTCAGCGCCACTGCGGGGGGACTTGCGCAGGCGCTACGACCGATGCGCTTCCCGTTTGGGGACCTAACCAGCCGAGGGAGAAGACACACTGGACCACCCTGGGTTTGGTGGAGGCTCTCGCGCTTTGATGTGCGGCGGCACCGGTTGGTCCCGACTGAGAGAAGTATGCACGATCTGAGCGGCGTTGTGAAGCCCTC
>JGI24130J36418_10000753_pt1 | contig 10945 bp, 10 predicted proteins | sample BarGraNGADG00212_FD_36418 | JGI IMG/M metagenome (IMG submission 36418)
TCCTCGAAGCCCACGCCGAGCATCGTGCGCATCAGCGCGATCGCGTGGTACTGGTGCGTCGAGGCGACCTGGACGTTGCTGACCGTGCCGAGGAGCCCGTTCTTGATGAGCTGGATCCGGGCCGCGTGCCCCGGGTACAGCGGGTACTGCTCGGCGACCTGGACGAGTCCCGATCCACCGACCTGGGACCACAGCTCCAGCAGGCCCGGGACATCGGCGGCCGGGGGCGTCTCGCTCAGGACGGGCATGTCGGCGGCCACAGCCTCCCGGATGACCTGCGGCGTCGCCGACCACGGCACCGCGGCGACCACGAAGTCGGGCCGGTCGCCCGTGATCGCATCCCTGATGGTGCGCACGGACGGCACGCCCCACTGCCTCTCGGCCGCCAGGCCCAGCTCGGCCGTCGGGGTCACGATGGCCGTCACCTGCAGCCGCTCGGGGAAGATCTTTGCGAGCCGCAGGTAGAACCCCGCCCGCCAGCCGTTCCCCGCCACCACGTACCGCGCCGGTCCCCCGGCGCCGCCGATGTGGTTCCGCCCTGCACTGTCCACTGCACTCGTCACGGTCAGCCTCTCCCTGTCGTCGTCATCACTGCTCGATCTGCCACCGCGCCGGGACGTCATGGCGTGCGCCGCCTACAGGCTCGCGAGCCTGAGATTGCGCCACCGGACGGCCGCGTCGGGCGCCCAGCGGTCCGCGCCCATCGGCGCGTCGTTGTTGTGGACCTCGAGCGCGATGTGTCCGCTCCTGCCGAGCAGCGCCGCGACGGCCGCACGGTCGTAGGTCGGGTGCGAGATCGCACCGGTGTCGACCTCGTAGATCTTGACTCCGTTGACCCAGCTCGTCAGCACGGGGTACGCGCCGACGCAGCGCACGGACATCTCGTTCCAGTCGCCCCATCGCCACGCTCGGAGGAACTCCCCGACCGGCGCCGCGTAGGAGAGCAGGGCCCGCTTCGCGTCCGTGACAGGTTCGAGCGTGGTGGCCGGGTCGTCCTCGACGAGGCCGACGGGCCGGCCGGACTCGTCCCGTGCGACGTCCACACCGTAGGCGAGGGCGTGGAAGCCGCCGATGCCGTTGCCGTAGAAACCTCCGATCCCCCCCGACCTGCGGTGGTCGATCAGCACCTGGAACCCCTGGGCGCCCAGGTCGCTGGCCCGCACGAGCACGCCCGTGTCCGCCGGCCAGTCCGGTCGCACCTCGTACGTCAGCTGGAAGTCGCCGTACCGGTCGTCCGTGAGCAAGTACCCGCCGAGACCCGAGCCGGGGGGGTTCTGGGTCCCCACGATGGCACCGTCCTGGACCGACCACCCGCCGACGCTGCTCGCCGCCGCCAGGTACTCGGGGGACCCGGGGTCCGGCGCCGGTCCCCCGGGCCAGGCGGCGACGGGCAGCCGCGGCACCGCGTGCCACCCGTCGAGCGTCCTCCCGTCGAACAGCTCCACGACCCGACCGCGCTCCTGCTGGCTCTCAGACAACTGTGTCCCTCCCACTCCCGCCGGTGCGCCCTGCACCGGGACGGCACCTCCGACCCGCATCCCCGGAGCCCGGCCCGAGGGCCCCGCCCCCGCAGCGTCGACCTCCGCGCGCCGCGCACCTCGCCGTCAGATCTTCATCACGTCCAGCCCGAGGACGCTCGACATCACCTCGAGGCGACGCACCAGGTCACCTGTCGCGAGGATCGCGTGATGGGACGGCAAGTTCTCGACGAAGCGGTAGCCGTCCTCGACGCGGAGCACCGCCCCATTGAGGCAGTCCGAGTTCTTGAACTGGTGGTAGCCCGTCAGGACGGACGGGGCGACGGCCAACGTCTTCATNTCGCTGGCGATCTTGACGATGGTGGTCGCGCCCTCGGCGAACCGCGCGTCGATGACGTTGGCGTTCGGGTCGACGATCTCCAGCACGCGCGGCCGCAACGTCCACTCGGTGGCGAAGGACTGCGGCACGACGCCGAAGAAGCCGCAGTGCGCCACGAGGACGTGGTTCTCGGGCTCCTCGTCCACCGGGGGGAAGAACGGGACGCGCTCGTGCTTGAGCGCAGCCTGGCCCATGAGATAGGGGTACAGGTTGGTCATCATGACCGGGACCTTGAGCGACTTGTGCACCAGCGTCTTGGTGATCATCGAGGTCAGGTCGGCCTCGCAGCCCCACATCAGGCCGCGCTCCTCGAAGAGCAGGTTCCAGGCCAGGCACGGCGTCGTGGGGGACGTCGCCGACTCATTCAGGCAGTTGATGCCGGCCGCGATGACGTCGCCGGTCTCGTCGAGCTCGTCGCCGAGCGCGACGTACAGCCGCAGGGCGTCCGCCCGCCCCCTGGGGGCCAGGCCGACGATGGGCGTGCGGGCCGCCAGGCGGTCCCACGCGGCCTCGACCCGGGCGTCCGGCACGGCGGCCGCGCGCGCGGCGAGCTCGCGGAAGCTGCGCCGCTCGATGCGCAGCCCGAAGGCCTTCTGCAGGTCGAGGACGCACTCGTCCTCCCACCAGTAGAACCGCTTGAAGATGTCCGGCTGCATGCCGGCACCGAGGTCGTCCTGGTAGGCGAGCATCGAGGAGTGCCTGAGGGTCTCCTGGGTGGCGAGCGTGCGGCAGATGTCCTCGCACTCGGTCAGGGACGTCGGCGCGATCGTGGCGACGCCCCTGCGGCGCAGGTGGTCCCGGATCTCCCAGTCCCACATGAGGACGGTGCCGAACTCGGTCGACAGGAGCAGGATCGGCACGTCGATCCGGCGGAACGAGTCGACCATGCGGTACGCCAGACCGCTGAGGTCCGGCACGACGACCGCGCTCGTCCCGGCGGGGACCGGCCGGTCGATGTGCGCGGGCTCGAGCCAGTCGACGAGCTCGCTCGTCAGCTCCTTGAGCTTGCCGAGCTGACGGACGAACGTCTCGCTCGGAACGTCTTCGAGGTGGACGGGCAGCAGACGCGGCTTCATCATCACAGTGCCTTCCNTGAGAGAGAGGGCTTGACGACGACCTTGAGTGCGGCCGGGTCCTGGGCACGACCGACGGCCTCGGCGAAGTCCTCGAGGGCGTAGCGGTCCGAGACCATCCAGTCGAGCTCGATCCGGCCCCGGCCGACGATCTCGGCCGCCCGGCGGCAGTCGTCGAGCGTGGAGGCCGTCGTGCCGGCGACGAGCAGCTCCTTGTAGTGGATGAGATTGGTGTCGAGCTCGACGGTCGGCCTGCTCTTGGGCAGACCGCCGAAGAACAGCACCCGCCCGCCGGTCGCGGCGAGGTGCAGCGCCGCGGACTGGAGGGCGTGCACCGGGGCGGCGGTGATGACGACGTCGGCGCCCAGACCCCCGGTCACCGCCGCCACGCTCTCGTGCAGGTCCGCCGTGGTCGGGTCGACGACGACCGCGGCCCCGGCGCGCAGGGCCGCCTCGCGCCGCACCGCCGACGGCTCGGAGCAGATCACCAGCGCGGCCCCCCGGGTGCGCGCGAGCGCCACGTGCAGGAGCCCGACGGGCCCGGCGCCCGCGACGAAGACGGTGTCACCCTCGTGGACGTCGACCTTGTCCTGGCCCCGGAGCACGCAGGCGAGCGGTTCGATGAGGACGCCGGCGTCGGACGACACCGAGCCGAGGCGGATGAGGTTCCCGCGCTCGACGGCGCGGGCGGGGACCAGGACGCTCTCCGCGAAACCCCCGTCCAGCGAGATTCCGATCGCCTCGGTCGTGGGGCAGAGGTTCTCGTTGCCCCGCCGGCACTGGGCGCACACGCCGCAGCCGATGTTGGGGGCGACGAAGACCACGTCGCCGACAGCAAGGCCGGGCGGGGACACCCCCGGGCCCACCTCGCTCACGCGGCCGACCACCTCGTGGCCGGGCACGCGTCCCGTCCCGTTCGCGAACCCCGAGTGCTCCCCCTTGAAGATCCGGACGTCGGTGCCGCACACCCCCGCGCTGTCCACGGCGACGCGCACGTCACCGCGGTCCAGGGGCCGGACGTCGACGTCGGCCACGACGAGGTCCCGCGGGCCCCGGTACACCACGGCGCGCATGGTCACTCCCCCGTCCTCGTCTGCCAGGTGGGGACGAAGCCAGGCGCCTGCACCTCGGCGACGGTCACGGTCCGGCCCTCGAGCATCGAGAGCGTGCCCGCGAGGACCAGGCCGACGGCTCGTGTGCCGTCGGCTGCGCCGACCCGCAGGGGGGCGCCGTCCATCGCGTCGACGAAGGCCACCATCTCCCGCACGTAGGCGTCGGCGAACCGGTCACGCCACGAGCGGAACACCGGCTCCCCCCGCTGCGCCGCGCCGGCGACGATGCTGGCCAGCCCGCCGGGTCCGGTGTGACCCACCTGCACCATGCCCGCAGTGCAGGTCACCTCGACCCGCGCGTCGTAGCCGTAGTCGGCGGGGCAGACCCCNGCCACGGTGGCGATGGCCCCCGACTCGAAGGTCACGGTCGCGACCATCGTGTCGTAGAAGTGCTCCGTGACGACGCCCCGCTGGGCACCCTTGAAGTTGGCGACCCGCGTGTGGATGTCCACCGGCTCGGATCCGGCGTACCAGCTGATGGTGTCGAGGTCGTGGCTGTTGACCTCCGCGATCATGCCGTTGGAGGTCCGGATGTCGTTGGCCCACGCCGGCGGCAGGCCCGGTCCGTGGGTGAGCGACTTGATGATCATCGGGTCGCCGACGTCCCCGCTGCGGAGCAGCTCGGCACCCGCGACGAAGTCACGGTCGAAGCGACGCATGAAACCGAGCTGCAGCGCGACGCCGGCGGCCGCGGCGGCCGCGCTGATCGCCGCGCACTCGACGAGGTTCATCGCCATCGGCTTCTCGAGGTGCACGTGCAGCCCCGCGCGGATCGCCGTCAGGGCGAGCGGGTGGTGGGTGAAGGTCGGCGTCGTGATGACGACCCCGTCGTACGTCCCGCGCTCGAGCGCCTCCTCCAGGGAGGCGCACACCAGGCCGACGCCGTAGTCGGCGGCCAGCTCGGCACCGATCTCGCGGCTCGGGTCGCAGATCGCCGTCACCTCTGCCCGGTGCCCGACGTGCTCGGTGATGCTCCGGGTGTGGAGCCGACCGACGCGTCCCGCGCCGACCATGCACAGCCGCTTCGTCGCCATCAGATGATCTCTCCCGTTCCGTGCTGCTCGGACAGTGCTGACTCGGTGCGGTAGCCATCGGCCCATCGCGCCGACCACCGCCGGTAGCTCTCGGTGGCTGCCGCGTAGGCGGTCACCGTGGCGGGATCGGGGCGGGCGACCGGGCCGTAGGCGGACGGCTCGAGCTCGGGCAGTTCCTGCCCGATCGCGGCCATCGCGACCACCGCAGCCCCCCGGGTTCCCGACTCGGCACCCACGACGGGCCGGTACGGCGTCGCGAGAACATCCGCCTTGATCTGGTTCCACACGTCCAGCCGGCTGCCGCCACCCGTTCCGATGATCTCCGTCACCGCAACGGACGGTGTTACCGCACGGGCGATGTCGGCATAGCGCCGGTACTCGAAGGCGATCGCCTCGAGCGCCGCCCTGGCCAAGTGCGCGCGGCCCGTCACGGCCGACAGCCCGACGATCGAGCCGCGCATGCTGGGCGACACCGGGGCCACGCGCCCCGAGAAGTGCGGGGAGAGCATCACGCCGTCGCTGCCGGGCGGCACGCTGGACGCCGCGGCCTCGAGGTCGGCGTACGCGTCGGGGCCGACGGACGGGTGTCCGAGCACCTCCCGGCACACCCACTCCACGACCTGCCCCGCACCACCCACGTAGGCGAGCGAGTACCACCGGCCGGGCAGGGCCGCCCGCATCGTCATCAGCGTCCCCTCCGCCGCNTCCGGTGCGAAGACCNGCAGGCAGAGACCGAAGACCGCGGCGGTGCCGGCGATGTCGAACGCCTGACCGGCCCGCACCGCGCCCGCCCCGAGCGCGCTCGCGGCCGTGTCACCGCAGCCGGCCGCCACGGGCACGCCCGGCCGCAGACCGAAGTCCGCCGCGGCCCGGTCGGTCAGGGCTCCGACGATCTCGGCGCTCTCGAGGATCCGAGGCAGGAGATCCGGATCGACGCCGACGGCGTCCACCAGCGCCTCGTCCCACGCGGCGCGTCCCACGTCGGCGACGGAGGTGAAGTGCAGGTACGAGGGGTCGATGAAGGCGGCCCGNCCCGCCGTCGCCGTGGCCCGGCCGGCGACGTACCCGGCCGCCGTGACGAACGACGCGGCGTCGCGGCAGACGTCGGGGCGATGGCCACGCCACCAGAGCATCTTAGGGCCGATGCTGATCGTCGGGGCGCACCCGGCCGTCGCGGCGATCCGATCGCCGAGGGTGCGCGAGAGCTCGTCGACGATGTCACCGCAGCGGGTGTCGAGCCAGGAGTCGAACGCGGCAAGCGGTCGGTGATCCTTGTCGACGATGCCGACCCCCGCCATCTGACCGGCCATCGCGACCGCCCCGATCCGCTCGGGGGCGAACCCCCCGGCGAGGCACGACCGGGTCGCCGCGGCCGCGGCCGCGTAGAAGTCGTCCAGGTCCTGCTCGGCGCGCCCCGGCCCCGAGATGGTCAACGTGAGCGGACAGGTGGCGCTGGCGTGCATCACGCCGTCGAAGCCGTAGATGCCGGCCTTGACCACGCTGGTCCCCAGATCGATGCCGAGAACCGCGTCCGCGTTCATGGTCGGCCGTTCCCGTCGTCATCGCTGTCCGCCGCGCGCCGCAGATCCCGTTTGGCGCTGCCGCGGAACGAGGACAACGCCTCCTTCATCTCGCCGAGCCGTTCGAGGTGGTCGCGACCGCGGTGGACGGCGACGGCCGTGGCGAGCACGTCTATGAGGACGAGCCCGGCCAGGCGGCTCACGGTGGGCGTGTAGACGTCGGTGTCCTCGAACGTGCGCAGGATCAGGCCGACGTCGGCGAGGTCGATCAGCGGGCTGGGACCGCCAGCGATCCCGATCAGCGTCGCTCCTCGGCGCTTGCCCTGGGCGGCGACGTCCAGGATGGAGGTCGAGCGGCCCGTGTTGGAGATGGCCACGATCACGGTACCGGGCCCGCTCATCGAGGCCGTCATGAACTGCTGGTGCATATCGATGGGCGCGGCGCACGGCACGCCGAACAGCACCGCCTGCTGCAGCGCGTCCTGCGCGATGATCCCGGATGCGCCCAGGCCCACCAACAGGATGTTGTGGGCGTCGACGAGGACCTGCACGGCCGAAGCCACCGCGCGGGTGTCGAGCGCGCGGCGTGCCCGGTCCAGGCTGCTCAGCGTGTGGTCGAAGATCTTCATCGCCATGGCCTCGACGGTGTCGTCGAGCTGGATCGCCGAGTGCGTGACCGGGATGCCGATCGCGAGCGCCTGGGCCAAGGCGAACTTGAACGCCTGGAACCCGTCGAAACCCAGGGCGTTGCAGAACCGCATGACGGTCGGCTCACTCACCCCCACCGCCGCGGCGAGACCGGCCATGCCCATGCGCATCGTCCCGGCCGGGTCCCTGAGGACGCGCTCGGCGACCTTGCGCTCCGACGGCCGCAGGCGGTCCTCGAGGTTGATCAGCCGCTCCATCAGCGGGAGGGACGCTGCCGCCGCCATCTCCGGCGTCATCCCTGGTCGAGAGCGCGCATGAGGTTCTCGACGGCCTGGGCCGTGGCCCGCCGGACGCTCGAGTGCGTGTACCCGCCCAGGTGCGGCGTCGCGATCACCCGGGGGTGGCGCAGCAACGCCGTGATCTCCGGAGGCTCCGCGTCGAACGCGTCGACGGCGTACGCGCCCAGCGTGCCGGCCTCGAGCGCCGCCAGCACGGCGTTGTCGTCCACGAGCGCCGACCGCGCCGTGTTCACTAGCACCGCGCCCCTGGTGACGCGCGAGAGCCGGCCGGCGTCGATCATCGGCGCGCCGTCCGCCGCCGGCGGGCAGTGCAGGCTGATGACGTCGCACACCTCGAGGAGCTCGTCGAGGTCCATAACAGGCACGTCGGTGTCGGTGACGAACGGGTCGAACCCGACCACCCGGGAGCCCAGCGCCGAGAAGGCATGTGCCGTCCGCCGCCCGATGGCGCCGAGGCCGACGATGCCGACCGTACAGTCCGGGAGCTCCACACCCTGCGTCCGCTCCCACCGACCGGCGACGAGGGCCGCGGCGCTCCATGGCACGTGGCGCAGGGCGCTCAGGCTGAGCGCGAGGGCCAGCTCGGCCACGCCCTGGGCGTTGGAACCGACGGCCCGCTCGACCCGGACGCCGGCGCGTGCGGCGGCGGCCATGTCGATCGCGTCGGTCCCGGACCCGTTGCGGCTGATCACCCGCAGCCCGGTGGCGCTGGCGAGCACCCGCTCGCTGATCCGCTCCACGCCGGCCAACCACCCGACGCAGCCGGGGACCACCTCGAGCAACTGGTCTTCGGTGGGCATCCGGCCGGGGGTCGCGCCGACGAGCTCGTACCCGCGCTCGCGGACGGGGCCGAGCTCGGGGACGGCCTCCAGACCCACCTCGGTGAGCGACCGCGGCGTGACGAGCACCCTGCCAGCCGTCATCGCCGGGTGTCCGTGGCGATGCGGTCCAGCGCGTCGAAGACCGGCCCCGAGGTCGGGATCTCGAGATCGAACACCTCGGCGATGACCTGCGTCCAGCCGTGCAGGAAGTAGACCCAGCCGTCCTCCACCCGCACGTGCCCCGCGGCGCGCGCCTGATCCAGGAAGGCGAGGTCACCCCGGTAATTGAGGTCCCAGGCCACGGCGTCCCGGGGAAAGCGCGCCGCGTCGGTGAGCGGCGACCCCGGGGCGTCCTTGCCGAGGCCCGTCGCGTTGACGACCAGCGAGCCCGGAGCCAGCGTCGCGAGGATGGCGTCGCTGCCCTCCAGCGTCGGGGTGTGCACGACCTCGACCGGGATGTCGGTGCCCAGCTCGGCGTGCACCCGGCGCAGGGCCTCCAGGCGCGGCGTGCTGCGGTTCGACACGACGATGCGCGACGGCCGGTCCGCGCCGCGGTCGGGACGCGCGAGGTACCAGCTGATGGCGATCGCCGACCCGCCCGCACCCATGATGAACGCCTCGGCTCCCGTGCGCTGCCAGTAGCCCGGCGGCAGGAACGCGTCGATCGCCAGGCCCGAGGAGATCGGGTCCTTGGCGTGGCAGACGAGCCGGCCGTCGCGCTTCGACAGGCAACTCGTCTCCCCCATGAGCTCGGCGTGCGGGTCGATCACGTCGAACATGTCCCGGCACGCGTCGTAGAGGTCGATCTTGTGCGTGGTCACCAGGGCGCCGCGGCTCAACTGGTCGCGGGCGATGAAGTCCACGACGCGGCGGTAGTCCTCGGCGGGCGCGTGCAGCGGCAGGTCGATGCCGTNCAGCCGCACGTCGCCCAGGCCGAGCTCCGTGGCCCATCTCGGGAACACCGTCCGGATCGAGGACTTCCCCGTGGTGACGCCGATGAAGTAGATCGTCGGCACGTCCGCTGCCTGCGGCAGGGAGTCGGCGGTCCAGGTGGCAAGGGTCACCGGGTCACCGCCTCGGCCCGTGCGCTGCGCGCCGTCACGATGGCGCGGGCCCTCGCCCCGATGTCGTCCCAGCGACGNGCCGCGACGTCGGCACGGGGCGCGACCCACGTCCCTCCGACGGCGAAGACGCTGGACAGCGCGAGGTAGTCGCCGAAGTTCGCGGCCGTCGCCCCGCCGGTGGGCATGAAGCGCACCCCGGTCGCGGCGAACGGCCCGGCGAGGGCCTTGAGGGCCGGGACACCGCCGTAGGCGCCGGCCGGGAAGAACTTCACGTGGTGGATCCCGGCGTCGAGGATCGCGATGATCTCGCTCGGGGTCACCGCGCCGGGGATGAACGGCAGATCCCGCTCGGCGGCCGCAGTCAGCAACGCGGCCGAGACGCCCGGCGACACGCCGAACTGGGCGCCGGCGTCCACCGCGGCGGCGACCATGGCGGCGGTCAGCAGGGTCCCGGCGCCCAGCAGGCACTCCGGCACCTCCGCGGCGATCCGGGCGACCGACTCGAGCGCCGACGGCGTGCGCAGGGTCATCTCGATGACCGGCAGCCCCGCCTCGACGAGCGTGCGGGCCAGCGGGACCGCGTTGGCCACGTCGTCGATCTCCACGACGGGCACCACACCGTGCCGCTCGACGGTGGCGAGGAGGTCCTGGGCGCTCATCAGCGGGCCGCCCGGTAGCCGACGTGCCGCGGGTTCGGCCGCGTGGTCCAGCCGCCGGCCCCGTCGGTGACAACGAGCTGGGCCATTCCGCCCGCGTCGGCGATCAACCCGTAGTCCTGGCCGCTGTCCGCCGCGTAGCAGAACAAGGTGACGAACGGCTCGCTGCCGACGTTGACGCTGCGGTGGATCCAGTGGCCGGGGACGTGCACGGCCTCCCCGGGGGAGAGCGGGATGGCCCTGCTCTCGCCGGACAGCGTCTCGAGGAGCATCACGCCGCGGCCGCTGAGGCAGTGGTACAGCTCGGCGCGGTCGGCCTTGGCGTGCAGGTGGCCGCGGGTCACGGCGAACTCGTCACCGATCCGGCCGGGCAGCAGGGTGCTGGTCCCGATGATCAGGGCGCCAGCGCCGTCGGCCCCGCGGTGCTCGTCGACGTGGTACACGAGACGATCCGCGCCCAGCGCCCGCACGGCCGACTCGAACGCGTCCCCGTCGGCGTACACGCCGCCCAGATCACCGAGGAACTTGTCATACTCGCCGGTCCGGCCCCCGATTACACCGTCGGCCCCGATCGTCAACACCCCGGGCTGCATGAGTACGTCCGGAGCGTCCACGTTTGTGAGCGTCGGCTCTGGCATCAGGCTCCCTCTCGTCGTCAAAACGTGTTGTAGTGAGACTACTGATCACCCCAACCTCGTGCAAGACTCCGCACGAGGCGCGGGCCCATTTGCGTCCGCGCCCCGAGTCCGGTGTAGTGGTACTACTAACGGGGCTTCGCTCCAGCCCGACGAGTCGTGCCGTGGTCGCCTCGGGTGTGGGGGCTCCGGTCGGGCAGGATGACCCGTGACGACGGGGTCGTGA
>JGI24130J36418_10000754_pt1 | contig 10941 bp, 13 predicted proteins | sample BarGraNGADG00212_FD_36418 | JGI IMG/M metagenome (IMG submission 36418)
TCGGCGCCGGTGACCGGGGAGGGGCGAGCGGTGGCGTCCCATGCCAGCAGAGCAGCCAGACTGCTGAATACCGGGAGCGCGCGTTGCCCGTCCGGCGACGTCAAGGTCACGACCGCCATGTTCGTGGACCGCTGCGGCGCCANATCGGCGGAGTCGCCCCCCGTCGGTGCGGCCACGATGGGGACGAGCAACCGTGCGCCGGCGATGGCGGCGAGCAACCCGAGGACGTCCGACTCGTCGGCGAGCGCCGCCATCAGAGTCGGGTCGGCCTCGCCGATGTCGTTCTCGAACCCGGCGCCGGACAGCACACGCCCGGTCGATGGGCCTACCGCGGACCCGTCGGCGAGCCCACCATCACGACCGTCGCTTCCGGCCGGCGCTGCATCATTCACGAGGGGTCGTTGGCGGGTCGTAGGGCTTGGCTGAGCCGACCCGTGCCTCGCACTCCACCTCGACGAGCATCTCCTCATCGAGCAGGCCGGCCACCAGGACCATGGTGGCAGCCGGTCGCACATCGGCGAACCGCTCAGCGTGCACGCGGCCGACACCGTCGCAGTCGGCCCTGTTGACGACGTACACCCGGGTGCTGATGACATCACCCACCGCGCCGCCTAGCGCCGTGATGGCGGCAAGGACCTGGTCCAGAGCCACGCCCATCTGGGCGGCTGCGTCGCCGCCATGCCGGACCCTTCCGTCCACGACTGCAGTGCAGCCCGAGACGACGATATGGTCGCCGGTGCGAATCGCGCGCGAGTATCCGAAGGCGTCCTCCCACGGGCCACCGCTGGAGTGACGCCAACGTTGCGGCGAGGCGTTCGTCATGGTCGGCCAGCCACATCGAGGGCTTCCGGCAGGGTGAAGGCGTGCCGGTAGAGAGCCGATCCGACGATCGCCCCCTCCACGCCGACCGGGACCAGGCCACGGATCGCCTCAAGGTCGGCGAGCGTCGACACCCCGCCGGAGGCGACAACGGGTCGGTCGGTGCGCTCACACACGTGTTGCAGAAGCTCCAGGTTCGGGCCCTTGAGCATGCCGTCCTTGTTCACGTCCGTCACGACATAGCGGGCGCACCCCTGCTGGTCGAGGCGGTCGAGGGTCTCCCAGAGGTCGCCCCCCTCCTCTGTCCAACCGCGAGCCGCCAAAGTAGTGCCACGAACGTCAAGACCGATGGCAACCCGGTCGCCGTACTCAGCGATGGCCCGGGCCGTCCACTCCGGGTCCTCCAACGCCGCCGTGCCGAGATTGACCCGACGAGCACCGGTCGACAGTGCCGCTTCCAAGCTCTCGGCACCACGGATGCCACCCGACATCTCGACCAGGATGTCGAGGCGACCAACGATGCCGGCCAGCAGCTCGCGGTTGGAGCCGCGACCGAAGGCGGCGTCGAGGTCGACCAGGTGAATCCACTCGGCGCCCTGTTCCTGCCATGCCCGGGCCGCTTCCCAGGGGTCACCGAACTGTCCGCCCGTGCCTGCGACGCCCCGGACCAGCTGAACCGCCTGCCCGTTGGCGACATCGACGGCGGGCAGGAGCTCAAGGCGGGGGGGTGAGGTCACGACTGGGGGTTCCTTCGCAGTCACAGCGTGGCCACCCAGTTCTCGAGCAGCTGGGCCCCGGCGTCCCCAGACTTTTCGGGGTGGAACTGGGTGGCCACCAAGGGCCCGTTCTCGACAGCTGCCACGAACGGCGCCCCATGCTCGGACCAGCTCACCTTGGGTGTCATCACGGCCATGCTTCCTTCCGGTTGGAGCTGCCAGGTCAGTGCCGCATAGGAGTGCACGAAGTAGAAGCGCTCGCCCTCGAGCCCGGCAAGGAGTCGGGAGCCATCGGCAGGCTTGACGGTCGACCATCCCATGTGCGGGACGATGGCGGCCGGCAGCCGCTCGACGACACCGGGCCACTCACCCAGACCAGGTTCTTCCTCGCCCACGCTGGGCTCGGCGGACCCATCGAACAGCACCTGCATCCCCACACAGACACCCATGACCGGCCGGCCTCCCGAGAGCCGGATGTCGATGAGGCGGGGTGCGTCCACGGCGCGCAGCCCGCGCATACAGGCATGGAAGTTGCCCACGCCCGGCACGAACAAACCGTCGGCCTCCTGGACCGCGCGATGGTCGGCGCTCAGGTCCACCCTTGCACCCACCCGTTCGAGCATGCGAACCGCCGAACGGACGTTGCCGCTTCCGTAGTCCAGCACCACCACCCGTGCGGCCACCTAGTCCTCCTCCAGCTCGACCCGGTGCAGCGCCTGGTCCTGGACGATCCTCTCGAACCGGGCGACATGTCGCTCGGATGGCTCCACCAGCATCGACCCCTGGGAAGCCGCCGGGTCCTGGCCGCCCGCCAGCAGTTCGGACCCGGGCAGGGACAACAGCGCCATCAGGCCGCCCAGCACGCCGTGAGCCCCCCCACCACCGTCAATGAGAAGGTCAAGCACCCCTCGGCGAGTGGCCCCCCCGTGGATACCAGCGGCGGCGGTCAGGTCAGCCGGGCGTCCCGTTGCGAGATGCCGTGTCCGCACCACTCCTTGCCCTGGAGACCAGACGAACCACCTCTGGATGGCGCGCCATCCGGTGGGCTGGACGGTGACCACCGCATTGCCGTCGACCGCGAAAAGACCTATGGCAGAACGCAGTCGAGCGGCGACAGGGCGCCCGGCGAGCGCCTTGAGGGTGTCGTCGTACGGTGGCATTGCGCGCGAGGGCCCGGCGGGGAGAACTGCGGTCCAGCCGTCCAGAGGCACGACATGGACGGGCACCAGACCCCGCCTGGCCCAGGTGGCCACGGGGTCCGGTTCGCCCCTCAGGAGGAGCATCCCCCGCCCTTGCCGGGCGGAGTGCCACGGCGCGCTCACGGGATTAGAGGGTTCCCTTCGCGCTCGGGATGCCCTTGACGCGAGGGTCCTGTGCAATGGCAGAGCGCAGAGCCCGAGCCACGGCCTTGAACTGCGCCTCGACGATGTGGTGGGGGTCGCGCCCGGAGAGCACCCGCACATGCAGCGCGATGCCTGCGTGCTGGGCGAAGCTCTCAAACACGTGGCGGGTGAGTGACCCCACATACGTGTGGCCGATAACCACGTAGGCCTGAGCCTCAGGCTCTCCGGTGTGGACGAGATAGGGACGGCCGGCCACGTCAACGACCGCCTGGACGAGCGCCTCATCGAGGGGCACCGTGGCATCACCGAAGCGGGAGATGCCGCGCTTGTCACCAAGGGCTTCCTTGAGCGCGTCGCCGAGCACGATGGCAACGTCCTCCACGGTGTGGTGGGCGTCGACGTCGACGTCGCCGGTGGCCTGGATGCGCAGGTCGATCAGCGAGTGCTTTGCCAGGGTGGCGAGCATGTGGTCGTAGAAGCGCACCCCGGTGCCTATCTGCGACTCGCCGCTGCCGTCGAGGTTGAGCTCGACCTCGACCGTGCTCTCCTTTGTCGACCGCCGGATGTGTGCGGTTCGACGTAGTGCGCCGTGTTCGGTGGAGGGTTCGGTGACGTGTGCTGCGTCGTGCTGATCCTGCTGCGTGGCCTGGTCGGTCATGCGGACTGCTCCTGCCGGTGGGTCGGGGCGAGGCGACGCATCGCCCCCAGGAATGCCTCGGTCTCCTGCGGCGTCCCTGCTGTGACACGAAGATAGTGGGCCAACCCCACGTCGCGAAGCAGGATGCCCTGATCCAGCAACGCCCGCCAGGTGGCCTTCTCGTCAGCAAGACCGCCGTAGAGCACGAAATTGGCGTCGCTCGGCAACGGGCCCAGGCCCATCCCGGCGAGTTCTGCGACGATCCGGTCGCGCTGGACCTTGAGGTTCTCGACCGTGGCCAAGAGGCTGTCCGCATGCTCCAGGGCAGCCCGGGCGATCGCCTGTGTGGGGGCCGAGAGGTGGTACGGCAGGCGGACCAGCCGCAGGGCTTCGGTCAGCTCGGCATCGGCCGCGAGGTAGCCGAGTCGTCCACCTGCCAGCGCGAAGGCCTTGCTCATGGTGCGGGTCACCACCAGGCGCTCGCGGCCCTCGAGCAGGGTCAGCGCACTTGGCGTGCCCGCGCGGGCGAACTCGGCGTACGCCTCGTCCACCACCACGATGGCCTGAGGTGCCACGTCGTAGATCGCCTCGACGACGTCGAGCCCCAACGCCGTGCCGGTCGGGTTGTTCGGCGAGCAGAGGAACACGATGTTCGGCTGGTGTGCCTTGACCTGCGCCACAGCGGAGGTGACGTCCAGGTCGAAGGCGCCTGCGCCCTCGACGCCACGCAGTCCGTCGACCCATCTGGTGCCAACGGTCCCGGTGATGATCGGGTGCATCGAGTACGCCGGGGTGAAACCGAGTGCGACCCTGCCAGCGCCGCCGAACGCCTGGAGGATGTGCAGCAGCACCTCGTTGGAGCCGTTGCCGGCCCAGATGCGCTCGGCTGTGACGGCAACACCGCTGGTGCGGCTGAGGTAGGCCGCCAGGTCCTCGCGAAGTCGGAGGAACTCACGGTCGGGGTAGCGGTTCAGCCCTGACGCCACCTCCGCCACCGACGAGACGATTGCGTCGACGACATCTTGGGGTACGGCATACGAGTTCTCGTTGGTGTTCAACGGAAATGGCACGTCCAGCTGAGGTGCACCATAGGCGGTCCGGCCCCGCAGGTCAGCACGCAGCAGGTCGCCCAGGGAGCTGCTCACGCTCAGCCCCCGTCTGCGAAGGGCGCGTTACCCTCGAAACGCGCGACAACCGCCTCGCCGTGAGCCGGGAGGTCCTCGGCGCCGGCAAGGGTAACGACGTGGTGCGCGACCTCCCTCAGAGCGGCCTCGGTGTAGTCCACGACGTGGATACCGCGAAGGAACGACTGCACGGACAGCCCGCTGCTGTGACCGGCGCATCCGCCGGTGGGCAGTACGTGGTTCGAGCCCGCGCAGTAGTCGCCCAGACTCACCGGGGCGAAGGCTCCCACAAAGATCGCACCTGCGTTGCGAATCCGCAGGGCCACGGCGCGTGCATCGCGGGTCTGGATCTCAAGGTGCTCCGCGGCATACGCGTTGACCACCGTGATGCCGACCTCGAGGTTGTCGACCAGGACGACACCGGACTGCCGACCGGCGAGCGCCGCGGTGACCCGCTCGGAGTGCTTGGTCGCGGCCACACGGCGGACCAGCGCTGCTTCGACCCGATGAGCCAGATCCTCGCTGTCGGTGACGAGCACCGACGCGGCCAGAGTGTCGTGCTCGGCCTGACTGATGAGGTCCGCTGCGACGTGCTCCGGGTCGGCACTGTCGTCGGCCAGCACGGCGATCTCGGTCGGTCCGGCCTCGGCGTCGATACCGATCACGCCCTTCAGCAGGCGCTTGGCGGCGGCAACATAGATGTTGCCCGGGCCCGTCACCAGTGTGACCGGCTCGCAGATCACCGCACCGGCATTTGAGGTGCCATCGATGCCCGACTCGCTCACCCCATAGGCAAACATGGCTATCGCCTGAGCCCCGCCGACGGCGTAGACCTCGTCGACGCCGAGCAGCTCGCATGCAGCCAGGATGGTGGGGCTGGGATACCCCTCGAACGCTCCAGAGTTGTCCCGCTGCGGAGGGCTGGTGACCGCGATGGAGCCCACACCCGCTATCTGTGCGGGGACGACGTTCATGACGACGCTGCTGGGGTAGACCGCGACCCCGCCAGGGACGTAGAGCCCGACCCGGTCAACGGGCAACCAGCGTTCGGTGACGGTTCCGCCGGGCACGACGCGAGTGGTGGTGTCGGTCCGACGCTGGTCCTCGTGAACGATGCGTACCCGCGCTATGGCCTCCTCCAGCGCCACGCGGACCTGGGGGTCGAGCAGCTCCAGGGCCGCCCTCAGGACGTCAGCCGGCACCCGTAGCTGCGCGGGTCGGACCCCGTCCAACCGCTCCCCCAGGTCACGTAGGGCGTCGGCTCCACGATGACGCACGTCCTCACAGATCGGTCGAACCACTGACAGGGCAGCCTCGACGTCGAACTCGGCTCGGGGCAGCGCCTCTCGAAGGGTGCGTGCGTCCAGCGCACGGCCACGCAGATCGATCCTTGAAATCACCGTCCCAGTTTAGGCGGTAGCTGCGCGCCGCCCCCGCATCGTCCAACCTTCGGCGGATAATGCGACCGTGATGCCTGCCTCGGTCCGACCCGCCAGCGCGCTGATCAGCGTGGAAGGGTCGGGCGGGCTGGCACGCCTCGCGATCGTGGTGGTCGTATGCGCGGGGCTCGCCGCGCTCATCAACCGTTGGGGACGGCTGGGGCATGGTCGCGATGACGTGCTGGCCGCCATGCGCGCCTGCCTCCAGCTCGGTGTCGTCGGGCTCCTGATCGCCGCAGTGCTGGGATCGTGGTGGCTGACTCTCGGCTTCATCACCCTGATGCTGTCGGTGGCCTCGCTGACGGCGGGAAGGCGGTTGACCAAGCAGGGCGCGTGGTGGCTCGCGGCTCTGCCTGTCGTTCTCGCGACCGTTCCCGTCGCCAGCGGCCTGCTGNTCACTGGCCTGATCCCCCGCCAACCCATCGCTGTCGTGCCGATCGTGGGGATCCTCATCGGTGGGGCCATGACGGCGACGACGCTGGCCGGGAGGCGTGCCCTCGATGCCCTGCGAACTCGCCATGGGGAGTATGAGGCGGGTCTGTCGATCGGTCTGCTCCCGCGCGACTCTGCCCTTCTCGTCGCGCGCGACGACGCCGCTCTGGCNCTTGTCCCCGGCCTCGACCAGACCCGGACCGTCGGTCTGGTGACCCTTCCGGGCGCCTTCGTGGGGATGCTGCTGGGCGGAGCCTCGCCACTTCAGGCCGCAGCCGTNCAGCTGGTCGTTCTGGTCGCGCTGTTGCTGGTGCAGTCCATCGCCGTGCTCGTCACCGTCGAGCTGGTAGCTCGCGGCAGTTTCGCACAGCTCTCCAAGGGGTCGGTCAGCCCTTGACGTACGAGAGCTTCTCCGAGACGAGCCCGTCGCGGAACCGCAAGACATCCACACCGCGGACGTGCCCCTCGGAGCCGTCGTCGTTGGTCCAGGTGAATCGCCATCTGACCAATGCTCGGTCACCGGAAAGGAACGTGTCCTCGTCCGTGAACTTCGGGTCCGCGCTGTCGCGGAAGAACTGCTCCCAGACGGCTCGCACCGCGGNCTGACCNTCATGGCGCTGCCCATCGGGTGCNGGNCCGGTCGACTCGAAGACACAGTCCTCGGTCATCCGGGCCATGATCGCGTCGATGTTGCCGGAGCCGAAGGCCGCCGAGAAGCTGGCCAGGGCGGCGTGATTTGGACCCCACCCCGAGATCCGGCCAAAGCCTGCCAGAAGCTCCGACTGCGGGTCGCCTGCACCGGACGCCCGTGGACCTACGACACCGGCACCGCGGTACATGGTCTCCCGTTGGGCGAACCATGTTCCGACCTCGGCGACGAGCTCGGGATCCATCGAGGTGTCACCGCCGGTCGCTGCGGCCAGGTCCCAGCTGTGGATCAGGTGATCGGCGCAGAGCTGGCGAACATACTCACCCATGTCCTCCTCGCCGTACGACAGGTGGACCCTGCCTCCGCCCGGGACGATCTCGTCGACAACGCCAGCCGCCTCGTCCGCGGCGGAGCGAGCCCTCACAAGAGGGTCGTCGCCAAGGACGTCTCCGTCGAACCGGCTACCGACCTCCTCGATCGTCCTGCCCCTCAGCAAGGGAGCCGTCCACAGGTCTTCTGCGACCACGTGGTTCACGAGATCGCGCACCGACCACTCCGTGCAAGGCGTCGGGTCGCCCCACTGATCCTCCTTGACAGCTGCAACACGTGCCGCCCAGTTCTCGAGCGTGCGCCGGTGCAAGGTCGTGAGCTCCATGTCATCCTCCATCCCGTCGGTCATTCATCCAGCCATTGCCAACCACCAGGCCTGCCCTGGCCTCAGGCACAGACCTCCCAGCAATCCTGCATCCAGAGTGAGCCTGGCCTCCTTCCGCCACCAGCCCAGGTCCTGCTGCCTTCGTGTCCGCAACACGGGGTCCGGATGCTCCACGGCGTCGTGGTCCTTGGCCCACCCGAGCCATACCAAGGAAGCGAGCAGGGACAGGAGCATCACAGTCCAGTCGTATGCCGGACCGGCGGCCACGTGGCAGCGATTGCGATTCGCGGGTGGGAAGTCATCGCCGACGCTGTGCCCGCTGATGTTGTCCGGATATTCACCGGCCCTGGTCATCACCACCATGGTCCGAGGCTAGACCGACCAATCGGCTTTGGCCTCCGTCCTTTGGCGGAGCCCGATCGTCGGGCCCGGACGACCACACACCCACATGGGGCGGATCCCACCCAACGTCGCAACACATGGGTCGGTGGAGGTTGCGATGCGGGATCTGGAACGGGTCGACGGACACCATCCGGGAGCGGCGCTGACGGAGAAGCGTGAGCGGTTCATCCGGTGGTCAGTCAGGGGGTGAGCAACGCTGAGGCATCCCGACTGGTGAGGGTCAACAAGAAAACCGGGATACGTTGGCGGTTCGGGCGCACCATCCTTAACAGAGCCGGCGAGCCAGTGCACTATCCACCCGTGAGGACGACTGCGCACCCACCACGTTCGTCGAGGTACTTGTCGCCGGCGGCCCGGGTGGTGATCGCCGATCTGCGCCGAGACAGGCTCGGCGTGCGTGAGATCGCTGTGGAGATCGGGCGAGCGCCCTCGACGGTGAGCCGGGAGCTGCGCAGGAACCTGGATGAGACGGGCCAGTCGCAGGAGGTCCCTCCAGCAAGCAGGCGAACTCGGCTGAGCCGGCTGCCCGTCGCGCGCCTGCAAGGATGAGCACATGGCAGACATGCGCCGGCGCAGCCCGGAACCACCTCTCGGGGCGCCACAGATCCAGCACAAGCCGGGCTCGCCAACGAGATGATGCGCGAGCTGGCACCGCTGTTGGCGGAGGAAGGCATCGACCTCGATGACATTGATGTGCCCGACATGGAGACACTGCAGGCGGCGATGAACCGCGCCGTCGAACGCAGCAACATGGCCCGGTTCACCCCGGTCGGGAAGGCCCGCGAGCACGCGGTGACCACGCTGCGCCTGGTTGTCGACGCGGTCATCGAGCAGGACACCACCCTCGCCGCGGCGATCCTCGAGTCCGTGCCTCCCGAATCGCCGGACGGCAAGGCCACCGTCGCCGGCTGCATCGGTATCGCTCTCGGCCTGCTCGACGACTGGCTCACCGGGGTCGACCGGCATGCGCCGAAGGACCTCGGTCAGCGCGTGACGCTGCCCTCGGGCCACTGGCAAGGCGAACGCGCCGCGACCGACATTCTCGCGCTAGCACGCAAGGGGCGCGCCTACCGCTCGCTCGACACCCTGCTCACCAGACAAGGCGGCAAACAAGTCCTCTACGGCAGCGCCCTCGCCCTCGCCGCCGCCCTCCGAACCTGGTCCAGAGACACCGGCACCCAGGTAACCGAGCTGACCCGCACCACCCTGCGGTAGTGTGAACTTTCTTTGTTTGCAAGGTCTTTCATCGGCCGAACGGCTTGCGGACGAGATGGGTTAGGGTTACACTGGACATATGTCCTGCATCTCTGCTTGAGTGCAGTTGACGCTCAGCCGCCGATCAGATCCTTCAGGGGATGAGGGTCGGTGTCGACTGCTTGCTGNAGGAGTCGGTAGAAGAGCATTCCTCGGGCGCGTGAGTTGCGGCGGTTGAACCGGAAGGTGAACTCGTCCAGGTAGTAGGGCATGTGCTGGTAGCTGANTCGATAGTGCAGNGGTCTATGCGACTGCGGTGCCCGCCACCTGCTGGGCCGCAGCGGGAATGCCCTGTTTGACTGCGACCCGCAGAGCTGCGACAACTCCTGCGGTACGGGTGATTTTGGCACCCTCTCCCCTAGCTCGACGGATCACGTCGTCGAGCGAGGCTCGCTCTGTTGGCTGCTGGAATCGCAACGTCAGCGGCACACTGTCGCTGGCTAACTTTCGGCCGCGAGGCGCACGGGCCGAGGTGGTGGTGGCGTACGTGAGTTCTGCGATGACTTCCTCAGCGTGGTCTTCGCACGTCCAGGCGATGATCTGCGCGTAAGAAGGTCGCTCCACGAGGCCCCCGAGAAGATCGTGAACGACGGCGTCGTAGAGGGCCTTCGGGATTCGGACCGCCACAACGGTCACGCCTGCCTTACCCGTGCCACCGTGCTGGTCTTCTGGTCGGACACCCGCGCCGCGCTGCGTTCGTTGTGGCCGCTCCCCTGCCGCGTCCTGCGCCTTCGGAAGGCCTGGTGTGGGCTGGCGAGGCTCGTTCATCCGAGGAGAGCTAAGTGGCTCTGGTGCGCGTGTTGGCGGCCTGGCGGGTGACGGGCTCGGTGCCGGCGGGAGCAGCTCATCGAGTTCGTCATCAAGTCGGGAGGGGTCGAATGCGGGTCGGCGGCCACTCATGAGGACATCACTTCTTCGCTTTGACGACCTTCACTGACAGCCACTCGCAGTAGCACTTCTCGGGCCAGGTCCTGGTAGTCGTTCGCTAGACCGGACGGGTCTCGCGACCAAAGCTTCTGTTCTTGGCGTATCTTCTGCCCCGAGGCGAGCTGCTTGAGCCGGCTCTTCTTCTGCTTCTGGGACTCAGTGACCAGTTCACTGGGAGTCAAGTGCTGCTTGCGCAAGTCGATGGCCGTGGCCTTGTCTGTGCGGATCATGCTGCTGAAGGCCGCGGCACCGGAGCCTTCGAGCAGATCCGCCAACGTCTGTACGGCTTCTTCGTTGCGCACGGTAGCCCGCGGGTTGACGTTGAACAGAACGATGCCGAGCAAGTCGATGCGCGCACCCCGCGACTGTGCACGGAGGCAGCGGCCAGCCAACAGCTCGACGCCATCGAACGATGCCTCATCGTCACAGGAAGGCACAAGCAAGTAGCGCGCGAGCTCCAACAAGACATCCAGAAGCGGTGCGTCACCTGGGCCGGAGTCGATCAGCACGAGTGCGTACTGCTCTCTCTCGCACAGATCAGCAA
>JGI24130J36418_10000755_pt1 | contig 10916 bp, 7 predicted proteins | sample BarGraNGADG00212_FD_36418 | JGI IMG/M metagenome (IMG submission 36418)
CAGCGTGGCGACCAGGGCCAGCCCCGCACCGGCCACCGCCCGGTCATCGTCGAAGGTCACTGCAAGACGAGCCGGACTATGCGATTCTGTGTGCACCGGAATGATGCCTTTCTGTTGATGGGTGATGTGGACTCTCGCAAGTCACATCTTCCCAGCACAGGGGGCATTTTCCGCGAATGGTCTCCAGTCCGATCGTCAGATCACACGGGGCAATTCGGTGGNNCGNGGCCCCTTAACTTGCAAAGAAACCCCCGGCCCAGTCAGGCCGCCTTTTTGATCGCCGGATACCGGGTTCTTGGCGGTCTTCGAGTCCCTTTCGGTCGCCCGGGACCGGGTATGTCGGATTTCGGTGGGTTGGCTGGTGTGCCGATGGTTGCACGCAGTCGCCGAAACCCTCGTCGGACTCGCGCTGGAGTCAGCCTCTTCGGGTCGCATCTCCGTTCCCACGGCAGGCGCAGGTCACTGACGAGACTGCGAGCCAGGCGTAGTTCGGTGTAGGCCGCTATGACGAGCCAGGTCCAGCGGTCGGCCTGGCCGGGCATGCGGATCGCCGGCGTCGTCCAGCCGAGGGTGGACTGCACAAAGCGTTAGGTGCGCTCGATGTCGAATCGCCACAGGTAGGCGCGCCAGCACAGGTCGAGATCGGGCACGCCGTCTCCGGACCACCACAGCCACAGCGTCTTCTTCGCCCGTGCGATCGGCCTTGGGAGGTGCTCGACCTCCACGCGAATGACGCTGCCGCGGACGATCGGCGGCTCGTCTTGTTCCCGCCCGCGCCCGCGGCCGTGCAGCTTCGGGTGAAGCCCGTGCCAAACGCTCATGAGCTCGGCGTCGGCTTTGGTCCAGCTTTCCGGGTCCGACAGGGCGAAGCGTGTCCCGTGGCGGCGCGACCGTCCGATGGCGCCGGCTGCCCGCGGAGTGGGGTCGGGGTGGAACACCCGCTTCGAGCTGATGCGCACGAGCACCTGGGTGCGCGTACCGGCCAACTCCGCGCCGAGCGCGATGGCGTCGTAGCCGGCGGACCTGGTCGATCGTGGCCGTCGTCGCGTCCATGGCTGGCGTGATGCGCATCGCGTCGAGCGGGGCGGTCCAGCTGTCGGGCGCCCAGTCGAGTTGACAGATCCACTGGTAGGACCATCCCGCCACGATCGGCTGGCCGGCCGAGTGTTTGGAGGCCGAGTAGTGAAAGCCTCGCTCGGGGCTCGTCTCGGCATCGCAGCGGTCGAGGGTCGAGGCGTCGACGGCGAAGACGGCGGGCCAGCTCTGTGGCCGGTTGGCAACGAGCAGCTGCCGGAGAGCTTCCACGTCGATCCGACCACGGGCGAGCGCCTTGTAGAGGCTGCCGTGGCTTCTCCGGAACACCGGCTCGAGTGAGAGCGCAGGCACCGAGGAGACCGGAGCCGGCGAGCAGAGCGTCGCAGAGCTCGAAGAGCGCGTCCGGCCCGCTGTCGAACGTGCCCAGACATAACCGACCTCTTCCGCTACTCGCGTGAGGTGGGCGCTACTCCCACCTCACGGAGAAGAGGAGCAAAGGAGTAGCAGGAGATCGAGCAACTTTCAGGCCTTGGGCCATTTATAGCCTCTGAACCTGGACTTATCTGGTGCGCTCGGAGGGATTCGAACCCCCAACCTTCTGATCCGTAGGGGGGATCGTCATTGTCCCATCGTGTTTCGCACAATCGCAGTCTGTCGCATGTTGCTTGGTGAATCGACGGTTTTCGGGAGGTGNCCTCGACGAGACGACACGGCCCGGGACACGACGAGACGGAATTGTTGGCTCGCGTGTTGGCTTTTTGACCGGCCTGGCCGGGTCCACGTGAGCCGAACGCGATTGGTCGCATGAACCTTCGCGGAGNTCCTGCATCGGACTCTGGGTTCGTAACCCCAACGAGTCAGCACGTCCACGGCAGCAGTACTTGCTGCAGCAGCGAGAAGCGCACGCGCTCCTGTTCGAGGCGGACCGCCAGGGCGTAGCGGTCCTCGATGAGGTCCCGGTAGAGCGCCTCCTCGGGTGCGGTGAGGCTCTGCAGTGGACGGTTGGTCGGGCTGGGCTCGGTCACCCACTGCCGGGGATGGGCCAGCAAGGTCTGCTGGTCCATCAGGATCGACCGCACGGAACCGAACCGGGCTCGCAGACGGTTCAGGATGTCGAAGCCGTGCGTGTCGATGTCACCCCAGTACACGATCTCCTTGGCGGCCAGCCAGGGGAGGTCTCCCAGGGCGCCAAGGCCGAATCCGGACCCGAAGACCACGATCGAGTCCGGTACGGCGGGAAAGGCCAGGTAGGTGATCTCGTTCTCGACGACGAACACCGTGTTGGAGGCGATCTCGATCGCCGCAAGCTCTTCGGTGCGCAGCGTGAGTTCGCTGAGGCCTTCCGGGAACGCCGNCTGTGGACCGAGCATGCGGAGCCGCGTGTAGGAAGGTTTGGCGCGGAACCGGAACCGGCGCGCGAAATTGCCGGCGGAGTACCGGGAGTCGATACGCCCCTCGGGCAGCACCACCGTCAAGAGCTCGTCCAGCAGCCTGCGATGACCGTCGACGAACTTGGTGTCGACGCCTTGGACATCGATCTGGCGCAGGTAGANCCACTCCGTCTGGTTTGCGGCAATCCATGCGACCGTAGCCAACAGATCGCCCCAGATGCCCTGATGCTCGATTGCACTCAGGGGATGGGCGACCACCCATGGCACGAGCATCGGAACCGCGACGCCGGTCTGCTCCAGGATCGCANCAAGGGTACGCACATCACGGGTCGTCCCGAGCACCGCGCAGAGTTGCTCGAAGCTCTCGATCCGGACCCGCGTCGGCACCGAGTTCGCGCCGAGATTCCTGCCCTTGACCGTGCGAGACATCACCGTGAAGCGTGGCGTGCCCCCAGCCGTACANCTGTCCCGTTGGAACTTCTCGGCCCACCGCACGGCTTCCTCGAAGCGGTCGAGCAGTTCGGCCGCCGATGGCGCCTTCACGGGCAGCTCGACCGGCGTCCATGGCAGGCCCTCGGCATACTCCCGTAGATAACGGCCAGTCGTCCACCGCTTGCGCAAGGTGGCGACCAGGTCATCGACGTTCGACCAGGGGGGCATCAGGCCACTGAGGGCCCGGCAACGCCTGTTGCCTCAGTGGCACCAGGGCTCGAGGTGGCGGNNCCGGTCACCTGCTCATGACGGCGGTGCCGGTACTCGGNGATNGTGAGGCACTGGAGGCGTGAGTAGTTGCCGTTCGAGTTGTCGACAAAGCCGACCGCCGCCACGTGGGGTTCGATGACGTGGATCTTCTGGAGCGGAGTCACGATCAGCAGCTGTAGCCCGAGGCGGGTGAAAAGGCTGAGGGCGTAGCGGGTCGACATCTCCGATCCACGACTGAACGCCTCGTCGATGACGACGAAGCGGAAGGCCTTCGAGCGCGCGGCACCCCAGTCCAACTTGAACTGGTACGCCAGGGACGCGGCCAGAATCGTGTAGGCGAGCTTCTCTTTCTGGCCGCCCGACTTGCCGGCCGAGTCGGTGTAGTTCTCGTACTCGGTGTCGTCGGCCCGCCACCGTTCGGAGGCGGAAAAGACGAACCACTGTCGGACGTCGGTCACCTTGCGGGTCCAGTTGCGATCCTGATCGGCGGTGCCCTCGCGGCCCTTGAACCGATCGATGATTTTCTTGACCTGCAGGAACTTCTCCTCGGAGTACTGGTCTGTTGCCTTTCCGCCCACAACGTTGTCGGTGCACGCCCGGAGTTCGGCCCGGAACTCCCGCACGTCGGTGTTCGGGGTCTGGTCCGGCACGAGCCGGATGTAACGGTCGGGGTTATAGTCGATTCCGATCAACGACCCGTTGATCATCTCGATCCGATCCCGGATGAGCTTCTCGTGTTTGTTGAGCTGGGCCGAGAATCCGGCGATGTCCCGGATCGTGTTCTGGTTCAGGTAGTCCTTGAACTCGCGCTCGAAGCGGGGGAGATCGTCGGTGGCCACCCGCTTGTGGAGTTGGCGGTACTCGCCGGCCGATCCGAGCGCGTCATCGAACTCGCCCGTCTCGTTGGGGTACCTCCCCCGGAACGCTCCCATTGACCGAACAATGCGCAGCCCAACATTGTTCTGTTGCCTGGTGATCCCGTTCAGCTGATTGCCGAGGGTGGTCCGGACCTGTTGCTCGACGGCAGCGAGCGTCCCGGCGTCCGGTGCCACCCCACCGAGTTCGGGCGCCACCAGTAGGTCAATCGAGCCGAATGATCCGGCCGCGGCCGCGACGGACTCCGTGTCGGAAAGCACCTGCCCGACGCGGGCCAGCCCGTCCTCGGCCGTTCCTTGCCGGCTCTCGACGCCGCCCCGTTCTCGCTGGAGGCCACTGAGGGCGCCCCCTCGGGCTTTGACATCCTCCCGGACAACATCTCGTTCAGCCGTCAGTTGGGTCAGCGTGTCCGACGAGGACGTGATGCGGTCCCGCTCGGACTCGAGCGTGGCCACCTCGCCCACCAGACCCTGCCAGTCCAGTTCGTCCCAGCTGGTGTACTCGCCCAGCTTTGCCAAGGACTCGAGCTGGGACGAGGATGTACCTTCCTGCTTCTTCAAAGAGTCGATGATCCCGGACAGCGAGGACTGCTGTCCGTACAAGGCGGTGGCGTGCGCCATTACGGCGTCGATCTTGGCCTCGTTGGTCCAGCCCAGTACGTACTCACGACGGTCGTCGATGCGCTTGCGGTCGTCCTTTTCGTGACGTTCCCGGTCCTTGATCTGCCCGGCCCGGGTAACCGCCTTCTGCGTGGTGCGAAAGTCGCCGACGCTGTCNACGCAGGCATGGTTGGCNCGCCGGGCGAGTTCGGCCTCCAACCACGGTTCGAACCCGGAATCGGGCTTGAGCTCGAGCATGTCGACCATGAGCGGGTGGGTCGACCGGCGTTCGGGGGGAGAGGCTGGCCCCAACCGTGCCGGCACCCGGAAATAGACGAGCCGGGCGTTGAGATGGTGTTCGTTGATCCAACCCGCCACGGCGTCGTAGTGCCGGTCGGGTACCAGCAGCGACAGGGCAAAGGTGCGAAGCACCCGCTCTGCCGCGCCCTCCCATTCGGCCGCATCCTCACGGACCTGGATCAGTTCTCCGGCAAACGGGAGATCGATCGGATCAACAGCGAGGTCGTCGACAAGCCGCTGGCGCAGTTCGAGGCTGGTCCGGGGCACGTTGCTCCGGCGTGACTGCAGGCTGTGCAGCTCCTCATTAACACGCTTGGCTTCCTCATCGATCCGGCGCTGCTCGTACTCCCGTTCGTTCAGCTCGTTCTGGACGCCGACACGCTCTTCGTCAAGCGCCGTCCGCCGGGCGGCGGCCCGGTCGCGAGTGGCAACGAACTGCTCCACCGCCGATACCTGCTCCATGCCTACGTCGTCCAACAGGGCGTTGAACCGGGCAGACTTGTTCTGTCGGGCGGGCTTGGCGCCCAGGAGGCGTTCGATCGCCTTCTCGATCTCCGCCAAGCGGTCCCCTCCAATACCGGCGATCTGGAGGTTCAGCTGCCCCTCCGTGTCGCGGAGCTGGTGGATGGCTGATCCCACCGACTCGAGTTCCTGATCGAGTTCGACCAGCCTGGCCGCCAGCCCCTCGAGCTCGCGTTCCAGGACCTGGCGCGTCCGATCGGCGAAGTAGAAGGGCAGTGCCTGTTGCTGTCGCTCGATTCCGTCCCGGTCCCTCGACAGCTGGTCGTAGGAGTCGAGGTCGGCCACGATCGGCTCGAGGAGCTCCATCTGGGCCCGGGCCCGCACCACCGCGTCATGAGCCCGCGTCAGGTTGTCGAAGTGCTCGATCAACGAGGCGATCTGGGCTTTGGTGTCGACGGGCTCGAGCATGTGGATGCGGACGAAGTCGTTGAGGTTGTCGACCGCCTTCATCGAGACCGTCTGATGGAAGAGTTCCATGGCCTGCTCGGAATCGATCCCGAGATGGCGCCGGAAGTCCCGGCCGTACTCGGGGAAGCTGTCGTAGGTCCGCGCCCCGCCCTCGCGCAGCCTCCGCTTCAGGGCGGTGATCTCGGTTCCGAACTCGGAGAACTCCTTGGCGATCGACAAGTCGGTGTCGGCGACGACGAAGAACCGGTCGGGCTGGCCCTGGCCCACGTCCCTGGACCGGAACACCTGGGCCAATGTCACCGTGGTGGCGTAGTCGGTGCTGGCGAAGACGCCCAGGATGACCGAGAAATGCCGGGTGTCGCGCAGGCCGACGGGCCGCGACGCTCCCGTCGTCTCGTTCCGCTCCGACTTGTAGTGCCCCTGGACGTACGAGCGCAGATCGCGTTCACGGGTCTCGGCGCCGGCGGCCTTGTTGTAGGAGATCTTGTTGGCCGGCAACAGCAGCGTGGTGATGGCGTCGACAAGGGTCGACTTGCCTGACCCGATGTCACCCGTCAGGAGTGCATTGCGACCGCCGAGCTCAAACGACCAGACCTTCTGGTCGAAGGTCCCCCAATTGAAGACCTCGAGGCGCTGCAGGCGGCATCCGGGGAGCCGGTCGGGCTGTGCCCCTTCGAGGTCGACCAGGCTGAACAGCGAGGAGGTCATGCCGGCTCCCCGTCCCGATTCAGCTCGGCCAGGTACTCGTCGAGGCGGGCGTCGAACTCCGAGAGCCACTGCCCGTCGATGTAGGCCTTGAGGATCCGGCGGACCTCGAAGAGATCCTGCTCGCCCCGGAGCCGACGCAGAAAGCCCAGGTCGACCACCTTGTTGATGTGGGCGTCGATGTTGTCGACCAGGCGGGCATCGTTGGTGGAGTCGGGTACGAACAGCCGAAGCATCTCCACGATCTGGTCACGGCTGAGGACCAGCCGGACCTCGGCGCTGCTGGCGTCGAACTCGGCCAGGCGCTTGCGGAGCAGGGCCAGCAGCACGCTGACATGGAAGGAGAGGGTGCGTCGGGCCACCAACCGAGGGAACTCGGGTGAATCGTCGTCCGCGGGCTGGCTGCGCAGGTAGGCATATCCCTCGGCCTCGTCGACGACCACGTTAAGCCCGAGCACCGCCACGTAGTCACTGACGTTATTGCGCTCCCCCAGCAGCAGACCCCAGAACTTCTCGTGGGAGTCCCGGTACAGGGGGCCCTTCATCAGGTGGACGAGCACCAGCGACAGGTCTGTCGGCTCGCCCGTCGCATCAAGAGTCGTGTGGGTCACGGTGCCTCCGGTTGGTCCCGACTGAAATTGACCGCTGGCAGGTCGGCCACGCGCTCGACCTCCCCGGCGCTCCACTCGATCTGCTCGCGACGGCCCTCGTCGAAGATGACAGTGAGCCCGGGCTCCTTTAGCGAGAGGTATCCGACGAGTTCAGCCAGGCCCTGGTCGAGCGGGTCGCCGGCCACGACCTCACCGAGGCCGATCTGGTCACGCCGGCCGAGTGAGCTCAGCACGCGTTGGGCCAGCAGGTCACGATCGACGTAGAGCTGGTTCAGCATGGCCGAGGAGTCGAAATCGTCGTTCCCGTGCTCCATCGATTCGCTCTCGAGCGGCGTGCGGCGCGTGCGGCGGTGGAGCGGACGCTCCATGGGCATGCTGACCGCAATGCCGGAGTCGTCGAGCTCCATTCCTACGGCCGGGTTCGGTTGTTCACGGACCAAGAGGGCCTTGGTCTCGATGGCATGGAGCAGGTCGAAGACGCGCCGGTTCTCCAACCACACCTGATCGTCGAGAAAGCGCCGGAGCTGATCCGACAGCAGGCGGACGGTGGCCTGAGTGCGCTCGCTGGCGTCGATCCAATCGAAGTGAATCCGTCCGAGGCGCCCGTCCTGGTGGTCGAGGTCCTCAATCCGCTGCAGCCGCTCGAGCAGTTCGGTGAGCTCGGCCTGCTTGTGGTGGGACAGCAAGAAGTCATAAAAGGCCTGGAAGCTGCGGCCCTGGTCGGACTCGGCGATGCTGTTGCGGCTGCCCAGCGCCTCATCGAGCAGGGCGCCCTTCGATCCGGCCCAGCCGGCAATCTGCTCGCGCAGGCTGCGGTCGAGCCGTCGGAAGTTCTCCTCCACCTCCCGGAAGTCGGCGAGCAGTTCCCGTGCCGTGCGGGCGAACTGCTGGTACCGGTCGCGCTGGCTGACCGCGTCGAGCATGGTGACTTCTCCGCGCTCAGCACGGGCGATCTCCTCATCGATCTCCGCCCGCCGCCGCCGGAGCTCGGCGAGGCGGCGCCCGGGATCGTCATCTGCGCCGAACACCATCTGGCGGAGCAGTTCGAAGATGATGTTCAGGCGTGACTCTGTTCCGATGAACTCGCGCGCGGGGAGGTCCCGAACCCAAAGCAGTGCCTTCTCGACGGCCGGGGCGAGGTCAAAGCGCGCTTCGTCGGACCCCGCCGGGTAGTACTTCCGAAGCCAGCCATGGTCCGGCGAGGCCCAGTCGTCCAGGTAGGCGGCCGCGGGCTTGGGGAAGCTGTTCTCACCGAGGCGCTGTTTCAGCGCGTACAGCTCTTCGTCCAGCTCGGCAATGAGCACGGTGGCCGGAAGGTTGCTGGCATTGTTGTCGACGAACACACGGCCAAGAAAGCTGAGCACGAGTGCAGCGTTGTTTGATCGCAAGAGCACCCACGCCGGGTGCTGACCCCGCAGGTGAACGAGTTCGTCGTAATGCATCGTCACAAGGCCCCCCGGCTCCTGGGGGTAGGGGCANTCCAAGCTTGGCGGAACGGACGGGACACGACATGAGCGTACGCCGTCGATGTGACAGCGATCATCTCCCCGAAACCTCGGGACGGACCATCTGACCTTGCCACAGGGTGCCTTGCCTCTGCTCAAATCCGTCACCATCGGGCGAAAAGGGGAGTATGTGACGTCATGGGCGGTCCGCAGCGCGGGCAAGACCCCGGCCAGCATGCGGGGCAGTGTCCTCCCGTTCAGCCGATGAGGTGCTCACGGTCGCGAGCGGTCCCGCCACCCGGGGATCCGAGGTGGCACCCACAGTGGCCCGCGTCGGGGGCGTCGGCAGGCGAGGCTCCCGCCTGCACATTGTTACTGCATAGCACCCCGCATTTAGGGGGTGTTGAAGGGTAATTTGATCACCAGAACTGCGTCACCCCCTATTATCGGGGTATAACGCAGTGGTGACACGAGCAGTCATTCTGGCCATCATCGCAGAGACCGCCGAAGAACAGTGGGGTCTCGTCACTCGACGACAGCTCGAACGCTCCCAGATCCCCCGGACAACGCTGGAGCGACTGACCGCTCCGGATTCGATTCTGGAGCGTGTCGCCCTCGGCGTCTATCGGCTAGTAGGCACGCCCGTACCGGACCACCTGGAGCTGCGTGCCGCCTGGCTGCAGCTGGCTCCAGAGGTGCCGGCATGGGAGCGCAGCCCCGACGAGGGTGTAGTGTCCCACCGGTCCGCTGCCGCCCTGTACGGAATCGGCCATCTGCCGGCCGACCGCCATGAATTCACGGTCCAGCACCGCAAGCAGAGCAGACGTCCGGATATCCGGATACACCGGCGACCGCTCGAAAACACTGAATGGATCCAACTTCGAGGACTCCCGGTGACCCGCCCGGCCCGAATCGTTTCGGATCTTCTCTACGACCATGAGGATCCAGGAGCCGTTGCGCAGATTGTGGCGGACGCCATCCGCAATGTCTTCGACTATCCGGGCACGTTCGCTGACTGGCTCGCGCCGCACGCCGGTCGGTTTGGCCTCCGTCGTAACGACGGGTTGGCGATGCTCCATTGGCTTCTCGATCTCGTCGGTGACGATGAAACAACCCGATGGATGCAGGAGGCGCGCAACTCGATGAGGCCCCGACAGACCGACCAAGCACCCACACCAACTTTGCCCCGACCCGGATCGCCAGTCCGATGAGCCACGAGAGTTCCTCCACGAGCCCGGCTGCATTCCGACGGGTACTTACCGACAAGCTCCGGGCGCTAGCGGTGACCAGTCGCTGGACCGTGCATCAGCTTCGACGCCAGATGGCTTATGACCGGCTACTCGAACGTCTTTATCTGGTCGACGACGATTGGATCGTCAAAGGAGCGACTGCACTCCTCGCCCGCAACTTGGGCGTGCGGGCCACAATCGACGTCGATGTCTTTCGAGCGGTCACCCAAGAGGTTGCCGAGGCGGACCTCCGCGAGGCCGCGAGGCGCGATATCGGCGACTGGTTCCGGTTCGACGTCGGACCGACACGCCCCGTTTCTGATGGGGCCCCCGGAACCCGCTTTCCCGTGACGGCGTTCCTGGGGGCGAGCGAGTGGGCTCTGTTCCATGTCGATCTCGTGGGTTCAGATCTACGCATGACAGGAGAGCCTGAAGCAATGCCACCGCTGGCGCCTGTGATGATGCCCGAGGTGGCCCAGCACGGCTATCGCGTCTACCCCCTTGTCGATCACGTGGCTGACAAAGTGGCTGCGATCCTCGAACGACATGGAGACGGTGGCCGCCCGTCAACCCGATTCAAGGACCTCGTGGACCTCGTCGCGATCATCACGGGTGCATCAGTTGATGCCGAGCAACAGAAAATGGCATTGAGTTCCGAGGCCGAGCGGCGAGGCCTCATATTGCCGGATCACTTCGCCGTGCCTGACCGCGAGATATGGGAGCGAGGATACGCNCGAGAGGCGCAGCGGTCGCTACTCCCGATCGCCCACTCGCTCGATGACGCGCTGGAGATCGCCAGGGCATTTGTCGATCCGCTGCTTGACATTGAAGGGACCGCTACAGGGACCTGGGACCCTCAGGGACTGCACTGGGGCTCACCTATCGCATGAAGATCTTCGAGCCGATCCGAAACTCGAGGAACCTGGGTTGACGCCCGTGAGGCGATCTATGTCCCCAGGCCAGCCACCGAATACGCGCCGCGAGCATTATTAGCTTTTTCGTTGTCCAATTCCAGTGCACTTTCTCCACCCTGGCCAGGACTTTTGGTGCGCTCGGAGGGATTCGAACCCCCAACCTTCTGATCCGTAGATCT
>JGI24130J36418_10000766_pt1 | contig 10849 bp, 10 predicted proteins | sample BarGraNGADG00212_FD_36418 | JGI IMG/M metagenome (IMG submission 36418)
CGCCGTCCCCACCGCCAGGCCCGGACCCGGGCCCGTCCCGTGGACGGGTTCTTCGATGACCTGGCCCCCGGCAGTTTCGTGGTTCATCGCCAGCACGGGGTGGCCAGGTACGGGGGCATGGTGACCAGGTCGATGGGAGGTGCGACCCGCGACTACCTCCTGCTCGAATACCGGGGAGCGGACAAGCTCTACCTCCCCACCGACCAGATCGAGCTGCTGACGCCCTATGCCGGTGGAGAATCACCGAAGGTGAGCCGCCTGGGCGGGTCGGAGTGGCAGAAGGCCCGTTCCAAGGCGCGGGCTGCGGTCCACGAGATCGCCGAGGAGTTGGTGGCCCTCTACCGCCGGCGGCTCGAGGTGGAAGGCCATGCCTTCGGGCCCGACACGCCGTGGCAGGCGGAGTTGGAGTCCCTGTTCCCGTTCATCGAGACCACCGACCAACTCCGGGCCATCGAAGACGTGAAGGCCGACATGGAGCGCCCTCAGCCCATGGACCGGTTGGTCTGCGGCGACGTGGGCTTCGGCAAGACCGAGGTGGCCATCCGGGCGGTCTTCAAGGCGGCCCAGGACGGCTTCCAGTCCGCCATCCTGGTGCCGACCACCCTGCTGGCCAGCCAGCATGTCCAGACCTTCACCGACCGCTACGCGCAGTTCCCCATCAAGGTGGAATTGCTCAGCCGCTTTTTGACCAATGCCCAGGCCCGAGCGGTGCTCGCCGGGCTGGCTGACGGCTCGGTGGACGTGGTGGTGGGGACCCACCGCCTGCTGGGGGGCGACGTCTCTTTCAAGAAACTCGGCCTGCTGGTCGTGGACGAGGAGCAGCGGTTCGGCGTCTCCCACAAGGAGGCGATCAAGGCGATGTCCGACGGGGTGGATGTGCTCACCCTCACCGCCAGCCCGATTCCCCGCACCCTGGAGATGGCGTTGACTGGCATTCGCGACCTGTCGATGGTCAACACTCCCCCGGCTGCCCGTCGCCCGATTCTCACCCACGTGGGCGAGTACGAGGAAGGGGCTGCCTCCGAAGCCATCCGACGCGAGCTCCTCCGCGAGGGCCAGGTCTTCTACGTGCACAACCGGGTGCAAGATATCGACGCGGTGGCCGACCGGGTTCGGCGNATGGCACCCGAAGCGCGGGTGGCCGTTGCCCACGGCCAGATGGACGAGGGCTCACTGGAGCAGGTTGTGCTCGATTTTTGGGAAGGCGCCTACGACGTGCTGGTGTGCACCACCATCATCGAGTCGGGGATCGACATGCCCAACGTGAACACCCTGGTGGTGGATCGGGCCGATCTGTTGGGGCTCGGCCAGTTGCACCAGCTCCGGGGTCGGGTCGGTCGGGCCGGAAGCCGTGCCTACGCCTATCTCTTCCATCCCCGGGACAAGGTGCTGTCCGAACAGGCCTACGAGAGGTTGCGCACCATCGGCGACCACACCGAGTTGGGCTCGGGATTCAAAATTGCCCTGCGGGACCTGCAGATCNGGGGGGCGGGGAACCTGCTCGGCCGGGATCAGACCGGTCACATCGCTGCCATCGGCTACGACCTGTACGTCCAGATGGTGTCCGAGGCGGTGGCCGAATTGAAAGGGGAGGCCCGGCCGCAACCGGTGGACCTCAAGATCGACCTGCCCGATGCCGCCCACCTTCCTCCCAGCTATGTCGAGGCCGAGGATGTCCGGCTCGAGGCGTACCGTCGGATCACCGGCCTCCGCACCGCGGCGGAGATCGCCGACGTGGCCACCGAGTGGGAGGACCGATTCGGTCAGTTGCCCGCACCGGCCGCCGCGCTGCTCGACGTGGCCCGGCTCCGGGTGGAGTGCCTTCGTCTGGGAATCACCGAGCTCACCGTCACGCTGCCGCGGGGCATGGGCGGAACGGGAAGAACGGGCGGACGGGGTGGAGCCGGGGCGGGGCGGGCATCGGTCAAATTGTCCCCATTGACCCTTCCGGCGTCGGCCGAGGTGCGCCTGAGACGGCTGGCGCCGGGGGCGACGTACCAGGCCGACTTCCATCGCCTGCTGGCTCCGTTGTCGCCGCCGGCCTCCGGCACCGACTATGCCCCGGTGGTGGCCAACCTCCTGGGTGAGCTGATTCCCCCGCCGACCCCTCCGGTGGAGGGCGACGGTGCCGATGGTTCCCCGGCCGATATTCCTGCGCTGGCCACGAGCCGGTAGCATCGCCGCCGTGAAGCGCCTCCTCACCTTGTCCGTCATCGTTCTGGCTGCAGGGTTACTGACGACCGCGTGCAACGTGACGCCTCCGGCCGCCACCATCAACGGAGCGACCATCTCGGTGAGTGCTCTCAACGATCAACTCCGCTCGTTCAACTCCACCCAGGTGGGCCACTGTCTGCTCACGGCCGAGACCGGGCAGACCACCCAGTTCCAGACTCAGGGCACCGGGGGTCCGGGCACCTACGACATGGCGTTCACCGACTCCATCCTCGAGAACTCGGTGGGGAACGAGTTGGCGTTCCAGTTGGCGGCATCGAAGGGTCTGAACGCCTCGGCTTCCGACCTGAAGACGGCCCAACAGAACTTCGTGGCCACCCTCAATGGGGAGATCAGCGCCGCTGCCCAACAGGCGAGCCAATCCGGCACCGGTTCCTACTGTGTGGCGGCGAGTGGTCAGCCGCTCACCGGGGATCAGGTCATGGCAGCACTTCCGGCGACCATCCGCAATGCGCTCATTGCCAACAATGCCGTCGACGAGAAGTTGCTGGCCGCCGGCGCCGATATTTCGGACGCGGCCATCTCGAGCTACTACGCCGCCAATCGGGGGCTCTTCACCGCCGATTGCGTTAGCTGGATCGTGACCGACTCCCAGGACCACGCCAACCAGTACGCCGCCCAGATCAATGCCGGAACCTCGTTCAGCGATGTGGCCAAGGCGCACTCCCTCGACACCCAGACGGCGTCAAGCGGTGGGACCCTCGGATGTTCGTTCACCCAGTCCCAGGTGGAACAGGCGTTACAAGTCCAGTCGGCGCCAGTGGGCTCACCGATCGGGCCGATCCAGGATACGCGCAGCGGGGCATGGGAGATCTACGAAATCACCAGCCAACGGGTGGCGTCTCTGTCCGACGTCCGATCGGACGTGATCCAGCAATTGCTGCAGACGGCCACCAATGGCAATCGGATCGCCAAGGAGATTCAGACGTACGCGCGACACTCCAACGTGTCGATCGATCCTCAGTACGGGACATGGAAGGGGCAAGGAGTGGTGGCACCGGTGGCACCGCCGGCCCAGTACCTGTTGGCCGCAGTATCCGGTCAACCGCAGACCCCGCTCACGGTGAACAGTCGGTCGGGTGGTCTGGGGCCGAGCGTGACGCCCGCCACCGGGTCCGTCAGCACACCGACCACCTCCAGTAGTGGCAACTGATCTCCTCGATCCGGAGTCGTAATTGTGACCGACGCCATCCCAGTCGCGACATCGGGGTCCGCACCTATCCGGCGCATTGACGTGGTCGGCCTCGGCCCGGCCGGGCCCGAGCTGATCACCGCGGAAACCCTGAAGCTGATCAACGGGGCCGATACCGTCTATGCGGACCACCCGGCATCCGGCCGCAGCCGCATTTCCCGATGCGACGTCGTTTGACGATCGCTATGAGTCGGAATTCACCTTTGACGATGTCTACCGGGCGATCGTGGCCGACCTGGTGGCTGCGGCACATCGCAGTGAAACGGTGGTCTATGCAGTTCCCGGCTCGCCGGTGGTGGCCGAGCGAACCGTCAGTCTGCTCCGAGAAGACGCCGCGGTGGTCTCGGGCGAGGTGACGGTGGTCGTGCACCCGGCCCTCTCGTTCCTCGATGTGGCGTTTACCCGGCTCGGGGTCGATCCCGTGACCACCGGAGTCCGGATTGTCGACGCCGAGTCGTTCGCCTCCTCGGCGGCGGGTGAACGGGGTCCCCTGTTGGTCGCCCAGTGTTGGTCCCGGGCGATCCTGTCTGAGATCAAACTGTCGGCTGAGTTGCCGTCAGGGGCGCTGGTGACCGTGCTCTACCACCTGGGCCTCGATGACGAACAGGTGGTAGAGGTGGCGTGGGACGAACTCGACCGCACGTTTGATCCCGACCACCTGACGTCGTTGTGGATCCCCACCCTGGCTGCTCCGGTGGCTTCCGAGTTGGTCCGCCTCGACGAGTTGGCCCACACCCTCCGGGAGCGCTGCCCCTGGGATCGAGAGCAGACACACGGTTCCCTGGCACGGCACCTGTTGGAGGAGTCATACGAAGTCCTGGAGGCGATCGACGATCTGGCGACTGTCGATCGGATGCTGAACCCCGGTGACGGTGGGGGGGGAGCGGGAGTGGGAGCGGGAGTGGTCAGTGCCGAGACCGAGGAGCGAGCCGTGGCCCACCTCGAAGAGGAGCTCGGCGACCTGCTCTTCCAGGTCTACTTCCACTCCACGCTGGCGGCTGAGTCCGGTCGGTTCACCTTGGCCGATGTGGCTCGAGGTGTGCACGACAAGCTCGTCGCCCGCCATCCACACGTGTTCGGCGGCGTCAACGCCGCTACGGCTGATCAGGTCGCGGCTAACTGGGAGACGTCGAAGAAGGCGGAGAAGAACCGGAAGAGCGTGACCGAAGGCATTCCGGCTGCCCTTCCTGCCTTGGCCCTGGCGACAAAGTTGCAGCGCAAGGGGGTGGCGGTGGGAATGAAGCTTCCCGGACTGGACGACGAGGCGAGCCATCTGGCCATCGGGATGACTGTGGTGGCCGGCGGCGCGGCTGGGATGGCTGGGGCAGCCGGCAGGACGGGTCTTTCGGGGCCTGTGCCGCCTTCAGGGACCACCGACGATGACAAAATCGGCGACCTTCTCTTCTCGTTGGTCAATGTGGCCCGAGCATTGGGTGTCGATCCCGAGAGTGCGCTGCGAGCGAAAGCGGCAGCGTTTCGGGCATCGGTTGAAGCCCTCGGCTAGTCCCGTCGTTGCCAGAGGATGGAGTCTGGCGCATTTCATATCTTCCACCTTTGAATGAATTCCCTGGTCCAGAAGGGTTTGAGTGATAACTTTTCCCACACCAGCAACAGGAGCAACAGGGCACAGTGAGCATCATCGAACAGGTCATCGGTCGGGAGGTTCTCGACTCCCGGGGCAATCCCACGGTTGAGGTCGAAGTCCTCCTCGATTCGGGGGCGGTGGGGCGCGCCATCGTGCCTTCGGGGGCGTCGACCGGGACGTTCGAGGCTGTCGAACTGCGTGACGGTGGCGACCGTTACGGCGGCAAAGGCGTGGAGCGGGCCGTGGCCAATGTGAACGGTGAGATCGCCGCCATTCTCGAGGGCGCCGACGCTCTCGACCAGCGGGGGGTCGACCTGGCCCTGATCGACGCTGACGGGACTCCGAACAAGGCTCGACTGGGAGCCAACGCCATCGTCGGGGTGTCGCTGGCGACGGCCAAAGCCGCTGCCGATGAGCTTGGGCTGCCTCTCTTCCGCTATGTGGGTGGCTCTGACGCCCACGTTCTGCCGGTCCCGATGATGAACGTTGTCAATGGGGGCGTCCACGCTGACAACTCCATTGACTTTCAGGAGTTCATGATCATGCCGGTGGGAGCTGCCTCGTTCTCCGAGGCTCTCCGGTGGGGAGTCGAGACGTATCACGCGCTGGCCGGGGTGTTGAAGAAGCGCGGGCTGTCCACCTCAGTAGGTGACGAAGGGGGATTCGCTCCGAACCTCGGTTCGAACGAAGAAGCGGTGCAGGTGTTGGTGCAGGCCATCGAATCGACGGGGCGCGCCCCCGGTACCGACGTCGCCATCGCCATGGACCCGGCCACCAGTGAGTTTTATCGCGACGGTGCCTACGTCTTGGCTGGCGAAGGCCGCACGTTGTCACCCGACGAGATGGTGGCGTACTGGGTGGATCTGGTCGGTCGGTATCCCATTGTGTCGCTCGAAGACGGCATGGCCGAAGACGACTGGGACGGGTGGGCGGCGCTGACTTCCGCGGTGGGAGATCGCATCCAATTGGTCGGCGACGACATCTTCGTCACCAACGAGGAGCGAATGCGACGGGGTATCGACGCCGGCATCGCCAATGCGGTGCTGATCAAGTTCAATCAGATCGGCTCGTTGACGGAGACCCTCGGGACGATGTCGCTGGCCAATCGATCCGCTTACGCGTGCGTGATGTCACATCGGTCGGGTGAAACCGAGGACACCACCATCGCCGACCTGGCCGTGGCCACCAATTGTGGGCAGATCAAGACCGGGGCTCCGGCACGGTCCGACCGGGTGGCGAAGTACAACCAACTACTCCGGATCGAAGAGATGCTGGGCGAGTCGGCCGCATTCCGCGGGGCCGATGCGTTGGCATCGCGGGGTTCTTCTCGGTGAGCAGCCGTGCCTACGCCCGGGCGAAGAAGCCCTCGGTGACCGCGACCCGCGGCTCGAAGGCGGCGGCTTCGGGGCGGGCGAAGAGCAGCTCGGCGAGGCCCACCAAGTCTGCGGCGGCCAGACGCCCGGTGGCGCGCCCCCGACCCGCGGCCAACAAGCGACAGACCGCAGCCTCGCGTCAGTCCGCGCCCAAGCGACAGGCGGCGTCGCCTCGGCCAAGGAATGCCAGTGCGCGGCCTCGCGCCAACAGTCGTCGCCTGCCGGTGGCCATTGCGGCCGTGATCGCTCTTGTTGTGATGGGAACCAGCTTTCCGGCGGCGGCTCTGCTGAGGCAACACGGGCAGTTGGCATCGACAAGTACACAGTTGCAGAGGCTGCAACACCAGAACCAACTTCTGACCCAACAACAGAAGCAGCTGACTTCGCCGGCAGAGATCGAACGGTTTGCCCGCCAGGACTATCAGTTGGTCTTCCCGGGCCAGGCACTGTTCAACGTGTTGCCGCCCACAGGACGTACCGCTACCGCCGCCGGTGGTGCCCCGGCGGGAGATCCCGGAAACCAACCCCTGGTTGCTCCGGCTGATGCGCCGAACATGTCGCCCGACCCCGGTCTCCCTCAGGNCGGGACCACCGGAAGTTCGGGAAGCTCGGCGTCGTCGAGTGGTGGTTCGGGCTCGACGCCGACCGCTCAACGGGCGGGATCGTCGGTCGGAACGNCCGGCGGAGCCAGCGCCGGGGGATTCTGGCATCGGGTCACCACCACTGTTGAATTCTGGAAGTGAGTTCGATGTCACCGGGCGNCCCGGTCGGTCCGGGGCCCGACGAAACTGCCCGAGACGANACTGCCCGANANGAGACTTCCCGAGACGACCTGAGCCCGAGCATCGACGATGACGCCCTGGTAACCGAACTGTTGGGCCGACCACCGGCTGGCGCCTTTGACGTGGTGGTCCGTGCCGAGAATGGCGTGCCGGCGGTCATCGCCAATGCTCCGTTCCTTCACGATGGGACTCCCATGCCCACCCGGTACTGGCTGGTGGACCCGGCGCTGCGCGAGGCCGTCAGCAGAATTGAGTCGTCCGGTGGAGTCCGGGAGGCCGAGGCGGCTATTCCCGAGGAACGAGTGGCCGATGCCCATGCCCGCTACGCGGCGGAACGCGACACTCTGATATCCAAGGACCACCAGGGACCGCGGCCGTCCGGGGGTGTCGGTGGCACCAGGCAAGGGGTGAAATGCCTCCACGCTCATCTGGCCTGGTGGCTGACGGGGGCCGACGACCCGGTTGGGGAGTGGACAGCAGTGCGCATCGGACTCCACCCCTCCTGAGGGGTGGTAGCAAGGTCCCATGGACTCGAATGGACCGGTGGCGGCGATCGACTGTGGCACCAATTCGACCCGTTTGCTGGTCGTTGACGAGCACGGGCGGACGCTCGAGCGATTGATGCGCATCACCCGCCTGGGAGAAGGGGTAGATGCCACCGGCTTGCTGTCGGAAGTTGCCATTGACCGCTGCGTGGCGGTCCTGTCGGCATTCCGACAGGACATGGATCGCTTGGGGGTGGTGCGGGCACGTCTGGTGGCCACGTCGGCCGCTCGCGATGCATCCAATGGGTCCGTGTTTTTCGCGGCCGCCACCGAAGCGTCCGGCGTGTCACCCGAATTGCTGACAGGAAGAGATGAAGGGTCTCTTTCGATGACCGGAGCGGTGGCAGACCTCGATCCCGATGACGGACCGTTTCTGGTGGTCGATATCGGGGGAGGATCGACCGAGTTGGTGGCAGGGTCGGGACCCGGTGATCCCGATTTGGAGGCGGTGTCCCTGCAGATTGGTTGTGTCAGGGTGTCCGAGCGCTTTCTGAAGTCGGACCCGCCGCTCCCAGAGGAGTTGGCCGCGGCCGAAGCCATGGTGGCCGGCACGTTGGAAGTGGCCATCGACGCCCATCCCCGGTTTTTGGCGCCTCATCGTTTGGTCGGGTTGGCGGGCACGGTCACCACGCTCTCGTCGTTGCAGCAACAGATGGTGACCTACGACCGAGATCTGGTGCACCACTCGGTACTGACCGCTGACCAAGTGTCCTGGTGGTATCGGACCCTCGCCTCCGAGGACCGTGCTGCCCGGTTGGCCCGTGCCGGCATGGTACGAGGTCGGGAAGACATCATCGTCGGTGGGGCCATGATCCTGAACATCGTGATGAAACGCTTCAAGATTGATGAGTGTCTGGTATCGGAAGCCGACATTCTCGACGGCATGGTCGCCGTCCTCTTGGAGGAGTGAGCGGCACGCCACACCGCGGCCGAGATACTCAGGCAGTGATGGGGAGGCTGGTTGCGCCGCCGGCACCAATGCCGCCAACGCCGGCACCAATGCCGCCAACGCCGGGAATGACGATCTGACCGCCCATGCCGATCTCCCCAACGTCGGAGCAGGCCTTCCCGGTGGCAACCAGCACCCGTTCGATATACCCGTCCGTCGACCCGAACGCGTCTTCGGCGTATGCCTTGCCTTGAGCACTGAAGGTGGCGCGGACCTCAGGATCAAGCATTGCCTCGACACACCAGGCGAGTTCGCCGGGCGTGTCGAACCACAGCCCTCCCCGGCCCAGTTCTGCGTGCTCTCGTGCCCGTGAGTTTCCCGGGACGATGATCGGCGTGCCGTACAGAAGGGAGTCGACGCAACGCCGGCCGAACAGGGGGCCGGGCCGGAGATCGATGACGACCCGTGCCCATGCCATGAGCCGGGTGAGATCACTGGATCGCTCAACCGGCCATCCCTCGCCCACCCGCCCCTGATGCCACACACTGAAGGCGTCGGTGGCAGAAATCCCCACGGGGTTCTCGGGGAAGCGCAGTCGGATCAACCGGGCGAGTGCGACAGCTTCCTCGTTTGCGTGAGTCTTGGTGCTCGAGATGACAAAGACATAGTCGGTCGTTCCGACCCAGGTATTCGGTTCGTTGAGAGCGCTCGGATTGGCGGCCAGAGGGGCTCCGATGCGGTGGACCCGGTCGGCGCCGCCATGATGTTCGACGATGGCGAGCCGTTCGGTCTCGGTGATGGCGAGCACGGCCTGGGAGCGATCGAAGATTCGGTCAAAGTGAGGGAAGGCCAAGCTGTTCAGATCGGAACCGAGAGCGAGCAGCACAATGGGTACGTCAGGAGCAACTCGATCGACAGCATCGAGTGCCCCAAGGTGTTGATGACCGGCGATGACCACGATGTCGGGACGAAGTCCGGCGAGAATGTCCGAGGAGGCGCTCCAACAATCGAGCAGATCCCGGTCGAGCAAGCGTCCGTATTCGGGCAGGAGCCGCCCGGTGGCGCTCCAGCCGGTATCCGAAATGGCTTCGATGAGGAGTTCTCGACGTACGGCGGCCGTCGGTGAGCTTGGTGTTGCCGTTTCGTGCAGAGTGAACACGCTGTCGACGCGTTGGGAGGGCACGATGCCCTGGGGCGTGATCACATGGACGTCAGCCGAGCACGCCAGGGCGCCCGCCACCTGACGGGTTGCCCAACCCTCCTCGCTCTTCGGCTCCCACTGGTCCGCCAGGACAGCGATCACCGGTCGATCACCTTTGACGGTGCCGGAAGGGTTGGCGCTTGTCCCGGAGGATCGTTGAGATGATCGATCCACCGTCATCGGCTTCGGTCAGAATCCTCTTTGGCCGCAGCTGCCATGTTGCGTTGCGCAATGGTGGACGAAATGGACGCCACCCCGCCGGTGGTCCGTGGCGATTCAGCGTGGAGCCACGCGGCCAGGAGTGCCTGATTCTCGGCTTCGGCGACTTGACGCCTCACGATATCCAAATTCATTTCCTGGACCCGCAATGTCAGAGCATCACACCGACGTTCGAGGGCCTCGCTGATGCGGACGACATGGCTCAGGAGATCTCGCTCTTCATGGAGGTAACGCCCGAGAACCCGATAGGTCAGACGTCCGAACAGCCCGACCAACCTACCCTTCGGACCGCCCCCGGCATCCTCGGGATTGAACGAGTCGGGGAGTGCCCAGTGCTTGTGGAGGTAGTCGAGAGAGCTTCCGCTGCGGGACTGCTCACCCCCCGAGGAGGGGTTGAATTGATTTGGAGGCAGAGGCTCCCACCGGAGCACTTGATGCTCTTGTTTCAGGCGCTCGAGAAACTCTTTTGGGTCAAGCCCAGGCTGTCCCACGTGGTGATCCTCCCTTCGTTGCTATCACGCGTGGCATTCACCGGATGGTCAGTCACGTCGCAGTCTGTCGGCTGGCGGTGGTTCCCGAGGGACGGCTTGTGGATTTGCCATCCGATCGCCACGCGGATTGTACCCGTTATTGGCATCGCCCTCCGGGGACACCCGGCGGTGCGCGGCCTTGTTCAGAATGGCCCAGGTGGGACCGGTCACTGTCGAAAGTCGCCGGGGATGGGCCATAAGGGTGGGGGAAGCTCATGGTAGCCTTTAGTGGTCTTCGAGCGGTCCTTCTGGATCTGATATTGGCCCCGGCTCCCAGTGGATCTGCTGCTTCGGGGAATGC
>JGI24130J36418_10000767_pt1 | contig 10827 bp, 7 predicted proteins | sample BarGraNGADG00212_FD_36418 | JGI IMG/M metagenome (IMG submission 36418)
GGATCGCGTCGGCCAGGGTCGCGACGTCCGACCGGTCGAGTCGACCCAGGCTGACCGTGGTCACGAGCCCAGCCTCCGATGCAACCTCGAGAACCTGCTCGCGAACCCCCGGGTCGAGCTCCTCCGTGCGCCAGGTCACCTGGAGCCCGATCGGGTGGTCGGGCAGGCGCCGCGCGAAGTAGCCCAGGAACTCCTTCGTCGACGAGTCGGCCCGGTGGACATCATCGATCCACACGACGCCGGGCTCCGTGCCTCGGACGAGCGCGACCAACGCGGAGCCCACGGCCTCGAAGAGCCGGACGCGCCCGAAAGGATCTCCCTCCAGCGGGCGCGTGCTCGGCCGGACGCCCGGCACGGGAAGGAGTCGCGTCAACTCCGCGAGGGCTCCGGGTTCGACCATCGCGAGTCTCTCCGGCGCGTCCGGGCGGGACATGCCGGTCCTGAGCAGCTCCGCGATGACGCTGAGCGGGATGGCCTCCTCGCCGGCGTAGGCCCGGGCCTCGAGGACAGTGCCGCCTCGAGCCCTTGCGCTGTCCGCCAAAGCCGTTGCGAGGCGGGTCTTGCCGATCCCTGGCTCGCCCTCGATGACGAGGAGACGGCCCCACGGACCGACCACGGCGAGCGTCTCCACGAGCGCCTGAAACTCGCGCCCCCGGCCGATCAGCGGTGCCTGCCGTTTACGTTGCGGACGCGTGTCCTCCATCTGGCGGGTCGCCGGCGGCTGGCCTGCGGCCATCGCTTCCGTGACCTGCGTGGCGACTTCCCGACGCTCCGTGAGCTGACCCGCGCGTATGGCCTCAGCGAGATCGGTCGTCTCGGCCAGGGGCGCGACTCCCAGCTCCCGGTCTAGGGTCCGGATGCAGTCGCGGTACTGTGCCAGCGCCGCGGCGGGCTCACCGGAGCGGGCTAGCACCTCCATCAGCAGGCGGTGCGCCGGCTCATGGAGCGGATCGAGCCCAAGCCACCGCCGTGCGGCGAACGCCGCACGGTCCCAGGCTCGAGCGGACAGCTGGCCTCGCGCGAGTCGTTCGAGCACGGCCGCCAGCTGTCTCGCGTGCGACGCGGCTTCGGCCAGCTGCCATTCGTCGAACTCCTCCGAGTCGCGCAGCCCGAAGCCGGCCATGAACTCGCCTCGGTCGAGGCCGGCGGCCGCCTCGAGCGCGTCGAGACAGGCCGGACAGAGGTCGCCGTCCGAATGGTCGTGACCGCGGGCGACCGCGAGGGCCGCCTCGAAGCTCCAGAGGTCCACCTCGAATACGGCGCCGTCTAGCGAGACCGCCGAACGATCGACAACAAGGCCGGCTTGCCGGAGGCCCGCTCTGAGCACCGAAAGCGTCCTTCGGAGGGCGCCGCGCGCATCCGAGCTGTCGGCCTCGGGCCAGAGCAGCGCGGCGAGCGACTCCCTGCTCGCCGGGCGGCGACCCACGGCGAGGTACGAGAGGAGGGCCACCGCCTTACGGGTGTCGACGTCGAGCGGCGATCCGTCGACCTCGACGGCCACCGGCCCGAGTAGGCGTATCCGGATCCGCGNCTCCATCGCCCGTCACGGTACCCGATGTCTCGCTGNCACCGTTACGGTGCTCCTGCCCGCGCCACGATCGACCGATGTGCGCGGCCCGCTGCGTGCGGTCTCGGCGACACCTCGACGTGCCTGCGNCGGCTCAGGGCCACTCATGAAGACCATGTCGCCCGCCTTCACTCGTAACGGTTTCCGGACGGNGGACGTGTAGAACTCCGCCATGGCATTCATCGATGCGATCANGCGCACGGTTGGGCGGGGGGCCACGCCCGATGCTCCCGATAGAGGTGCGAGCGCCNCGGCCATGTCGGTGCATGCGCCGGCCCCGGCCGCAATCCCCACCGCAACCGGTCCCGCGATCGAGATCGCGCCGAATGATTCGCTGTTCGCCTACCTCCANTCGGCGAGTGGTGTGGTCGATGCCGAGCGCCTCGAGCTCGATTCGCCGGCGCTTGGCGAGCTGCGCGCCGCAGGCATCCGGCTCGTCGTGCCCCTGGTCGCCCAGGGGGAGCTCATCGGCGCCCTCTATCTCGGGCCGCGGCTGTCNGACCAGGATTACAGCACCGACGACCGCAGGCTCCTCACGACCCTGGCCGCTCAGGCGGCGCCGGCGATCCGGGTCGCACAACTTGTCCGTGAGCAGGCCGTGGAGATCCAGGCCCGTGAGCGGCTCGAGCAGGAGATGCGGGTCGCCACCCTCATCCAGCAGCAGTTCCTGCCACGCGAGCTGCCCCAGCTACCCGACTGGCAGGTGGCGGCGTACTACGGCCCAGCCCGGGCAGTGGGCGGCGACTTCTACGACTTCATCGCGCTTCCCGACGGCCGGATCGGGATCGTGGTCGGCGACGTGACGGACAAGGGCGTCCCGGCGGCCCTGATCATGGCCCGCACCCAGTCCGTGCTCCGCGGTGAGGCGCCCCGGGTCGGGTCGCCGGCCGCAGTTCTCGAGCGGGCGAACGAGATCCTGCTGCCGGAGATGCCGGCAAGGATGTTCGTGACGTGCCTGTACATGGTCCTGGAGCCCGAGACCGGCAAGGTCGTATACGCCAACGCCGGGCACAATCTGCCCTACGTCCGCACGGCCGGCGGCGTGATCGAGCTTCGGGCGACTGGGATGCCGCTGGGACTCCTGCCCGGGATGGACTACCCGGAGCACGAGGCGGTCCTCGCGCCCGGCGAGAGCGTCTTGCTCTACAGCGACGGGCTGGTCGAGGCACACGACCGCGCGGGTGACATGTTCGGCTTCCCGCGGCTCCGAGAGCTCATGGCGACCGAGCTCCCGAGCACGGAGCTGCTCGACCATCTCCTCGACGAGCTCCACGGCTTCGTCGGCAAGGGCTGGGACCAGGAAGACGACATCACGCTCGTCGCGCTGCAGCGCACGGGCGGATTCGGCATGACCGTCGGCGAGGTTCCTGCGCAAACGGCCTCGGCGACGTCGGTCGCCACTTCGNCGGCTGCGCGTCCCGGTGGCCGCGTGCTGCTCCGCGCCTCGCTGCCGGGCGAGCAGGGCAACGAGCGTGTTGCGATGGACCANGTCGCGGCAGCGGTGGCTGAGCTCGGAATCGCGCCCGACCGCGTCGAGCGGCTGAAGACCGCCGTCAGCGAGGCCGCCATGAACGCGATCGAATACGGCAGCCAGAACGACCCCACGATCCCGGTCGACATTGCCGTCGACGTGGACGGTGATGACCTCGTGGTCCGGATCACCGACCGGGGCCTGAGCGGCCCGATCGGCAGCGCAGAGGAGCCGGACCTGGAGAAGAAGCTCGCCGGCGATCAGAAGCCGCGNGGTTGGGGTCTCTTCCTGATCAAACACATGGTGGACGCGATGGAGGTCACACCGCATGGCACGGGCCAGACNGTGGCCCTGACGCTCCACCTGGAAGGAGCCGGCGATGCCAGCCATCCCGTTCAAGGCTGAGGTTCACGGGACCCCAGAGCTCGCCACGATCGAGCTGCACGGCGACGTCAATGCGGCTGCCGAAGCCGCGCTCGCCGCAGCCTACCGTGAAGTCGCCGCGCTCGGCGCCAGCGCCATCGTGCTCGACTTCAGCGATACCGCATACATCAACAGCACCGGGATCGCGCTGATCGTNCGACTCCTGGCCGACGGCAGGAAGGATCGACGCGAGGTGCGAGCCTGCGGGCTCAGCCCGCACTACGTCGAGATCTTCCAGATCACCCGGCTGTCCGACTACATGCGGATCTTCGACGACCAGGCGAGCGCGACGGCCGCCGGTGTCGTCGTCACGGCAGGAGGGGAGCGATGACGACGGGGACCACAACGGTGGAGGTCCGCCAGCTCAGCCCTGGGGCCTCCGCGATCGAGATCAGCGGGGACGTCACGGCCGCGAGCGAGGGTCCGCTGATGGACGCNTATGCGAGCGCGAGCGGGACCGGGGCGAAGGTGATCATCCTCGACTTCGGCGGGCTCGACTACATGAACAGCGGCGGCATCGGCCTGCTGGTCACCCTGCTGGTCCGCGTCCAGCGCCAGGGCCAGCGACTGATGGCCGTCGCACTCAGCGAGCACTACCGNCAGATTCTCGCGCTCACCCGGCTCGACGAGGCGATCGCGATCCACGCGACTGCGGCCGACGCGCTCGCAGCCGCCGGGGTCTGACGATCGGACCATGTACAGAGCTCGGAGGGGATGAGCGATGAGCAAGAACACGACGGCGACCGATGGCGCAGCGCCCCCGGAGGCCCCGGCCGCCCCGCCGCGATCGAGCGCCGCGAACTGGTCGAAGCCGGTCGACCGCCTGGCCGTCGGCGCCGTCCCGACGCGCGCCATGAACCTCAATGTCGAGGGACGCCGCCTGGTCGGGCCGGTGCAGGGCTTCGGACAGCTGTGGCAGAAGCGGTACCGGGTCCGGCTCGAGGGCGCTGACGCGTCGCCCGAGCAGGTGATCTCCACCTGGAAGGGCGAGTTCGGGACGTTCTGGCCGAAAGGCAACAGCTTCTACGGTCCGATCACGGGCATCGCTCCCGGCGACGTCGCGTTGCTCAACCTTGCGGCGCCCGGGGGCCAAACGCTCTCGACCGGTGTGCTGGTCATCTACGCGGATGATGAGTCGTTCACCTTCATGACCCCCGAGGGGCACATGTTCGCGGCCTGGATCACCTTCAGCGCCTTCCTNGACGACCTCGCGCCCGTCGTCCAGATTGAGGTGCTCCTGCGCGCGAACGACCCGCTCTACGAGGTCTCGATGGCGCTCTTCGGGCACCGCCAGGAGAACGCCTTCTGGATGGCGACGCTCCACAACCTCGCCGCCCGCTTCAACGTTGACGCGACGGCCACGCTCGAGCAGACCTGCGTCGACCGGAGGCGCCAGTGGAAGAACGCCAAGAACATCCGCCACAACGCGGCGATCCGTTCGACGTTCTGGATGGCCACCCACCCCCGCCGCTGGTTCCGGCGCACCGGGGCCGCGTGATCCCTCGCCGCCCGTTGCCTTCAGGCAGTTCGNCGGTACAGACGCNGCAACACGCATCCTGTTCGTGGCGCACGATGCGCGGATGAAGGCTGACGCGCCCGACGCGATCGTCATCGGGTCNGGGCCGAANGGNCTGGCGGCGGCGATCACCCTCGCCCGGGCCGGGCGGTCGGTGGTCGTGTACGAGGCGCACGACACGGTCGGCGGGGGGATGCGCAGCGCCGAGTTGACGCTCCCCGGGTTCGTCCACGACATCTGCTCCACCGTCCAGGGGACGTCGACGGCGTCGCCGTTCTTCCGCGGCCTCGACCTGGGGCGGTTCGGCCTCGAGCTCATCGACCCGCCGGCGCCGCTCGCCCATCCGCTCGACGGCGGGCGAGTCGCGGTGCTCGAGCGGTCGGTCGCCGACACGGCGGCGGGGCTCGGGGTCGACCGGGCGGCATATCGCGCGCTCATTGGCCCGCTCGTCCGTGACGCCGATGCGGTCATGGACCTGGTCCTCGGTCCGGTCTTCCGGGTCCCGCGTCACCCGCTCGCAGCGGCACGGTTCGGGATCCCGGCAGTACATTCCGCGGTCGGGCTCGCCGGCGGCAGGTTCCGCGGGGACGAGGCCCGGGCGCTCCTGACCGGCGTCAGCGCTCACTCGATGCTCAAACTCGACCGCCCGTTGACCGCGTCGTTCGGGCTGGTCCTCGCGATCACCGCGCATGCCTACGGCTGGCCAGTGGTTCGCGGCGGGACGCAGCAGCTCGCCGATGCCCTCGCCGCCGAGCTCCGGTCGCTCGGCGGGGAGATCGTGACCGGCCACCCTGTCACCTCGTTGGAAGAGCTTCCGGCTGCGCGGGCGGTCCTCTTCGACACTACGCCGCGGGCCCTGGCCGCGATCGCGGGGGATCGGCTGCCCGGGAGCTACCGACGACGGCTCGACGGGTTCCGCTACGGCCCCGGCATCGTGAAGGTCGACTGGGCGCTGAGCGCCCCGATCCCCTGGCGGGCAGAGGGGGCCCGTCGGGCGGGGACGGTCCACGTCGGGGGCACGCTTGACGAGATCCGGGCGGCGGAGGCGGAGGTCGCGGCCGGCCGTCACCCGGAGCGACCGTTCGTCATCGTCGTCCAGCAGAGCCGCTTCGACCCCAGCCGCGCGCCGGACGGACGGCACACCGGCTGGGCCTACTGCCACGTCCCGAGCGGCTCCACGTTCGACATGACCGACCGGATCGAGGCGCAGGTCGAGCGGTTCGCGCCCGGCTTCCGGGACACGATCCTCGCCCGCTCGGTCCGCCTGCCCGCCGATCTTGAGGCCTATAACCCGAACTACGTCGGCGGCGACATCAACGCCGGGATCGAGGACCTGCGCCAGCTCTTCACCCGGCCGGTCGCGCGGCTCGATCCCTACGCGACGCCGACCCGCGGGATCTACCTGTGCTCGTCATCGACGCCGCCGGGTGGCGGCGTCCACGGCATGTGCGGCGTCTGGGCGGCTCGGTCTGCGCTCCGTNGGGAGTTCGGCACGAGGGGTTGAGCGGCAGCAGGGACTGACGGCCCGGGGGTCTAGGGTTGCAACCCGCACCCTGTTGCCGCGCTGGGGTAACAGCACGAGAGGATCTGCTATAGGCGCAGAATGTCGGTTGCGGTTGCGACGTGCTAACGATTGAGGGGAGCGTCCAGGCCGTTAAGTCGATCGGTTCGTGCGGAGTCTGAGCAGCTAACACTCGGGGGAGTAGCTCAGCGGTTAGAGCAGGCGTCTTATCCCAAATCCACCGAAAGCAGCAAGTGGCAGATTCGGGCCGCGGCTCTTCGGTGGATTCGGGGTAAGGACCCGCTGTTTCGTGNGCTCGAGAACGCAGTCCAGACGGCGGAGCACGACGAGCGNGAGGATGACCCGCCCGTACTCGGACTGCTTGTAGTCCCCGCGAAGCAGATCCGCCAGCCTCCAGACGAGACCAGCATGGTTCTCGAGCCGAGGTATCGGAGTCGGCGCCGCTTCCACGAAACTGCTGTACTGCCGTGCTTTGACCCGAAGGGTGCCTTTGCGAGAGGAGGCCTTATAGGGTTAGCAGGTACCGGCTCGCGGAGTCGATGAACGCCGAGCCCAGGCGGATGTAGCGACGGACCATCGTGGTCGAGCGGTGTCCGGTCGTGTTCATGATCGCCCGCTCCGGCGCGCCGGCCGCTGCGGCGCTCGTCGCCAGACCTGCCCGCAGGCTGTGCCCAGAGACGAGGGCCGGATCGATCCGGATCCGCTCGGCAGCGCCCTTGCCGATCCGGCTGACGGTCTTGTCGCTGAGGTCGGACGGGCTGACCCGCTCGGCGCGGTCGGCGCGCCAAGGAGGGATAACCGTGCTCCTGGACCACACCACGAGTAGCGAAACCGCCGACCTCATCGTTCAGGATGGGTTTCGTGACGGGCGCGACCACTACATGACAAAGCTCGAGCACTCGGGTGTGTGGTTGTCGGACGAACCACTCGACGAGCAGGATGGCGGAGCCACCGGTGACGCGATTGTGGTGGAGATCGCCGAGGAGGTGGTCCGTCCCTACGAGTGGGTCGAGACATCGTCAACGTCTACTCTCGGACGGTAATCCGCGAGTGGCCGCACCTGCTCTGTCGAAACGAGGTTCGATGACGGACCAGACGAAGGCCACGGGCACGCTGAAGCTCATTCGTGAAGCCAGCGAAGCGAAGCTGAAGCCTCGAGGGGTCCCGTAACGGTTCCGGAACGGCCCGCGGTCTAGGATCTCCCCTGTCATCGCATCGTCAAAGAGGTCACAGGCCTCGTGAGCATCGGGAGTCAGCCAGCCTCCTTGGCTAGAACCGACCGGCATCGGCACAGCCGCTGGCACGCTCCTGCCCTCGTAGCGGTGTGGATCGCCGCGCTCGCGCTCGTCCTGCTTGGCTTCGTGGAGGCATTGCCCAGTGGTCTCGCCAACGCCGCATTCGTTGGAGTGACCCTCCCACTCGTCCTCTCGACCGTGGCCGTCGGCGCCGTCCTCGTCAACCGACTGCCACGCCACATCGTGGGCTGGCTGCTGCTCGGCGGGGGCCTCTCGATCGCTGTCTCTATCGGTGCCGCAGCCCTCGCCGACTACGGGCTCAACCTGCATCCGGGGAGCGTCCCTGGCGCAGTCTGGTTCGCGATCCTCTCAGGTGCGACCAGCGGAACGTTCATCGGGCTCCTGGGCGGCTTCGTGCCGCTCTACTTCCCGACCGGGCGCCTGCTCTCCCCGCGCTGGCGGGTCGTGGTTCTGATCGCGATCGTGCCGACGCTGTCGCCAGTGATCACAAACGCGTTTGGCTCCTCGGTGGTCGGCAGCATGTTCTCGGCGGGCACGTATCCAGCGGAGGTCACCAATCCGCTCGCGCTCAGTGGCTTGGGCGGCCAGCTGATCGCGCTGCTCAGCACGGTCTCGCACGTCCTCGGTGTCGTGGTGCTCATCCCCTTGATCGCCTCGCTCGTCGTGCGCTATCGACGGGCGTCGGGCATCGAGCGTGCCCAGCTCAAGTGGTTCGCCTACGTCGGGCTCGTCGTGCTCCCGACCCTACTCCTCGCGATCGTCACCCGCGGCGCGACCTCCGGGCCGCTTCTCGTGCTCAATGGCATCGCCTGGGTGGTCGCGATCGGCGGTCTCGCCCTCCTCCCCGTCGCGATCGGGATTGCCGTCCTGCGCTACCGGCTGTACGAGATCGACCGGTTGATCAGCCGGACGATCAGCTATGGCGTCCTGACCGCCATCGTGGCTGGTCTGTTCGTCGGCTTCATTCTCGTCTTTCAGGCGGTCCTCGCTCCGGTGACCGGCTCGAACGAGCTGGCCGTCGCGGGCTCAACCCTCCTCGCGGCGGCGCTCTTCCAACCGATCCGTCGACGGGTCCAGCGACTGGTCGACCGGCGCTTCAACCGTTCGCGTTACGACGCCGAGCAAACGGTCGCCGCCTTTGCCAGCCGGCTACGCGACGAGGTCGACCTCGAACAGCTGCGGGCGGAGATCCTGGCCACCGTCGCGGCGACGGTCGAGCCCAGCTCCGTCTCGCTCTGGCTCCGCGACTGACGCCCGGCGTTTCGCGGGAAGCTCGCCGCCCCCGACCTCGGGCCGTTTCTCGTCGTCGTCTGGGCAATCTGAGCGGGGCCGATCTCTGTCACTCTGTCCGGACTGGGACGCCAGCAAGAGGGGGTCCGCTGGCGTCCTGATGCCAGTCTGACGCCCCCGGCCAAGGGTCTATATAGGTGGCCCGCACAAGCCGCCGCCAAGCACCGCTGGGCGTTGATCGCTCTCGACTTGCAAGCTACTGACAGCAATTGGCCGGGGCGAGAGGAGTCGCGCGACATGTTTCAGATATCGGCCTGCGTGAAACCGAGCCCGTGGGGGCCAGGTCACCTCCATGTCACCACTCCACAAGCTTCCAGATCTCGGGCTCCAGCTCGCCCGGCCGCCCGCCGACCTCGGCGAAGAGGGTCACCGCCCGCTTGAGGTGCTCCATCGCTTCGGCAGGGTGACCAGTCGCTTGAAGCAGGTCCGCCAGGTTGTTCTCCAGCGCGGCCTGACGATGCCGGTCGCCCTGTTGCCTGCACCGCGCCAGGGCGTCCTCCGTCAGGCTGATCGCGCGCTCGAGGTCGCCCTCGTCAGCGAGCACGAGTGCGAGGGTGTTCAGTGCTGCGATCCGCAGGCCTGGGTCCAGCTCGATCCGGGGCCCGGCACCGGATTCGGCCGCGTCCACGACGGCGAGGGATCGCTCGAGGTGAGCACGCGCGGTGGCGAGATCGCCCCGCCGCCGGGCAAGGATGCCGAGCAGGTCGAGCGATCGAGCGGTCCCGACCGGGTCCGCGACGGCCTCGGCCAGCTCGAGCGCCTCGCGGGCGAGCCGCTCGGCACCACCGGGGTCGCCCGAGCGCTCGGCGATGGCGCTCCGGTCGGCCAGGATCCGCGCGCGCATTGCAGAGTCGGCGGTGGAGGCAAGGGCAGCCGACAAGTGGCGATCCGCCCGGTCCCAGTTCCCGCGCCGGGCGTAGACAAGCCCCTGGCGGTGCTCAAGGCTCGCCTGGTTCTCGGGCCCGTCCAGCGCGGAAGCGGACGCGAGGTGGAACAGCGCTCCTTCGTAGTCCCCGAGTAGCGTCAGCACCTCGCCCAGCGCGCCGTGGAGCTCGGCGGTCGCCGGATGGCCGAGCGCCAGCGCCGCCTCGAGGTGCAGGCGCGCCTCGTCGTTCGCGAAGATAGAGTGCGCGTCGTCGCCAGCGCGACGGTGCGCCTCCGCAGCAGCCCTCGTCCGCCCGGCCAGGGTCTCGTGCTGCGCGATGAGCGACCACCGGTCCCGACCGTCGGCGGCGTCCCGACGCGAGCCCGCGAGGGCCGTCGCAACGCGGGCGTGGAGCAGACGCCGGCGGGCGAGGCTCAGCCCGTCGTAGGCGACGTCACGGATGCGGCCATGGGTGAAGTCGAGGCGGAGGTCATCGCGCGCGACAGTTCGGATCTCCCGGACGAGACCGCGCCGGCTCAGCTCCTCGAGCGCGGCAACCGTCTCATCGTCGCTCCGCCCGCTCGCCGCCTGCACGAGGGCAGGATCGAACGAGCGCCCAATCACCGCAGCCGCCGAGAGGACCTGGCGACCGATTTCCGTCAGGGCCGCGATCCTTGCCTGGAGGAGCGCGGTGACCCCGCCGAGTGCCGCGACACGCGATGAGTCGGGCTCGGCCAGCGCCTCGACGACGTAGAGCGGGAGCCCCTCGGAGTCCTCGAAGAGGGTGTCGACCCGGTCGGCGCTCGACGATTCGCCGAGGATCGCGTCGGCCAGGGTCGCGACGTCCGACCGGTCGAGTCGACCCAGGCTGACCGTGGTCACGAGCCCAGCCTCCGATGCAACNTCGAGAACCTGCT
>JGI24130J36418_10000770_pt1 | contig 10809 bp, 8 predicted proteins | sample BarGraNGADG00212_FD_36418 | JGI IMG/M metagenome (IMG submission 36418)
CGGCCGCCGGCGCCGATGAGGGGGGCGCAGTTGTGCCGGCAGCGGTCGCTGGCGTCGGTGACGCACCCGCCGGTGTCGCCGTGGGAGGGGCAGATGGGGATCCGCTCCCCACCGGCTGCAGCGTCGGCGAGCGCCCGGCGATCCAACCGCTTCGATACACGAAGACACCGCCGGCGACGAGCGCAGCGCCGATAACCGCGGCGAGCACTTTCTTCATGATCCTCCTCGATACACAGTGGCACGCCGACCATTCGTCGTCGCGCGGTAACTGTTACTTCAAGGAACCGGTCTCGGTCCGCTCGAACCCTCGATACTCGAGACGCAGCGTCTGGCCGCCCGGCACGTCGTAGACGAGCGCGAAGCGTCGAGACCCCGCGGCCGGGATGACGCCCTTGCCAGCCAGACGACAGGGAAGTTGTCCCGAGAGTCGATCGGGCTGGTAGATGCGACCGCTGGCGTCGAGCAGCCGCAACTGCTGATCGGCGTTGAACTCGATCCCCTGCGTCGGCTTCAGATTCTCGACGACGATGTCCAGCAGCACCTGCTCCCGCCCCGCTGGTGGCGGTGGAAGGTCGCCCGGCCGGGCCGGTACCGGCAGCACGTGTACGCGCAGCGTGGACCCGTCCTGGATGGTCCTGGCCGGGGTTGGCCACGACGGGGCGACGTTGTCGTCGACGGCCAGGTCCAGCGGCCCGCCGTTGGTGGGCCGGAGCAGGAATCTGACGCTCTTCGTGTCGGAGGGCACGAGAAAGGCGAGTTGGCCTTCGTTGGGCGAGGTCGGCAGGAACGGCGCCAGCTTGGAGAAGGGCCGAGCGAGCCACGGCACGTCGGTTTCAGGTTGGGCCACGCATCCCTGGTCGGTCTGCAGGAACGCGTACTCATCGAGCTTCAGCTCGACAATATCGGTGGGCGATCGGCTGATCCCGCGCAGGCCCAGCGTGAAGTAACGGAGACCCGGCGGCGCGGGGCGATCGGTCGGCGACCAGGACGCCTCGGTCACCGCCAGTTCGATCACCTGGTTCTGTTTCGCCGCGCGAATGGGTGGCCGCGGCGACGGTGCGGATTTCAGGCCCTTCACCGAGATCAAGGCATGCCCGTACTGGGTGTCGAGGAACTGCAGCGCCTGGAACAGCGCGCCGGCGGGCGCCTCGAAGACGACCTTCCCCCGGAGCACCTGTCCGAGCGTCGCGATCTTAAACGACGGCGTCGACAGATGGCCGGGCGTGGCCGAGGTCGCCTCGAGATCGACGGGGTCGGCGAAGCGGCCGTCGCTCAACAACCACAAGTGTCGTGTGACGTCCGGCACCAGGTACGGCGTGGACTCGAGGGTGGCCGGTTGGCTGGCGGCTCCACCCGGCGCGCTCTTGGCAACCCCGAAACCCAGGCTGCCCGCCCCCTGCGTGCGGTCCGGCTGCCGATGCTCCACCAGCGTCAACGGGATGATGTTCTTCCACGTGGTCTCGAGCACGACGAACTGCCGGCCGGACCGCGCTGGGCGGCCGTTGATCGCGCTTGCCGTCTGGTAGCTCTCCACGCGAATCTCGACGGCCTTGTTGGAAGCTCCCTCGCCTACAGGCTGGGCCACGCTTCGTGGAATCGTCTCGGCACGGGTCACCGAGGCCACGGGCGTTGGTGCTGGATAGTCGCCCGGATCGATGCGGGCGAACGGGCTCGGGGCCAATTGCGCCTTGGTGCCCGCCGGCTGCGCCGAGGGTGCCGCGCGCTCGCAGGCAGGGCCGGCGGCCAACAGCGCGACCACGAGAGAAGCAGCCAGTCGTTCGCTCATGTGCACCGCTCCTCCTACTTCTTTTCCTTTTGCTGATTGCCAATGCCATCAGTGAACTTCGGCTCAGTGCAGTCCGGAAAAGCCGCACCGATCTCGACCTTGACTCCGGCACCGGGCGATTTGCCCTTGAGCCCGGCGACGATGAACCCGCCCGCACACTTGAAGCCGTCGTTGTACCGGTCGCAGAACTTGAGCGGCGCCTTCAGTCCGATCCCGGGCTTGAAGTGTTCGCCCTCGGGCGCGAACTCGTCCCCGCCGCCGAGGGGTATCCCGTCCTTCTTGAAGCAGTCTTGGGCCACGTTGGCCTCGGCAAACGCCCCCGCCTCCACCTTGGGCGGGCACGCGCTGTTACAGGCGCCGTTATCCACATACTTCNCCACTTCCTTGATCAGCTCCTCGGTGATCTCGCCGTACTCCAGGATCTTGGCGACCAGGAAGATCTGCGTCGTCGTTCCCCCGACGATGCACCCGAGGGCGAAACCCATGTCGTCGTTCAACCCGATCGCCGTCGTGTCGATCGAGTATTCGGCGACCGCCTGGTGCTGCCCGCTCTCCATGACGCCGGTGACGGCTCCCGACCCGGGATCGAGCGTCCACCACCCCCACCGATCACGCCCGGCCAGATTCACGGCCGAGATCGGCACGATCACGTGGCGGCCGTCCTTGAGGGCGGCCTCGATGAACCGGCGGACCGCGGGCGGAAGCCCGCGCGTCCGGTCCAGCTCGCCCGCCGAGCCTGGCGTGACCGCAAGCAGTTCCACGCGCCTGGCGGCGGCTTCGCTCATCAGCGCCGCCGTCGTCACCACCGACGTCTGGCCGGTCCGCTCGAGGACGCGGCCCTCGAGCACGGATTCCTGGAAGCCCCGCCCGGCCTGGAAGAGCCGCGCGGCTCGCGCCGGGTAGTGCGGATAGGCGTACGCCTGCACTTCGTCGAGTTGGAGGTCGAGACTGGTCTCGGATCTCGCGGTCCCCTTCTCGTTGCCGATGGTCTCGAAGGTCGTGAGCAACACACGCGGGAGACCCCGGACGACAGCGACACCGTTCGGATAGGCGACCTGATCGGTGAGCGCATCCGACTGGGCTGCGAAGACGAGGGGCAACAGGAAGGCGGCGGCGCCACCGACGGATGCCTCGACACGGCGCGCGACGGCAAGCGAGGCCGACGCCGTGGCGCTGTCGGTGCCGGCATCGAGCCCGCCCAGGTCGCGGCGCGCCGCGTTGAGGTCGAGGACAGGCCGAATGCGAGCGGTCTGCTGCGACACGTAGTCGAAGGATACGGGGCCGGAGAGCACCGTGATGCCGATCCGCCGGTGACGGGCCGTCAGGTCGAGTGGGGCGCCAGCGACGGCGCCCTCCTGGACCACGCGATCGAAACGGCGTTTCAGCCCGCCCGGACCCGTCAGCGTGAACTCCAGCCACTCGCGCTGGACATGTGTCGCCGCGTTCCGCGCGAGCGACACGGTGGCGCGGACGGGCCGATCGCTATCGCCCACGAGCAGGCTGCGCGTGAATCGCACACCGATCAGCGGCCGTTCACCGGTCTTCTTCGGCGGCTCGGGCTCCGCCTTGCCACCGCCCATCGCCTCACCGAACAGGCCGCCGCCGGAAGGTTTCGGCGGCGCGGCACCCGCCGCCTCCCACACAGGCGTTGCATCGACGACCAGCGCGATCGGCTGGAGCGCCAGGTCGGCCACCTTCCCGCTGAACCCGCCGAGATCCGCGGCGCTCCCTCCAGTCTGGACCTTGATCTTCATCTCCAACCGTTGGAAGTCGGCATCGGCCGGATCGGTGAACCGCTTCACCGCCTCTGCATACGACTCCCCGATCTTGGCGCGCGGGAACGACGGGTCGAGCGGCAGCCACGTGTCGCCCTGGTTGATCTCCACCCACGTGTGCTCGCGCGCGAACGCCTGGAGGACGAGATCCTGGGCCGGGTCGTACGGCGCGAAGTCGGCGGCGAGCTGCAGGGAAGGCACCTTCGGGGGATACAGGCCGCGGAGGATCGCGGCCAGATTCGGTCCGGTCAGTTGCCCGCGCACGAAGCGGACATCGTAGCCGCCCTCGCGCAGGACGGCCGCGAGCAGCAGCGACTTGTCGATCGAGTTGCCGCCCGCCGCGAGGGCCGTGCCGCGCGCCCCTCGCAGGACGCCCGGGTACGGCTCGTAGCGCATGCGAGTGGCGACCTCAACGAACGCCTGGTCGATCGTCATCCCGCGATATGGTTTCAGCCAGTCCTCGTCGGGCGCGAGCCACGCGGACACCGGGTTCACGGGCACCGGCGCAGTCGCGCCGGCCATCGTCCGCGACGCCGTTTCGGCGGCAACCGACACACGCGCCAGGAGCGGGTCCACGGCCGCCCGGGCCAGGTGCGGCACGCCGGCACGCGAGAGTTCCGCGGAGAGCACGAGAAACGACGCCAGAAGCATGAGACCCGCCGTCGCCACGAGGCCTCGGCCGTCGGACCGGTGTTTCCAGATCGACCATCCAAGCGACAGGAGGCAGCCCGTCAGGCCCAGAGGAATCCAGACCTGGGCGGCGAAGTACGACGGCTGCAGCCAGAATGGCAGCCAGGCGGTCCAGATCCCGCGACCGCTCAACATCGCCTCGAACGGGAGGTCGCGAATGGCTGCAGCGACAAACGGCAGCAGGGCATACGCTCCGCACACACCCAGTCCGATCGCGAGGCCTCGCCGGCTGCGCAAGAACGGCAGGCGCAGCACAGCCATGGCCGCCAGCACGATCGAGGACGCCACCATCAGCGCGACGAGCCGCGCCAGGGTGAGACCGGCGACGTGAAGGCCAGGATTGGCGCCGGACCCCAGGCGGAGGACGGCCAGGAAGATCTCGCCGAGGAGCAGGACGGCTGCCGCGGCAAGCCTCGAGCGCCAGCCCAGCCGCCGCCAGCCGAGCGCGACGAGCAGCGCCGAAAGGGCGAACGCGGCGAGCAGCCACCAGCGAATCGGTGAGCCGCGCCAGACATTCTCCAGGGCCGACTCGCACAGGAGCACCCAGAGCAGAACCGCACCGATGGGCGCCCATCTCTCGACCGGCAGCCACGCGAGCCATTTGCGCAACGTCGGCGCCTGCACCGTGTCCGGTGCGAGATCGCGCCGGTCTGATTCGATTTCGCCCACAGGGTCACTCCCTTCTGGTTGAATCGGAGGTTCGAGTCCTGCAGGGCGCGTCACTCCGACACAGGGCCGGCCGCTCGGAAGGCATTCAGGCTCATCGCACTCCCACGCAGTCCCAACTGCCGTCGCCACCGAGCATGTAGGTGTGCGTAATGCGGTACGCGGGGGAAGGCTGCGCGAGCAGCGTGTGTGCGATCGCGACCGACAACACGAGCGCAAAGCNACGCATGACCGCTCCTTTCGTGGCAGTTGCACCGCCGGAAGGATGTCAACTGCTCGATGTACATATTCGTCCCCGTTGGCACGCAGATGATACTGCAGGAAAGCGCGTCAGCGCACATGCGGCCACCGCGTGCGCTTGCAAAAACTTGCAAGCCGTTCCCGGACAGGCGCCGGCAGGATGCCTCAAACGGCGGCGCGGAGGGACAGCCGACCCCGATTTTAGCGCACGGCCGGAGGCGTCATGACCGCCGTGCTGCTGGGCCGGTTGATCTCTGAATTGCTCTTCGGGATCCGGCCTACGACCCGGTGACCCTGGCCGTCGTGGTCTCGACGCTGTGCGCGGTGGCTCTGCTGGCGTGCTACGTTCCCGCGCGACGGGCGACACGGGTCGATCCGCTGGTTGCGCTCCGCACCAAATGACAGGCGAGTCGGCGCAGGCTATAACCTCCTTCAGGTCTTCGCCACCGAGCACCCAGGGACCGGGCAGCCCCGCTACGCACCCCAGGTCGGACTCGGCGTCAACGATTGCCCTGCGGAGGGACCGGATCGCTGCGTACATCAGCTGGCTCGATTGGGAGGACATCCTACCGGCATTCGGTCGAGGTTGCGCCGACTCTGCGGATGCCGGCGCACGAGAATCGATACGGTCGCATGCAGCAATTCCCGTCGCTCACGCAGGCCTCGGCCGTGCAGCGCCGGCAATACAGGTGCATTTGGTCGTCTTTGCCAGCGGGCCTCGTCTTGCATGGCTCGGTTCAGTTCGGGCCACACAACAGCGGTAACTCGGTCGCTCCTGGCAGGAGCCCCAACCAAGGAGCTTGGCATATGCGGACACCGGCACACGTTCGGTCGTTGCATACGTGGTCGATCGCGGGATTCGCCACGGCCGTGCTGCTCGCCAGCATCGTCGCATTAGTGACACCAGCATCCGCGCAGTCCATGGCGCGGGCGGACATTGGATTCTCGTTCGTCGCTGCAGGCAAGGAGTTTCCCGCCGGCATGTACAACCTGCAGGTTTCCGGTCAGCAGATTATGCTCCAGCAGCGAGCCGGGAAGATGCCGCCGGTCATGATGCCGATCCTCACCCGGCTTGGACGGCACGACACCGACAACGACACGGAGTTGATCTTCGACAAGGTGGACGGCCGACTCTGCCTATCGGAGGTCTGGATTGGCACGTCGGATGGGTACCTCGTCCTGAACACGCCGGGCGACCACGAACACCGGGTCCTCGGCGGTTCGAAACCGCACAAGTAGGCTCGAGCGCGTGCCTCAGCGGTAGTGCCCGCGGCGGCCTCTGGGGCACGACCTCTCCCGGCAGCAACCGCAGATGTCGTCCGGCGAAGCGCTCGGTCGCGTTCCAACGTGAGGGGGCTTGTGCCTGCACCACCAGACGGAGCCGCTCCGGTTCGGCCGCAGCCGGTCTACGACGCCCTCGACACCGCCTCGCGCGGGCTGTTGCCGGACATTCTGGACAACCTCGCAGACGGTGTGGTGGTGGCTGACGCTCAGGGACGATTCGTGCACTTCAACCCGGCTGCCGTCCGGATTCTGGGGGTCGGGCCACTCACCGTGACGGAATCGGACTGGTCGGCGTCGTACGGCTGCTTTTGTGAGGACGGCGTCACACCGGTTCCGATGCTCGAGCTGCCGCTCTCGATGGCGATTCGCGGCCAGACCATCTACGATCGCGTGCTCTGCATCCGCAACACGAACACGTCGCGCAACGCCTGGATTAGCGTCAACGCCAGTCCATTGAAGGACGGCGACGGCACGGTGTGCGGCGGAATCATCGTGTTCCGCGACGTCACCGCCCAGAGGGAGGAACTCGACCACATCCGCATGCTGTCGGCCGTGGTCGAGCAGACCGCCGACAGCGTCATGGTGACCGATCGCGACGGTCTGATCGAATACGTCAATCCGGCAGCCGCTCGTATCTCCGGATTCCTGGAGCAGGAACTGATCGGCCGAACGCCGCGCATCCTTCGATCGGGCGTGCACGGTGACGACTTCTACCAGCAGTTGTGGGCGACGCTGGACAAGGGTGAGGTGTACCGCGGCACGATTGTGAACCGGAAGAAGAACGGCGACCTGTACCACTCCGAGCAAACCATCACACCCATTCGCGACGCCAGCCACACGATTCGACGCTTCGTCTCGGTCGGCAAGGACGTGACGGAGTTGCGAAAGGCTGCCGAACAGGAGACCCGGCTCCAGCTGGCGCGCTCCGTCCAGCAGCGGCTCTGCCCGTCATCGCCGCCGCGGACCTGTGGCCTCGATCTCGCCGGCGCCGCGTTCATGACGAACGAGACCGGCGGTGACTACTTCGATTTCATCACGCTGCGCGACGGGTGCACCGGACTGGTCGTCGGTGACGTGAGCGGCCACGGGTTCGACGCCGCCCTCGTCATGGCTGAAACCCGCGCCTACCTGCGGTCGATGGCGCAGACGTCCTCCGACCCCGGCGAGATTCTGACACTCGTGAACCGGGTGCTCGTGTCAGACCTCGAGGGTAACCAGTTCGTGACCATGGTCGTGGCCTGTCTGGACCGCCGCACACAAACCCTGCACTGGGCCAGCGCGGGTCACATCACCGGGTACGTTCTCGACGTGAGCGGCTCGGTCAAGGCCGAATTGATGGCAACGGGCGTCCCGCTGGGCATATTCTCCGACGCGACATTCGCCACGGCGACAGCCATGGACGTTCGGGTTGGCGACATGGTCGCCCTGGTCACCGACGGGGTCACCGAAGCAGAGAACGCAGCAGGAGGATCGTTCGGCAGCGACCGCGCGGTTGCGGTCCTGCAATCGCATCAGCAGGAGCGGGCAGCGAAGATCGTCCAGCGACTCTATCGGGCCGTACGCCACTTTTCAGACGGCGTGCCGCAGGCCGACGACATCACGGTCGTCGTCTGCAAGGTGGACGGGCACTCTTCGTGGCGCCGGGAGGCCCACTCGCGGCCCGGCGAATCCGCCTGATGCGCACCATCAGCCAGCCGCGGCCGGCGACATGGCTCAGGGCTTCATGTCGGGGCCNCAATCGCTATGCTATCCACGNCGATCCACTCGCGATTCACCAACCTGTGGGGGTGTTACATGCGCATGATGATGAAAGTGTCCATTCCNGTCGAGGCAGGCAATAAAGGGGTGAAGGAAGGCACTCTCCCCAAGACCGTCATTGGATTCGTTGAGTTGATGAAGCCAGAGGGGTGCTATTTCACCACCGAAGGAGGAAAACGAACGGCGTTCTTCTTCTTCGATCTCAAGGATCCAGCACCGGCCATGAACCTGGAGGACATGAAGGCGGGGGTCGAGAAGGCGATGAAGCACGCCTGAGGAGGTACTCCGCGAAAGCTCCTCCGGGAAGCTGAAGCGCCTGACGGTGAACGGGATCTACTCGGACACCAAGCCGATCGCGGCCCTCTCGCCCGTGCTGCTGGCGGCATTTTCGCCGCTGCCCGTCGAGGTCGCTTACCGTTGCGACCTCGCGGGGCAAGTCGGGGCAATCGGCGGTGCGATGAAGCGCGTTGGGGCGCGAGGCGAGCGTGGTGAAGCGCAGAAAAGCGCGGTAGAGTGCGTCAATCCCGTCGACTCAAAATCCCGTTCCCTTTACGGGGAGTGTGGGTTCAATTCCCTCCTCCGGCACCAATTCTCGAACACTTTTCGCCTTCCGCTGATGCCGCTCGATCCCATCGTCGGCTGATTGTGCGCGGAATTACGCCCGTCAGCCGCGACGAGCTTCTGATAACCCCGCGAGGCGAGACGCCGCCAATCCGGCCCTCGATGCAAAGCGGGGCGGGAACACTTCCGCCCCGCCAGGGTGTGTGGGTCCTAGACGGTAGCCAGGGGATAATCCGTGTAGCCCCTGGCGCCCGGGGTGTAGAAGGTGCCGAAGTCCGGCGCATTCAAATCCGAGTCTTTTTGCCAACGCGCAATCAAATCGGGATTGGCCAGCCAAGCACGGCCCACACCGATGAAGTCGGCTTGATCGGCGCGCAAGGCTTGCTCGGCCGAGGCGTGGTCAAAGCCGCCGCCTAAGATGAAACTGCGCGGGAAGAGCTTGCGCAGGGCTTGCTTCAATTCGGCTGGCACAGGCGGGGCACCCATGGCCGAGTGATCGGCCACATGGATGTAGGTCACGCCCGCTTCGGCGAGCAAAGGCACCAACTTGCGGTAGGTCTCGTCGATCTCGGGGTAGGCGGTCATACCGGCGTTCGCACCATAGGGCGAAAGGCGAATGCCCACTTTGCCACCACCAATGGCCGCCACGACCTCGCGGGCCGTCTCGACGACAAAGCGCAGGCGCTTTTCCAGGGAACCACCCCAAGCATCGTCGCGCTGATTGGTGTGCGGGCTCAGGAACTGCTCCAGCAGATAGCCGTTAGCGCCGTGCAACTCGACACCGTCAAAGCCGCCTTCGACGGCATTGCGGCTGGCCTGCACGAACGAGGCCTTAGCCTCTAGCACCTGGGCCTCGCTCATGGCGTGAGGCACCGGATGGTCCTGCATGCCCTGGGCATCGGTGTACATCTGTCCGGGCGCAGCCACGGGACTGGGGGCCACGACCTCGGCGCCCTTGGGTAGGTTGCCTATATGGCCGACGCGACCGGTATGCATCAGCTGGGCGAAAATGTGGCCGCCTTGGGCGTGCACAGCCGCAGTCACCCTCTTCCAGCTCTGAGCCTGCTCGGCGCTCCACAAGCCCGGGATACGGGCATAGCCGCGGCCGTTGGCATGGGGAGCGATGCCTTCAGTGATGATCAGACCCGCCGTAGCGCGCTGGCCGTAGTACTCGGCCATCAACGCGTTGGCTAGACCAGCTTCATCCGAGCGGCTCCGGGTCATGGGATTCATGACCAAACGGTTCTTCAGGGTCAAAGTGCCCAACTGGGCGCTCTCGAACAGTTTCTTCTCAGACATCGCTTGCTCCATCCATCTTCTAATGAGCGGCGGATGACCAACGCATCCGCCGTGGTGCTGTAGTCGACAAAGGGACCGTTGACGAGAGGCCGTATCAGGGCCCTCCCGGCCGCCCCTGGAGTAGCGTGAACCCGGGCAGTGTCAGGCCCGGCGGCGTGGGTGTTGTCAAACCCGCAGTGGCACCGTTGGCGAGGCTACCTCGTGGCTTCGAACACCGTCCACGGCCCGGAGGGCATGTCCTTCAGATACGGCTTCTGCCAGCTGAACTCCGGGTGGGCCTTCAGGTGGTCCGCCGCCTTGAAGCCGATTCCGCACGAATGTCCGGCAGACACGGCAAGGGACAGACGCTCGGCCATGGTTGCATCCGCCACCTTGTTCTGCACGGTGCCCGCGATGCCGAACGGCCGCTGCCAATCGCCCATGCCGCGCGGCGAGAGATCGACGTGGCCGCACAGCGTCCGTTCGCTCGGCTCGATCTTCTTCAGATACGTGTCGTAATGATCGGCCATGAAGCGCTCGGCTGAGGCCACGTCGATCGTGCCCTTGTTCTCCGCCATGAGCTGCTGCCACCGCACCCTCCGGGCATTCGGGCTCAGGCTCATGTCCTTCGTGTCGAACGTGGATTCCTCGGCCGCCAGCTTCGGGCTGATCGGGAAGTTGGCGCCGACGAAGTAGCCATCCCTCGTTCGCTCGAGCGTGACGTTCTTCAAGCCGAGCTCGAGGCGGGCGACTTCGTTCGTCTTCCGGTCG
>JGI24130J36418_10000771_pt1 | contig 10809 bp, 12 predicted proteins | sample BarGraNGADG00212_FD_36418 | JGI IMG/M metagenome (IMG submission 36418)
GTCACGCTCCCATTCTCGATCTTGATGACTGAATGCAACAAGTCCTCGGTCGTATGAAGGACAACTTCGAAGTGCTTTCCAAAGTACTGCGCCAGACCCTCTACGACGGGCTCCAATGCCTTCAGAATGCCTCTATCGCAAGACATGCCTTCATTAGCCTGCGTCGAAACGGTCTTGGCGGTTCTGTGCTTCTTCTCCACGACTCTCTTCATCAATGTCTCCTTAGCTGACCTTGATATCTCTCCTTAATGTATATACATGTACGACAAAATTGCAATAGTGTTTGCGTCAAAAATGTAACAACTGCTCCTATTGTACTACATTGTTTTCCCTGCAATCCCGATAGGTCCTTGCATTCAGCTTAGTCTACCGGGCATGCAGAATCATGAATATGAGCGATATGAAACATCAACAATCCGTACGTTTCTTACAACAAACAACTGGCATTGACCTCTATTTACAATGTACATATACGGGAAAAATGCAAAATTGCAATAGAATCTACACCAAGAATGTAACAATTGTTTTCTAAGATGCCAGCACAGGCTAAGGCAAGTCCATAATGTTGGTGTGAATTCAGCTCTCGGTACGGGTCAGGTCAGGCAGTGATGTGGTCAGCCTGATTCAGTGGTTCACGGATGAGCTGCATAGCGTTCTTGGTGTCTTCCTTGTCAGCTTCGGTGCGTTCCATAGAGAAGGAGTTCTTACCGCTCACCCACTTCGTGAGTTGACACGGACTGGATTGCCGCCTCCGCGGGCATGACAGCACCAGCGCGAGGGTGTCAGTTGGTACCGGGAGGGGCCGCTCTATGCACCTCGGCATCGGCTTCATCATTGCATTTTGGCTGTGTCACCCTAAAATACTACAGAATCTGTTGTGGAGGTAATCATGGTCAGAGTACGGTACGCACCAAGCCCGACCGGGCACATCCATGTCGGTAATGCACGAACAGCGATTTTCAACTATTTGTACGCCAGGCATGAGGGCGGTACGTTCATTATGCGCCTCGATGACACGGATCTCGAACGGTCGACAGAGGAGAACATCGAGTCCATGCTTGACGACATTCGCTGGCTGGGTCTGCAGTGGGACGAAGGCTTTCTGAAGAGTGGCAATTTCGGTCCTTACCGCGAGACAGAACGGCGACCCCTTTACGACAAGTATATCCAGCAGCTGCTCGAGCAGGACAAGGCGTATCGATGTTTCTGCACTAAGGATGACATCGAAGCTGAACGACGGAAAGCGGAGGTCGAGCAGCACTTTGAACAGATACTGGCCCGGGATGGGCTGACGGTCTCACTGGAAGGACCTGACGGCAGTTCGGTAGAGTGCTCGGCTTTCGACTACTCCGCGAATGAGGATGATTACTGGGATGAGACCATAACGGAACTCCCCTACGAGAGTGGTCGGAAATACAAGGTGAAGGGCTCCTACCATCCAAAGCAGCCCATCCACATTCACATCGGGTTCACGAAGACGAAGGTCTTGTCGCGAGCCCCGTCTTCATTTCCAAGGGACGTCGAATTGCTGCAGTGAAGGACGTAGCATCATTTCGCTCGAAGCATCGCAGCGACATCTGGGATCACCCGAAAGTGACCGGCTACATTGACCTCGGTGACTTCTTGGAGCCGACTCTTGCACGGAACGATTTCAGGGCAAGCAGTGAAACACGCGCCGTATATGCTCACCTGTTCGAGATTGAAGAGATCTTGCTCTCGAAGATCGACGAAATCACACAGGTGTCAGAGGATCGTCACTACCGAGCACTGGAGGACAGTCTGAATCAGGCGTTGTCCGAACTGGCAAAGCTGGACAACATGCTACACCGGGACGACCCTGTCCCGGGCGGGTCTACTCCCGCGATATTGGACGGGACTGGCCGGAACTTGGAGGACGGAATCGGAAACAGGGATCATGGCGATGGCGCATCTGGCAGCGGGCCGGGCTTCGGTGACACTCCTGGCGACGGGACCGGATTTGGATCGGAGCCAGGAGACCAGCCCGGAGGCGATAAAGGAAGTCGAGGCTTGCGACCCGATGACGAGTACCTCGATGGCACCCCCCCCCGGGGACCGTCCGGAAGGTAAAACGTCCGGGAATGAGCATCCGTATTGTTGACACAGAACCAGATGAGGATGCAGAGACACACGTGAAGCTGCGTTCCGTCGTCATTGGAGATGAGATACATATATTCAAGCGCCATGAGGATTTCGAAAGCAGGGTGACTGAGACGCGCCAGCACGAGAAGAAGGTGTCAGAACGCCTCATAACGTACCTTGCAGGTGAGATCACGGTGCACTACAAGGATCGTTTCTTCAACCGCCATGGGTAGCCAAAGTACGACAAGGCATACCTCGCGGAGGTTGTGTCGTTCATCTACCAGATGGAGGCAAGGCTGGCCTCGCTGGAGGGCAAGAACATGTCCGACCTCGAGTGAGAACTTCAATGGATCCTTCTGCGTTGATTGCCGCTCTTACGTCACCGTACAACCAGTACAAAGATGGCCTCGGAAAGGTGGCCCCCGTGCACTCGCTGCAAGTCATGTGGGACATCGGCGAGGTGTTGCGAAAGGAAATTGCAGCCACCGGCATGAAGCCCCATGCGCTTTTCAGAGAGGTCTACGGGAAGTCGGAAGGAGCGACCAACATCAAGCAGCGAAGCTACATTCCACGGGAGTTCCAGGGGCGATGCCACAGGGTGCGGCTCATGTTCATCGACCGGGGAGACATCATGGTGCAGTTCCCGCACCTGTTGTCTCTGTCGTGTTTCCGGGAGGCGATGCCATTTCTTGACAACCCGAAGTACGTGCTCAAGGGAAAAGAACGCGAGGACCTGCTCGGGCTTCTGAACAACCAGAGCATGTCTGCAGTGCACGTCCTGGCCGAGGTCAAGAGGCTGCAGAAGGCGCGGATTCATATCTCTAACCCTCGCACACAGCATCTTTCAGAGATGGAGGATGCACGTCTCGTGTTCGTGCGCGCCTACAACGAAGCGTTCCGGCTGGTCAAGCCTGCCGACTGGGACAGCGTGCGCAAAGAGCTCGCAGATTTGTCCATGGACGATCTACGGATCCTGTCCAAGAACACAAGTGCGCTTGCGCGAGAAGGCATACGAACGTACGAGATGCACCCCATTGAGAACGCAAACGAGATCTGGGCGGCGTACTCTGAGTTGGTGAAGCACTTGACGACGGAGAGGCTAGACGAGAAGGAACGTCGCCGATTCAGGCGCGTCGTGCCTCCAGAGCGCATCGCACGAGTGGCGGAGATGGTCTTCGCTTTGGCCGACAAGAGAGCATTTGATGCGCTGGTCAACCGCAAGAGCTGAGGGTTTGAGTAGTATGCGCAAAGATAGGTTGGTCGGTCTGCACAATCCCTGACGACAGGAGGCTGTCGATGATTACGGTGATCTCAATTAGGGGTCGGCACAGCGCCGTGTGCACAGACGACTGCGGGAAGTCGTTGACAGTTCCTCTCGACCGTTTGCCTTCTGGGACGGTCGTAGGCTCACGGGTATCTCTTGAGATGGCGCTAGGGCTTCCCGTGACCAAGCCTGCGAGGAACCAGAGTGCCGAACGGAGTGGAACATCTCACGGCGAATCGACCGCCGGGATGGGTCGAGCAGGGTACGAGTACTTGACGAGTTCGAGGGAACTCAGTGACCGAGCCGCTGCCAACGTGCGCGCCAGCACGACGACCCGGCGGATGACCGTAGTGGAATTGCGCAACCGAACAGAGGCGGTGCTGGTAAGCGAGACCGGGGTAACCATGTCAAGGAGCATCTTCGGCCTGCCAGGGAGGGTGCGCCCGGGGGACGTGTTTCTTGTCGCGAGTGACCGTGCTAGCAGGGATCCGTCGAGTGAACGATGGAACGATGCACGTCGACGTGAGTCTATGGAGAAGGCACAGCAGTTGAGACTGCATCCAGTTGGCAGCGACTTGGTCAATGGTGGGAGCAGCGAACTGGTCAGGCCCACCACAAGTACTGCCCATGGAGTCTGCGTTGCGGGCCAGCGGATGGCCGCGAGAGACGGCGATCACGTGAGTCAGATCGAGAAGGCGGGAGCTCGGACGTGTTTGCCAGCAGTCGCACCTTCCGTGGCAGAACTCGAGGGACTGAGAGATGGCGCTCTGGCGGAAATTCAGAAGGCAGGGGTGGCTCTGAAACAGTCACAGCTCGAAGTCGTACGTGCTGATGAGAACACTTGGACGGCTTTTCGCGCGGGAACCGACAAGGCGGCGGTCGCCGCGCGACAGAGACTCGATGCAAGCCACGCGAGGGAGGTCGCAGCACGTGAGAAGTTGAGGTCATCCAGTGCCCGCTATCGGGAGCTACAGGAACAGATAGATAGCCGTCGGAGCGGGCTGGAGAGGGCACGCCGTCTAGCTGAGGCTCAGGAACGGGAGCGCCTGAGAGTGACAGCCTTGGCAGAGGATCACCGTCTGCACGCTGAGGACTCAGGGAATCGACGACTCCTCCAGTCGGCACCGGATCGCGTCCCGCAGGGCACCGCAGAACGGGAGATTCGAGTCAAGCCTGCTGGTGTAAGTCGCGAAGAGGCACGCAAGCTCTTTGGAGAGAACTAGCAGCAACTTGCAGACTGACCCCATGTCGCGAACTGCGAACGGGAATTACGGTCACCAAGTGGGACAATAGTGGTAATGTGCCGGTCATGACTGCAAGTATCCCTACGACGAGTCAATCAGGGCCACCAGCGATCACTCGGCGGTCATCGCGGACTTCGAGTCGCGGTGAGCGCGGAATTGACGCCATAGACTATTGACATGTGTCGCCTGCAAAAGGCGAGAGGTTCCTCATGGGCAAGGAGGCTCCATGCGCAAGCTTACTCAGCAGGAGTATGACTATCTGAACTCGGATTGGATCAAGGTTGCCCGCTGGAATCGGACGTTCAGCGACGAGGAACGTCGGGTACTCAAGATGTTCAGAGGCTGCAGTGGAGCTATGTGTGCCTGGGTATGGCTGCTGCAGCGGCAATACCGTTTGACTCATGGCAAGCTTGGGGCGGAAGTCGTCACAGATCCAGATCTCCACGAGGCGCTCCTCCTGATGCGCGTGGCAGGAGTCCCCTGCGACAGGATGCATCCTGACGATGACTGGGAGTTCCCGGGGTACATGAAGGAACCGGTCCCTTAGGCGTCGGAGAAGTGCGTGTTCGCCCGATCCCATGGTTCACTGTCCCCTTGTGCATGGTCGCAGTGTCGCACGACATGTCCGGGTCCACAGCCATTGACAAGGTCAATGGCAGGGTGTGCAATAAGGATCTGGCGAGGCTGAGAGACTTGTTCGCGCCGGTCGGTTCGGCGCTGCCTTGAGGAACGATTGGCCACGTAGGGCGAGGGGAGCGACAACGTTCCTCCACATGCCACCAGGGCTGTGTCGATCGGGTCCGTAGTATGTTGCCGAGCTCATCTGCGTGCAAATCTACACGAGGGCTGAAAGACGGGTTCGATATCGGATGACCATGCTTCCTTCCGTTCATTCCGGCTGGGACGTTGCGCTGGGTGGAGAACGCTGGAAATTCGGCCCCCAGACTACGACGTCTGCAATCCAGTCTGGAGGGGGCGCAGTGAAAGATATGTATGACCTAGGCCAGAGGCGGTGAGCAGCTTCGATCTGAGATTCAGCGCTGGATGGCTTGTTGACGAGGAGAACTGCCTCCAAGTTAGCTCCGCATGACTGGAGTAGGCCCAGGATGTCTTGGTCATACTGATTGAAGGCAAAACCGAAAACGATCAACTGTGTCGACTTACGTAGTATGTCTTCGCACAAACGCTGGGCGTGCATCAATGGGTCGGGCAGTTTCTTGTCATGTGTAGGAGGCACAATCAGCACGTTTCCGGTTACTCCGCCTCTGCCTTCCGTGTGCTTCTGGTATCGATCCCACGACACACTGCCATGGAGCTTGGCTAGGGGGATACTGCCGGCAAGTGCCACAGGCCGAGAGACTGGGTACGTTCCTCTTCCTTCTAGTTCCTCGTTCAGAATACCATAGTTGAACTTCTTTGTCCCGAGTGCGTACTCAACCAGCATGTCGTAGTTTGTGGTGATGACTCCACCTAGAGATGTGCGGGAGAAATGCTGCAGGAATTCCTGTGCCTTCTCGACTTCTGGCAGTCGGAATCTGCGGTTCTCATCGATCATCAGAGAGTGACGGCGCCACCTCCCTGCGTGCCATTCCTTCCAGATGAATGGTTCAGAGAGTCTTCGCACGATGTACCACTGAACCAACGAACCCACGCGCTTGTTGGAGTGAAGTGCATCAGCTATGAACTGCTCAGCCAGACCGTCGAGATGCGACGAATCCCAGAGTCTCTTGAGTTCTCTTACGTCGTCGAGACGATGGCTCTCACGTGGTCCCCATGGCTCAAAGTTGAAATCGAACAGCTCACTTGCCAGCGGCAGACCTGCTGCCCATTTCGAGAAGCCTGCACCGAGAAACAGCGTCATCATAGTGTACCTCTCGGATGGTGTTTCCTCTGCAACATCCGCATCTTCTACGGTCCTGGGGACAGAATCACGCCTGGTGACCGTTGAACAGAGTCGTAATGTGATACTTGGCGCATGTCTCTTCAACACGTGCTTCCAGCCAGCAAGGCCAGCCACCGGAAGTAGACATCTCTCTTGCGGAACAGTCGTGTGTTTCACCAGCAACGAAGTACGTAATACTGCAACACCAACCGTTTGAGCTTGGGATGCTAGTCGTGGCTCCGACGCTTCAGGTCAACCCGTTTCCACTCGTAGCAGCCGGCACAGGCGATTGCTTCCGGATGACCTTTCACCCCATAGTAATCGCCCAGGTCGCCACCGAATTTGTTTGGCAATTCATAACCGATGGCGGAGCCGTACACTCCAGTCGATTTCTGTTCCGGCTTGACCTTCACGACGCAGATCGCCTGCCCTTGATGCCATGAATCACGACGTACCAGGAATGGTACCTTGCAGTCGTTCGCGATGTAGCAGCACAAGAGTAGTGTAGGCCGAACGCAAGGGCGATGCAAACTAGATGAACCTTCCTCGCCCTCGGACAGCCGCTCTGCGCGGCCAGACTGCTGTTCGCCGGGTGTCTCCCATGAAGTCGAGAGATATGTGTCCTGAGTTTGAGCGTGACAATGCCGTGCTATACTAACTGAACGTGGGAACTGCCGGTCAGAGGCGAAAGTGCAGTTTGGGAGGGGAAGCCAAATGGATGTGTATGGTCAGCGTTCAGCCAGTCTGTTCAGCCACGATGGAGTGGGACAGTTCTCTCAGCCACGTGCCGAGCGTCTGCACGTATTAATCGAAAGTGAGTGCCAGACGTCCCCTGGCTGCGGCCTGCTCTTGTCCGGCGTGACGCCAGCTAGCACGTGCGATTCATTCGGCAGACGCTAATGGAAACGACGACTCAGAAGGCGCTTCAAGACTTCGCCGAGGCCGTCAGGTCCAAAATGACCCAGTTGACCCCAGGTGAACCTGAAGATCAATTGCGAGGGCCCTTTGAGAACTTCATGGCTGCCACAGCAGAAGTCCTGAAGTGGAAGGTGGTATGTACCGGCGAGACACCTCTGGCTGACCACCTCGGACGTCCAGACTATGCGGTCCACCTCGGCGGACTCCTCGCTGGTTATGCCGAACTGAAGGCTCCGGGTATAGGCGCTGACACGAGTCACTTCACTGGTCACAATCGCAACCAGTGGGGCCGATTCAAGGCCATTCCCAATCTGCTCTACACCGACGGCAATGAATGGGCGCTGTACCGTAGCGGAGAACTGGTGGATCACATCGTGCATCTGTCCGGTGATGTTGCCGCCAAGGGCAAGAAGGCCGTTGCTCCCGAGGATGCTAGCGCTATCGAGCGCTTGATGCGGGACTTCTTCTCGTGGGAGCCTATCATACCGAAAGACCGCGACGGGAACATCGACCTCAGGCGTTTCGCTGTGCTCCTTGCCCCGCTCTGCGGCATGTTGCGTGACGATGTGACAGACGCGCTCAAGAACGCGGCTTCGCCCATCGTACAGCTTGCAAAGGACTGGCGACAGCTATTGTTTCCCGGTGCATCCGATGAGCAATTCGCCGACGCCTATGCCCAGACTGTAACCTTTGCCCTGCTCCTGGGACGGACCGAGAGCACTGACTCACTCACGCTCGAGAGCGCAGAGGCTGCTCTTGCAACGCAGCACAGCCTTCTGTCGCGGGCGCTCCAGGTGCTCGCGGATCCACGCGCACGCGGCGAGATGGCCGCATCTCTCAACCTACTTCTTCGCGTCATTGCCGCAACACCATCCACGACAATGGGAGGTTCCAGCGATCCCTGGCTGTATTTCTACGAGGACTTCCTTGCTGCCTACGACCCCAAATTGCGCAAGGACGCTGGTGCATACTACACGCCTGTCGAGGTTGTTCATGCGCAGGTTCGTCTGATCGACGACTTGCTGGTCAACCGGCTAAGCAAGCCGATGGGCTTCGCGGACGCCAATGTTGTCACGCTGGACCCCGCCACCGGCACAGGTACCTATCTGCTGGGCGTGATCGAGCACGCTCTCAGTCGGATTGAGACCGAGCAGGGGGCTGGGGCTGTGCCAGGTCAAGCCTCTGCACTCGGCAACAACCTGTACGGCTTTGAGATCATGGTTGGTCCATATGCCGTGACAGAGCTGCGCACGAGTCGCGCGCTGCGAGACCGGAGCGTAGCGCTGCCCGAAGGCGACACGCATATCTTCCTCACCGACACGCTTGAAAACCCTCACGCCGAGCTACCGAATTTGGGGTTCTTCTTCCAGCCCCTCTCGGAGCAGCATGCGCGGGCACTCAAGGTCAAGAGCGACACCCCAGTGATGGTCTGCCTGGGGAACCCGCCTTACGACCGGCACGAGGCTGCGGCCAGTGACAATCACGCTCACACTGGAGGATGGGTTAGATGGGGCGACGAGAGCAGGCTCCCGAAGGACCGAGATCCAATCTTCGAAGACTTCCTTCGCCCCGCCAGAGACGCTGGGCACGGTGGAGACCTGAAGAACCTCTACAACCTCTACGTCTACTTCTGGCGGTGGGCACTGTGGAAGGTGTTCGAGCAGGGCACTGGCCACAGGCCTGGCGTCGTCAGCTTCATCACCGCATCGAGTTACCTTGACGGCAACGCCTTCTGCGGAATGCGCCAACTCATGCGGAGCGAGTGTGACAACATTTGGATTCTTGATCTGGGGGGCGAGGGACGCGGTACGCACAAGAACGAGAACGTCTTTGAGATGATACGGACACCTGTGGCCATTGCTGTCGCAATGCGCACGGGTCATAAGAAAGAGGGCAGTCCCGCAGTGGTCCACTATGCCTGCATCGAGGGAACACGCGAGGCCAAACTGCAGATCCTCGATTCGATAGACGCTTTCAGCTCAGTGGAATGGCAGGTCTGTCCCTATGACTGGCAGTCGCCGTTCCGACCGGCGGGAACAGGGAAGTTCTTTGGGTGGCCTCTCCTAGCCGACTTGATGCCTTGGCAACACTCTGGAATAGAACTGAAGAGGACTTGGCCCGTCGCCCCCAATAGCGAGACGTTGGAAAAGCGTTGGCTCGGGCTGCTTGCGGCGAACGACAGATCGGAAGCATTTCATGGAACTGGCGACCGCGAAATTGGAGGGAGCTACAGCGTGGCGCTCACTTCTAGTCCGGACTCGAAGCCCATTGCACAGCTTGCCCTGGATGCTCCGATGCCACCTGCCGTTGCGTACGCCTACCGATCATTTGATCGCCATGCTATCATCGCGGACGGGCGGTTGATCTCCCGGCCGCGCCCAGTCTTATGGGCAACCCGTAGTGAACGACAGATATACTTGGCTACATCTCTTGTTCTGGAGCTGGGTGGTGGGCCTGCTCTGACTTCGTCTGCATGGATACCAGACAGGCACTACTTCGCAGGTCGTGGGGGGAAAGACATCGTCCCGTTGTACCGTGATGCCAACGCCAGACAGCCCAACATCCTTCCCGGTCTTCTCGACGTTCTGCGGAGCACCTACGAACGCGATGTGACACCGGAAGACTTCGTTGCCTACATCTACGGCGTACTAGCACATCCGGCGTTTACGGAAAAGTATACCAAGGAGCTCGAATCGCGTGAGCTGCGCGTCCCGATCACGAAGGATCCCGCGCTGTTCGAGAAGGCCCGTGACCTAGGAGCGAGACTCCTCTGGCTGCACACCTATGCCGAACGCTTTGTTCCCAAGGACAAGCAGCGCGGTCAGGTCCCGAGTGGTTTGGCGAAGTGCACGAAGCCAGTGCCGGCCGGTGCAGCAGGATACCCGGAGGCGTTCGACTATAATGACAAGACCCGGACGCTTCACGTCGGCGGTGGCGAATTCAGTCCTGTCGCACTCGAGGTCTTCGAGTTCGAAGTGTCCGGTTTGAAAGTGGTACAGTCGTGGCTCAAATACCGCATGAAGAAAGGAGCTGGCAGGAAATCCTCGCCCCTCGACGACATCCACCCAGACCATTGGACAAGTCAGTTCACAACGGAGCTGCTTGAATTGCTCTGGGTACTTGAGGCAACGCTCGAAGTCTATCCTCAACAAGCCGGGCTGCTTGAATCGGTTGTGGCAGGCCCATGCTTCAGTGCAAGTGAACTTCCATCGGTTCCAGACGCAGCTCGAAAGCAACCAGTCGTCAAGGATGGGAGCGGTGGTGGGTTTTTCGGCGACGGAACTCCGTGAAGAGCTTCCCAAGAACGCTTTCCGCAGACGGTGAGAGTCTCCAGACTGGTATGCGGGCGTTGAACCAAATTGGGGAGGGCAGGACATGAAGTTGGACTCGCTTGTTGTAGT
>JGI24130J36418_10000782_pt1 | contig 10732 bp, 8 predicted proteins | sample BarGraNGADG00212_FD_36418 | JGI IMG/M metagenome (IMG submission 36418)
TGTGATGCCGCGAGCGTGGTGCGCGACCGGGTCGCCTTCTGGTCCGCGTTGGCTGCTGACCAAGGCCGCGACCTCACAGTCTCAATCCCTGCGGTCGAGACCCTGGCAGCCATCGATGCGACCGACCTGGTGGATGTTGTCGATGCCTTGGTGGACAACGTCTTTGCCCATACTCCGGATGGGACGGCGTTTGCCGTATCCCTGAGGGGCAGCGACCCGGCAAAGGTGCGGCTCGAGGTCGCTGACTCCGGCCCAGGCGCGCCGAACCCGGACGTGACGCTGCGCGGCCACAGCACCGCCGAATCCACCGGCCTGGGTCTGGACATCGTTCGCAGAGCAGCGATCGCCGCCGGCGGAGAACTGGTGCTAGACACGTCTCCGTCCGGCGGCCTGCTCGCGATCGTCACCTTTGCCATAGCGGAAGGCTGACCCTCTCGAGGACCTTCTCAGAGGACGAACACGTCAGTTGTCGCTGCCCGTTGTGAGCTCGGCAGCGTGCTCCGCGGCATCGTGTGCGGGCTCCGCTGCGTCATGCCCGGCTTCGGGCCGTCGGTGGTCGCTGGGCTGCGTCGCGTGGTCGCCGGCAGGGGCGATGCCCTGTGACGATCCGGGGGCTGGAGCCTCAGCCTGTGCGGATGCCGGCGCGGGGACGACAACGGTCTTCTCGACGTGCACGATGCAGACACCGTGTTCAAGCTCCTGGCCAGCCGCGCAGTTGGCAGCGGGAACGGCAGGTACGGTGTCAACGCTCACCAATGCCGGCTTGAACGGCGCGGGTGCCGTTGCCGAGGATGAGGAGACGGCGCCGAACAGGGCGGCTCCGGCGATCAGACCGAGGGCGGCGCCACCGAAGACGGTGGTGCGAACGCGAAGACGGTTCATGGTGTGCTCCAAACATTCGAATTGAGGTTTCCCAAGCAGGGTTTCCGACGTCATCGTCAACCGCCGAGCCTCATGGGCGCCTCGCGAGAACCTCAAATCAACGTCAAGAAGTCAGTAGTTCTTGAGGGTTTCCGCCGTTCTTGAGGGTTTCTTAAGGCCGACCTGATGCCACCTTGCTGTCGGTGGCCCGACTCTGGCACTACCCGATTCGCTGATGACGATCCGTTGAGAACCCGNACGCTGGAGGACCTCGATGTCCCGTGAAACCGCAAGCCGCGACATGTCGCTCAACGCTTTGGCCGTGCTGACCGGTGGTCTCACGGCCGCCGCCTTCGTCGGAACGGGCCTGGTCACGGGCCTCGCAGCCGGCTACACGGCCCAGAAGGCCCAGGAGAAGGCACTGTCCAACGCAGCGGCGGCACCCCTGCTCGCGGACATCGCGCCTCCGCCCGTGGCCACCCCTCGCCCGACCCGCACCGTGGTCACGACCCGCTACGTCCAGGGAACGGCGCAGGGCGTCAGCCGTCAGACCATCACGCGTACGTCGGGAAGCGTGTCCACCGTCCGCTCGTACCGCCAGCCTGCACCGGCACCGCAACCTGCCCGGGCGCGAGCTGTCGCGCCTGCGCCTTCGGCCGCGTCATGATGCGCACCCTCGATGCCCGAGGCACAGGGACCGCGACCTGGCGGGCGCTCGGGACCTATGTCCATCTCTCAACCACACGAGACGCGGTGCTGGGGCCGGCCCGCCAGATCGCGATTCGACTGCTCGCCGACGTGGACCGCACCTGCAGCCGCTTCCGGAACGACTCCGATCTCGTCCGTGCGAACGCCGGTGCCGGATCGTGGACGAACGTCGACCCGCTGCTGGTCCAGGCGATCGCTGCGGCCATGGACGCAGCAGCCCAGACCGATGGCCTGGTGGACCCCACCCTCGGTCACTCGCTCGAAGCGGTCGGCTATGACCGCGACATCGCGCTGATCCCCCCAGCGTCGTCCGACCCCGCCGGGATTCCCCTGCCGGCTCGCGTCGGTGCTTGGAGGGAGATCCTTCTCGATCCGGAGGGCGCTGTCAGGGTGCCGCGCGGGTGCGCGCTGGACCTTGGCGCAACCGCCAAGGCATGGGCTGCCGACCTGATCGCACACTCCATCGCGGCCGAGTCCGATTCGACGGTGGTGATCAGTCTCGGAGGTGACCTCGCCGTCGCCGGCCCCGACGGCTGGCCAGTGGCCATCAGCGAGTCCATCGATGACCCCGGCGATTCCGAGATCGTGCACCTGCCGTATGGCGGGCTGGCCACGTCCAGCACGGCCACCAGACGATGGATCCGCGGGGGCGTCATACGGCACCACCTGCTTGACCCGCTCACCGGTGAGCCGACACGGGGACCATGGCGCACGGTTAGTGCTACCGGCGCCACCTGCGTAGCCGCGAACACCGCCAGCACCGCGGCAATCGTGATGGGTGACAAGGCAGTTGGCTGGCTCACCACCCGCGGCATCCCGGCCCGCCTCGTCGACACCCAGGGTCGGATCGTACGTACCGCCCGTTGGCCCGAGCCGGCGGGGGCGTCATGACCGGAGCCGCCATCTTGAACGGCCCCGCGCTGTGGTTCGCCAACCGCGGGACCGGTTTCGTCCTCCTCGTACTGCTGACCCTCTCGACGATGCTCGGCGTGCTCTCTACGGCCCGGGTGACCTCGCGGCTCTGGCCGCGGATGCTGACCCAGGGTCTGCACCGCAACGTCTCGTTGCTGGCCGTCACCTTCCTGGCCGCACACATCACCACCGCGGTGGTCGACACTTTCGTCGACATCCGTTGGTGGAATGCGTTCGTGCCGTTCAGCGGAACCTACAAGCCGCTGTGGCTGGGTTTCGGGTCATTCGCCCTCGACCTGCTCCTCGCCGTCACCGCGACCAGCCTGCTGCGCCACCGGATGTCACACAAACCATGGCGCGCCGTTCACGTCATGGCCTATGCCGCATGGGGCATGGGTCTTATCCACGGTATGAAGATGGGCACCGACGCTGCCACCGTCTGGGGCGCGGCGCTGAACTACGGCTGCACCGCGGCAGTGTCTGTGTCGGTCCTCGCGCGCTTTGGCCTGCTCGCCCACTCGAGACTGGTGACCACATGACCGCCACCATCGCCGTACAGTCCGCAGCGCGCAACGACGTCGGGCTGATCCCCAAGGTGTCGGAGGGCCCGGCACTGCTTGCCGGAATCACGCAGGGTCCGGGCCTCGCGTCCCACCGCGACCGGCTCGGGCCGGCTCCCCGGCCAAGCGCCGAGGCGCTGGTCGAGATGGCCCGCGACGTGGACCTGCGCGGCCGCGGAGGTGCCGGATTCCCCTTTGCCATCAAGCTGGCCACCGCTGCCCGTCGTCGGGCCGTGGTGGTCGTCAACGCCTCGGAAGGTGAGCCAGCGAGCCACAAGGACGCGACGCTCATGACGTGCGCACCCCACGTCGTCATAGACGGGGCGGCCGCCGTGGCCCATGCCCTGGGCACCCGTGAGGTACACATCGTGGTGCCCTCCGAGCTCCCGTCCCTGCGGCTCATCGTCGAGAAGGCGCTACGCGAGCGCGCCAAGGCCGGCGAGCGCCTCAAAGTGGAGCTTCACGACGCGCAGCCGTGGTTCGTTGCAGGTCAGGCCCAGGCGGTACTCCAGCTGTTGGTCGGTCGCGAGAACCTGCCGGTCACCGCGTGGAAGCCGGAGGCGGTCAGCGGGCACCGTGGGCGGCCGACCTTGTTGTCCAACGCGGAGACGTTCGCACACCTCGGGCACCTGGCCAGAGTGGGGTCGGCGGGCTACGCGGCTCACGGCACGGCAGACGAGCCGGGCACCACGTTGTTGACCCTGCGAGGCGACGGCTGGGATCCGGAGGTGCGTGAGGTCGCCTTTGGCACCCCCCTGGCGGATGTCCTGTCCGAGGCTGAGATGACTCAACCGCTCTTGCTGGGCGGCTATCACGGGACCTGGCTGAGACCATCTCAGCTGAGCGGATTGGCGGTCTCTCGCAAGGACATCGCGGCTGCCGGGGCGTCGATCGGCGCTGGCGTGCTCCTGCCGCTTGCCGAGGGCTGGTGCCCGCTGGTGCGGACGGCAGCGCTGGTCGACTACCTGGCCGGACAGAGCGCGGGGCGCTGCGGTCCGTGTCGTAACGGACTGCCGGCGATGGCCGAGGCGCTGCGGGGCCTGGTCCATCGTGGAGGTCCGGCCGGTCGGGTGGAAGAACTGTGCGGCCTGGTCACGCGACGCGGCGCCTGCGCGCACCCGGACGGTACGGCGCGCCTGGTGGCCTCGATGCTGGCACGCTTCCCCGATGAGGTCGACTCACACGCGTTGGGCACCTGTCGCGGCAACCGACGCGAGGTGTTCGCATGAGCGAGCACCTGCTGCGGGTCGACTGGCCGGCGTGCAAGGCGCACGGCGTCTGCGCCGAGCTCCTGCCCGAAGTGATCAGCCTCGACGAATGGGGCTATCCGATCGTGCACGAGCCGGTGAACAGCGATGTGCTCGCGTTGGCGAAGACCGCGGTCAAGGCCTGCCCCACCTTGGCCCTGCGGCTCACCCAGCCGCCGCCTCGGCCCGCCTGACCAAGGGTTCGCCAAGGGCTCGCCGGATCGTCGGCGCCCGCCCCGCTCAGTCGAGATTGTCGAAGGTCGGCGCCACCCTGTTCCTGGAGTCCCCCATGTGGTGAACGCGCAGGGCGTTCGTCGTGCCCTTGATCCCGGGAGGTGAGCCGGCGACGATCACCACCGTGTCGCCCTCGACACATAGGCCATTCTCGAGCAGCGACTCGTCCACCTGCATGGCCATCTGGTCGGTGTGCTGCGTCCTCGGCACGAGGTAGGTCTCTATGCCCCACGTGAGCGCCAGCTGCGAGCGAGTGGTCTGCAAAGGGGTGAAAGCCAGCATTGGCAGCTTGGACCGGATGCGGGACAGCCGTTTGGCAGAGTCCCCCGACTGCGTGAACGTCACGAGATACTTGGCCCCGACGAGCTCACCAATCTCTGCCGCCGCCGCTGTGACAGCCCCGCCGACGGTGTGCGGGCGAGTGCCCAGCGCAGGCACACGCTCGAGGCCGTGTTCCTCGACGCTCTCGATGATCCGGGCCATCGCGGCCACGGCTTCGATCGGCCACTTGCCGACGCTGGTCTCGCCGGACAGCATGATGGCGTCGGCACCGTCCAGCACGGCGTTGGCACAGTCGCTGGCCTCGGCGCGGGTCGGTCGCGAGCTCTCGATCATCGACTCGAGCACCTGGGTGGCCACGATCACGGGCTTGGCCTTGCGCCGGGCCATCTCGATTGCACGCTTCTGAACCAGCGGGACCTCCTCGAACGGGAGCTCGACGCCGAGGTCACCGCGCGCGACCATCACGCCGTCGAATGCGTTGATGATCCCCTCAAGGTTCGCCACTGCCTGCGGCTTCTCGATCTTGGCGATCACGGGCAGGCGAACGCCCTCTTCGTCCATGATCTCGTGCACCCGTTTGATGTCTCTGGCGTCGCGTACGAACGACAGTGCCACCATGTCCGCGCCCAGCCGCAAGGCCCAGCGCAGGTCTGCTTCGTCCTTCTCGGACATGGCCGGCACGCTGACCGCCACGCCGGGCAGGTTGATGCCCTTGTTGTTGGACACGACACCGCCCTCGACCACCACGGTGACAATGTCGGTCTCAGTGACTTCGAGCGCCACCAGCGACACCTTGCCGTCATCGATCAGCAACCGGTCCCCCGGTTTCACGTCACCCGGCAACCCCTTGTAGGTCGTCGACACGCGATGCCGGTCACCGAGGATGTCATCGACGGTGATGGTGAAGCGTTCGCCGTTGACCAACGTGACCGGGCCATCGGCGAATCGGCCGGTGCGGATCTTGGGGCCCTGCAGGTCGACCAGCACGCCGACAGCCCTGCCCGACTCGTTGCTGGCGGCGCGCACCTCGGCGTAGACCGCTTCGTGGTCCGCGTAGTTGCCATGCGAGAGGTTGAGCCGGGCGACGTCCATGCCCGCGGCCACCAGCTCCCGCACGCGCTCCGGTGATGATGTTGCAGGGCCAAGGGTGCAGACGATCTTCGCGCGGCGCATGTAGTCGATTCTAATGGTGGTTGAGCAGTCACGTGATCCGGGTCAGGAGGTCGGCGTCACACAGCCAACGGTCGGTCCGTGGGGTTGACCGGGCGGGGAAGTGCGGAGGTCCCCGTCGTGAGATACGCGTCCACACCGGCGGCTGCTGAACGACCTTCGGCGATCGCCCAGACGATCAGGGACTGACCCCGACCGGCGTCCCCGGCAACGAAGACACCTGGAACAGAAGACATGAAAGCCTTGTCCCGCTTGATGTTCGAACGTTCATCCAGCTCGACGCCGAGCTGCTCGACCACACCACAGGTCTCGGGTCCGAGGAAGCCCATGGCGAGCAGGACAAGTTGAGCGGGGATCTCCCGCTCGGTGCCCTCGACCTCGGCAAAACCCTGGTCGCCCAGCTCGACCTCGACAAGACGCAGGGCCCGAACTGCGCCGAGATCGTCACCCAGGATCTGCTTGGTGCTCACCGAGTAGACGCGTTCTCCACCCTCTTCGTGTGCCCCCGCAACCCGGAAGAGAGTGGGGTATGTCGGCCACGGCTGGTTCGCGGGCCGGTCCTCGCCGGGGCGAGGCATGATCTCCAGCGACGTCACTGACCGGGCGCCTTGGCGAAGAGCCGTGCCGAGGCAGTCCGCTCCCGTGTCACCTCCGCCGATGACGATGACGTCCTTGCCCGTTGCCACGACCTGGCTCTCGACNTCTTCGCCGAGCGCGACCCGGTTCGCGGGTGGTAGGAACTCCATCGCCTGGACGACCCCGTCCAGCTCACGTCCCGGGACGGGCAGGTCCCGAGGGACGGTGGCTCCGATCGCAAGGACGACGGCGTCATAGCGGTCGCGCAGCTGTTTGCCGGTCAGGTCGCCGCCGACGTCGACACCGGTCCGAAAGCGNGTGCCCTCGGCTTCCATCTGCGCGAGGCGACGGTCCAGGACGGCCTTCTCCATCTTGAACTCCGGAATGCCGTAACGCAGCAGGCCACCGGCCCTGTCGGCGCGCTCGTAGACGGCAACGGTGTGCCCGGCCCTGGTCAGCTGCTGGGCCACAGCCAGCCCGGCGGGCCCCGACCCGACAACCGCAACGGTCTTGCCGGTCAGCCGATCCGGGGCCTGAGGCGTGACCGCTCCCGCATCGAAAGCCCGGTCGATCGTGGTGACCTCGATCTGCTTGATGGTCACGGCCGGTTGGTTGATGCCGAGCACACACGCGGTCTCGCACGGAGCAGGGCACAGCCGCCCGGTGAACTCCGGGAAGTTGTTGGTGGCATGCAGCCTCTCGATGGCTTCACGCCAGTCGCCCTTCCACGCCAGGTCGTTCCACTCAGGGATCAGGTTCCCGAGCGGACAACCGTTGTGGCAGAACGGTATGCCGCAGTCCATGCAGCGTCCGGCCTGCCTCTGCAACTGGCCGACCTCTTGCTGTTCGTAGATCTCGCGCCAGTCCATGAGCCGGATCGGCACGGGACGGCGTTTGGGGAGCTCGCGCACGCGAGTCGACAGAAATCCCTGCGGGTCAGCCACGGGAAGCCTCCATAATCCGTTCCCATACCTGGGGGCCGTTGAGGTCGAGTCCCTCGGACTCCGCGGTAGCGCGAACGTCCAGAACCCGCTGGTAGTCACGAGGAAGGACGAGAGTGAAACGGCTCTTGTCGTCGTCCCAGCCTGCGAGCAGCCTTCCGGCGACGGCGGACTCAGTCCACTGCCGATGTTGGATCAGGAGCTTGTGTACGACCTCTACGTCATCGCCGCGCAACGGCATCAGATCGACAAGATCGTGATTGACGCGGTCCTCGCGCAGATCCAGTACATAGGCCACACCACCGGACATACCGGCAGCGAAGTTGCGACCGGTCGGCCCAAGGACCAAGACGGTGCCACCCGTCATGTACTCACAGCCGTGGTCACCCAGTCCTTCGACCACCGCGGTGGCGCCGGAGTTGCGAACGCAGAATCGCTCGCCCACCTGACCACGCAGGAAGACCTCGCCGCTTGTCGCTCCGTAGGCGATCACGTTGCCGGCGATGACGTTGTGCTCCGCCGGCAGCGAGGCTGAGCGGTCCGGTCGAACCACCACCCGGCCACCCGAGATTCCTTTGCCCACATAGTCATTGGCGTCGCCAAACAGTCGCAAGGTGATGCCAGCGGGGAGGAAGGCGCCCAGCGACTGGCCGGCCGAGCCAAACAAAGAGATGTCGATCGTGTTGTCGGGCAGACCCTGCGGGTAGGCCTTGGTCACCTCGTGACCCAGCATGGTGCCGACGGTCCGGTTGACGTTGCGGATGGGGAGCTCGATGCGCACGGGAGTCTTGTCCCGCAACGCGTCCCGGCTCATCTCGATCAGCGTGTGGTCGAGGGCCTTCTCCAGGCCGTGGTCCTGGTCGACAGTGTGTCGACATGGCGAGCCGTCCGCCGACTGGATCTCCGTCAGGATCGGCCTGAGGTCGAGGCCACTGGCCTTCCAGTGCTGGACCGCCGCCACGGTGTCAAGCATCGACGCCNCACCGATCGCCTCCTCGATGGAACGCAAGCCGAGGGCAGCCAGGTGCTCCCGGACCTCTTCGGCAATGTACTCGAAGAACGTCTCGACGAACTCGGGCTTGCCCGAGAAGCGCGACCGCAGTTCGGGATTCTGGGTCGCGATACCCACCGGGCAGGTGTCGAGGTGGCACACGCGCATCATGACGCAGCCACTGACCACAAGCGGAGCGGTGGCGAAGCCGAACTCCTCGGCGCCGAGCAGAGCCGCGATCACGACGTCCCTGCCGGTCTTGAGCTGTCCGTCGACCTGGACGACGATCCGGTCACGCAAACCGTTGAGCACCAACGTCTGCTGGGTCTCGGCAAGTCCCAGCTCCCACGGCGCACCGGCATGCTTGAGCGAAGTCAGCGGCGAAGCGCCAGTGCCACCGTCATGCCCTGAAATGAGCACCACGTCGGCGTGTGCTTTGCTGACGCCGGCCGCGACCGTGCCCACACCGACCTCGGCCACGAGCTTGACGTGGATTCGCGCCGAAGGATTGGCGTTCTTGAGGTCGTGGATCAGCTGCGCCAGGTCCTCGATCGAGTAGATGTCGTGATGCGGGGGTGGTGAGATCAGCCCCACTCCGGGAGTTGAGTGACGGGTCTTGGCCACCCATGGATAGACCTTGTGGCCAGGCAGCTGGCCACCTTCACCAGGCTTGGCGCCCTGCGCCATCTTGATCTGGATGTCGTCGGCCTGGGTGAGATACAGCGAGGTGACGCCAAAGCGGCCAGAGGCCACCTGTTTGATCGCCGAGCGTCGCACCGGGTCAAGCAGACGGTCCTCGTCCTCTCCGCCCTCACCCGTGTTCGACCGGGCACCAAGGTGGTTCATCGCCACAGCCATCGTCTCGTGCGCCTCTTGGCTGATGGATCCGTAGCTCATCGCTCCGGTGCTGAAGCGTGCCACGATCGCGGCGATCGGCTCGACCTCGTCGATCGGCACTGGGGGGCGACTCCCAGCGAACTCGAACAGCCCGCGCAACGTCATCAGCCGCTCGGACTGCTCGTCGACCCTCGCGGTGTACTGCTTGAAGACGTCGTACCGGCGAGCGCGGGTGGAGTGCTGTAGACGGAAGACAGTTTCCGGGTCGAACAGGTGGGGCTCGCCCTCACGTCGCCATTGGTATTCCCCACCCACGTCCAGCTTGCGGTGCGGCAGGTGCACGGCATCCAGCGGGTATGCCGTCGCGTGGCGCGCCGCCACCTCCTCGGCGATGACCTCGAGCCCAACGCCGCCGAGCTGTGAGATGGTCCCGACAAAGTAGGAGTCGATGAGATCGTGGGAGAGCCCGATGGCTTCGAATACCTGCGCGCCGCGATATGACGCCACCGTGGAGATGCCCATCTTGGACATCACCTTGAGCACACCCTTGCCGAGCGCCTTGATGAGGTTCTTGACCGCCTGTTCGGCGCTGACCCCGGTGATGGCGCCGGAACGAATCAGGTCCTCCACCGACTCCATCGCCAGGTACGGGTTGACGGCAGCGGCGCCGAAGCCGATGAGGAGCGCCACGTGGTGGACCTCGCGGACGTCTCCGGCCTCGACCAGCAGCCCGACCTGAGTGCGGGTCTTCTCCCGGATCAGATGGTGGTGCACGGCCGAGGTGAGCAGCAGCGACGGGATCGGCGCGAGGTCACGTCCGGAGTCGCGATCGGACAGCACGACGAAGCGAGCCCCTTCGGCGATGGCCGCCGACACCTCCCCGAAGATCTCCTCAAGGCGGGCCTTCATCGCGACGGACCCGCCGGACACGTCATACAGGCCCTTGACGACGTACGTGGCATAGCCAGGCAGATCGCCGTCCGCATTGATGTGGACGATCTTGGCCAGCTCGTCATTGTCGAGAACGGGGAACGCCAGAGCGAGCTGTCGGGCGTATGCCGGTCCGACAGACAGTGCGTTGCCCTCCGGGCCGATCACGGTGCCGAGAGAGGTGACAAGCTCCTCGCGGATGGCATCGAGAGGCGGGTTCGTCACCTGGGCAAAGAGCTGGGTGAAGTAGTCGAAGATCAGCCGAGGGCGTTTGGACAGCACCGCGATAGGGCTGTCGGTGCCCATCGACCCCAATGCCTCTCCCCCGGTCTTCGCCATGGGAGACAACAGGATCCGCAGCTCTTCCTGCGTGTAGCCGAACATCTGCTGCCGACGCGCGACCGATGCCGCGGTGTACAGGATGTGCTCGCGCTCGGGCAGATCCTCCAGCTTGATCAGACCGGCGTGCAGCCAGTCCTCATA
>JGI24130J36418_10000784_pt1 | contig 10722 bp, 12 predicted proteins | sample BarGraNGADG00212_FD_36418 | JGI IMG/M metagenome (IMG submission 36418)
AGCCAGACCGGCGGCAGCGGGTACTAGGCGCCGCCTGGCCGCCCTGACGGGTCAGCGCTGACGCGAGGGGCAGCTACCTGTTCATCACGATCAGCGCGCCCGCCACGATCGCGAGTATGGCCATGATGACGTCGATACCGGGGATCGAGACGCTCACTACCTGCAGAAGTCCGGTCAGGATGAGCCAGATCCCTAGCAGGAGCATTCCCAGGTTCCTGTTCGCTCTCATTCGCATGCCTATCACCTCTCCGTCTCACGACAGTTCGTTCCCGAAAGCGCGGGACGTGGACGCGTAACAGCTGCGATCGCCCGAGTCGACCTGTTCCGCGCGCGGCCGCGGCTGCGCGCCTACGCGCGTGTGACGAACCGCCCGAAGAAGGCGGCGTGCGATGCGGGCGTTCCCGGCGGCACGAAGGCCACACGGTCGCCCGGCATGATGAGCGCGTCGAGCCCCGCGACCGAGTAGTTGTGAAAGACCCCTTCGATCAGGTCGAGGGGCAACCCTATCGAGCCGGCCAGGTCGAGAGCGGTGACGCCCGCGCGCGGGACCTCGACGCTCATGGTGGTCGGAAGGCCGTGCTCCTTGCAGAACGCGTCCAAGAAGGCGATCGCTCGAACGGTGACACTCAATGATGCCTGCATGCGTATCTCTCCTGCCCGCCACGAGGGCGCACCTTCGCCTCGTCGTCCAGGAAGCGATGGTGCGCCCACAGGGTGGAAAGGCGCCTTGATATCGGTCAAGCGCGGCACATGCGGCGCGCCCAGGCGCCCCCACCCGGACGAACCTCCGTGCGCTTTCATGGATCCTCCCCTGGTACGAACGCACCCGCGTTGGTGCGTGCCGGCCCTCCGCCACGCGACGGCGCCGTGCGCGGGGGCGCACGACTTGGTACCCGGGAATGCCGGGCCTTCAACGACTGTTCGCCCGGCGGCTGCGCGCCGCCCGGATCGGCCGCGAATGGGTAGTAGGGAGGTGACTCCCGCTTTCCCGGAGTCGGCAGTCACGGAAGCCTCTGGAGGGAGGCAAGCCATGCCGTATGAGACGCAAACGGCCGAGCTTGCACGGGTCGCGGTACGGAACCACGGCGAGCTGAAGGAGGTCGTCTTCCTCAGCGGGAACAAGGACTACAGCCTCGTCTTCGCGGACGGGACCGTCCTCACNCCGTCGAACGACGATTCNCTGAAGCACGAGTACAGCACGTANGCCGGNTATGCCGAGATCGCGCAGGNGCTGGGCGGGACCCANCCCTATTCACTGCTCGCGTTCGGGTACCAGGGCACCGGGCCGGGGTGCTTCGCGAACTTCCTGAAGACCGCCGGGTTCGATGTCACGGAGAGCGTGATCGTGGGCATCGAGCCGCCCATCCGGCTGCACCGGGACGGCTCCCTGGCCAGCGGTGCGGAGGATGACAGCGGTCACGCCGAAGCGAAGGAACAGGGCGAGACCCCAGCCGCGGAGGTGGCTGAGGTCGCGAGCGCTGAGACCGGCGCTGAGGCCAGCGCCGAGGGTGCGCCGGCGTCCCCGGCGGCTGTCGTCGAGACCGCTTCGCCGGAGCCTGCTCCACAGGCGGTCACACCGACCCCGGCGGCGCAGCCCTTGCCCGCTGCGGACTGGTACGCGGACCCCATGGCTCGTCACCAGTACCGGTACTGGAACGGCACTGCCTGGACCGACGACGTCGCCGACAACGGGGTGGCCGCGAAGGACCCGCTGAACGCTCCGGCAAGGCCCTCGGGTCCGGTCGAGTTCGACGAGAACGGCCGCGTGAGGCGGATCACGTTCTCCGACACAGGCTCGTGGAGCGTCGACCACAGGGGGCAGTACACCTACTTCACGAAGACGGCGGGGACACTGCTGGAGGCGACCGAGTTCCTCAGGGCGGTCGCAAGCATACCCGGGCTGACCTACTACGCCGTGGATGCGCCCGACGGCCGCCTCGGCCGGGACATGAATGGCTTCTTCACCGAGGGCCCACTCAAGACGAAGGGCCTGCAACTGGCGACGACCGCCCCGGTGCCCGCGCCGGTGGAGTTCGAGAGTCTGACCGATCCCGGCAACGCCATGGCGAATCAGTCGGTCGTTGCGAACCTGAAGCAGCAGGGGCAGTACGCCAAGTTCATCTTGGAGATGGAATGCGGACGGTGCGGCTACAAGTCACCCATCGAGACCGAGGGCGGCGACCTCACCCGGCAGTGCTACTGCTGCGGCGCCGAGAACACCGGCACACGCGGTACGATCAACGTGTTCGTCGGCAACGGGCAGATGGTCACCATCTAGCTACCGGTCGGCCGAGGCACCGAGCAGCTTCGCCGCGGAGCGCCGAAGCACTTTGACGCGAGCCGCCCGACCCATTAGCGTCTACAAGGACCGGACGACGAGCTGAGGGACGACATGACTGACGAGAAGATCGCGATCCTGACGGACTCCTGCTCGGACGTCCCGAAGGCGTACCGCGAGAAGTACCACATGTACGTGGTGCCGCTGATGATCATCTACAAGGACCACCAGTACCACGACGGGGTGGATATCCAGCCTGAGGAGGTCTTCGCGCGTTTCGCCACGGAGATCCCCTCCACGTCGCTTCCGAGCCCTTCGACGGTCGGCGACGTGTTCAAGCAGATCAAGGCCGATGGGTACGACAAGGTCATCGCCGTCATCATCTCGAGCGGACTCTCCGGTACCTACGAGCTGGTCAGGAGCTTCGGGCCGAACCCCGAGGGCCTCGAGGCCTTCTACGTGGACACGAAGAACATCGGCATCGGGAGCGGCTTCTCCGCCATCCGCGCCGGCGAGCTGATCGAGCAGGGGCTCCCTTTCGATGAGGTCTGCCGACAGGTCGAGACCGCCGCGCGCAACACGAAGCTGTTCTTCTGCGTCTCGACGCTCGAGTACCTCATGAAGGGCGGCCGCATCGGGCTCGTGGCGGGCATGCTGGGAACGGTCCTGAACCTGAAGCCGGTCATCTCCTGCAACGAGGCCGGCATCTACTACACCGTGGCGAAGGCCAGAGGACGCCAGAAGTCGCTGAGCCTCGCGCTCGAGAAGACGCTCGAGTCCGCGGGGGACGCGACGAAGTACAACGTCACCGTGATGCACGGCGCCGCGAAGGATGAGGCCGACGACCTGCTCACCGCGCTCAAGGCGCGGATGCCCGCCTACGGCTACGCGATCGAGGGCCAGATCACCCCGGCGCTCGTCGTTCACACGGGGCCGGGGCTCATCGGCATCGGCGTGCAGAAGCTGGGGTAGCGCCTACGCCTCCCGCATCGCCCGCATCGCCCAGCCGGAGTCCTTCAGGATCGCACGTCCCACGCCGATCAGATCGGCCACGCCGGCGGCGAGCAGCTCTTCGGCCTGCTCCGGCTCGGTCACGCCACCGGTCAGGATCACCGGCACCGTCACGGCGTTCCTGATCGGCTCGGAGAGCTCGGCGAAGTATCCGGGCTCGGAGTGCCCCGGCCGGACGTATCCGGACAGGCCGCCGGTGATGTCGATCATGTCCACTCCGGCCTTCTCGAACGCCAGGGCCGCGATCACGCTGTCCTCGACCCGGCTGCCGCCCTCCAGGTAGTCCGCCGCGCCCAGGCGCAGCAGGACCGGGTACTCCTCGCCCACCGCTTCGCGAACGGCGGCGATCACCTCGAGGTGCAACCTGATGCGCCCGCTCACGTCCCCTCCGTACTCGTCGCTCCTGCGGTTCGTGAGCGGCGAGAAGAACTGGTTGAGCAGGTAGCCGTGCGCCGAGTGGATCTCGACGCCGTCGAAGCCGGCGGCCTTCGCCCGGCGGGCCGCCGCAGCGAACAGTCCGGGGATGGCGGCGATCTCGTCGAGGGTCATCTCGCGGGCCACTTGGATGGCCGGGTCCGTCCGATCCTGCCGGTCGGACGGGGCCACCCTCTCGACCCCGGGGATGGCCTCTCCCGGTGCCCCGCCCACGTGGTTGATCTGCAGCGCCGTCTTCGAGCCGTTGGCATGGATGACGCCCGCGAGCCGGGCCAGGCCCTCGACCATGGAGTCGTCAGCCACGGACGGTTGCCCGACCCGGTTCTGCCCCTGCCGCGAGATGAAGTTGTGCTCGATGATGACCAGGCCGATGGCTCCGCCGCGGGACTTCTCGTCGTAGTAGTCGAGCAGCGCCTGGCTGACGCGACCCTCCGGCTCGGCCTTCGACGTCGCCATCGGCGGCATGACAAGGCGGTTCTTGAGAGGCAGTCTGCCCGTGAGCGGTGCCTGAAGATACGACATGAAGTGCTCCTTCCTGCGCGACGCGGCGCGCGCGGCGCGGATCAGACGATGTCGCGGAGGGCTTCGAGAAGGCGCTCGACGTCGACGCCGCTGCTGTACGGTGCGAGCCCGATCCGGACACCACCGGCGTCGCCGAGCCCGAGGTGTCGCGAAGCTTCCAACGCATAGAAGTTGCCTGCAGGGACGTTGATGTCGAGCGCACCGAGGCGGGCCGCGACCTCGCGCGGCTCCAATCCGTCGACGGTGAAGAGCAGCGTGGGCGTGCGTACGCGGGCACGCGAGTGCACGGTCACGCGCGGGTGCTGCGCGAGTTCCTCCTCGATTCGGACGCGCAGCGCGTCCTCATGTTCCGCCATGGCGGCGAACGAGCCGCGCAGTCTGTCGCGCCGCGATGCGGTTGGCGACCCGGGGACGCCGACGCCCGCCAGGAAGTCCACGGCCGCGGTGGTACCCGCGTACAGCTCGAACGCCGGGGTGCCGAGCTCGAACCGCTCGGGCACGGTGTTCACCGACGGGAGAAGCTTGTCGGGAGCCAGCGTCTCGAGCAGCGCCGGGGATGCGACCAGCACGCCGCAGTGCGGCCCGCAGAACTTGTACGGCGAGCAACCGTAGAAGTCCGCTCCCATGGCCGCGACGTCGACGAACGCGTGCGGCGTGTTGTGGACCCCGTCCACGTACAGGAGCGCGCCGCGGTCGTGGACGGCTGCAGCTATCTGGCGGATCGGCGGGCGCGTACCGATGAGATTCGAGGCGGCGGTGATGGCGACCAACCGGGTGCGCTCGGTGAGCTGGGCCTCGACGTCCTCGACGGTGATCTCGGAGGTGGCCGGATCGAACTCGATCCAGCGCACGGTGACGCCGGCGCGGTCGGCGGCGATCAGCCACGGGCGGATGTTGGAGTCGTGGTCGAGCCGCGAGACGACGATCTCGTCGCCCGCCCGCCACGACTTCGCGATGGTGCGCGAGAAGTCGAAGGTGAGCTGGGTGAAGCTGCGGCCGAAGACGACACCTCCTGGATCCGCCCCGAGCAGGTCCGCCACCGCTTGCCGGGCGGAGAGGACGATGGCGTCGGTGCGGCGTTCCGCCATCGTGTTCGACCCGCGCTGACAGATTGCGGAGGACAGCGTGTCGCTCACCGCTGCGGCGACGACCTCCGGGACCAGTGAACCACCGGGTGCGTCGAAGTGAGCGGCGCCTTCGCGCAGCGCCGGAAACGCGGTCCGGACGGCTTCTACCGAGAATGTCATCGCGCTTCTTTCGTTCTATGGCCCGATAGGCTTGTGAGCCAAAGGTAGACCATGCCGAGGTCCCACGGGCCGAGCATCGTTGAGAGCCTGTCCGGACGGCGGTCGCCTCGCCGTCGCGGGTGCCGTTCTGTCGAGAGTGTGGGGATTGCGTGAGCGTCCGGCCGTTGGCTTCGCATTCGCGTCTGGCACAGTCCCATCGCCCATTCGTCCCAACACATGTGCTCCGCAGAAGGGAGCCCCCATGCGCGCTCGAACCCGATTCCTTCTCGACCTCATCATCGCCTGCGGCCTGATCGCCGCATATCAGCCCGGCTGGACCGGAATATCGCTTCACGAGTGGGTCAGCATCGCCATCATCGTCCCCTTGGCGGTCCACCTGGTCGTGAACTGGGAGTGGTGCGTCCGCATCGCCCGGACCTTCGTCCAGCGCCTGTTCCACGCGTCCCGCGCGAACTTCGTGGTGGACGCCGCGCTGCTCGTGGCGTCGGTCGCGGTCATGCTCAGCGGAGTGATGGTCTCGCGGATCCCCGCGTGGCTCGGCGCGGACGTGGCGCAACCGGTGGCGTGGGCCGCGCTGCACTCGTGGTCTGCCGACGCGATCATCGCCCTGTTCGCTGTTCACGCGCTCCTACACCGGAAGTGGATCGTCGCCACGGCCAAGAGGCTGGTCCCCGAGTCCGGCGCGTCCGCGCGCGGGCTCGCGCGCACGCCCAGGCGCGGGGCGGCTTCGGCGGGGATCGCTGCTGCCGTGGTCGCCGGCGGTCCGAGCCCGGCTCAGACCCGGCGCGCCGCCCGACTCGCAGCCGAGAAGGCGGCAGCGCGCCGGAAGGCCGGCGCGCTGGGAGTCGCCACGGTGACGTTGGCGCTCGGGTCGCTCATCTTCGCGTCCGTCGCTCTGGCCGGTCCCGCGCTGTCCCGGTCGCTGAGCCAGCAGAGCGCCGTCGCAACTGCAGTATCTGCGGCCGGAACGGCGGCGCCCGCGACCGCCAACGCGACCACGGGCACTCCGCGCCGCGGCGCCGCGAGGCGGTCAGCGACCGCCAACGCGCCAGCCGCTCAGGCACCGGCGGCCCAGGCCGCGCCCACGCCTGCGACGCCTTCGTCGGCCACGCTCGCGTGCCCCAGGACGGGTTGCATGGCGAGTACCTGCCACGGGACCGCCGGCGTCAGCGCTTCCGTCTGGTACAAGACGCACAGCTAGCGGGCGACCGGGTCAGCGCGTCACGGCGACAGGCCGGGAGGTGAGTACCCTCCCGGCCTGTCTGTATCCCAGTACCGGTATACGCGAGAGAAGCGTGTCCGCCGGTGCCCTACCCCGGAGTGGGCTAGCCCTCTAGTCGATCGACCGAAGCATTCCCGCCGTCGGCGACGTGATCGGTCCAACATGCGCCGTCCCAGTACCGGTACTGGTGGCGCTTCGTTGGATCTTCGTACCAAGCGGCCTTCACGCTATCTGAACCACTTTGTGCACTCTCTGCAGGCTGTGCACTCTTTGCAGGCGAGGCAGCCACGCCGGCGTCGAGTGGCAGTGGCTTGCCGAACGTGACGGACGCGCCACACGAGCCGCACTGCACGGAGGCCTGGCCCCTGTCCCCGATGGTCGAGACCATCGCCAACGCCATGGGACCCAGCTTCAAGTCACCGCCGCAGTACGGGCACGGCGCGGTCCCCGGACTCGCCAAGGTGTTGTCTTCGCTGGTTGCGGACGTCTCACTCTCGACCAGGTCCTTGAGCTTCGCCAGAGCGGACTTCAACTGCTCGAGGTGAGCGGCTCCCCCGTCCTTGAACGACGCACCCCCTTTGGGCGGGCCCTCGTCGATCCTGACTGCCGTGCGTCCCGTGCCTTCTGACTCGAAGACGAAGGTCGAATCCATCCAGGCACCTTCGAGGCGAACGGACTCACACGGAGTGAAGGCCCTGGTGGGTGACGAGCCTCCAAGTGCCCACTCCACGTCGCCACCCTCGCGCCATTGCGCCGCCTTCACCGCGCCGCCCCACCACCTCTCCCAGTTCGCAGGTTCGGTGAAGAAGGCCCAGACGACTTCGCGGGGCCGATCGATCACGACGTTCGCGACCATCATGCGTGTCTCCCCCTTTGGAAGGCGTCGCTGCAGGCCCGCAAGGCCGCGTGCTATGCCACCGTGTAGTACCAGTCTTCGTCGCCGTACTCGTTCCTCGTCTCCACGCGCTTGTTCCTCAGCGCGCCTTTCGCGAGGAGGTCTTCGAGAAGCTCGAGAGCGGCACTTTCGCGCCAGTTGATCGAGTACACGTTGTTCGCCCGGGCGGTCTCGGCGTACCAACTGATGAAGTCGTCAGATATGAGCTTGAAAGAGGCACCCGCCCTGAACTCGTTCCCTTTCCCGTACTTCTGAACGAGCGCGTTCAGGAACACGGGCTCCTCCGTCCTATGGTCGTACCGCTTGTCGAACAGACCCATCACTGCTCACCCTCTCACGCGTCGGTGCTCCAGAGTGCCTCACTCACGGATCGGGGGTTCGCAGTGGCGAACGCCCGCGCGAACGTCTCGTCCCTGAGGGTGAGGTCCACGCCGACGACCTCGCCTCCTGCGCCGCCCGGACCCACCTGCGGGCTGATGCGCACCGCCTGCCCTATGAGTCCCAGGCGGCGGCTGTCATCCTCGAGACGGCGACGTTCTTCTTCGTTCGGTGGACTGTTCCGCCTGCCCCGCCGGCGCAACAGCCAGTCAAGCAAGACGGCCGACACGACCCCGGCGAAGAACACGGCGAAGAACATGAAGGTCAGCCCCGACCATTCGTCCCCGCGTTCGTAGAGGACGACACGGACGAAGAACGCGACCAGGAACGCCATCCCCACCACGCCCAACCACATCGGCAGCCAGTCACCGGCGTAGCGTTCACCCTTGGCGGAGCGCGTCCTCGCGTCCGCGCACTCCTGGCACAGCAGAAACGACACCTTCTCGGTGAACACCTTGTTGCCATAGCGCGTGGATCCGCTCGCATCGAGGCGCACCGCCTGGCTCCCGGCCGCGTTCGTCGGTTGCTGCGCGGGCGCGCCGCAGGCAACGCACAGCGGCGGCACCGTGACTCTGCCGGGCTTGACCGTCACCGTGAACATCCAGCCCCCGTTTCTCAGGCGACGACGATCACGGCCGCGTCGGCGCGGGCACGTCCGTGTCTGCGATCGCCGCCAGCTCCGGATCGGCCATGACGCGCCGGGCGAGCACCGTCAGGTCGGAGGCGGTCGAGCGTTCCTTCTTCCTGAGCCCGTTGGTGTCGGTCGCGAGCGTGTTGAAGAGGCCGAGCGAGGCCGCCTTCTTGTTCATGAGCGCGACGTAGGCCCTCTCGCTGCCGGCCACACGGACACCTATCGCCGAGGCGGCATCGTTGGCCGCTGCGATGAGCATCATGTTCAGCAGCTGCCGGATCGTGACCTTCTGGCCTGTCACCAGATCGACATCGCCGTCGTTGATGGCGGCCGCCTGCTTGGGGACGGTGACGGTCGTGTCCAGGCTCACATTCTGAGAGCGCAGCACGAGCGCGTTGAGCATCTTCATCGTGCTGGCCGTCTGCGTGCGGACGTTCGGCTGGCGCGACCACAGCACCGTGCCGTCCATCGTCATCAGGATGCCGGACGGCTCCTTCACCGCATTCGGCGCGATATTCGCGCCGAATGCGGTGAAGGAGCGAGCAGAGCGAGGTACAGCAAGAGCAGCACCGCGAGAAGGCGCCTGGGGACGCGATGCGTCGTGGTCATGCCCACCCCTCCCTTGCGCTGCACATTCCCATCCTTCGTAGCACTCCGACGGCCCTGGAGCTAGACGCTCTTGGCCTCGAGCAACGCTGGCAGACGATCGAGCTTGGCGTCGCCAGACCCTAGCCCTTGGCGATGTTGACGGCCCGGGCCACCACCATGGCGAAGATGGCGATGGACATCGTGCTCTCCAACCCCATCAGGACCTTGGCCGTCTTCGAATACGGCATGGCGTCTGTCGGTGAGAACGCGGTCGCAGCCGTCACCGACACGTACACGTAGTCCAAGAAACCCGGCGTCCAACCCTCTGGGGCGAGCCCCTCCTGGTCAGCCTGCTGCTGAGGGAACACCAGGTCGGGGAGTCTCCGGGCGCCCCTGGCGCGGTCCTCCGGCCCGCCACCGTCGACCTCCCAGTAGGCGAGGGCGAACACAGCGATGTTGACCGCCCACAGTACGACGCCGGCGAGGAGCAGCCCGACCGGGTCGAGCGTGGGCTGAAGGAAGACGCCCCGCACGAGCCCAAGGAGGCTGAGCGCGTTGGCGAGAATGAGCACCCCCACCAGTCCGCGCGCGACCCACCGCATCTGGGTGCTCGGTTCCTCACGCTCGGACCGGTAGATGACGGCGGACGCGATCAGCAGAACAGTCGTCACGGTCGGGAAGAGCCAGACCGGCTGGACCGCGAGAGCGTTCGCCAGCCACGCCTGGCCTCCGATGATGACCACAGCGGCCAGGAACGCCGAACCCCGCGCATCCGCGTAGGCCCTCAGCTCGGACCAGAACGTCTTCTTGCTTGCCATCGGCTGGTGCCTGTCTCCTACTCCGGCGAGGTCGCCATCGGATCGGTCGACTGAGTGCCGTCATCGGCAACGGAGTCCGTCCACGCCGCGCCGCCCCAGTACCGGAACTGATGCCGGCCGGTGGGGTCCGGATACCACCCTGGAGGCGTGGGAGCCTGTGCGGGTTGCGGCGGCGCGGGGACCGACTGCGGCGGCACGGCCTGCGCGCCCTCCGGAGCCACGACGGCAGCGGGCACGACGGCCTGCATCCCCGCGACCAACTGGTCAAGAGTGGGAGCGTTCTTCGTCTTGGTGAGGCCTACGACGAACACGTGCACGGACAAGTTCCCGTCCGGGAGCCGTTGGAAGAGCCTGAACCGGACGAAGTCGACACCGAGCGCAGTACGGCCTCGGGCGAAGGTCAGGTGTTCCACCTGCGGAATGGGGATCTCGACCGTGAGATCGTGCGTGAAGGCGCGCTTGAGCAGCGGCTGCGCGAGACCCATCGTCANCACATCGCCGACGGCGGACATCCTGCGCTTCCCGCTCAGCCGGATGGCGTCCTCGTCGAACCGGACCGTCCCGCCGCAGTCCTCATCCCACGGAAAGACCTGCTCTTTGGGCACGCCCGCTATCCCGCGGCTCCCGTACCGGACCGTGACGGCGACTCCCATGTCCCCTCCCTCGTGCCGGGCGTAGCCGCCAGTGGCCGCGTATC
>JGI24130J36418_10000785_pt1 | contig 10711 bp, 12 predicted proteins | sample BarGraNGADG00212_FD_36418 | JGI IMG/M metagenome (IMG submission 36418)
TGCGGCTGCCATTGGCCGGGGAAGAGATCGATGCTGGCCACCACGCCTCCTAGTCAGAGTGCCTCTCCCGCAGCCCTGAGTTAGCTGCGGGCACGTGCCCAGAACTAGCAGCTTCGGCGTACCCGGCCGCAGCTCAAGAGAATCCTCGCCTGGACCTCGTCATACGTAGCCTTTCGCGACGGAAAGGTCGCCTCGCTGTGCCCGTTTCGCAGGCGCGAGGAGGGCTCGAAGCAGCGCACTCGCGGGGCCTCCCCCGACACCAACTGGCACGCGATGGTCGCGATGCAGGAGGAGTAGGCGCTGATCGTGGGGTTGGTGCTCACACGAAAGAGTCTGTGACCAAGCGAGGGAGCCGCCCGGCACTCAGCTCTCAGCAGGTGCCCGGTGGGCGTAGTGCCGGCTCGCGAGGTAGCCAAAGGCGGCGGCGATTAGGCACACGATACCGCCGAGCACGATCGGCGCCCGAGCACCCATGGTGTCGGCGATCCAGCCCATCAAGGGGCCGCCGACCGGAGCCGTGCCGGCCATGAGCACCATCTGCAGAGCCAGGACCCGCCCGTGCATCTCGGGCTTGGCTTCGACCTGCACGATGGTCGTGGTCGCGGTCCCGTAGAGGATGCTCGCCATGCCGACGAGGAACACCGCCGGCACGGCGGCCGGGACGCCGGGCACGAAGGCAAGCACCAGCATCGCCAGCCCGAGCGCGGCGGCGCCGATGATGATGTGGCGCAGCCGGACCAGCCCCCTGTGCGCGACGATCAGGGCGCTCACGACGGAGCCGACGCTGAAGACCGAGTAGAGCACCGTGAAGACGCCGCCGGTACTGTGCAGCGTGTCGGTGACGAAGAGCGGCAGCGTGACGTTGAAGTTGTACGACAGCGTCCCGATGGCGGCGAGCATGGCGAAGCTGATCCAGAGCACCGGCATCGACCTCACGTAGCGCAGGCCCGCGCGGACCTCACCCTTGGCCCGGGGTCTGGGCGGCCGGCGGTGGAGCTCGGCCGGCCGCATCATCCAGAGGCAGACCAGGACGGCCGAGTAGGAGGCGGCGTCGATTGTGAAGCACCAGCCATAGCCCAGCGTCACGACCAGGAGGCCCGCCAGTGCAGGGCCGAAGATGCGGGCAACGTTGACCGTGGCGCTGTACATCACGACGGCGTTCGGGATGTCCTCGGCCCGGACCATCTCGGTGACGAACGAACGCCGCAGCGGGTTGTCGAACGCCAGCAGGATCCCTCCGCCGATGGCCAGGGCGTACAGGCCGGCGAGGGGCGGATGCGGCATNAAGGCCAGGACCGCCAGACCGATCGACTCGGCCATCTCCAGGCTCTGGGTCACCAGCAGCATGCGCCGCTTGTCGGTCCGGTCGGCGAAGGCTCCTGCCCACGCCGACAGGAAGAGGATCGGGCCGAACTGGCAGGCCGCCAGCAGGCCAACGGCGAGACCGCTGCCGGTGATCTTAAGCACCAGCAGGATGAGGGCGACGTTGGTCAGCCAGTTGCCCGTGTTCGAGACCACCTGGCCGGTGAAGTACAGCCGGAAGTTGCGGTTTCTGAGGGAGAGGAACGTCTTCCTGACCGTCCGGCTGAGGCGGCCGGCGCCCGGCTTGTCCGCTGGGCCTGAGGTCACGCGGCGGGCCCCAGGATCCCGGACAGATCCGCGATCGAGATGACGTCGGCCTGGCGGGGGAAGACCTTCTGCATGAGGACGTCATGGACTTCGTGGTCACGGTCGAAGCAGCCGTCCTCGAGCACGTACAGCCGGTAGTCGCGATCCGCAGCGTCGCGCACGGTGGAGAGGACGACCCCGCTGGTGCTGATGCCGGCGAGAACCAGCGTGTCGACCTTCCGGGCGTGCAGCTGCTGGTCCAGCTCGGTGGTCGAGAAGGCGCCCACGCGGGTCTTGCGCACGAGGAGGTCGCCGGGCAGGGGTGCGACGGCACCATGGATGGCGGTCTCCGGTGTCTCGACGTGCATGCGGCGGCCAGCCGCCGCCGCGGCGAAGCCCTTGTTGGTGTGCGGCACGGCGTCGTAGTCCGCGTCGTCCAAGGCCACGCGGACGTAGCCGATCTGCACGCCTCGGCTACGGGCGATCGAGATCGCGGCCGCCACGCGAGTGAGGAGCGCATCCGCCTCGGGGACCGCGGCGAGGATGGCCGCTTGGTAGTCCATCACGAGCAGCGCGGTGCGAGCGGGGTCGATGGTCGGGATGGTCTCGTTCATGGGTTCTCCGTACGGTAGTGGTCCGTGGTTCATGGTCGGTGCGAGGCGCGTCCCTGCCCGCAGCCGTCCAAGTGTCAAGCGTCGGCGTCGGCCAGTCGCTCCAGCAGTTCGATCGCCGAATCGAGCGCAGCCCGCTCCTCGGCGCCGATCGTCGAGTCGATGGCCCGCTCCAGCCAGGAGGTGCGGGAGGCGATGATCGACTCGCGCAGCCCGAGACCAGCGTCGGTGATGCTGATCAGGGTCTTGCGACCATCGTCCGGGTCTGGTCTCGACTGGACCAGGCCGGCCGCTCTCAGGGGTGCGAGGCTCTGCGCGATTGCCTGCTGAGTGACGTGCTCGGCCGCCGCCAGTGAGGCAGCCGTCGCCGGACCGTCGAGACGCAGGCGCTGAAGGATGGAGAGCTGCGAGAGCGACAGCCCCGTGGCGCTGCCGCCTGACTCTTCCCGCAGTCTTGCCCGCAAACGCTTGAGCGCCAGAGCCAGCCTGATGGCCGCCGCGTCCTCGTCATGGGTGCCGTCGGACATGACTTCATTCTAGAATCAACAACGCACTTGTGCAAGTAGCTTGTGGTTTGGCGTGGTCCGCAGGCGCTCGACCGGGAACGTGCGTCCCCTCCGCACTATGATGCCGTGCTTGGACTCGCGCTCGCGTGTGATCTCAGAGTGTCAACGGAAAGGGGTCAAGCCCGACTCCAACTCCATCGTCCCGTCTCTTGGCTCAGTCCAGCCAGGTCGTGGCGGCGGCTGGGTCGGGAGCCGGGCGCACCGCGGGCGTCTGCGCCGGCACACCGATTGCACAGCCGTTGAGAGCGTACTCGGCGACCGGTAGGCCGAGGATCCGGCAGAAGGCCGGGTCGTCGCCCATCGTCGTGGTGGCGGAGACCAGGTGTATGCCGAGGCCGAGCGCGGTCGCCATGAGCCACATGTTCTCGAGCGCGTGGGCGAGGGACTGCTGCTGGACCGGCATCATCGCGCCGCGCTCGGCGACGACCACGTAGTAGGGCGCCGTGCCGACACCGAGGATGCGGCCCTGAGAGACTGGTTCGAGCCGGGCGCGCAAAGGCTCCGGCAGTGCCCCTCCGGCGAGAGCCGCCGCGGCATGAGCCTGGATCGCCGCCTTGGCAGCCGCCAGCGCCTCGCTGTCCCGCGGCAGCACGAAGAAGCGCCGGTCGAGGGCGCTCCCGGGCGCCATCGCCGCTGCATAGGGTGCTGCAAGGCCGGCGGCAAGGATCTGCTCGAGGGTCTCACGCACCGGTACCTCATGGCTGAAGCTGCGCACAGAGCGGCGCTCGCTGATGACCTGCGTCACTGCAGCGACACGCTCCTGATTGGAAGTCCCTTTCATGCCTGCCTCCTCGCTCGCCCGCTGTCCTCTCCGGGCCGGCCGGAGGACCGCGCCAGTATAGTGGGACGCGGGCGGGCATGTGGGCCTGGCGCTGATCGCGGGTCTGTGCTTGAGCGCGACGTAGACGACACGGCCGGCGGACACCGGCTACCGGTCAGGCGCCGGCACCCCCTGTCTGCGCCGCGTGTCGCCGACTCGCGACGACGACCCAGACGAGCAGCGCCGCCCCCACGGCCGTCTCCACGTACCAGACAGGCAGCGGTCCTTGAGTGTAGCCAAGCCCCAGCGACCAGGCCCACGGCTCGAGGACGAAGGGCAGAGCCAGAGCAAGGCCGTCGAGCAGCGTACGCGAGCGGCCCCACGACTCGCCGAACAGGCCGTAGACAGCGCCGGCCATGGCCCCGGCGAGGATCCAGGACGCGACGAAGGCGAAGGATGCCGTCCCCCAGGCGCCGCCGAGCAGGAAGAAGCCGACCATGCTCGCCACGGAGGTCACGAGGCCGCTGGCGAGGGCCCAGGAGCGCGACCGCTGAGCCCAGCCCGCGAGGAAGGGCAGGACGAGCCAGGTGCTCCCGAGGTTGCCCACCCAGAAGACCGTCGACGAGCTCGGCATGGGGATGCGCGAGTCGAGGACGCCGAAGGCCCAGCCTGCCAGCATGAACAGAAGGATGAGGAGCACGCGACGGAGCATCGCCGTGCAGTCTACCGCGGCCGGAAGAGCAGGCACACGCAGGCCAGCCACCCTTGAGACGCAGCAGGAGCCAGCTCAGCTCATCGCCGGGCTGGTGTTCGCGAGCAAGTAGGCAGGGGACCCGCGCAGGAGCACGGCACCCAACCTAGTCGGGAGTGTTCAGCCGCTGCGACTCCGATGCCGCCCGCGCAGGCGCTGTGCACCCGGCGGCCGCGCCATGTCCCACTCCGCGGGGTGGCCGTGGCCGACCTCGCGCACGTGAGCGAAGAGGTCGCTGCGGCGCGCGAAGGCCTCCCCGCAGGTAGCGCAGCGAAACGTGATCGGGCTGCCGAGGTGCGCGGCGCCGCAATGGTCGTGCACCAGGCACAGGTGGTTGTCGAGGTCTCGCTGTGAGGTGAGGACGGCGCTGCAGACCGCGCAGTCGAAGGTCTTCGGGGTGGTGAGTGTGGGCATCCGGCATCGTCCTCTTTAGCGAGTTGCCGCGTCGGCCACCGAGACTGCCCTCGCCGGCGCATGACGCACAGCCGTTTGACCGTGCAAGTATCTATACCCCCAGGCTGGCCAGAAGGCACCAGCGGCACGTTCCTCGAGCCCGCTCATCGGCGACATGGTTGCGGCGCTCTCTCGCATGCCATCCCGGCGATGCAGGAGGAGGCAGCGGCGCTGACGCCGACCTCGTCCCGCCGACCGAGTAGCCGTACCGAGCCCGTCCCCACCGCGTTCGTGCTGGCGCGTGTCACCCTATTCCGTCGCGTGCCTAACGGTCTCGTCGGCAAAATGTCGGCATTTGGGCCATCGTGCGCGTCGGCGCACACAAGGAAAGTGCCCATTTGCAGGAGAGAAGCTGGAGGCGGCGATCGGAGTTGAACCGATGATGGAGGTTTTGCAGACCTCTGCGTGACTACTGCCCAGCATCCTCCAACAGGCGCTGGGCGATCTCGTCGTGAACCTTGCGGGCGAGCGACACGCACGCGTTGGCGGCGTCCGCGGAGACCGGCGCATACTCCCCGGGATAGCGGTACTCAACGCCGAATGGCGTGAGCTCCGCAGCATCCGCGAGGGCCTCCGCAAGCGGCCCGTCAGCGAGAGAGACAAGTTCGAGGAGGCGCTCGATGTCGTGTGTCTTCGGGAACTCCACCTGACGCACGACCAGCAGCGCCTTGAGCGACTTCTCCGCAGCCTGCTGGGCGTGGAACGCAACGGCCTCGGAGAACACGGTGCCTTTGATGAGGAGTTGCTCGCACACCATGAGGTCTTTGGCGGCCTTCGCCGGCCGGTCGGCGGCCAGCCGCCGAGCCACCTCTTCAGGCGGCTTCATAAATCACCTTGCCGTACCTGTTGGCCGGGTAGGCGATGCCGCCGACCACGTTCTTGGTCTCCTCGAAGCGATCGGTGCGCATGACGATGACGTCCAGTGGCATGCCGACACCGCGCAGCGCGCGCCGCAGCCGAACACTCTCGAGACGGGCGTCGCCCACCTCGTCCAGCACGATGAGCAGGTCGATGTCGCTGTCCGCGGTGCCCGAGTCTGTCGCTGCGGAACCGAAGACGATCACGCGCACCGGGCGCGCCACCGCAGTGAGGCGAGCGACAATCTCGTCGAGCAGCTCTGACTTCGCATCCATGACTCGAATCATACCTTGCGCCGGACAAGAGCCGCGAACACTCGCGTGGTCAGTTTGGGGGCGATTGGAGCGCGCTCCGCGCAGCGTGAAGTAGCAGTCGGGGTGATTCGCAGGAGAGTTCTTGGAGGCGGCGATCGGGGTCGAACCGATGATGGCGGTTTTGCAGTCGTCACTTGGCGGTGCCGAGCAGTGGTCAACTAGACGCGATTGTGCTGCACTGTCCAGGTTTCTGTTTGGGCTCGGAGCTAGGCCGTGCTCAGCAGCATTGGGCCGTGACGAGGCGTCTCGTCGGCAAGACGTCGGCTACTTCGCGCGCCGGCGACGCCCTTGCGCCTGCCTCAGCGTGCGCCCGAAGGCCTGCCCTCCCGCATCATCTCGAGCAGACTCTGCATCACAGACCACGCGTACTGGCGGAACTGATCGTCGTCCATGCCTTGATACGCGGTGCTCGGACGCTGATGAAGGAGGGCATCGATGCCGGGAGAATCCGGCGCCTCAAACGCGGTCTCGAGGTCACGCAGGCAACGCCGGAACCATGTCGGCGAGGTCGCAGCGAGCTTGGGCATCTCCGAGCGCATCCACTGGTGCCAGGCACGAAAACCGTCCAGGACGTAGAAGATGTAGTAGAGGTCCTTTTCCCTCTTCAGCGGGTCGGCCCGTTTCTTGTAGACGAGCCCCTTGTGGAAGATGAAGGCGGCCGGCGTCGGCACCCAAACGCACCCCTCGAGCTCCCCGTCGCTGAGAACGTCGAGCGGCAGGAACCACTCGTTCGCGAGCAGCAGGTCAACGTAGCGGAGCTCCTGGGCTGTGAGTCCGCTCCGCACGCTGTGCACACCCTGACCGGAGCCCTTCGCGTTGGTGATGAACTCGATCTCGACCTCATCCCCGCGTGCGTCGCCACGTAGGCCGTCACCGGGGGAGTCTCCAGGGAGCGAAACTCGCAGGTGAAGCCGGCTTCGCCCAGCAGCTGGTCGATAGACTTCTCGCGCTCTGGCACCTGGCGCGACACTGCGATGTCGAGGTCCCGAGTCTTGAGGGCAACGGCCTCGGCGGAGGGCTGCTCATGCGCGGCGAAGAGATAAGGCACCCAGCCGCCGGCGATGACCATGTCATCGAGGTAGAGGTCGAGAGCCTTGAGGCCGATGAGCAGGGTTGGATCGAGAGCCATCTAGACTCGTTCCGCTGCTGCAAGCTTTGGCCCCAAGCGGCGCTCGAAGAGGTGCTCGGCTTGCTCACGACCGCGGAGTGGGTAGTCGTAGAGGTCCAGGTAGAGCTGCAGATCCGAGACCAGCGAGAGCCNCCCCACCTCCTGCCTGCCAAAGAAGGCCGAGATGCGATAGTAGGGCAGGCTGATGCGCAGATTGGCGCCGCGCTGTACCTCCCGTGCGTTCAGGTCGCGCGCCATCGCCTCCGCCACCTCGGTCTCGCGCACATACACATCGACGCTGTCGAAATCGGCGTACGGCACGACGAGGCTGGCGCCAGCTTGCATGGTGAGTGCGTACTCGCCGGCGGCGAGATGCAGGGACTGCTTCATCATGTCCATCACTGCCTTCGCACTCGTTGCGGAGACGAAGTAGCTCCTCGTCTCGACCGACCGCTTGCGATAGGCGCCTACCCAGTCCTGCAGGAGCTCCTGCCCGTGGCGCAACGCGAGGCCATCCTCCTGCCGGGCGACGTAGCCGCGCCGTTCAAGCTCCTGAACGACCTTGGACACGTAGCCGGGGCTCAGACCTGCCTCCTCGGCGATGCTGCGCACGCCTCTCCCCGGCCCCGAAGAGATCAATGAGCGCAACACCAGCGAGGCCTTGTCCGAGAAGGGGCCGCGTGAACGCCGTTGCTCGAGGAGCGGATTGGAGAACCCGCGACGATCGATGTGAGTGGCATCGCCGGTGATCCAGGCATTGCCGGCAAAGTCGAAGAAGGGCACTCCCCGTTCACGCAGGAGGTTCTGCCGAGAAGGGCTCAGAAACGGGGCAGCGAAGACCCAGAGGTCGCTTGGACGGCGCGCTTGGCGACCTCGCAGCAGCTCCACAGCCTCCTTCAGCCTCGCCTCACTGCGTACATCCTTGTACTCGACGAGCAGTTTGAGTCTCCGCCTGCCGAGCTTCACCCACGCCTCGTAGTCTACGCGCTGGTCGCCGACCTGCACCTCCTCGGCGACCTTGACCTGCCCGGCCGGGAACAGCTGCTCCAAGGCCGACCGAACCTCGCCTCTGCTAGGCCTGTTCTCCAGCATGTTTCCTCCAGTCACAATGTTTCCCAAACGGGAAACAGCATACATCTAGGAAACAGAAGATGCCACAGGCTAGCCTCCCTGCCCCCGCGGGTGTAGTTTTCGGGCCGAGTGCATCTCGCTGACCAACGGAGGACCTCAGAGCTCATGGCACGCACGTGGCTATCGATTCGCGTGGACTTGGTGGAGGGGCATGGTGAGCACNTCTGGCCCCGNCCCGGCCGGATCTTCGCCGCCGCACGCTCCCATACCTTCGCCCAGCTCGCCGAGGCCATCGACGACGCGTACGCCCGCTGGGATCGTGCCCACCTTCATGACTTCAGCCTCGCTGACGGGACGCGCCTGACAACGCCGTACGAGGACTGGGAGGAAGGTGGTCCTGCGGCTGACGATCGCAGGGCCAAGCTCAGTCGACTCCAGCGGGGCGAGAGGTTCGTCTACGTGTTCGACTTTGGCGACGACTGGACTCATCTCTGCACCGTCGGCGAGGTGCGCGTCGACCCGCTTGAGGTGCTCGGGATCGTGCCCCGCGTGCCGCTCCCGTACTGGGGCTGGGGCGACATCCCCGACCAATACCGCCGCCAGTGGGACGGCGGCGACGGGGAGCCGGGCCCGCCGGAGGATCCCGGGCTATCCGACCTGCCGCCGCTGCGGCCGTGGTGGGGGCGCCAGGATCGGTAGCACGGCGGATCCGCGGCCATCGAGGTGCGCTGGTGGTCGCGAATCTCCTGGGCCATTGACCTTAATGTTTCCCGGGAGTACCATGTTTCCTGTCACAGGAAATAACTCGTATTTAGGAAACACCGTGCCTAGCGAATCCGACCTCATCATTCGCGCAGAGCGACTCTTGGCGGATCGCCTCGGCCAGGGGTGGGCGGTGCGTCGATGCGACGAGCCCATTCGCGGGCCCGGCACCCTTCAGCCCGACGCGATCCTCAGCATGACCGCTCCCGATGGCAGCAAGGCCCTGCAGATGGTCGAGGCCAAACAACGCGTGTTCCCGCGCGACGTCCTTGCCTGGCTCAGTGCGCTGCGGCCCGTGCCGCTCGACTCCCAGTACCTGCTTGTCGCACCGTTCCTGAGCCCGCGAGCGCGCCTTCTCCTCGAAGAGGCCGGCGTCAACTACATCGACATGACCGGCAACATGCTGGTGCAGGTTGAACGCCCGAGCATCTTCGTTCGCCAGCAGGGCTCCGATAAGGACCCCGCGCCGGGCGATGAACCCGTGCGATCGCTTCGTGGGGGCAAGGCGGCGCGCGTGGTACGCGCACTCTGCGACTACACGGAGCCCGCGACCTCGCGCTCGGTCGCGGACAGAGCCGGGGTGACTCCCGGCTACGTCTCGAAGATCATAGGCGTCCTCGAACGAGACGCGCTCGTTGAGCGCGAGGGACGGGGACCTGTCCAGCCGATCACGCGGGTGCTCTGGGCAGACCTCATCCGTCGCTGGAGCGCCGACTACCGCGTGCTCGAATCGAACGCCTCCCGGCTCTTCCTCGCCCCTCAGGGCATCCCCGCGTGCCTTCGAGACCTTGCAGGCTGGGCATCGCGGACACCGAGCGCCCGCTACGCCGTGACAGGCTCTTTCGCAGCTGCCCAACGCGCCCCGGTCGCTCCGCCCTCGATGCTCGTGTGCTACGTCGACGCCCCCGTCGGCGTTGCGGAGAAGACCGGGCTCATATTGGCGACGGGCGCCGGCAATGTCTACCTCTGCGAGCCCCTGGACCCGGTCGTCTTCGAACACACCTGGGCGCAGGGCGACATCACGTACGCCGCGCTCGCCCAAGTAGCCGCAGACTGCCTCACCGGCCCGGACCGCATGCCGGCGGAGGGAGAGGCCTTGCTCGAGTGGATGGCGGCCAACGAAGACTCGTGGCGACTCGATGCCTGAGCGCGCCGCACCGGACCCACTCTATGTCGCCGCCCGTCGAGCGCTCCTAGACGCCCTCGAGGCATTGGGCGCTCAGCGACGAGCGGCGATCCTGGTGGGGGCGCACGCTGTCTACCTGCGCGTTGGCGAAGGCGATCTCGCGACGACGCCGCACACTACCGACGCTGACCTCGCACTCGACCCATCGCTGCTCGGGGGAGACCCATTGCTCAACGAGGCGCTCGCCGCCGCTGGCTTCTGGCCCAAGATCGGCACAAGTGGGCCGGTCGTGGGCTCCTGGGTGACCGAGCAGAAGGTGGAGGGGCGATCGGTGCATGTCGACCTCGACCTGCTTGTACCTGAGGCCGTCAGCGGCGATGGGACGCGCGCAGCGCGACTGGGCGTGCAGGGCAATCGCCTGGCCCGCAAAGCGTTCGGCCTCGAGCTGGCGCTGGTCGACAACGACGTCATGAGCGTCGGTGCCCTCGACTCAGATCAGAGGAGCTTCCCGGTGCGCGTCGCCGGCGTCGCCGCCCTGCTCGTCTCGAAGGTGCACAAGGTGGCGGAGCGGCTCGATGACCCCAAACGCGACGACTACATTGCGAAGGATGCGCTCGACATGCGTAACCGTTCAGGCCCCCCTGGCCATTGGGTGAGCAGGGACCTTCCTGGGTCCGGCGAACACGGGCGCTATGGAACGTGCCGAAGCGGAGGCGATACTCG
>JGI24130J36418_10000786_pt1 | contig 10711 bp, 13 predicted proteins | sample BarGraNGADG00212_FD_36418 | JGI IMG/M metagenome (IMG submission 36418)
GTGTCCCATCGAGAGCCCCACGGTGCCGAAGGCCGAGGCCGCCTCGAAGATCGTCGGCAGCAGGTCCGTCGATTCGGTGATCAGCAGGAGGCCGGCCACGAGGTTCATCGCGAGGAAGGCAATAAGGCTGATGAAGAACGCCCGCAGGACGGTTTCCATCGGGAGCCGGCGGTGAAAGATGACGACATCCTCGCCGCGCCTCATCGTGGACCAGAGCGCCGCGAGCACGATGCCGAAGCTCGTGGTCTTCACGCCCCCGCCGGTGCTGCCCGGCGACGCGCCGATGAACATCAGGAAGACGATCACGAAGAGCGTAGGGGGTGTGAAGCCGCCCAAGTCGAGCGTGTTGAACCCCGCCGTCCTCGGCGTCACCGACTGGAACCAGCGTCTCCATTGGCCCGAGGCCGGCCAGGCTCCGCGGATTCTGCCGCTCGAGCAGGTAGATGGCGATCATCGCGCCGCCGAGGAGCGCGCCCGTGACCAGTTCAGTGATGCTGTGAACATCCGGCATTCCGGCGAAGGCCGGGGAGGGCTGCGCACCCGCGAGCACGGCTGCACGGCCGGGCCGTCGGCCGACGCATCTGCCGACGCGGTGGCGTCAGTCGTAGGACAGCCGCATCCGCTCGTCCGTCAGCGTCGGTTCCAGCCGGGCTTCCCATTCGGGCGCGCTCCAGGTGCCGCACCGGTCGTGAGTCAGGAAGTACTTCTGCGGGATCGGGTGGGTGCCGATGACCACCTCGAGGCCATACTTGGCCGGGATGAAACTCCGGAACGCCTCGATGTGCGGGCACGGCGGGTAGCCGACGAGCAGCCCCGTGGCCAGGTGAATCACCTGCGCCCCGTTCTTCTTCATCTCCTCCGGCGCGTATTCGATGTTTCCGCCGGGGCACCCGTTGCAGGTGGTCCACCCGACCAGTTCCACCTGCTGGTCGCGGTACCGCCCGAAGGCCCCTTCACGCTCGCGCAGCGCCCTCAGGCACTTGCCGCCGGCGCACGTTCGGTAGCGATCGCAGATGATGATGCCAAGACGAACCGGTTCGCTCACGTTGACCCTCCTGCCTCGCGGCTCCGACCAATCCGATGTCCTTCTATCATATTCCGACTGGCTCGCGAGGCCGTCGACGTCCTGTTGTCCAACCGGCAGCGGTCGGGCCTGATGATGCTGGGCCTCGTGATCGGCATCGCCTCCCTCACGGCCGTGATCTGCATCGGCCAGGGAACGCGTGCCAAGGTCATGGACATGGTCGCCAAGCAGGGGTGGGACCTGATCATGATCCGCGCCGGCGCGGCCAACCAGGTCTTCGCGCCCACCACGGACCGCACGATTGCCTCGCGGGTGGAAGCGGACGCCCAGGCCATTGAACGTGTCGAACGCGACGCCGGTGCGCTGCTGCGCGAGCGCCAGCGTCTGACCGAGGCCGCCCGGACACGTTCACAATCCAGAACCAGAAGACCCTGCTCAACCGTGGGTGCGACCTTCGGCATCGACCAGTACTACCAGGCGGAGGAGACCGGATGGGTGTTGTACCTAGAGAACTCCACCGACCTGTCCATTCTCCAAGCCTTTTCGAAGTCGCTGGGTCACGAAGCGCAGCGGTATCTCGAGCGGCCTTTTGTGAAATACGTCGAGACCAACCTTCCGCCCGCTGCAGCTGCGCAAGTCTGAGTACCACACACTGGCAGGAATGGGGCCGCGAAGGCCAAGCGCCCCCAGCCTGTAGCAAGTAGGCAACGGGACACCCGTTATCGGACACCGCCGACACCGCCACAGAGGGACACCGCGCTTCGGCGCTGAGCCGCTTACTTCGCGTAGTTGCTGGCGCCGTGCCAGTCGATCAGGACGACGGACTCGTTGCCAACGACCCACGCGTCGTGGCCCTGCGGCAGCGCGGTCACCTCGCCCGGGCCCGCTTCGAGCTCCGTGCCGTCCTGCATCTTGATGCCGAGGCGTCCGGTGAGGTGGTACTGGAAGTGCGGCGCCTCGCACCATTCCGTCTTGGCGACGGGCTTGACGTGGAGCGACCAGCGCCAGCCCGGCTCGAGCGTGAGGCGGCCGACGACACCGCCGCCGATGTTGATCAGGTCAACCTTGCCCTTCTCGAATGTGCGCGTCTCGTCGGATGCGTTGAAGTCTTTGCGTTCGGCGACAGCCATGGGAGTCTCCTTCCGGTTACAGCATGTTCATATGTCCGTTCGAGGTTGGTTCCTCGCGCGTATGTTCCGCGGGCGTCGGTCGGCATCACCACGCCGTCCTTGACCGTGAACTGGCCCACAAACGCCTCGAACCCGTTCGCGATCGCGGCGTGCCCCTTCCACGCCGGCTCCCCCGTCAGGGCGCCAGCCGGTCGGGCGGGACCGGCGGCACCCCTTCCAGGTCGATTGGCGTGAGAGCCGGAGTCAAACCGCGCTGATTAAGCCGAAGGCAGCGGCGCAGTCGCCGGTTCGGCGTGCGGGATGGCCCGGAGGTACTCGTAGATCGCCCGCAGGTCCCGGTCGCGCATGTCCTGGTAGACGGGCCAGGGCATGACCAGCAACGTGCGGTGCGTGTCGGGGTCGATCCCCGTCCGGATCAGGGTGCGGAACTCGTCCCATGTCACGCCGGCCGGGAGACCGTTGACATCGGGGGTGATGTTCCTCGACACGATCGGCCCGGACGGGCCGACGCCGAAGACTCTGCCGCCCGCAAGATAGCGGTCCGCGTTGATCTGCTTCGATTGGCCGGCGAAGGGGTCGTGGAGGGGTGCGTACGACGGGTTGGTGTGGCAGTCGTTGCAGCCGCCCACGGCGTTCACGAGGTAGCTGCCCAAGCCGACGAGGTCGCGGTTCCTGTCGGCGAACGTCAGTGGAACCGGGGCGATTTTGAACCCCCGGGCGATGCGCGCGCCGTCCCCGTCGTTGTCGCTGCTGGCCGAGAGCGTCGCGAGCCCGATGCTGCCGACGCAGAGGAGAAACGCGAGCGTGATCGTGAGCGTGGTCTTCAAGGGTTCACCTCCGCCGGCAGATTCTGCCGCGAATGGAGCGCCAAGCTCTGAACCGGTCCTCGTGTGACCGGGGAGGGCTGAGCCTGTCTTCTCAGTGAGAATTGGAAACCCGATTTTTGCCTCCGCAATATCCGGGCCGTACTCCTGGTCGTCTGCCTACGCAGCAATAGCGCGTGTTTGGCGGTGCGGGTTCCAGAAACGTGTTCTGATTCGATGCGCCGTTCAGCTCGGTTGTACAAATCTGAGGCGCCGGGGAGTCGTGTCGGAACGCCCTGCCGACCTGCTCGTCGCCATCGATGCTGAGACGGTGGTCGCCGGTCGCGTGCGCCGTCTGGTGCACTTTGATGTGAGAGACGGTCTCGCGGTACCGGTAGTGCACGGTGAAGGCGTTCCAGTCCGCGGGCAGGCATGGCGCGACCCGCAACCGGTCGCCCTGGAGTCTCAAGCCGAGCGGCGACCCGTCGTCGAAGTAGCGTGCGGGCACGAGAGGCCTTATCAGAGCCCTCTCGGCCGAGCCCATGGAATAGGGCCGCGCAGAACGGCGTCGCCGTGCTCCGCGCCGCGCAGGCGTTCCAGGCCGATAGGGTTCTCGAGGCCGTGGACGGGCCGTTCCAGAAGATCGAGGGCTTTGCCGGCACGCCGGCTGGCGGCGTGACCGGTGCCGGCGGCCTGGGGTTCCCGCTCAGCCATCAAATGAACGACTTCGGAAGCGCCGCGCCGGTCCGGTTCTGGCCGCGGGCCGGCTAGCCCGCGAGCCCCACCCTGGTCTTCTTCGGCAGGCTGGCTCTGACCAGTTCGTAGGAGTCGGCGAGCCGGTGGCGCAATTCCCGACCGTCCATGCCTTCACCCAGGCGTTCGACGGACACCCAGGACGCTCGGCCCAGGTACGGCGCCGGGATGATGCCCTCGCGCTCGATCAGCTCGGCGTAGGCCTCGCGGGTGCACTTCATCGACACGCGGTGCGGCGGCTCGAGCATCACGATGGCGAACATCTTCCCGCCGATNGAGAAGACGAGGTTGTCGTCCCACTTGATGTCCTCGGTCGCGTGGGGCAGCGCGCGACAGAAGGTGCGAATGGCGTCGATGTTCATGACTGGTCCGCGTTCCGCGTCACAACCTGGCTCCGCCGCCACCGCCGGGTGGAAGGGCGGCACGGGGGGGCCAGCGCCTCCGCGTCGAACACCTCAGCGAACCGGGGCGGATCCGGCCACCGTGAACACCAGGAAGTACTGGTTCGGCAGGAACGTGTACTCGGCGGAGACACGGAAGCCGTGCTGTTCGAACTCACGCACGACGTCCTCTCTCGCGATCCGCATTTCGAGGGGCGGGCCGTTCGGGGTCTCCCGTTTCTGGTAGTCCAGGATGACGATCTGCCCGCCCGGGTTCAGCGCCTTCCTCATGAGCGCCAGGTAGTGCGCGTGGCCCTCGATGTGATGCCAGGTGTCGCAGATGAAGAAGCGATCGACGGGCGCGGGCACCATCGGGTCGTCGGGCTTCGCCAAGATGGTCCGGAGGTTCTTCAGTCCCGCCTCGCGAGCGCGCGCGTTCACGTGGGCGATCATGTCGGGGTTGATGTCCACCGCGTAGACCATGCCGCGGTCGCCGACGTGTCGCGCGAAGCGCAACGCGAAGTAGCCGGAGCCCGCCCCGATGTCCGCGATGCGCTCGCCGTCTTTCAGCCCGAGCGCCATCACGACCTCGTGGGGCTTCTGCTCGGCGTCGCGGGCCGGATCGTCGAGCATCGCGATGTAGGCGCCGGTGTCCTTGTGCAACCGGTGCATCTCTTCCATCGTCGTCGGCCGGGCCTGTGCCAGCAGGACGGACGCCGACACGACGGTGAGGCCCCAGGTCGCGAGCAGGCGCAATCGGGTTGTCATGGATTCCCCCTCGAGCCGGATTGTACATCGGCCAGACCGTGCCGGGCGCTCGGCGTCCCGTGTGGATAGTCCGTACTAGTGGCATGACAGCCTCCAGGTTGCAGGTTCTAAAGGGCGGGTGACTGGACGGACGTCGGTGGCGGTGCCCGGTTCCACCTGCAAGACATCGCAGACACGGCGAGGCAAGGGCCTTGGAAATCAGGCCGCAAAAAGCGCGGCCTGGGTCCGGACATCGCTGCCCCGAGCCGACGGCTGACGAGGTGGAGGCCGAGGCGGAGGCCGAGACGCCCACACCGATTCCGTCTCGGGTTCCGTCTCGCGAAGACGCACCCGTTCGCGGTTATGCCGCCTCCTCGATCCGGTCCGTAAATGGGTACCGGTACGGCAGGACATGCGGCACGAACTGGACGCCCGGAGCCATGCGTTCGTCGGCGCCAACGGGCTCGATCGGCGGCACGGCCGCTTCGCCGTCCACGCGCCAACGCTCGTACCAGTCCTCGTACATGCGCCCGGAAAACCGATCCAGATCAGCCCGCAGTTGGCCGAGATCTTGTGGGGTGAATGTGCGGAACCGGCGCATCTCGAAGCGCCGTCGTGCCTCGAAGTGAGCGAATACCCGTCCCGTCTCCGCGTCGTCGAGCGCGGCGACCGACCGCGATCCGAAGCGGCGCTCACATATCCGCCGCGCCCGATCCACTACACCATTGTGGGCCGTGCAGAGGGGCACTCTCGCGGGCGGCAGGTGACGGAGGAGGAGCGCATAGGCATTGAGAAACGCCGCGAACTCGCCGAGCGGACACCAGCCCGATACATATACGAACGTCACGCTCGACTTCATCGGCGACGTGCGGACGGAACCTGGAGCGCGCCCGCATCTCTACCCGGCGGTATTCGCCGGCGGCCCGGCCGCTTCGATCGCGCTCAACTCTTCTCGCACGAGCAGGATCACGGGGATCGCCAGGATCATGCCAGAAATGTGGAACAGCGCCTCGCCGACTATGAGGCTGAGGAGGGTCATGTAGAGCGGCAGCTTCACGATGTGTCCGATGATCTTGCCGTTCAGGAAGTACTCGAGCTTGTGGATGAGGACGAGGAACACGAGCGCTGCGATCACCTGCAGCGGGCCTGTCCAGAGCAGCGCGCTGATGCAGACGATCGTGTTGGAGATGAGGTTGCCGACGATCGGCAGAAGGCCGAACACGAAGACGAGCACAGTGAGGGCGATCTTGTGGGGCACGCCGAGGACGACGAGCAGGCCGAACGTCAGGCCGGCGTTGATGAGCGCGATCACCATCTGCCCGGCCATCACGAGGCGGAAGCACGCGTAGAACGCGCCCATCTTCGCCGCGATGAAGTCCCCCAGGAAGTCCCAGAGGTTGGTAGCCGGAGCGCGCGGATCGCCGCCCGAGCCGCTGCTAATCCGCTGGTGGGCGGCCACGAACGTGACGATGAAAGCCACGACGAGCAACACCAGGTTGGTGCCCGCACGCCGCGCTAGTGACATCGATTCGCCGGCGTGCTCGCGCCCCCACTCCATCGCCCGCTGCTTCGCGCTCTCCAGGTCGATCGACACGTGCTGCGACGCCAGCAACTCGGAGAGCTTGTCGGTCAGGTTCCGGTCGAGGCTCTGCGTGTAGGCGGGCAGTTCCGCCACGAACCGGGGCACGACGACCGCGGCGATCACGACGATGAGGGCTGCGACCAGCAAGTAGACGGCGTTGAGCACGACCGTCCGCGACGCGAATCGGACTCGGCGGCCCACCGCGTCGACCAGCAGATCGGTCACCAGACGCATGAACAAGAGGAAGACCAGGAACTTCAGCAGGCCCAGGCTGACGAACACCGCGATCAGCCCGAAGAGCGTCGCCCACCCAACCTGGCTTCGTCTCGTCTCTGTCAGAGGCATGGCCACTCCCGGTGCCGGCAGTCGAGGTCCGCAGAATCGTGCGTCATTATCGCCGCGGCGAGGCGTCAGTCGGCCACCTTCACGCGCAGGCTCGGCCCTTCCCCTCGAAACCTACCACCAGCGATACCACCGGCCGGCGCTCCCGGCGCATACCACCAACAATACCACCAGGAACACGAAGGGCCGGCATCGGTTGCCGGCCAGTTCTTAAGTGCCTTAATTTATTGGTCTTAAGTGGCGCGCCCGGCAGGACTCGAACCTGCGATCCCCGGCTTAGTCCTTTGATGCACAAATACGGCGACGTATTTGTGCCCTCAGGACTAAGTGCTGAGCGAGCACAACCGGCCACGTGCGCCGAAAGCCGATCGTGGCCGTAATTGCGAGTCGAAGTACTTAGAAGCTCGCAGGAAGGAGGCCGCCCGGGAATACCTTGAGCCGCGACAGATTGTCTGCCATTCGTCAGTCGGATTGGGCGACCTGCGAACGACATTTTGCCTGTCGCCGTGGGGTCTCTCAGAGTGGTTGTTCAGTCCACGATGCTGGTGAGTCCGGCTTCGCAGACCTCCAGGAGTGCGACTACCGACAACTGCCTCCCGGTTGCCATGCGAGCCGCGTCCCGGACGGTGTCTGTGACTTCGCCAAATACCCGCCTTCTGGCCTGCTTCAGTTTGGCCTCGGTGCGGCAACCGAGCGCAGGCTGAACTCGATCGGTCCATACCTGGCGCAACTCCGACAGCGCCGCTCCGAAGATCTCGAAAGTATCGTGGATGTAGAGCACGTCCTTGGCGCGCTCGCCCGGCTTCCGCTTGCCGCTGACGAGAAGCTTCTGGACGATGTAGCTGACCGGATTCGCGATGTTGATTCTGGCGGGCAACTGACCAGCCAAGCCGCCGAAAGTGAGGGGCACCGACCACGGCGCGATCAAGAGTACCTCCAGATACCGGAGCTTCTGCGCCGTGACGCCCGCGATGGTCGTCGTCACGTCCCGGGTGTCGTCGCGCTTGACCTCGCTGCCGACGATCGGCGTCAGGAACTCCACGTAGAACCCGGCATCATCGCCGCCCAAGTGGTAGTGCGTCACGGGTGGCCGGCCGTCGCCCAGGAATTCTTCATGGAAACCGCGGGACAGCAGTCGTTCGCGCACGTTCTCTTCGTCGAGGGCAATGCCAGTCGGCAGGGCGACGTCTGTATCTCTCGTCATCAGCGGCGCATACGGAAGTGTTTGCGCCAACGGGTGGTTGCGGAACAGGCGATGCGCCCAACCGCCGACGATGACGACCCGGGCAAGGTACGGGCCGAGCGCATCGACGAGCTGCGCGAACTTCTCGTCGTCGCGTTCCGCGGTCATCTTCGCCCCTTACCGAGCAACGGCCGGAGCACTCGTCGATAGATCATCTCAGCCTGTTCAGGGCCGCGGGACGGGTAGGCGCCCGAGTCCAACCAGACTTGCACAACGTCGGACACCGGAACGCCACCGCGGCGCACCACCCCGCGGAACACGGATTCCCTCGCTGCCGGGACTCTGACGTAGACGTCCGGAGAAGCCCCTGGGGCCTCTAGCGAGAGGCCGAGTCGCTCGAGCACGACGAGCTCAAATCGTTCAAGGTAGACGAGCGGTGCGACGCCGTGCACAAACCCGAAACCGAGTGCGTCGGCCGCTGCGAAGAGGCCAAGGCACAGGCGCTGCGGCGCCGCTTGGGCGCGACGCGATCGAGCGGACGGAGCGGCCGATTCAGCCGCCTGAGCGCGCAGGGCGTCGTGGAGTTGGCGCGCCGGATCCCCTCGGAGAATCCACCGCATGGGCACATCGCGCGCTGGCCGCGGACGCTCCGCCTGCCAACGCCGAAGCAGCTCTTCGAGTCGCACCAGGCTGAGGATGGAACTCGATTCGTCGAGGAAGCCCTCCGTGCGGAGTTGCCGCACGAACCTGAAGGCGCTCATCACGGAGACGTTCGACGCGGCGGCCAGCTGTGACGCATTGCGATACTCGCCGCGCGGAGCATTCAGCAGTTCGGATGGTATCCCCGGGGCCACGAGCACCTTGAGCATCCACTGGTTCAGGTCGGAGAAGAGGTGCGAGACCGCGGCGTCGGGCGCGCGAACCCGCAGGCGCTGTTCCGCTCGTCCCCGGCCCGCGTTCATCGACGAGTCGAGTCCCGGGCCGCGAAACCACTGAAACCCTTCCATGTCGACCAGGCCCACGGCGGAGTCTGGCGCGTACTCCTGGACAAACCGGTCCAGGTCGCGAGCGAGGCCCTCGCTGACTCTCTTGGCGCCGACGATGGCAAGGGGGGCGGCTGGCTCCTGGCTGCGTTGAGCGAAGGCCCGAGCCTGCAAGATGGCCTGAGCGAGCAGTGGCAGCAGGCGGTCACGGCGCCCTTCAGGGGCGCTCTTCACCTCAACGACGTACGAGTGATTGCCGCGCCGAGCCAGCAGATGGGCGCGAAGGTTGCCGGCCGACGGCAGCCGCCTCACCTTCCAGCCAGCACGCCGGAACAAGTCAGCGACCCGCTGCTCGAGAGCTTCGCCTCGGGATGCGCTCATTTCGGGTGCCATGATGCTCTCACATGGCCACGAGAATTATCATGGCCACGGTAATTAGCACGGACATAGTATACCGGCATCCGCCGAGAGGTCAACACGTATAGCCGGGCGGCGAGGCGGGGTGCATCCGCTGCTGGACCGACCGCGCGAGTCGCAACTTCTGATCGCGCTCGAGCGATCTGCGCATCTCCGTGAGGTCCTTGCCGACCGACACGAAGTGCGAGATGCGTCCGGCCGCATCGAGGATGGGCGTGATCGTCTGTGCGGTGTCTCAGGATTGAGCCCGCCCCCCGACGACTCCGGGGAAGGTGGAGGGGCGGTGCTTGCGACGGCGGCAGCGACAGGAGGCGACGGGGAGGGGCCGCGGGTTCGTGGCCCCTTCCCATTGCAGGTCCTATTTATGGGGTTTCGAACCGCCGAGGACGCGGTGCTCGTGGTTTCCGGGCGTGCTGGCCACCAGGTATCCGTCGTCATTCCCCAGCCAGATCTCGGACAGCACCAACTTGTCACTCACTTTGTCGAAAACGAGCTCTGTGTCTGTGTCGTTGTCGTGGCGTCCGAGACGCGTAATGACGAGCATCGCCACCGTCGCGCCTTTGGGGTCGTTCGACCGCACCACGACTTTGCCGTTGTCCACCTCGAATTCGTAAGCCCCCGCCGCTAACTGTTTCGCTCCGGCGACGAAGGGGAAGTCGATTTTCGCCGTCCCCCGGGTTTGCGCACTGGCTGTGGCTGCGAGGCCGATCAGCAAGAAACCGAGCGCGGCCGCCGTAAGGCCGCAGAGTGAGGCTATATGTAGGTGGCGGATTGACGGAATCTTCATTCTGAACTCCTTGTTGGGGCTCCTTCCAAGAGCGATATTTATATCATACCATAATGGTCGGAGTCTAACACTTGAACCGGCGAGCGGCGCTGGCGGTGGGGCCCGGGCCTGGCAGCACGTCTGCCATCCCCAGCGGGTGAGTCCGTGGGAAGGGACGATCACATTTACGCGCGTGCACAGGTATGAGCAGGAAGGCCCGGTAAGTCGGAGCTACGGCTTGGCAAGCCACCCTCAAACCGTCGCATCCGACTGCCTGGACTCAATCTGACCGGCTGGAGCGCTTGGCCTGCGCGGCCCGGGTTAACGGCCCGTTAGGCCCGTCCTCTGCGACGACCTTGCGTCGTCTTCTGCCGGTCTCGCAGGGCGAACCGATCGCCTCACCCTCAACGAAGCTGAGGCGCGCGTCAGTTCCACGTCGACTTACCTCCGAATCCGCAGCTGGCGGCTGGCTCAGAAATGAGCCAGAAACTGCGAAAAGTGGTTCTTCAGCAGAATCTGTGGGTCACTTCTGGCTCCGGTAGGTGCGCGAGCGTATGGTACAAGGCGATTTCCACGCAGCGATAGGAACGAAATCCGTACG
>JGI24130J36418_10000790_pt1 | contig 10699 bp, 10 predicted proteins | sample BarGraNGADG00212_FD_36418 | JGI IMG/M metagenome (IMG submission 36418)
TGTCGAGTTCGGCGTGGACGGTGAGGCCGGTGCGTGTGGTGGTCGCGGCGATGGACTGCACGATGACGTCGTGGCTGGTCAGGGGGCGGCCGCGCCAGTTCGTTGTCGCCGGTTCGTTGAAGACGGCCAACAAGAAGCCACCGATGCGAGGGTAATGCGTCCGAACCCGTGACTCTCGGGCCGCGGCGCGCCGCTCATACTCCGCCTGCAGCGAGCTGCCCGGGTCACCGACATCCACCACCGTCGTCATCATCCGAGCGGTCGAGAACCCCGGTCAGCAGCGACCACCTGGCGGCCGGCTCGGCGGAGTCGAGGATCCAGCCGCGTGGGTCGGCAGAGAAGCAGTCCGCCCACACCCACGGACGATCCTGTTTGACCAACTGACCTTCCGACACAAGTCCGACGCTAGGCACGTGAGCCGGTAGTCAGCAAGACGGCGGCGGTCGCGCCCAGCAAGGCATGTTGTCCCACGGATCTCCCGGTGATACCCCTCCGATGATCATGACCCTCTGGTCAGTGCATGACAGGGTAGGACTCATGCAGCTGCGCGAGCCCGCCAACCATGTCAGCTCCCGCGCCATCGTGTTCTGGACGGTGCGTGCGCTGCCCGGGTGGCTCATCGCTCTCGGAGCACAGCTGCTCTGGCTCATGGCGTCCCGGGATTCTGAGGGTCTGCGGGTCGCTGCGCTCGCCGTCACCGTGCTGTTCGCGTCAGCGCACCTCGTCGTGATGCCCCGTTGGCGCTACCGCGTTCACCGCTGGGAGGTTACCGACACCGCGGTCTTCACCCAGTCCGGCTGGCTCAGCCAGGAGCGACGGATTGCCCCCATCTCGCGGGTCCAGACGGTCGACANAGATCGCGGCCCGCTGGAGCAGCTGTTCAGGCTGGCGAACGTCACCGTCACCACAGCGTCCGCTGCCGGGCCATTGCGTATCCACGGGCTGGACCGCGCCACCGCCGACGGNCTGGTCGCCAAGCTCACCGAGGTCACCAGTCGCAGCGACGGCGACGCGACGTGACCGTGAGCGNCTCCCAACATGGCGGCCAGGTGGACGAGAACTGGCGCCGCCTGAGCACCCGCATGCTTCTGGTCCACCCGGTCAGGGAGCTCGTCCGATACATCCCCGCCCTCGTGGGCCTGGTGGTCGCAGGGCGCTCAGTCGGTGATGGAGAGATGTGGTGGTGGGGCCCTCTGGGTGTCGTCGTGGTTATTGCCCTGAGCGTGCTGCGTTGGGCGACCACGCGATACCGCATCACCCCTGAGCAGGTGCAGCTGCGCACCGGCCTGCTTCAACGCAAAACCNTTGCCACTCCAGCAGATCGGGTTCGCTCCGTTGACGTGACCGCATCACCGCTGCATCGGCTCCTGGGACTGGCGAAGGTCGACATCGGCACCGGCAGTCAGCGGGGCGCGAGTGGAGGTGGAAGCGGGCTGACGCTTGACTCGCTCCCCGCAGCCGAGGCGGCAGCATTGCGCGCCGAACTGTTGCATCGCGCCCGGTCGCCCTCCGTCGACGAGCGTGCAGGGTCGTCCCCGAGCGAGCCCGGAGCGTTGCCGTTCGGNGCGGTACCCGTCGGAGACGCCCCGATGGCGCAGGACCCTGACATCGAGCTGGCGCGGTTGGATCCCCGGTGGGTGCGCTTCGCGCCGTTCACCATGTCCGGGGTCCTGGCTGCAGCGGCGATCTTTGGCCTCGGGTGGAACCTTCTCGACCAGATGAACGTCACGCCCAGTGATGTGGGACCGGTCAGGGGCTTCGTCGACCACATCGAGCAAACCGCGATCTGGCTGGTTATCCTGCAGGTGATGGTCGCTCTCGGCGCTGCGGTCATTGCACTGTCGATCGGCGGTTACGTCCTGTCCTACTGGGGTTTTCGCCTCACCCGTCATGCACAAGGCAGCCTCCACATCACCCGCGGGTTGTTGACCACCAGGGCTACCAGCATCGAAGAACGACGGCTGCGGGGAGTCGAGCTCGACGAGCCGCTGCTCCTGAGGGCCGTCCACGCGGCACGGCTGAGCGGCATCACGACCGGGCTGGAGTCCAAGGGCCGTGCCGACGGGGGTAGCTCCCTGTTGTTGCCGCCGGCCCCGCTCGCCGTGGCACGAGCCCTCGCGGCTCAGATCCTGCGGGACCCAGCCCCGGTGGATGTCTCGCTCACTGCCCATGGCCCGGCCGCTCGTCGTCGGCGTCTTCTGCGGGTGCTGCTGCCTGTATTCGTCCTGGTGGTCGCCGCCGGCGCGGCCATCTGGTCGGGTGGTTCCCTGTGGCTTGGTCTTGGGGCGGTGCTGACCATCCCTGTCGCGGTCCTGCTCGCAGTGGATCGTTACCGATCCCTGGGGCACGCATTGTCCGGCGGGGCGCTTGTCACCCAACAGGGTTCGCTCGGTCGGCGTCGTGATGTGCTCGCATGCGAAGGCATCATCGGCTGGAATCTTCGGCAGACGTTCTTCCAGCGCCGCGCCGGGCTGGCGACTCTGACCGCGACCACAGCAGCAGGCAGACAGCGGTATGCCGTCACGGACCTGCCGCTGCCGATGGCCGTCTCGCTCGGAGACCGAGCGTTGCCAGGCTTGTTGGGCGACTTCCTCGAGCCTGAGGTTCCCGAGGCCCCCGGGGTCTCTTCGCCGATAGCCTCCGGATGAACATCTAGATCCAGCTGGGAAACCACATCCGCAGCTGCCACTGCGACTGCGGAATGACCTGTGCCGTGTAGATCGGATAGAAGAACGCGAAGCAGGCGACGGTGGCGATCACGAAGATCCCGGCCACCAGCAGGCCGATCTTGCGACGACGAGGCGAGGCTTTGGGCCCGCCGATCCCGAGCCCGAGGACGTAGGTCACCGAGAGAGCGACGAACGGCACGAAGGCGACCTCGTAGAAGCTGAAGATGGTGCGGTGCTGGTAGTTGAACCACGGCAGGTAACCGCCCACGAATCCTGCCAGGATCGCGCCGGCTCGCCAGTCCCGGCGCAGAGCCCACATGAACAGCAGGACGAAGATCGCGATCGTCGCGCCCCACCACAGGGTCGGGGTGCCGATCGAGGTGATCGCCTTGCTGCACACGTCGACCAGGCAGCCGTCGTGGCCCTTCTTGGGGCTCTCGTAGAAGAAAGAGGTCGGCCTGCCCTGGATCAGCCACGACCAGGGGTTGGTCTTGTACGGATGGTCCGAGGTCACGTTGACGTGGAAGGAGTACATCTCCTGGTGGTACTGCCAGAGCGATCGTAGGGAGTCCGGCACCCATGCGAAGGTCGTTGCGTGGTGGGTCACCGCCCACTGTCGGTCGTAGGAGTCCTTGGCCGCGAACCACCCGGCCCAGGATGCGACGTAGACGGAGACGGTCAGGCCCACCGTCAGCAGACCGGCATACAGCCCGTCCAGCACGACGGCGCCCCACCACCAGCGGCGCACGCCGGCGCCGCGCCGCGCCCCCATGTCCCAGAAGACGGTCATCAGACCGAAGGCGACCATGAAGAACAGGCCCGACCACTTGGTGCCCGTCGCTAGTCCGAGGCAGATGCCGGCGACCCAGCGCCAGGGGCGCCAGCCGAGCCACGGACCGAAGATCATGGCTGTATTCCGTGAGCTCGCATCCGCCGCCGCCGCCGCCCTGAGCGTCTCGCAGCGCACCCACCTTGCGTGCCAGCACCTCGCGGGAGTGGTCGCGGTCGATGAGCAGGGCGCAGAAAGCGGCGAAGGCCCAGAACATCACGATGAGGTCCAGCAGACCGGTGCGTGAGTGGACGAAGTGCTGGCCGTCGAAGGCCAGCAGGATGGCGGCGATCGTGCCGAGCAGCGTTGACCCGAACATCCGCCGGGCGGCCCGACCGACCATCAGGATCGAGATCGTGCCGAGCAGGGCGACCGAGAACCGCCATCCGAACGAGCTGGTCGCGCCGAAGATGTGCTCGCCGAGCCCGATGATCCACTTGCCGACGGGGGGGTGGACCACGAGGTCGGCTTCGGTGCCGAAGACGTTCGGGGTGCCGTTGGTGAACATTGCGTCCGGGCTCTTGACGCTGGTCGGCACCCGTCGCTCGTAGCCGTACGTGAGCAGGGAGTAGCCCTGCTTCACGTAGTACGTCTCGTCGAAGACGAGCTGGTGAGGTCGACCGAGCTGCCAGAACCGCAGGAACCCGCCGACCGCCGCGACGATCAGTGGCGCCACCCAGCCCCACAACACGTCGGTGGGCCGCAAGCCGAGCAGCCGGACGCGCAGCTGCTCGGTCGACGTCATGGCCGATATCGTATGCAGCGCAGCCGTGGATCATGACATCCCCTGTCGTGCGAACCATGCCCCCTGAGAGGATCGGGGGTGTGACCAACTCCGGCGACGGCGTCCTCGTCCTTGCAGCGACCCCGATCGGCGATCCGCGCGACGCCGCACCGCGCCTCGCGCTGGAGATCGCGACTGCCGATGTGGTCGCGGCCGAGGACACCAGGCGTTTCAAACGCCTCTGCGGAGCGCTCGAGGTCAGGCCGTCTGGGTCGGTCGTCAGCTACCACGAGCACAACGAGGCGACGCGCACCGCGGACCTCCTGGCCCGGTTGGTGAGTGGCGCGCGCGTGGTGGTTGTGACGGACGCCGGAATGCCGTCCGTGTCCGACCCCGGCTATCGCCTGGTCGCCGCCGCCGTTGAGGCCGGCGTGAAGGTCACCTGCGTGCCCGGCCCGAGCGCAGTCCTGATGGCGCTGGCAGTGTCTGGGCTGCCGGTGGACCGCTTCTGTTTTGAGGGTTTTCTGTCACGGAAGGCGGGAGAGAGGCTGCGATCGCTCCAGGCGCTGGCGCAGGAGAGACGGACGATGATCTTCTTCGAGGCACCGCACCGACTTGATGCGACTCTGGCGGCGATGGCTCAGGCGTTCGGCTTGGATCGCCCCGCAGCGGTGTGCCGGGAGCTGACCAAGACCTATGAAGAGGTCAAGCGTGGTGGCCTGGCCGACCTGGCTGTGTGGGCGTCCGATGGCGTCAAGGGCGAGATCACCATCGTGGTCGGCGGCGCGCCGGCTGTGGTGACCGATCCCGAGGCGGCCGTGGCCGGCATACAGGCACGGGTGGATGCGGGTGAACGGCTCAAGGATGTCAGCGCNGAGGTGGCCGCGGCGACCGGACTGAGCCGGAAGGACNTGTACAACGGNGCGTTGGCCGCTCGGCACTCACGTGACCGACGTGACCGGACGTGAGGGAAGCCTTCAGCCTTGGGTGGAGGCCCTCGTGGCAACCTCTGCGGCTGCGGAGCGGAGCGCTGGGTCGGTGTTTGACGATCGGCCGTTGTCGACGAACCCCGCCTCAGCCACGGTGACGACCGTGCCCGTCTGTAGCGAGGCATACCCGGAGATCGGCATCGTGGCGGGCGCTCCAGGGTAGGTCTTGCCCTCGCGCAGCAGGTCATTGAGATTGCCGGTTCCGTTGGCGTCCAGGATCTGTTTGATCGAGGCCGCTGCCTCGCTGGTTGGCATCTGTATGCGTGACACGACGAACAGCACCGGCCGGCCGCCGACCTCGCCTGTCGCGAGCAATCTCGTTGCCTTCAGGCAGTTCTCGGCCTTGAACGAGANCTGCGTCTTGCCGTGCGAATGGCCTGCGCAGTCCGTGATCGCGTTGGTGACCTGAACGACATAGGCGTTTGGCGCCACGGTCTGGACGGCGGCGGCCGGGGGTGTCGTACCCGAGCCGAACGGGTGCGACAGAGCCATACCGCCACCGATCAACAGGACGACAAGGACGCCGGCGATGGCCAGTGTCTTTCGCGACGGCGGCCAGGTGGTCGGCAGGGACCGCGACCACGTCGTCAACCGGGACGGCGCCCGCGTCGTAGGGCGCGACGTCACGTCGTCGGGTGCTGCGATCGGTGAGGCTTCGGGTGCTGCGACCGGGGCGACGTCCGGTTGTGGGATCTGACGGGTGGGCGTCGAAGGCGCTTGTGCCATCGTGACGTCCGGACGGGCAACGTATGAAGGAGCAGGTTTGCCGTTGCGCTCGGTGGTTCGGCGTACCAGCTCTGCAATGTGGGCTGCCGACTCGTCGGCCTCCGAGATCGGCGCGACGGGGGCCGGCGCCTCGCGTGCGGGGTCGACAGGGGCGTCGCTGGGCTGGTTTTGATCTCGCTCGAATCGGGACATTACTGTCCAGCATGACTGCTGTGACGGCTTTGCTCCAACTTCACCCGCGCGCACGCAAGCCATTTTCGGCATGAACTCAGCTGGCGCCGACCCAGCGATACTCGACCTCGGGCCGCCCGGCACCGCCGTAGCGCGAACGCCGCACGACGAGCGTGGAGTCGGCGAGATGCTCAAGGTAACGACGCGCGGTGACTCGTGAGGCCCCGACCTTTGCGGCGACCTCGGCGGCCGAAAGACCCTCGTCGGACGGGCGCAGCACGGCGACGACGGCGTCCATGGACTCAAGGCTCATGCCCTTGGGCAGGCTGCTGGGGTCGGAGCCTCGCAACGTGGCGAGCGCCCGGTCCACCTCATGCTGCCCGCTCGCGACGTCTCCCTCGAGCTGGCGACGATAGGCGGCATACCGTTCGAGCTTGTCCCGCAGGGCGGCGAACGTGAACGGCTTCAAGACGTACTGCACGACGCCCTGTGAGACGGCGGCGCGCACCACCTCGAGGTCACGGGCCGAGGTGACCGCGATGACGTCGGCGCGGTGCCCCGCTGTCCTCATGGCGCGTACCACATCAAGGCCGTGCAGGTCAGGCAGATGCATGTCGAGCAGCACCAGGTCGACCGCCGACGTGGGGTCGCCCAACACCCGGATCGCTCCCGCACCGTCATGCACCACAGCGCGTACGACGAACCCTGGGACCCGCTCGAGGTAGGCACGGTGCGCATCGGCCGCGACCGGCTCGTCCTCGACGATCAGGACGCCGATGGNCTGACCGGTCTCCACGTCGTTCTCGCTCATGGGGTGACGCTCTCGACGGCCAAGGGCAGCCGAATGGTGAAGACCGCGCCGACGAATCCCGAGGTACCGGCCGCAGCACCGGCTGACGCTGAGGCGCCGTTTGCAACGTTCCCGACGTGGCTGACCTCGACCGTGCCGTGATGGCGATGGGCCGCCTGGCCGACCAACGCCAGGCCCAGGCCGTGACCGATCAGCCTCCCGTCGGTCTTCGTCGACCAGCCTCGTGTGAAGGCGAGCGCTGCGGCCGCGGTGTCCAGGCCGGGACCGGAGTCGCTGACCTGCAGCACCAGGGCGCTCGAGATGCCGCATGCGGATCGACTGTCCTCGACCCAGCTGCTGAAGCCGACCCGCCGCGGAGCCGGCGCCGCGGCCGCAGCGTCGATCGCGTTGTCAAGCAGGTTGCCGACCATCGTGACCAGGTCGCGGGCAGGGATCACGCCCTCGGGGACAGTGCTCTCCGGGTCAACCTCAAGCTCGACCCCGCGCTCGTTGGCCTCGGCCGCCTTGCCCAGCAGCAGCGCTGCCAGAACCGGCTCGTCGACGGCGCCGACGACCAGGTCGGTGAGCTGCTGGGCCAGAGCGAGCTCGGCCGTCGCAAAGGTCAGCGCCTGGTCGGTTCGCCCTAGCTCGATCAGGCTGATCACGCTGTGTAGTCGGTTGGCCGCCTCATGGGCCTGCGAGCGCAGCGTCTCAGCCAGCCCGCGCGCCGAGTCCAGCTCGCCGGTCANTGCCTGCAGATCGGTGTGGTCGCGCAAGGTCAGCACGGTGCCGAGCTCACGCCCCTCCCAACGGGCCGCTGCCTGGTTGACGACGAGAACCCGGTTCGAGGTGAGGTGGATGGCGTCGTCCACCTCGCGGCCGCCCTCGAGTGCTTCGGTCATCGGCGCGGGCAGCCCGAGCTCGTCGAGCCGGCGCCCGGCCCAGTCCGCTGGAAGGTCGAGCAGCCGGCGTGCTTCGTCGTTGGCCAGCAACAGGCGTCCGTCAAGGTCGAGGAGCACCAGTCCTTCGCGGACAGCGTGCAGCACCGCGTCATAGAACTCGTACATGCTGGCCAGCTCGTCGGGCGCCAGACCATGGGTCTGGCGGCGCAGCCTGCGCGCGATCAGGGCGGAACCAGCAGCGGCCAGCACCAGTGCGGCGATCGCGGCAACCAGCAACGTGGGCACCTGCTGGGCCAGCTCGCGCGCGAGAGCGTCGCGGGTGACGCCGACAGATACCAGTCCGAGCACCAGTCCCGTGCCACCTTTGACGGGCACGACCGCGCGCTCGGACGGACCGAGCGTGCCGGCATACGTCTCGAGGACAACTCCGCCGGCGAGCGCGGCATCGATGTGGCCGATGAACTTCTTGCCGATCAGGCTCGGTGTGGGGTGGGAGTAGCGGATGCCGTCCGTGCTCATCACGACGACGAAGTCGGTGCCGGTGTCTTGGCGCACCTGTTCGGCGTACGGCTGCAGGATGGCGGNCGGGTTCGCTTCGGNTGCGCTCAGCGCGGACCGTACCAGCGGGGATGCCGCGACGCTCCGGGCGACGGCGAGCACGCGGACGCCGGTGGAGTCCTGGCTGCGTTCGCGAGCCTGGAGGTATGCCGCGGCGCCTCCGGCCAGCACCACGACCGCGACGACGACCACCTGCAGCGCGAAGAGCTGGCGCGCCAAGCTCCATGCTCGCGGGTGCAGGCGGGGACTCATTGCACCATTGTGCGGTCTGACGACATTCCGTGCGGTCTGACGACATTCCGTGCGGTCTGACCACATTCCGCGCCCCCTGACGTATCTGTCGCGGGCGAACGTAATGAACACAACGTTGACGGTGGTCGGCAACGTGGCGAGCCTCATAGGCAATCCATTGCCAGCCATCAGGAGGTACATCGTGTCCAGCTCCGGAGCAGCGTTGCGGCCGGGTTCCACGCCGCCCGGCCCCCCGTCGTCCGCGCAGCGAGCCCCGCGGGACAAGACGCACTGGCTCTACATCGCGGTGATCGTGGCGGTGGCCCTCGGCATCGCGGTCGGCTTCGCATTTCCGGGCAAGGACGGGCTTGCCGTCCAGTTCAAGCCGCTCGGCACCGGCTTCGTGAACCTGATCAAGATGATCATCACGCCCATCATCTTCTGCACGATCGTGGTGGGCATCGGATCGGTCCGCAAGGCGGCCAGTGTCGGCAAGGTCGGCGGGCTGGCCCTGGGCTACTTCACGTTGATGTCAACGACCGCGCTCGCGATCGGCCTCGTGGTCGGCAACATCGTCAAGCCCGGCTCAGGTCTGCACCTGACCGCCGCCGTAGCCAAAGCAGGACAGGCCCAGTCGACGGGTGCGGCCGAGTCGCCGACCGAGTTCCTGCTCGGGCTGATCCCGGACACGCTGGTCTCGTCGCTGACCTCGGGCAAGGTCATCCAGGCGCTGGTCGTGGGGCTGCTCGTCGGTTTTGCCCTGCAGTCGATGGGCGAGAAAGGCGTGCCGGTGCTCCGCGGCATCGGGCACATCCAGAAGCTCGTCTTCAAGATTCTCGCGATGATCATGTGGGTGGCGCCGATCGGTGCCTTCGGCGCGATGGCGGCAGTGGTCGGCTCGACCGGTATGGACGCCCTGATCAGCCTCGGCAAGGTCATGTTCGGGTTCTACGCCACCTGTTTCCTGTTCGTCATCCTGGTGCTCGGCACGATCCTGCGGCTGGTGACCGGCATCTCGATCTTCAAGCTGCTGAAGTATCTCGGCAAGGAGTACCTGCTCATCGTCTCGACGTCGTCGTCCGAGACCGCGCTGCCCCGGCTGATCGGCAAGATGGTCCACCTCGGCGTTGCGCGCCCTGTCGTCAGCATCGTCGTGCCCACCGGCTACTCCTTCAACCTCGACGGCACGGCGATCTACCTGACCATGGCGTCGTTGTTTGTTGCCGAGGCCATGGGCAAGCCGTTGCAGATCGGTGAGCAGATCGCCTTGCTGGTGTTCATGATCATTGCTTCCAAGGGAGCCGCCGGTGTCAGTGGCGCCGGCCTGGCCACGCTGGCTGCCGGCCTGCAGTCGGCACGCCCCGATCTGTTGGACGGCGTGGGCCTGATCGTGGGCATCGACCGGATGATGAGCGAGGCGCGCGCGGTGACGAACTTCACCGGCAACGCGGTCGCGACCGTTCTGGTCGGCAAGTGGACCGGCGAGTTCGACAAGGACCGCGCCGATCTGGTGCTGAGCGGCAAGGACCCGTTCGACGAGGTTGCGTTCGCAGCCGGTGACGACCACGGCGGTGGCGCTTGGGATGAGGAGCTGGCCGACATGGACGTCGACCTCACCGACACCCGGGCATTGCCGGTAGGAGTCGGCCGCTGACGAGCCATCAGCCGTCTAGGGTTTGACGAATGCTGCAGCCATCAGAGGACTCCTGGCCCCAGGGCTTTCGCATCCACACGGGTCACGCCGGCTTGCAGGACGACGACCGTGACGACGTGGCGATCCTGGTCTCGACCGTGCCGGCGACCAGCGCGGCGGTGTTCACCCGGTCCCGGTTCGCCGGTGCCAGCGTCACACTCAGCCGTGAGGCCGCGCGAGCAGGGAATGCCCGCGGGGTGGTGGTCCTGGCTCGCAACGCCAACGTTGCGACCGGGGCCGCCGGGTTCGCGGATGCCGTGGAGATCCGTGACCGGGTGGCCTTGATGATCGGCATACCGGTGGAGGAGCTGCTGATCGCCTCCACCGGAGTGATCGGCCGCCGCTACCCGATGGCCGCAGTGCGCAAGCATCTGGACAGCCTGCAGTGGCCCTTTGCAGAGTCCGATTTCGCGGCTG
>JGI24130J36418_10000794_pt1 | contig 10652 bp, 9 predicted proteins | sample BarGraNGADG00212_FD_36418 | JGI IMG/M metagenome (IMG submission 36418)
GACGCCGGTGGCTGAGCGCCCTCCCCATAACGCAGGAAATGGCACTCGCGGGCGAAGGAGGGCGCAGCGTATGACTGCAGCGGTGCGGGGTCGGCGGTGGGCAAGGGATCGGGCATCGCGAACGCCGGCAGCACCCCGCTCAAGAGCGAAGCGGTGGTCGCGAGCAACAGCATGAGGGGCCGACGCATGCCCCTACAACGAGCGGCTCCCGGAGAGGTTACGCGAAGTAGGTTCTGCTCACGAGAAATCCCGCGACGTCGGCCTTGCCGCTCTCACGACCCGGTCGTGTGGGTGTCGATGGCGCGTTTGGCCGGCGCTCGACCCGGACCGCACGGACGCGCCATCTGCCAGCACCAGGATGCGTGGCAGACACCGGATGCCTATAGAGAGCAATCACAGCACTCTCTGACGATGCTCGGGCCGTATCTCCACCGGACCCGCGCCCACCGTAGGACGGTCATGCCACCCGAGTCTGCAGCGGCAGCAGCCAGAAGCACCGTCTTGCCGCTTCCCGGCTCACCGCGCAGCAGCAGTGCACCACCGCGGCCCGCGCGGGCGCCGGAGACCATCCGCGCGATCCGGGTGAGGGCCCCCTCACGTCCGATGAGCACCGGGCGAATATACCAAAGCACGGACACAACCCGGGCTCAACTGCCAGGGTTTGCCTGGACGCCGGGAACCGGAGCCGTCAAGCGACCGTGACGGCGTCGCTTGAGGTCGAGTTCGGAGAGCGATGGAAGGCGCGGCCATAGGTTCTGAGTTCCACGTGGCGGCTTTCCGAACCCAACCCGATGCCCACGTATTCGCATACGTCCTGGGCCAGGTGAGCCGTCCCTTGAAAGCAGTGACAACCTCACACCAGCGCACCGGCAACGCCTGATCAGTTCTCGAGCGTTGACCGGTCGGGGTTCGCCAAGATCGCCAGGAGTCTCAGGGCCGATCCCAGCGGGACAGCGACCCCCTGGAATCGATTATCTGGGCGACGAGGTCGCACATCGGGCACTCCGCATTGCCAAGATCGAGGCAGTCGTCACGATCGAGGCAAGCGACGCCCCAGGAGGTAACCAACGGCCAGGCCCAAGATGCCTAGGAGGGGCGCGGCATACCGCTTGAGAAGAACGGGGACCACCGTGCTCAGCAGGTTCAGCTCAACATCTGCTGCGGCAGGCNGGTGCTCCACCTGCGGACGTTGCGCGACCCGCACGGCGAGCGCGGGTTGCTCGACCTGTGGGTGGGCCGAAGGCAACGGTGCCGCTTCTGGTGATGCCAGGTTGGCCTGCAGACAGGCAACGAACTGTCCGAGCAGCTTGTCGCTGACGTCCTGCATGACTCCTCTGCCGAACTGCGCCGGTTTGCCGGTGACGGTTAGATCCGTTGTCACGTGCACGGCCGTCCCGTCGCCGTCCGGCCTCAGCTGCGCCGTAACGGTCGCGTTGGCCGTGCCGTTGCCACGTTTGTCCCTNCCCCTGGCCTCGATCACCGCCCGCCGCACAACCTCGTCGCGCTCGACGTAGGTGCCGGTCCCGCTGTATTGCAAGGCGATCGCGCCAAGCTTGACTTTGGCAGATCCCGTGAATTGGTCTCCTTCGACAGAGATCAGGGTCGCGCCTGGGAAGCATGGGACGACCATCTCAGGGTCGTTGAACGCCGCCCAGGTCTGCTCGAGGGACGCTGGGACTGTGAACTGGTGCCTGAGCTCCACGGGTTCTGCCCGATCAGCCCGCGGCGGNCAACACGGCCCGACGTGCCAGGATCGGTGCTAGATGACGACGATAGTCACCATCGCCGTTAAGGTCGCTCGGCGGCCGGGTCCCATCGGCAATGTCCGCGACCGCCGCTGCGATCGCCGAGGCGTCGACGGCGACACCAACCAGAGCCTGCTCGGTAGCCGTTGCGCGGACCGGGGCGGAACCCATGTTGGTCAGGGCCACCCGGGCCTGCGCGATAGCGCCGGCCTCGACGCGCACGGTGGCGGCGACGGCCACGATCGACCATTGCTGGGCGACCCGCGCGAACTTCTCGTAGTGAGCACCCCAACCGGTGAGCTTGGGCACCCGGACCTCGGTGAGGATCTCACCTTCACCGATGGCGGTCGTGAACAGGTCCTGGAAGAAGTCCACGGCAGGCACAGTGCGGGTTCCGGATGGTCCGGCGATGACGAACGACGCGTCCAGGGCCAGTGCCGACGCAGGCAGGTCGCCCGCCGGATCGGCGTGAGCCAGTGCCCCTCCGAAAGTCCCGCGATGGCGGACCTGGGGATCAGCGATCGTCTGAGTAGCCTTGCTCAGCAAGAGGGCATGGGTTGCCACAATGGACGATCGAGCCACGTCGTCGTGCGATGTCATGGCGCCGATGACGAGGACGTCGCCCTCCTCCCGGATCCCCCGCAGGGACCCGATCCGNCCCAGGTCGACGATGACCTCCGGTGCGGCCAACCGCAGCTTGAGGAGGGGAATCAGGCTCTGGCCGCCGGCCAGGACTTTGACGTCGTCGGACGAACCGAGCAGTTGCATGGCCTCCGCAACGCTNGTTGGGGAGTGGTAGTCGAAAGCTGCCGGGATCATGCCGTGCCACCCTTGGTCGAAGCTGCCCGAAGCGCACGCCACACGGTCTGTGGAGCGCATGGCATGACGACGTCCTGGACGCCAAGATGCCTGATGGCGTCGATCACGCCGTTCACGATCGCCGGGGTCGAGGCGATCGTTCCCGCCTCGCCAACTCCCTTGACGCCCAGATCATTTGTCGTCGATGCCGACACAGTGCGGTCGGTAATGAACGACGGGAGATCGGCAGCGCTCGGCACNAGGTAGTCGACGAAGGAACCAGAGACCAAGGTGCCGTTTTCGTCATACACAGCTTCCTCGAACAACGCCTGTGCGATGCCCTGTGCGAGCCCGCCATGGACTTGGCCCTCGACGATGAGCGGGTTGACCACGTTGCCGATGTCGTCGACGCAGACGTACTTGCGTAGCTTGACCGCACCCGTCTCGGTGTCGACCTCCATGGCCGCAATGTGCGTGCCGTGGGGGAACGAGAAATCCACCGGGTCGAACGTGGCGTCCGCGTCGATACAGGGCTCGAAATTATCAGGAAGGTTGTGGCCCTGGAACGCCGCGAACGCCGTCTCCGCGAGGGCCATCCCCTTGTCGGTGCCCTTGACCGTGAACCGGCCACCGGTGAACTCGAGGTCGTCGGCACTGGCCTCGAGAAGATGCGCCGCGACAGCGCGTGCCTTCTCGATGACCTTGTCGGCAGCTTTGACGACGGCCATGCCCCCCACGACCAACGATCGGGACCCATACGTGTCAAGGCCTCTCGGCGAGATCGCTGTGTCTCCGTGCAGGACCTCGACGTCCTCGAAGGGAACGCCCAGCCGGTCGGCCACGATCTGGCTCCAAGCCGTCTCGTGGCCCTGCCCGTGCGAGCTCGTGCCCGTGACGACCTCGACCTTGCCCGTGGGCAGCACCCGAACGGATGCGTGTTCCCAGCCTCCGCCGACGTAGTTGAGCGCGCCCAGCACCCGGGANGGCGCCAGCCCGCACATCTCNGTGAAGGTCGAGACGCCGATGCCGAGCTGGATCGGGTCACCGGACTCGCGGCGATGCCTCTGCTCGGCGCGCAGCTCGTCGTAGCCGAAGAGCTCCTTGGCTCTCGAGGTGGCCGCCTCGTAGTTGCCCGAGTCGTAGGTCATGCCTGCGACGGTCGTGAAGGGGAACTCTTCGTGCTTGATCCAGTTCTGCTCACGCAGCTCGATAGGGTCTCGGCCCAACTCGGCGGCGAGGTCGTCCATCAGCCGTTCGATCGCGAANGTCGCCTCGGGACGGCCGGCGCCACGGTAGGCATCGGTCCACGTCGTGTTGGTGAAGACGTTGGTGTCGGTGAAGCGGTAGCCGGCGAACTTGTAGATCGAGTTGTACATGAACGCGCCCAGCACCGGGACGCCCGAGGTCACGAGGCCTAGATACGCGCCCATGTTGGCGAGCAGGTCGACCTTGAGCCCAGTTACGGTGCCGTCCTTGGTCGCAGCCAGGGTNAGTCGCTGCAGCTGGTCGCGGCCGTGGTGGCCCGAGACCAGAGACTCAGAGCGCGTCTCGGTGTACTTGCACGGCTTGCCGGTGTGTTGCGCCGCGAGGACGGTNAGGACCTCCTCCGGGGTGAACTGCAGCTTGCCGCCGAACCCGCCGCCGACATCCGGGGCGATCACCCGGATCTTGCTCTCCGGGATGCCCAGCACGAGTGCGAGGAAGATGCGGACGAAGTGCGGTACCTGGGTGGCGCTCCAGACGGTCAGCTGCTCCCCGGTGGGGTCGACCAGGACCGACCGGGGCTCCATGAATGCGGGAATCAGCCGCTGCTGACGGTAGGTCCGTTCGATGACGACTCCGTCCTCGCGCGCCTTGGCGATCTCCTCGTCGACATCGGTACCGGTACCCGCCTGNCTTGAGTCATAGACCCAGGTGGCTGACACGTTGGTGGAGAGCTCGGGATGCGCGTAAGGCGGGCCGGCCGCCGCTGTGGCGAGGTCCAGGACCACGGGAAGCTCCTCGTAGTCCACGTCAACCAGTTCGATCGCGTCCCTGGCCTCGCGGGCGCTTCGAGCCACGACGACGGCGACCACCTCACCGGCGAAGGCGACGTGATCCACAGCAACCGCTGGGTGATTGGGAGCTTTCTGGTCAGCCGTGATCGGCCAGGCGTTCGGCAGGCTACCCTGCTTGCCAGCCAGATCGGCGCCGGTCAGCACCGCGACGACACCGGNGGACGTCTTGGCCGCAGAGGCATCGACGGCAGTGATCCGAGCGTGCGCTACGGGGCTGCGAACCATCCCGAGGTGGAGCATGCCGGACACAGAGAGGTTGTCGGTGTATCGGGTCCTGCCAGTGATCAGACGCTGGTCCTCCTTGCGTCGCCGCGCCTTGCCGATCTCAGGTGTCTGCGAGGAGGTGGCCTCCTGTTCCGTGGTCGTCATGACGAGGCTCCAGTTGCTGCCGCAGCGCGGGCCGGTGCCGAGCCGCCTGCCACGTGCTGCACGGCCTTGACGATGTTCTGGTACCCCGTGCACCGACACAGATTGCCCTCGAGGCCATGGCGGATCTCGGTCTCAGTGGGGTTGGGGTTGTCATTGAGCAGGTCAATCGAGGACATGATCATGCCCGGCGTGCAGAAGCCGCACTGAAGGGCGTGACACTCGTGGAAGGCCGCCTGCATCGGGTGCAGGACGCCGTCTTGTGCCAATCCCTCAATGGTGGTGACCTCGTGGCCATCGGCCTGAACAGCCAGCATCGTGCAGGACTTGACGCTGCGACCGTCGAGATGAACGGTGCAAGCGCCACAGTTGGTCGTGTCGCACCCGATGACAGTGCCGGTCTTGCCGACCTGCTCTCGGAGGTACTGCACGAGCAGGGTGCGATTCTCGACCTCGTCGGTGTAGGCGACGCCGTCCACCGTGACATTGATTCGGGTCATTTCTGGCCTAACCTCCGCTGTCGCCGCCGGATGGGCACCCCACCGGACGCGGCGACCTCGTCCAGGGTTTGGGGAAGACCTAAGACAACCGTGCTGTGGCCTACGACACAAGCCCTGGCAGGCCTTGACTTCAGCGATGGACACGTTCACTTCACCTCGGATGCTCCTCAGCCCTGATCGCGCCTATGTAGGCCACGTCTGGCAGACGTAGGCAACCTCCAGCACCGGCACATCACAGCTGGGGTCGCGGGTGAGCACGCACATCACGGCGCAGGTCGATACGGTGCAGGTCGATCGCTCCGGTGGTGCGGCCACACCACGACCACCTCGTCGGCGAGCAGGAACCGACAGATCGTCGCAAAGACCGACCGGGCTTCGCAGACCGTCACGTGATGGCTGAGGAACGACCCCCGCCTTCCACATCGGCAAAGTCGACCGCGCCGAAGTCGAGCATCCGCGGCTTATGGGCGTAGGCGGCACGCAAGTCGCGCGTGCCCACGCCTTTGCGTTGACCGACCGCACCGTCGGTGAGAGCAGCCAGCTATGGTCGCTTGCCAGCAGCCCGCGCGTCGTCGGCGATCGCGACGTGCGCCCGGTCGGACTCCAGTTCTCACGCCGGCGGTGTGCCATCCCTTTCGGGCCGCACGACCAGTCGCCTGCCGAACCAGGCGAGATCCGAGTGCTCGATCACAGTGGCCAGAGCGAGCGTGCGCCCCGCTTCATTGTCTTTAGCCACCGCCCCGAGCTGGTGGAAGGTTCCCCTGGGACACCCTCTCCACAGACACGTCCAGGACGCCGCCCGGTCAGGCCAGCGGTGAAAGCATCGTCGTGGCTGATGGCGCAGCGCACCGGCACCGGCTGGCCGGCCGGCCACCACCTACTGGGTCCGGGCCCACCAGCATGGACGCACCGGCAGAGCGGGGAGCCGGGCGCTGCCGTCCCGACGACGGTCGCAACACCGATCGTCAAGCCGGCGCGCCACCAAACCGTCAGCTCAGGCAGAACCTCACGCATGCGCCACCACCTTCAACAGTTCCGCGAAGGACGCCAGCGAGTGCCCTGCCACTAGCTTGTCGACGTATGGCAGCACCGCAGCGATCCCGCCCTGAACCGGCTGGTACCCGACCTTTCCCCGGTGCGGGTTCATCCACACGACGGCATGCGCGAGCCGCTGCAACCGGGCGACCTGCTCGCCAAGCAGTCGCGGGTCGCCACGCTCCCACCCGTCGGAAGCGATGACAACGACCGATCCACGCGCCACACCGCGTTGTCCCCAACGGACGATGAAGGCTCGAATCGACTCCCCCAGGCGAGTGCCGCCGGACCAGTCCGGGACGCTCTGGCCCGCGGCCTTGAGCGCCTCCTCGGGATCAAGATGCCGCAGCGCCGTCGTCACCCGGGTCAGTCGCGTGCCAATCGTGAAAACCTCGACCCGACCCGGAACCTCGTGGGACATCCGGTGGCCCAGCCGCAACAGCGAGTCGGCATACGGCTCCATCGACCCGGATACGTCCACCAGCAGCACGATCCGGCGAGCCCTTGTCCGAGGACGGCGGAAACGCAGCGGTCCGGGCTCCCCGGCCCGCTGCAGCTGTTCGCGCAGCGTGCGCCGAGGGTCGATTTCACCGCGATGAGAAGGGCCTCGCCGCGGGCTGCGGCGGCGCGGAGGATCAACCTGGAGTTCCGCGAACAAACTCGTCAGCGAACGGCGTTCGGCTTCGGACAGCTGCGCGATGTCGCGGTGACGCAGCACCTCGGTCGCACTGGTGAGCGCGCGCACCCCTTGGTCCTCGTTCTCATCTTCGGCCGACGTCCCTGGCACCAACGGTGCCCGCTGGACCGTTCGCGTCACGGGCTCTGCCTGCCGACGCGGTGAACCCTCGCCGGAGAACCAGGCACGAAACGCCGCGTCGTAGCGTTCGAGGTCCTCCGGCGACGAACAGAGGGTCGAGCGGCCTGACCAGAACACCCCTTGACGGTCGCCGGCGCCGGCGAGCGAGGTCGCACGCAGGAACGCGTGGGTGCGGTCGGCGGTGACGGTGACACCGGCGTGCCGTACGGTGCGGGTGAAAGCCACCAGCATCTCGTCGGGCGCCAAGCCACCGGAGCGCCCCACAGGAGCAGCCCCGGAGCTCGCCATGGTGCTCATCCCGCCAGGATCAGGTCCAAGGAGTCCCGCACACGGTCCGCGTCCTCGCGATACTTCAGCACGGCACCCAGTGTGGCGCTTGCGGTCTCGAGGTCGAGGTGGTCGCGCCCAAGCTGGCGCAGTGCCCGTGCCCAGTCCAGTGTTTCGGACACGCCCGGCGGCTTCAGCAGGTCGCCGGAGGCGCGCATCCGCTGTACCGCCCTGGCCACCTGTTCGGCGAGCCGCTCGGACACCTCTGGCAGTCGGCTGCGCACGATCTCGACCTCGCGTGCCAGGCCCGGGTGCTCGATCCAGTGATAGAGGCAGCGCCGTTTGAGGGCGTCGTGGAGCTCACGCGTGCGGTTCGAGGTCAGGACAACCACCGGCGGCTTCTCTGCACGAACCACGCCATACTCCGGGATTGTCACCTGGTTGGTAGAGAGCACCTCGAGCAGAAACGCCTCGAACTCGTCGTCGGCACGATCGATCTCGTCGATGAGCAGCACCGCGTTCTGCTCGCGCAGCGCCCGCAGGATTGGCCGGTCGAGCAAGAACCGGTCGGCAAAGAGTGAGGCCTCCAGCGCCTCGGTGTCCACGCTGCTCGTCAACTGGCTTGTCGCCTCGACCGCCCGTAGGTGCAGGATCTGNCGCGGGAAGTCCCAATCATAGAGAGCTTGGCTGGCGTCGATGCCCTCGTAGCACTGGAGCCGGATCAGCGGGCCGTCCAACAGCAAGGCGAGCGCCTCGGCCAGGGCGGTCTTACCCGTGCCCGGCTCGCCCTCCAGCAACAGCGGCCGTTGCATCGCCAGCGCGAGATATGTGATCGTGGACAAGCCCTCGTCCGGCAGATAACCGGTCGCCCGCAGCCGCGTCGAGACCTCCTGAGCTGACTTGGGTGAATGCGCCATGAACCAACACTATGCGCTCGACTCGTCTCGAGCCCGAGGATCTGACCCGGGTCTCCGTTGGCGCTCGCCATCCCGCGCCGAGGTACCCACCGATACCGGGGAGTCTCGTCCGTCTCGGTGTCTCCCGGTTACACGGTTGGCTACACCTACATACCCTCTAGCCACAGCTTGGTGTCACGAACTCATGGGTCACGGCGTCGGGACACTGGCCAACGGTTCCCAACTTAGTTTCTGTCTGTGACAGAATTAATTCGTGGCTATCAGTGACTTCGACCTGGGACTGTTGACGCGTGAGGCGCCGCGCCCGCAGTGGATACGGGATCACCCACACNCCCCTTGGGCCGCGGTCACCGCCGTGTGTCTGGGCGCNTTCATGGGGCAGCTGGACNCGAGCATCGTGACCCTGACATACCCGCGNCTGCAGTCGGAGTTCGCCACAGGGCTGGGCAGCGTCGCGTGGGTCTCGTTGTCCTACCTTGTGGTTCTGGCGGTGCTGTTGGTACCGGTGGGTCGTTGGGCGGACACCCGAGGACGCAAGCTGTTGTACCTGTATGGGTTCGGGCTGTTCTCCCTTGCGTCCGCNGCGTGTGCCCTGGCACCGACCCTGGGCTGGCTCGTGGTCGGGCGCGGGTTGCAGGCTGTTGGGGCTGCGCTGTTACAGGCCAACAGCGTGGCACTGGTAGTGCTCAGCGTCCCGGCTTCCCGGGTGCGGACCGCGCTCGGTTTGCAGGGCGCCGCCCAAGCGCTGGGCCTGGCCCTGGGTCCCACCCTCGGTGGGTTGCTGGTGGACGCATACGGGTGGCGGTCTGTGTTTTGGGTGAACGTCCCCGTGGGCGTCGTGGCGATCTTGGCCGGGTATGTTCTTCTGCCGCGTAGCCGGGACCTTAACCCAGGGCGGGGCAGGGACATGGCCGGGTTCGTCCTGTTGGCGGGCACGATCGTGTCGAGCCTGTTGGTACTGAGCGGCCTGTCCGGTATGCCCCTGCCGTCAGCTGTGGTGGTGGGGCTGTGCGTGGCGGCGGTCGTGGCTGCGATGCNCTTCTGGCGCGCCGAGACAAATGCGGTGGCCCCGTTGGTGGACATCAACCTGCTTCGGCGCGGCGGGCTCGGTGCCTCGTTGACGGGGGCACTACTGGCATACCTGCTGCTGTTCGCCCCCTTGGTCCTGTATCCGAGCGTCTTTGACACCTGGGGCATGAGCGTGGCCGCCGGCGGGCTGGTGCTGTCCTGCCTGCCGGCCGGTTTCGCGCTGGCTGCTGTCGGTGCAAGCGCGGCGCACCTGCGAGCGTCCAACCGGCAACGGGTCGCGGTGGGCTCGGTCGGGGTGCTCGCCTGCCTGGTGGCCAACATTGCGCTGTGGCGCTCGCCGGGTCTGGTCGCCGCGCTGCTGCTGCTCATGGGGGCCTTCCTGGGCCTGGTGATCCCGGCGAACAACGCCACCGTAATGGCAGCGGTCCCGGCACGTGCCTCCGCCGTGACCGGNGNCATGGTCAACGTGGCACGCGCACTGGGCACCGCCCTGGGCGTCGCGGTAGCGGCCATGGGCCTGCACGTCGCTGAGCTGCACAACTGGGTGGGACCACAGGTAGTACTCAGCGCCCTGGGAGTGTGCTCGATCGCCTTGGCCGCAACCACTCTGAGCCGGCCACCGACGCAGGGTAGGACGATGGCAAGGTGACGTGGATGAACACCGTCCCAGCCGAGCCCGTACTACCCGAAGCCGTCGCCGACCTCGTCGCCAGGTTGCGTCGGGCTATGCGCAAGGCGGCCCGGGTCCGGGCGCCCGCCATGCCCCTGAGCGTGGCACGGCTGGAGTTGTTGAGCCTGTTGCAGGAGCACCCCGGGGCCAGGCTCGGTGACCTGGCCGGACTGCTTCATCTTGCTGCGAACTCGGTGAGCACCCTGGCAAACGCCATGGTCAGCGCCGGGATGCTGGACCGCTCCCCCGGCACCACAGACAAGCGGACCGTGGAGTTCACCCTGACTCCCCGAGGCGCCCAGCTCGTCGGGCAATGGCGAACCACGAACACCGCTCTGCTGCTGTCCGCCATAACGGCCTTGGACCCCCAAGATCGACACATTCTGAACAAGGCGCTCCCAGTCTTGGAGCGCCTCGTGGCCGCCATCGACGAGCAGGCCCAGACGCTAGC
>JGI24130J36418_10000800_pt1 | contig 10599 bp, 7 predicted proteins | sample BarGraNGADG00212_FD_36418 | JGI IMG/M metagenome (IMG submission 36418)
GGCTGGTGAGAAANCCGTCCTGCGCAATGATGCCGGGGTTCAGCGAGAGCTCGGCGATTCGGTGCGCCACCAGGTTGAGGTCGGCCGTCTCCTGCACATCCTTGGCGAAGAGCTGGAAGAAGCCCGTGTCGTCAACGGCGTGGTAGTCGTCGTGACCGGCGTGCACGTTGAGCGCGTGCTTGGTCATGGCGCGCGCCGCGACATTGAGCACGTACGTGAGGCGCTTGCCCACCGCCGCGTAGAGCGACTCGTGCATGTAGGCGATGCCCTGCCCGCTCGAGAAGTTCGCGGCGCGCAGGCCGGCCATGCTCATGCCGGCTGTGACCGCCGCAGCCGCGTGTTCGCCCTCAGGCTCGAAGAACAGCAGCCGGCGGCCGTTGACGTTCAGCTTGCCCTCGGCAACCGCCGCTGCCCATCCCTCGCCCATCTGCGTGGAGGGCGTGATCGGATAGGCGCCGGCGGCCTCGCTGGCCGCGGTTTCCATGGCGACCACGGCACTCGAACCATCGAGTGCCTGCGTGACGCCGGGGAATCGGGGAGCCCGTGGGGCGTCCGCGTCTGCTTTGTTCTTGCTCCAGAACTTCATGCTGCCTCCAAACTACTAAGGGCCGGCACGCGCGCGAACTGCGCGCCCTTCAGCCAGACAATCGCCCCGGTGGGACAGCGCTCGATGACGCGCTCCTGGGCCTCGGCGATCCGGTCGTACTCGATGACTGCCACTCCGCTGGCCACGCTGATGAGCCCCGGCGCGGCATCCTGCACGCACTTGCCGCAGGCGGTGCACGCCACCTGGCAGACTGCGAGCGCATCGTCTCCCGACACAAGGTTCCTGCATTGCACCAGCAGATGATGATCGATGGGCTGAACGACGAAGAGGCTCTTGGGACAGACCCCTACGCAGTCGCCGCACGCGGTGCACTTGTCTACATCCACCACCGGCAGTCCGGTGGCACTCATGCTGATGGCGTCGAAGGTGCAGGCGTGCGCGCAGTCGGCGAGCCCGAGGCATCCCCACGCACAGCCCTTGCCCCCGCCGGCAACAGCCGCCGCGGCTGCACAGGTGGGGAGGCCGCGGTACTCCGCGCGCTGGATCGCCACATCGGTGCCGCCGGCACACATCAGGCGCGCCACGCGCTTGGTGGCATCGCCGGCATCCACACCCAGAAAGGCGGCAATCTCCAGCACTCGGTCGGCGTTCGACACCGTGCACTTGGACGGTTGCACCTTGCCTTCCACCACTTGCTCAGCGAACGCGTGGCACCCCGGGAGGCCGCACGCGCCGCAGTTAGCCTGCGGCAGCATGGCGGCCACCACTTCGATGCGGGGATCCTCCCACACCCAGAGCTTCTTGTTCGCCAGTGCAATGAAGACGGCGAACAGGAGACCGGTACCGCCGAGGATCAGGATGGCGTGGAGGATCATCGCGTCCTCGCGCGCTCAGGCATTGCCCGCGAGGCCCGACGAATCGAGCAGCCAGCCGGCGATGCGATCGACGGCGTCGCCGGCCCCCATCGCCGGTGCGCCCTTGGCGCCGTTGGCTCCTGGCACCGCAAAGGGCGTGCGGGCGAGATCGGCGAGCATCCTCAGATCCTCAGCCATTTGCCACTTACTGCTGCCGCCAATCGCCTTGATCGGCATTCCAGGCAGGTGATGCACAGTGAGGCGCTGCCACGGCTCCTGCCCGGCGGTGGGATCGTGCATGAACACCGCGGCGCCTTCGGGGACGAGCGCGGCGATCGCCGGCCCTTCGTATCCCGCCAGGCGATCCAGCCCACGGCCATCCACGGTCTGCAGCACGAACGTGCCGGGCGTCACGCAGCGCACGAGTGCCGCCGGCGGTGCCGCCCCGCGCACCACCAGCACCAGCTTCTCGCGCCCGTCGGCGAAGTCGAGCAGTGCTCCGGCGTGCAGGTCGGCGCCATCGACCTCGACGACCAGCGGCGGCGCGAAGCGGCGCTCCGCCTTGTTCCACGCGCGGAACTCCGTGGCGTCGAGCATGCGGTCGTGCTCGGCGGCGCGGTAGCGCCCTCCGCGCACGAGTTCGCCGATGATGATGGCGCCGAATGCGTGCCCAGCCACGGCGAGCGCCTCGTCGATGGTGGCCCCGAGCGGGTGGCCCGGCGTGACTTCAGCCACGAACAGCGAATCCCCCTGCGCCGCGACGGCCTTGAGGATGTCGATGGCACGCCCGAGGGCCGTGCGCGAAGCCTCATCGGTCGGCGCCACGGCCGGGAAGAGCGCGGCAAAGCGTTCAGCGCTGACGTGCCGGGCGCCAAAGACGCCCAGTTCGCGACGTGCCCGCTCCACTCGCGCGGCTGGGTCGGCCGACTGCGCGGTGAGGTAGGCGTCGGCCTGGGCGAGCGCTCCCTGCACAGCGGCACGGAACTCGGCGATGGGTTGCTTCAGCGCAGCCAGCGCTGCGGCAACGCGCGGATCAGACGGCATAGCGAGCGAACTCCTGTTCGAGCAGCTGGACGCGCTCGGCCGGTGTGTGCGGGGCCACGCGGCGCGTCTCCTCGTAGCGAGGCTTCGATGGGTCACGGAAGAAGACGCCGAGGTGAATGTGGTCGGTCTGCTCGGCTATGGCGCGGGCCGCCGCGAGGTCGTGCAGGTCATGGTGCACCCGCGTGCCGTAGATCTTGTCCAACTCCGGCGTGACCACACCGTCGTCGTGCACCAGCAGCGCGATGCGTGCCGGGTCCTGTATCGCCTGCTGGTAGATGAGTGGCGTGAAAACCGGGCAGCGCTGGAGAATGCGGACGAAGCTGAAGCCCTTGTGCTGCCAGGCCGCGCGCAGCGTGGCGTACAGGTGGGACGGAATCCATTCGGCGGTCTGTGCCACGAACGACGCATTCGTGACTCCCAGCGCCACCTCGATCGGGTTCAGCGGCGGGAGATAGCCACCGCGAGGCTGGGTATTGCTCTTGAAGCCCGCCGGCGTGGTGGGCGACGTCTGCATCTTCGTGAGCCCGTAGATGCCGTTGTCGAGCATCAGCACCGTCAGGTCCATGTTGTAGCGCAGCGCGTGCAGCCAGTGGCCGGCGCCGATGGACGTACAGTCGCCGTCACCCATGACCACGAAGACGTTCAGTTCCGGACGATGCAGCTTGATGCCGGTCGCCACTGGGAGCGCCCGGCCGTGAATGCCATGGAAGCCGTACGTGCGCAGGTAGTGCGGAAAACGGCTCGAGCATCCGATCCCCGAGACGAACATCGTCTGGTCGGGAATCATCTGCTCGGCGCTCAGCAGGCGCTGCACGGCGGTCAGCACCGAGTGATCGCCGCAGCCCGGACACCACCGCGCCCCGGCACCCTCGTAGTCGGACATCTCGTAGTGTTGCTCGTCGGCGTCCTGGTTGAGGACGGGGAGCAGCCCGCAGGAATACGTCATGCTTTACCTCCGCGCGGCATGCGGCCGCGAATGGCGTCGAGGATCGAACCCGGGCGCAATGGCTCACCGGGCACTCGCGTCCAACAATCCACGTCAACCAGCGTCGAGGCCCGCAGCAGGAAGGCCAACTGGCCGCGCCGCCGGTTCTCTTCGGTCACATATGGGTCGCCCACCTCGTCGGAATAGTTAATCTCGACGGTCATCACTTTCTTGAAGCGCGCGAAGATCTTCTTGAGCCCCGGTTCGAGGGGCGAAAGAAAGCGCAGGTGCACCGACGACACCTTCAGTCCCTCAGCGCGCGCGCGCTCGACCGCCTCCTCAATAGCGCCAATGGTGCTACCCCACCCGACCACCAACAGGTCACCGCTCTCGTCGCCATACACCGTCGGCGGCGTGAGCAGGCTCTGCAACACCGCCAGCTTCCTGCTGCGCATTGCCGATGAGTGCTGATGAATGCCCGAACTGTACGCCACCTTGCTTCCCGCATCGTGCGACAGCCCCGTGAGCGTGTACATCCCGCCCGGCTGCCCCGGAATAATCCGCTGCGAGAGCCCCGTCTCAGGGTTCCACCCGTATGGCTTCTGGCCGTCGCGCACTGGCGCGAGGTCGAGCGGCGCGGCCTGCCAGCGCTCGTCGAGCGTCGGCTTGGGAAACGGCGTCACGCCCGAGGCCAGGTTGGCATCGGAAAGCACCATCACCACGGTGCGGAACGTCTCGGCGAGCCGCCGGGCCGTCACCATTATGTGAAAGCACTCCTCGATGGTTGCCGGCGCGACGACCACGTGTGGCGCGTCGCCTGTCTGCGCGAACAGCGCGGCCAGCAGGTCCGACTGTTCCACCTTGGTAGGCAACCCAGTGCTCGGACCGCCACGCTGCACGTTCACCACCACCAGCGGAATCTCGGTCATGATGGCGAGACCCAGGAACTCCGTCTTGAGTGCCAGCCCGGGTCCCGACGTAATCGTGAAGGCCACCTTGCCAGCGTACGACGCGCCAATGGCAACGCCGGCGGCGGCGATCTCGTCTTCCGCCTGATGCACAATGCCGCCGAAGCGCTCGAATACCTCGGACAGGTAGTGTGACACCGAGGTCGCCGGCGTGATCGGGTACATGGCGCACAGCTCCATGCCCGCCGCAATCGCGCCCATGCCGAGCGCCTCGTTGCCGTTCATCACCACGAGTGGCGTGTCGGACTCCGTGGTTGGAATCTCGACGCGGAAGTCGATGTTGTCCTCGGCCCAGTGAAACCCATGCTCCACCAGCGACACGTTCTGTGCGTAGACCTCTTCGCTCTTCTTGCGGAAGGCGTAGGCGATCTGGTCCTTGATGCGCTCCATGTCGCGGCCGTAGATGCACGCCAGCAGGCCGAGGGCGAACATGTTCTTGCCCTTGCGCGGGTTGTCGACCAGCGTGAGGCACTCGTCTTCCATCGCCACCGGGATGATCCGGTAGTTGCGCGTGGAGAGCTCCTTCATCGCGGCGCTCCAGGCCGCCACGATGTCCGGGTCGTCGCTGCGCGCCCATTTGTCCTCGATGAACACAACCGCGTTGTCGGCCAGCGCGTCCACGCGGTGCCGCGCGAGGAGCACCTGTTCATTGAACGCGATCACGAGGTTGGTGCGGTCGCCCCAGTTGGTCATGGCGCGCTCACCAACCCGAATGCGGTTGCCACTGGCCCCTTCGGGGATGCGCGGTGGCGGCTGGATCTCGGCCGGGATGATCTCAACGGTCCAGATCCCGTTGCCCATCTTGGCGGAGACGGCGGCGAACACCTGGCCGCACTTCTGGGCGCCTTCGCCTGAGTCGGAAACAATCTCGACCGTGTGCTCCGAGACGCGCAGGATCGTCAGCGGCGCTGGGGCAACGGTAGCGGTGGATGATTCGGCAAGCATGGTCGCGCGGACACCTCGCTGGATGGCATCGGCATGCGCGATCACGTCGGAGAATGGAGCGTGGACGTACAAGCCGGGATCATATCTCTTATTGAGCCGGGGGCGATCGTCGGATGAGCACGCCCCAAGAGAGCAACCAGCAGCAACCGTCCACGACTATTTAAATTTCTCCTTTCGCACGGCCGTACGCTAGTCCAGAGACAAACGAAAGCCGCCCATTGCTGGGCGGCTCGTAAGTCATTGTTCTGCATAGCTGGGGCGGGAGGACTCGAACCTCCAACTTCCTGATTAACAGTCAGGCGGTCTGCCAGTTGACCTACACCCCATCGGTGGCGCGAAGCGTTGGAAAATCAAAACGCCCACCAGATCCAAACTGGCAGGCGCATGGTACGTCGTGTTGCAACACGCGTGCGCTAACCAGCTCTCCGGTTGGAGCTCCGATTATTCCCGAAGTTTCTGTTGAGCGCGGCGAGATTCATCATATGATTGCAAGAGTAGTCCGTTCTGACGCGAGTGTCAACAAGAGTGCCCCTCGCTGCACCGTCGCCGCGGCCAGCGGGNGCCCCGCGAGGCCATCCATCACGACACCGGAGATTACCATCTGTGCCGGCAGCGCGNTGGCGAGCATTGCGGAGAGAGCGAGCCCGGCAACGCCACACCTCACGGCTTCCACCCGCCGAGCACCTGACTGATTGCGTAACGCGTGGCTTCAGCGTCGTTCAGCGTGCGACGCGCCGGATTCTTCACCGCGCCGACTCCGTGATCGTGATATTCGAAAAATCGCGCCGTCTCTGGTCCAAACCCACCCATCGATGCCCACGCCTCGAGCGTGATGTGATCGTCGAGGTTGCAATCGATGAACACGGCACTCGGGTTGACGTTGGGGTTCGACGATGGATGCCAGGGCCGCCCGAGAGCNACGGTGTTCCGTTTCACCGCATCCGATTCTCGCCCCAGCCGGCTGCCCACGAAGACGAACCCATACCGCTGCAGCGGCGGCGTGCTGGGCGCGGTGATGTATCCTGCGCCCCGGGACACGATGTCGCAGTCGTCGAACACCGCGGTCCCCGCACCGAAAATGAAGTCGGTCTGGCCGAGGATGATGCATTCGTGGAAGTACGCACGGCCGGCGTTCGCGAAGAGCGTGTCCTGCCACCCCGAGAGCACACAATCGACGATCGTGGCGCGGTCGCTTCCCCGGTCGAGATGTAGCGCGACCGCTTGGCTGTTCTTCGACTTCGCCGGATCGTTCGCCGCTCTCGCCGCATTCGCGCGAAAATCGAAGGCGTTCTCGATGGTGAGATGCTCGGCGCGAAAGTCGGGAGCGGTGACTCGCAGCGTGAAGCTGTCCCGTGTGCCATACGTTCCGCCGCCGGGTTGCTGCGTGTCGGCATTCGCGTCGAATGTCAGCACCGCTCCGTCGCGACTCTCGCCGAGCAGCGTGATGTTCGGTTTGTCGACGCTGAGTTTTTCCCGGTATCTGCCGTTTCGAATCAGTATGACGAACTGCGCCGGCGACGAGTCTGGTGCTGCCTCCAACGCGCTCGCGATCGTTCGATATGTCGGCGCGCCCGCGATGCGATCACCGTCCTGCCCTGTGAAGCGCGCGTCGACCACGGCGCCATATCGCGCATGAGTCGGCTGCACCGCGGGCGGTTGCGTCGCGCACGCGCCCGAAGCGAGTAGAAGGATCAGCCATTCGCGCCGCGCCTTAGCGAGCATGCAAATCGATTGAACGTGAATACACGGTGAATACGATGCTGTCCGGTTCATGCCATTCATCACCGATAATCCTGAAACGCGCGGATACATCTGCATGCTCTATCCGCGCGTTTCCGCATCGATCCGTGATGGATTGTGGTTGCTGGTAAACTGCTCTCTCAGCACGATGCGGTGCAATTCGCCGACTCGCACGGGCGCGTCAATACCTGGGAGTCCAGCCCCCGAGCACAAGCTCCGGCGTGTACTTCCCGGCCTCCTCGGCACTCAGCACTTTGCGCCACGGACTCGACACCGCGCCTGGCCCCGTCGTCCCATACTCGTAGAATCGGGCATCCGCCGGCTCGTACCACGTCCGCGTCCCAGCTGAATCTACCGACGACATCCGGTCCCATCCCTTTGCGCCAATGTGGTCGTCCATCCAGCAGTCAATGAATACCGACGACGAGTTGATCGCGGAATTCGCGAACGGATGCCATGGGCGGCCGAGCGTCACCGAATTCGCGGCCATGTCCGGCTTTTCCTTCCTGAACCGGCTGTGCACAAACAGAAATCCGTACGGCACCGACGCTACCGTGCTCGGCGCCGTGATGTAACCATTATTCGTCTTGCTCCCTCGGTCGCGCGAGATGATGTCACAGTCGTCGAACACTACGCTCCCCGCGCCGAAGATGAAGTCGACGCTGCCCCAAATCTCGCACTTGTGGAAATGTGACCGGCCGGAGTTCGGAAAGAGCGTGTCCTGATTGCCCAGCAGCCTGACATTCGTGAACACCGACCGGTCGGCATCCATGTCTGTCATCAGTGCGACGCCCTGCGAGCCACGCATCTTGGTCACATCCGAGTCGGACTTCGCCGCATTCGCCGCATATTCGAACGCGTTCTCGATCGTGAGGTTCTCGGCGTTGAAGTCCGGCGCGATGATGCGAAGGGTATAGCTCCCTCGCATACCATATGTTCCGCCGCCCGGCGATGGCGTTCCTGCCGCGGCATCGTACGTGAGCACCGTGTCGTCGCGGCTCTCGCCGCGCAGCGTGATGAACGGCCGCTCCACGGTGAGCTTCTCATGGTAGCGGCCATTCCTGATGAAGATCGCCGCGCGGCCGATCCCGTTCTGCGGAATCCTCTCCAGCGCGCCGCCGATCGACCGATACGTAGCGACTCCGTTCACGATCGCGCCGTCGCGGCCAGCGAAGCGCGCATCGACGATCGCCGAGTACTGCGCCTGACCCACCGCGGCGGACGACACTGTCGCCGGCATCGGAACGAACTTCCCGGCACAACCATTCGCCGGTGCCTCGCTCGCCGACCCGATCATGCGCACGTCCTCACCCGCGAGGGCAAGATTCATCGGACCCGGCCCCTGCCTCAGCTCGACGTGCTTCGCGGTCACCTTGTACTTCGCGGGATCGTCGAAAGTCACGTTATCCCACGTCATCCGTAGGGGACGCGCCGCGTCGTATCCCTCGAGAATGACCTGCCCGCCCTCCTGAACGCGGACGTTCTGCAGCCGGATGTCGCGAAACTCCGGAATCTTGTTCCCTTCCGTCGTTTCCGACGCCGAGTAGTGCGTGTCCATCTCGATCGGATGCTTCACTCGCCGCAGGCAGACGTCGGCGTATGAAATGTCCTGCACGAGTCCCCCGCGCGCCGCGTTGGACTTGATGCGCAAGCCGTTGTCCGCGCCGTCGATCGACAGGTCGAAGACGCGAATGGCACTGGCACCGCCATCCGTCTCGCTGCCGATCGACATGCCGTGCCCGCGATAGAAATGATTGTGCGAGATCGTCATGTGCGTGCTGGCGCCCGTGCTGCCCGCCTTGATCGCGACGTCGTCGTCGCCCGTGTTGAAGAAGCTGTGGGTGATTGTGACGTTCGTCGCGCTGGCGGGATCGATGCCGTCGGTATTCCGCGCCTTNGGATCNNGCGTGTTGATCACGACGCCCCACGCCGTGAATCCATTGCCGCGATCGTAGAAGACGTGAAAGTTCGGCGAGTTGCGGATCGTGATGCGGTAGAGGGTGAAGTCGTCGGCGCGATTGAGCTGCATGAGGCGTGGACAGCTCTGGCTGAGCTTCTCGATCTTGGCCTGCTGTGCGAGGTCCCACCACGACACGTCCTTGCCGAGCAGCTTCGCCCAGCCGCGTCCCTCGAGCGTTCCCGGCCCCATCACGCCCGCGCCTCTGACGCGCTCGGCGGTGATCAGCGGCAGACATCCGTGCCCCCGTTTGTCCACCGTGCCGCATCGCCCCGCCTCGAGGTCGTAGAGGCGCGGATCGCGCGACGCGAGCAGGATCGCACGCGCACCGATCACGAGCGTGACGCCGGCGCGAAGCTGAAGCGGTCCGGTGAGAAATGCACGGTGCTCTCCTTCTCCAGGCGCCAGTACCACAGCCATGCCAGAGCCGCACCGGTCGAGTGCACTCTGAATGCGATCGGTGTCCAGCGTGCGCTCGTCGCCTTCGGCAATCGTCGAGTCTCCTACAACGGTCAGAGAGGCTGTGAGCGTAATACAGGCAGGAGGGATGACCGGCTCGGTGACTGTGCGGCGATCCTGCGCGCCAGCCGAGTTGGCGATGAGGAGCGCGAGAACCGGCAGAATGGAATGACGCATCGAGTAGAGAGTGGCTTGGGTTCAGCGATATCGAAATGTCATCGCAGACGCTTTTGTTCGTAGTTGGAACAATACCAACCGTTCTGCACGGGATGTCAACGCTTGACTGGTGGCACGCAATATGTATACTAAGTTGAGAACAGAAACTGGTGACGGAACTCACCACCGCATGATCGGGTACTCCTTCTACTCCTGATCCCGCACGAGGCACGACGCATGACAACGCACCGTAGCACCATCATCGCACTCGGCGCACTCTTCGCGCTCGGCTTGGCCGCTCCACTCCACGCGCAACGGAGCGGCGATGGCTACCTCTTCCACGAGCCCGAGACGCGATTGAGCATTCGCGCCGGCTACGATCACGCCAACGCCGGCAGCGATGTGTTCACCCAGTCGATCGACATGCTCACGATCAACAAGCGGGATTTCAGCGGCCTGACTCTCGGAGCTGAAGCGGGCTTCGCGATCTCGTCGCGCCTCGACCTCTCGATCGACGTCGGATTCTCCCACGCCGGGAAGGGATCGGAGTTCCGCCACNTCATCGACAACAATAACCTGCCGATCGAGCAGACGACCAGCTTCGACCGCGTGCCCCTTACCGCGAACCTGCGCTTCTACCTCACCGAGCCCGGCCGTTCCATTGGCAAGCTTGCGTGGATCCCGAACAAAGTCGTACCGTGGATCGGAGTCGGCGGCGGCACAATGTGGTATCGCTTTCGCCAGCAGGGCGACTTCGTAGATTTCAATACCAATAACGTCTTCCCCTCCGACCTCAATTCGTCTGGTTGGACAGGGACGGTTCAGGGCATGGGCGGCGCGGACATCTCGCTCTCGCCGCATGTGGCTCTCAGAGTCGACGCGCGCTACGTCTACGCAAAGGAATCGCTCAACCAGACGTTCTTCTCCGGGTTCGATCGCATCGATTTGTCGGGCGTGCAGGGGACGCTCGGCCTCACGTACCGGCTCTAGCATTCCATGAGGAA
>JGI24130J36418_10000804_pt1 | contig 10555 bp, 8 predicted proteins | sample BarGraNGADG00212_FD_36418 | JGI IMG/M metagenome (IMG submission 36418)
GTATCGCCGAACAGCGAAGCCTTCCAGCCACCGAAGGAGTAGTAGGCCACCGGCACCGGGACCGGCACGTTGATGCCGACCATGCCCACCTGGACGTCGAACTGGAACTGACGCGCAGCCCCGCCGTCGCGGGTGAAGATGGCCGTACCGTTGCCATACTCGTTGGCGTTGATCAGCGCCAGACCCTCCTCGTACGTCTTCGCCCGGACGACGCAGAGCACCGGGCCGAAGATCTCGTCGGTGTAGACGGTCATGTCCGGCTGCACGTTGTCGAGCAGCGTTGTCCCGAGGAAAAAACCCGCACTGGGGACGACGGCGCTGCGCCCGTCCACGACCACGGTTGCGCCGGCTTCCTGACCGGCGGCGATGTATCCCGCGACCTTGTCACGGTGCGCAGCCGTGATGAGTGGGCCCATGTCGCTGTCCGGACTGGTGCCGTCGCCGATGGTGAGCTTCGGCAGACGTGCCGCGATCGCATCGACCAGGGGGTCTGCGACATCGCCGACGGCGACGGCGACGGAGAGCGCCATACAGCGCTCGCCTGCTGAGCCGTATGCCGAGGAGACGACCGCATCCGCAGCCATGTCCACATCGGCGTCGGGCAGCACCAGAGCATGGTTCTTGGCACCGCCAAGCGCCTGGACCCGCTTGCCGTTCGCGGTGCCGGTCTCGTAGATGTACTTCGCGATGGGCGTCGAGCCCACGAAGCTCACTGCGGCAATGTCGGGATGGGTCAGCAGCGCGTCAACGGCCTCCTTGTCGCCCTGGATCACCGTGAAGACGCCATCCGGCAGGCCGGCGTCCTTCCACATCTGGGCCAGGAAGAGCGAGGCGGAGGGGTCCTTCTCGCTGGGCTTCAGGATGAAGGCGTTACCGCAGGCGATGGCGTTGGCGCACATCCACAGGGGCACCATCACGGGGAAGTTGAACGGGGTGATGCCGGCGACCACACCAAGAGGCTGCCGGATCGAGTACACGTCGACCCCGGTTGAGGCCTGTTCGGAGAACCCACCCTTGAGCAGCTGCGGAACACCGGCAGCGAACTCGACGTTCTCGAGCCCGCGCGCGATCTCACCGGCGGCGTCGGAGAGGACCTTGCCGTGCTCAGCCGTCACGATGGCGGCGAGCTCGTCGGTGCGCTCACGCAGGAGCTCACGAAACGCGAACAGGACGCCGGATCGTTTGGACAGGGACGCGAGCCGCCAGTCCTTGGCTGCAGCGACGGCGGTGGCGACGGCCGAATTCACCTCGGCTGTGGAGGCGAGGTCGACCGCGCCGGTCTGCTCTCCGGTGGCGGGGTTGTATGCCGGCGAGGTGCGACCCGAGGCCCCTGGGGTCTCCAGGCCGCCGATCCAGTGTCCGATGTGTGTTGTCATGTCGTCGACATTACGTTGCATGGCTTACTGTGACAATGACTTGTTGTGCTGTTACAAACAAGGGTCAACGAGCGACGGATGCCCACGTGGTGATGTTGGCGGCGTCCGACAGAGCCTGGGCGAGCGATTCGTTCCCGGACGAGACCAAGCCCACTGTGACCCGCATGAAACCACGGGTCTCAGGAAGTACGGCGAAGGGCTTTCCGGGTGCCACACCGATCCCCTGGCTCGCCAGCCGGATCAGTGCCGACGCCTCGTCCTGAACGGGAATCCATAAGTTGATGCCATCGCCCCCGCCGACCTCGACGCCGTGCTTCGCAAGCTCCTCGACGATCACCCGGCGCCGCCGAGCGTAGACCGAGCGTGCCTTCTCGACCTCGGCGATGGCCACAGGATCGGTGAGCAGGTGAAGAAGAATCCGCTGCAGGAGGCGGCTGCTCCACCCTTGGCCGAGCTGGCGGCGCGCGAGCAGGTCCGTCATGAGCTCTGGAGGCGCACTCATGGCGGCCAGCCGGAGGTCGGGCCCGTGCGACTTCGAGAAGCTGCGTATGTGCACTGTCTGATCGGGCAGCCACTCGCCCATGCTGAGCGGCTCCGACATGCCGATCGCGCCGGTTGAGTCGTCCTCCACGACGAAAGCTCGACTGCCCTCGATGACCCGGGCCAGGGATCGGGCACGCTCGCGGGTCATGGACACGCCGGTCGGGTTCTGCGCCCGCGGCTGCAAGAAGATCGCTCGCGTCGACGTCTCCAGAGCCTCGGCCAGGCGCTCCAGGGACATGCCCTCGGCGTCGAGCGGGACGCCCACCACCTCCACCCCTGCAGCTTCCATCAGATCGACCAGCGGGGGGAAGCACGGATGCTCGACCACGACGCGGTCACCGAAACGCAGTATTGAGCGGGCCACTTGATCCAGCGCGTCCAGCGCCCCGTCGACCACGGTGATCTGATCCGCGGGATAGGGCCAAGAACGCCGCAGCTCAGCCTCCAGCTCGGGAAGGACCGGCGCGTCGAGATAGCTCGACGGAGTGCCGGCCGTGGTGAGATCGACAAAGGAGCTGGCGAGGTTGGGGAGAAGTGCGGCGTCAGGAACACCCGTGGAGAGGTCAACCGCGAATGATGTCCCTCGGCTGACCGCCTGGCGGTAGCGAACAGCTCCCGGGGCGGCGGTCTCCGCCACAGTGGTGCCGCGTCTCCCCGCACCATGGATCGCACCGGACCGCGCCAGCAGCCGCCACGCCGCGGTCACCGTCGTCGGCGAAATGGCCAGCTCCGAGGCCACGCGGCGGATGGGCGGAAGCTTGGTACCCGGCATCAGGACACCGTCCCGGATGGTCCGGCTCACCGCGTTCGCCAGACCACGGGCGGTCGGCTGGTCCATCCGCTGCTCGATCTCCGACAGGATCTCGCGCATCGTTCCTCCCTCGCCGTGGATTGTGTGGCATGGAACTGATGCAAAGTGTGTCATGCATGTCACAAACCCGCGAGGGTGATCCTCCGACGGGCAGACCACCACGTGGGCATCTCGCGCGGCAGGTGCACACGACTGCAGTCGAACAGCCTCTTCTACCGGGGCTGGGGTACGACGGGGGGCTCGACCATGCGGGGGGCCAGGCCCAGACCACGCACATGTTCGGCAATCTGGCGCATGCTCGCCACCCAGACGTCGCCGTGCTCCAGCGCCCGGGAGATGACCCGGTCGAGCACCGCAGCGCGTGAGGGGCGCCCGGTCAGGAAAGGGTGGTTCGTGAGCACGAAGCAGCCGCCGACGTCGCGAAGTGCATCGAGCTCAAGGGTCCAGATCTCCTCTGACTTGGTGGGGCTCTCGATCAGACCCTCCCCTGAGATGCCGGGCAGGAAGCAGTACTGCTCCCAGTCGTCGAGGGCCCATTGGATCGGGATCTCCACCACCGAGCTCACGCCGGGAACGCCGGACACGGTGAGCTCGTAGGGGACGTCCGCGTCCATGAGGCTGGAGTCGTAGAGGAAGCCGCGCTCGGCGAGCAGCCTCGGGGTGTTCCAGGTCGGCTCCCACATCGGCGCCCGGTAGCCCACCGGACGTACACCGGCCACCCGCTCGAGCGTCTCGAGCCCGCGGTCGAGATAGCTGGCCTCGGTCTCCGCGTCGACGCCTGCGAGCGGCTCGTGCAGATAGCCGTGGTGGGCAACCTCGTGACCAGCTTCGACGATGTCGCGAACCACACGGGGGTAGCGCTCCGCAGTGAAGCCGGGCACGAAGAAGGTGGCGGTCACGTGGTGGCGCTCGAGGATGCCGAGGATCCGGGGCACGCCGACCAGTGGGCCGTACGACTGGTGGCTCATGATGCCAGCCCGCGCCTCCGATCCCGGGGACGCAGAAAGCACCGCGGACTCGGCGTCGACGTCGAAGGTGAAGGAGGCTGCGGCCCGGTGCCCGTCCGGCCACGCGACGGGTGCGGCGGGCTCCGGACCGGTCACCGCGCCGCCCGGGCGAAGAGCGAGCAGTACTCGTACGCCAGGTTGGCCGCAACGATCGCGGTGATCTCGGCATGGTCGTAGGGCGGCGACACCTCGACGACGTCCCCGCCGATTAGATGTGCGCCGTCGAAGCCGCGGACCATCGCGAGGAGCTCGCGGCTGGTGAGGCCGCCGGCCTCGGGCGTGCCGGTGCCGGGGGCGAAGCCCGGGTCGAGCACGTCGATGTCTATCGAGATGTAGACCGGCGCGTCGCCGACCCGCTCCCGGATCATCTCAATGACCCGGTCCGCGCCGAGTCTGTCCATGTCGCGAGCGTGCACGATGGAGAACCCCATGTCTGCATCCTCGCTCAGATCCCGCTCGGAGTAGAGCGATCCGCGGATCCCGACGTGCATGGTGTGGCCGGCGTCCAGCAACCCTTCTTCCCACGCGCGGCGAAACGGCGTGCCGTGGGTGTAGGGCGCGTTGAAGTACGTGTCCCAGGTGTCCAGGTGCGCGTCGAAGTGAACCAATGCGATGGGTCCATGCTGGGCATGCAGCGCGCGCAGGGCGGGGAGTGCGATGGTGTGGTCACCTCCGAGGATTACCACGGGCTTGCCACCTGCAGACAGCTGACCCACGCCGGCTTCGATCTGCGTCATGGCCTCGGCGATGTCGAAAGGGTTGACGGCGATGTCGCCGGCGTCGACGACCTGGATCCCGGCGAAGGGCTTGACGTCCAGCGCCGGGTTGTACGGCCGCAGCAGTCGGGAGCCCTGTCGGATGTAGGACGGGCCGAACCGTGCGCCGGGGCGGTAGGTGACACCGGAGTCGAAGGGGACGCCGACCACGGCGACGTCGTAGTGGTCGACGTCCTCGAGCCGAGGCAGCCGGGCGAAGGTGGTGAGTCCCGAGAAGCGGGGCACCTGAAGGCCGTCGACAGGACCCACGGTTCCGTCCTCGGTGATGCGGGGCTCGTGCATGTCAGCTCCTTGTGGTTCGTGTCGTACACGGGGTCTTTGGGGCACTCATGCGCGCGACCTTGTGGTGCCACCGTTGACCTGAAGCACCTGGCCCACCAGGGACGAGAGCCGGAAGTCGGCGAGCAGGGAGACTGCCGCGGCGATCTCCGCGGGCCGGCCGACCCGGCCCAGTGGAATGTCGCGGGCGTACTGCTCGACGATCTCGGCGCGGGTCACGCCGGCCTCCCGTGCGTCAACCTCCAGCTGCGGGGTGTCGATGACGCCGGGGGCCACGGCGTTCACGATGATTCCCTCAGGGGCGAGCTCACGCCCGAGGGTCTTGGTCAGCGAGATCAGACCGGCCTTGGATGCGGAGTAGGCGGTCGCGTTGGGCCACCCTGTCACGCCCCACTCGGACGAGATAACCACGATCCGACCAGCACCGGCGCGGCGCATGCCCGGCAACACCGCCTGGATCAGGTTGAATGTGCCTCCGAGGTTCGTGTCGACGACCCGCCACCAGTCGTCGAGGTCGTAGTCGACGAGCGGGCTCATCGACATGTAGGCGTGGTTGGCGACCAGCACGTCGATCGTGCCGATGGTCTGCTCTATGTCGTGGACCATTGCCTGGACTGCGTCCCGGTCGGAGACATCCGCGGGGGCCGGGTGTGCGCCAGTTGCCGCAACGGCCGCGCCCATCCGGGCGTCGGCGCTGCGCCCGTTGATGGCGACAACCGCACCATCGCGGACGAGCCGCTCGACGATGCTGAGGCCGATGCCCTGGGTGGCACCGCTGACGAGGGCGACGCGTCCTTCGAGGGGGCGGCGTGGACTGTGCTCCACTCAGATCACCGCGCCTGAGTTGGGCGACACGATCTCGCCGGTCGCGAAGGTGCCCTCCTCGACGAGGAAGGCTACGACCAGGGCGACCTCTTCGGGTGCGACCATCCGGCCGAGTGGCAGGCTCGCGAGGTACTCGGGGTGACGCCACGGGGAGTCCGCGGCGAGCATCGGGGTGTCCGTGGGGCCTGGGGCCACAGCGTTGACCCGGACGCCGTGCGGCGCCAGCTCGACGGCCAGGCTCCGGACCAGACCGATCAAGGCTCCCTTGGCGGCGGCGTAGTGGGCGTCGCCGGCTCCGCCTCCGATGGCGAGCTCGGAGGTGATCGCCACGATGCTGCCGCTGCCTCGGTGCATCATGCGCGGAGCTGCGGCCCGGGCGAGATGCATCGCCCCGCCGAGGTGGACGCGAAGCATCCGCTGCCAGTCGGCAGGCTCGATGTTCGCGACCGGGATCATCGCATAATGACCGGCTGCAGACACGACCGCGTCGAGCGGGCCGAGGTCGCGCTCGATGTCGTCGACGGCCTGCGCCACGGAATCGGCGTCGGCGACGTCAATCTCATAGCTCGCGTCCCAGTCCGAGTGGCGCAGGTCCAGGCCCGCGATCCGCCAGCCTCGGTTGGACAGCTCAGCGGCGATTGCTGCGCCGATTCCGCTGGCGGCCCCGGTAACGGCTGCGATCCGGGCTGGTCGGACTCCGGCCATGGCGCTCACCGTGCCACCGCTTCGCTGGCCAGGTACTCACGGGTCTCGGCGTCGTCATCCGGGTCGTCGACCTCGAAGGTCGGGAAGATCGTGATCTTGCTGCGGACGGAGAGGTACACGACTGTGCCGATCACCGCCAGGCCGAGTACGGCCAGGGCCACGGACCAGTTGAGGAACGGGGTGGCGGGGTAGAAGTTGCGCGGCCAGGCGATGTTGATGAACTGGAACGTCGCCCAGACGACCGCCACCACCGAGATGGGGGTCCCCCACCGGCCGAGGCTCCAGGGACCGGGCTGCCAGCGACCGCGCAGCCGGACAACGAGGCTGCCCAAAAGCGGGAACAGGAAGGCTAGGTAGAAGCCGCCAGAGGTGAAGTTCAGCATCAGCGTGTAGAAGTTCGGGGCCAACCGGCTGAGCAGGATGATGACCGAGCCAATGGTGGTGGCCACCGTCAGCGCGAAGACCGGCTGCTTCTGGCCTTTCGTCAGCTTCGAGAGGAGCCGTGGGGCTGGCAGCGCGTGGTCGCGGGCGTAGGACCAGATCAACCGGGACGCTGAGGTCTGCAGCGCCAGGAACGAGGCCAGGAAGCCGATGGTGAACAGCACCTCGGCGCCTTTGGCAGCGGTGTGGCCCAGGTGGAACACCAGCGTGTCGAAGACGGGGTCGGTGCTGTTCTTGGCAATGTCCGGTGGGATGGACAGGATGATCGCCAGCGCGGAGAAGGTCACGATGAGCGCGATGAAGGTGATCGAGAAGATCACGGCCTTGGGCAAGTTGCGGCGCGGGTGATGCACCTCCTCCGCGATTGAGCCGGCGCTCTCGAACCCGACGAAGGACCAGCCGACGAAGGCCATGGAGACCAGGAACGGCCCGGAGAGCGAGAGGTAGCCGTGGGCGCTGAAGCCGTGCGTGAGCACCGAGACGGGGTTCTCCCGGTGGAAGAGCAGGAGCCACGTGCCGAGGCCGACGGAGCCGACGATCTCGGCGATGATGCTGCCGGTCATCAGGATCTTGAGCACGAGACGGCCGGCGATGTTGGCCGCGGTGCCCAGCAGGAGGATGACCCAGGCGAGCAGGCCCTGCTGGCCTGCGCTGAGATGCCATCCGAACACGTTGGCGACGAAGCCGGCGGCGAAGATCGACACCGCAGACATGGCCACGATCAGGGTCCACATGTAGACCCAGCCGGCGCCCCAGCCGTACGCCGAACCGATCAGACGACGGGACCACTGGTAGATCGACCCCTCGATGGGCCAACGGGAGACCAGCTCCGCGAACACCATTGCGACGAGCAGCTGGCCGGCGAACACGATGAGGAAGTTCCACCAGAAAGACGGGCCAGCAGTGCTGTAGGCCAGCCCGAAGATGCCGTACAGCGCCACGATCGGCGAGATGAACGCGAACGCGAACGCGAAGGCCGACCAGAGCGAGAACTCCCGCGCCAACCGGTGGTCGTCGTGGACGTCTTCGATGGGTGCGTCTTCAACGGCGATGTCGCTGAGTGCCATGTGTCGTCTCCAGGTGCAGGGTGGCTGCCAGCATCAGACAGCCCCAAGGCCTGCGGCAAGGAATCTGGGAAGAGATGGTGCGAAGTGACAACGGGCACCCGCGGGCGTTGTGGTGTTGGTCACCACGACTCGCCGATAGGCACGGGTTGACGGCGATAGGCTCGGTTTGTGAGTGATGTCATGCCGCAGGCGACGGATCAGGGGACTCAGGCCCGCGTCAGCCTGCGGGATCTGCTCTCGGTCGGCTCGTTCGGGCTACGCCTGATGGCGGCGCCCGACGGGGTGGACGCCCTCGTGCGATGGGCGCATCCCACCGAGCTGATCGACCCCCGGCCCTACCTCTCAGGGCAGGAGCTCGTCCTCACCGTCGGCACCTCCCTTCAGGATGACCAGCGATGTCGCGACTTCGTCGACCACCTGCTCGATGCGGGGGTGACGGCGCTGGGCTATGGCGTCGGTGACGTGACCGACGAGATCCCAGGAGCACTTCTGAAGGAGTGCCGGTTGCGAGGGCTGCCGCTGCTCCAGGTGCCGGCAGGAGTGCCCTTCCAGGCGATCACACAGATGCTCGCCGACCGGCGGGCGGAGGCGAGCACGGCCCGCAGCCGTAGGGTCCAGCAGCTCGTTGTCCGGCTCCTTGATGCAATCGGCCTGGACCAGCCCATGGCCGATCTGCTGAACATCATCTCGGACGAGATCGGCGGCAGCGTCGGCTTCCAGGAGGGCTCGATCGACTGGCAGCCGGTGAATGAGTCCGACGTCAGGCCTCGGCAGGACACCCTGCAGCACCTGGACCGGGTGCTGGCGGTCCGGCAGCATCAGGAGGACAACTCCCTGGCCATGCGGCGGCTGGAGGTGGGCAGACTCGTGGAGCTCGTGGTGCAGGGGCGTGCCGACGCCGAGGTGCTGGACTACCCGCTCGACGCGGCTGGGGTGAGCACCGAGAAGCCGGTGGTGGTCGCGGCGTGGCCGCAGCGCGCCGCGGAGCTTGTCGGCCCGCTGCTGGACAACTCTCTTGTTGCCGAGTTCGACGAGGTGACGGTCACGCTCAGTGGTGATCTCCAGCAGATCCTGGACGTGGCACGGGAGACCGCGCTGCCCTGTGGCATCGGCGAGTCGGCGCCGTTGGCTGATCTGCGCCGCGTCGTACCCGCGGCTCTTGCGGCCCTGGAACTGGCCCGGAACCGAGGGGCGCCGGTGACCTACCGCGACCTGACCAGTTTCGAAGGGCTGTTGGAGCAGCAACCTGCAGAGCGGCTGGCTCCGTTCTCGGCCAAGTTGATCCTGCCGTTGGTCGAGCATGATCGTGAGAATGGCACGGCGTTGGTGCAAACTCTGCGCACCTTCCTCGAGGTGGACGGCTCGGTGAACGCCACAGCCAAGGAGCTGTTCCTGCACCCCAACTCGCTACGACACAGGCTGAAGCGGGTCCACGAGCTCACCGGGGAGAACCCTCGTGTGTTCCGAGAGCGCGTGGCCCTGGCAGTAGGCCTGTGGGCATGGGAGAGACGGCCCCGCGGTCGTCGCTGACCCCGTCGCGCCCGCGCGGGCGCAGAGCAATCCGTGCGCGGGGCGATCCAGTCGAAGAGCGGACTAGCGGTGTGTCTCGTCATTGACTAACTGCTTGGTTGAGGGCGACACGGTCGCGGCGGACCTTGGTCAGGATGGATTCTGCGGTGGCGGTTCAGACGAAGTTGGTTTCATGGGGGAACCGTTGCGGGCGGCGCGGGTGCGCAATAGGCGGCCGACTGGTTCGGCGCGCCACCTCGTTGAGCACTTGGCGTGGTTCTTGGAGCGCGCGAAACCTGGTGCGAGCGGGATGTCGTGAACGCTCCGAGACAGCGTCGGTCTTCGCGCTCGTCAGGGTCAGGCTGCAGGCGGGACCTGGCTCGGTGGCAGGGCGACCCGCGCCGCTGCGGCCGGCACGTAGAGCGGATGTCTCGGCTCGCCACGCTTGGTCGTTCCCAGACAATCGAGATTGGCCAGCAAGGAACGAACCGTCGACGATCGATCAAGAAGCCTGCCTTGGGCACCCCAGGCCGCGACCGTGCCCTCGCACGCGTTCGACATAGCTACCAACGTCGTGTCGTTGTGCGGCCCGACAGGATCGACGGCGTGTTTCAGGGCCTTGGGGTCGGTGTGGCGGTATGCGAATAGGTTCACGATGATCAGACCGGTGCTGTTCCACGACTGGGACCACGAGATGCAGCGGTCAAGGGTGGGACGTCGGCGCCCTTCGGAGTCACCTGTTGCCGGGTTCAGCCCCACCCAGGCGGTCGTGGTGGCCAGGCTTTGGTCGCCCCACCAGCGGCCGAAGGCGTACCGATACTGCTTGTCGGGGGAGTAGAGGTAGCGCTCGTACCTGCCTTCGGCGGATACGCCCTCGATGTCCAAGAGTTTGCACTCGTCGGCAAGGATGCCGAACAGATCCCCGGCGTCGTCCACAGCTTGCATCTGGCTCCTGCTCATTTCACCGGCCACTGGAACTGCCGGACGCGCGTCAGTTCGGCGTGCCACCGCTGGATGCTGGCTGGGTTCTCGGGCTCAACGGGGTGGCCATCCACCATCCCTGGCAGAGCGGTCTCGGACCGGACCACCAGGACGGAGAGGGGTCGACCCGCGCATTATCTCGAGGCCGCGTCCTGCCCGAGCCTGGACATTGCACCCTCCCGCGTTCTCTCGTGTGTGCCAGGGCTGATTCGGTATCGAGGGCGCGGCGGTCTCG
>JGI24130J36418_10000805_pt1 | contig 10551 bp, 10 predicted proteins | sample BarGraNGADG00212_FD_36418 | JGI IMG/M metagenome (IMG submission 36418)
CGTGATCGCCACAGCCTCCAACCCCCGCTTCACCGTCAGCCGCGTCGACCTCGACCGTCCCGGCCCCACCTACACCATCGACACGCTGCGTGACCTGCACGCCCAACGTCCCGGCGCGGAGCTGTACTTCATCACCGGCGCCGACGCGTTGGCCCAGATCCTGTCGTGGAAGGACATCGACGAGCTCTGGGGTCTTGCCCACTTCATCGGGGTGACCCGGCCAGGGCATGTGCTCAGCGACAGTGGCCTGCCCGAGGACCGGGTCTCCCTGCANGAGATTCCCGCCATGGCCATCAGCTCCANNGACTGTCGCTCCCGCGTCCTTGTGGGTGAGCCGGTCTGGTACCTCGTGCCCGACGGGGTCGCGCAGTACATCGCCAAGCATGGGCTCTATCGGCCAGATCNGGTCGTCAAGCCTGCTCACANCCGCTGAGCAGCACCAATCCACCAGGAGGACCGCGTGGCCGCCACGCAACATGCCATTGACCTCGCCAGAGCTGCCGCCGTGGCCGCCGAGGACAAGCTGGCCACCAAGATCCTCGCTCTTGACGTCAGCGAACAGCTCGCGCTCACCGATATCTTCGTTCTGGCGTCGGCGCCCAACGACCGCCAGGTCAACGCCATCGTCGACGCCGTAGAGGACAAGCTTCGTGAGCTCGGCGTCAAGCCGGTGCGCCGCGAAGGCGAGCGCGACGGTCGCTGGGTNCTGCTCGACTTCTCCGACATCGTGGTNCACGTCCAGCACGAGGAGGAACGGGCCTACTACCAGCTCGAGCGGCTGTGGAAGGACTGCCCGGCCATCGACCTCGCTCTCTAGACATGGTGGCCAAGAAGGGCGCGCGGACCCTGATCGTCTGGCGTCATGGCGAGACCGACCACAACGCCGGCGGCATCTGGCAGGGCCAGCTCGACACCCCGTTGTCCGACACGGGCCGGGAGCAGGCGCAGACGGCGGCACTCGCGCTCGCGGCGTACAGCCCCTCGGTGATCGTCAGCAGTGACCTTCAGCGTGCGGCTGACACCGCTCGCGCGCTCGCCTCTCTCGTAGGTCTTGAGGTGCGGTACGACGAACGGTTGCGCGAGATCCACGCCGGCCAGTGGCAGGGGATGACCGCCGGCGACGTGGCTGAGCGCTTCCCCGAGGCGCAAGCGGCGCTCGCAGCGGGCGACGACATCCAACGCGGAGGCGACGGTGAGAGCCTGGCTCAGGTCGCCGAGCGTACCCGTGCGGCGGCCGACGAGCTCCTCGCTGACCTGGCACCGGGGCACTGCGCCGTCATCGCCACGCACGGAGTCTCAGGCCGCGCTGTCGTTGCGTCGTTGGTCGGGCTGGACCAGCATCTGGCCTGGCAGTCCATCGCTGGACTGCACAACTGCAACTGGGCCGAGCTGAGTGAATACGCAGCAGGATGGCGGATCGCGGCATGGAACGTCGGCCCCCATCCCACGTAAGCATCCCGATTTGGTGAATCACGGGGGGTGGCCGATAAACTCACCCGGTCCCCACCACGGGGCACGCACGCGAGCAATCGTGCGGGGCTGTGGCGCAGCTGGTAGCGCACCTCCATGGCATGGAGGGGGTCAGGGGTTCGAATCCCCTCAGCTCCACCCAGACGAAGGGCGCCTGACCACTGGTCGGGCGCCCTTCGAGGGCTCTTGGGCTACTCAGCCTCCAATGAAGTCGCGCAGCACCTGCGCGAACCGCTCAGGCTCGTCAAGGTGTGGGAAGTGTCCGGCACCCTCGAACAGCTCCACCCGGCTGCCGGGGATCGCCTCCTGAGCGGCGGTCGCGTGCCAGGCGGGAATCATCCGGTCCCGCGTGCCCCAGACGACCAGGGTGGGGATGTCCATGATCGTCGGCAGGCGATCATGCACGGTCACCGTCTGTCCGCCCGGATCGATGACGGAGCGGGTCGTGGCGAGAAAGGCGCGCCGGGTGTCTGCGTCCGCCAGGGACGTGAACCCACGCCAGATCTCGGTCACATCCGGGCTCGGACGCCAGCCCAACCTGCCAAGAGTCCGACCCACGGCGTTTCCCCGCCCGCGCACCCACCCGGATGCGATCAGTGGCAGGACCAGTCCAGCGCCGGGCAGTGTGGCCGCTCGGAGCAGTGGGCTCACGGACCGTCCCAGGCCTCCGCTGGAGACCAGGACGAGACGATTGACCCTCTCGGGGAACAAGTAGCAGAACTGCATCGCGATCCCGCCACCGAAGGAGTGCCCGACCAGGGTCACCCGCTCGACTCCGAGCCGATCGAGCAGATCCCGCATGGTCGCGGCGTGCGCCCCCAGGGAGTAGTCACCCACCGGCTTGGCTGACGCGCCATGTCCGAACAAGTCTGGCGCGAGGAAGCGGTGATCGATGTTCAACGCCTCGACGAGATGAGCCCAGTTGCGATTCGAGCCGGTCAGTCCGTGCATGAACAGCAGCGCGGGACCGTCGCCGCTGTCCAGGTACCAGAGCTCGTGCCCGTTCAGGAGCGTCATGCGTGCGCGCTCTCCGATCACGGTGCCTCCTCGTTGCGTACCGGCTGGTAACCTACTCACGAGTAGTTTAGGGCGGCGTGGACCCATCCGACCAACCGATCGTTCAACTCTCCGGCAGAGACGGGCGATGGCGGTCCTGCTTGTAGCCTCGGCCTTGTAGCCTCGGCCCATGGGCATCGACCTCACGAGCCGTCTGCATTCGGTGAACCTCGCCCGTGGCCGGCCGAACCCGGACAAGCGCTCGGCCGCCATGACCGGCATCGAGAAGATCCCGACGTCCGAGCCGGTCCTCGTCCGGGCCCCCGGCAGAAGGAACGACGGACCGGGCAGCGGCCTGGTGGGCGACATGGTCGGAGACCGCCTCAACCACGGAGGCGACAAGAAGGCCGTGTACGCCTATGCCCGGGAGGATCTCGACTACTGGGAGACCGTCCTGGGGCGCGACATCCGGGGCGGTATGTTCGGCGAGAACCTGACGACCTCGGGGGTCGACGTCAACGGCGCGCTGATCGGCGAACGGTGGCGGATCGGCGAGGTCGTGCTTCAGGTGACCGTTCCGCGTATACCGTGTGGCACGTTCCGCGCGTGGATCGCCGAACGTGGCTGGTTACGCACGTTCGCGCAGGCAGCCGTGCCGGGGACCTACCTGAGCGTCGTCAGCCCCGGGTATGTCCGGGCCGGCGATCAGGTCACCGTGGTCCACCGTCCGGCGCATGGTGTCACGGTCGCCCAGGTCTTCCGCGCTCTCACCCTCGAGCCCGATCTGCTGCCCTCGATCCTGGCCGCTGACGAGATCGAGGAGGAGACCAAGGAGAGGGCGCTTTCCGGAAGCACCTTCGTGCTGGACTGATCAGTGGGCCGGTCGTGGGAGACTGTCGTGATCGCTCCCAACACCAGATGAGGTAAGCCCGCTCGTGTCACCCATGGCCCGCAACGCCCTGCAGCCGCATGCGACGCCGCCGAGCCTCATCCGGAACTTCTGCATCATCGCCCACATCGACCACGGGAAGTCGACCCTGGCTGACCGGATGCTGCAGATCACCGGGNTNGTGGATCCTCGCGCNATGCGCGCGCAGTACCTCGACCGCATGGACATCGAGCGCGAGCGGGGCATCACCATCAAGTCCCAGGCGGTCCGTATGCCCTGGGAGGTCGATGAGATCACCTACTGCCTGAACATGATCGACACGCCGGGCCACGTGGACTTCACCTACGAGGTGTCGCGATCGCTCGCTGCGTGCGAGGGCGCGGTACTGCTCGTGGACGCCGCCCAGGGCATCGAGGCACAGACCCTCGCGAACCTCTATCTAGCGATGGAGAAGGACCTCACCATCATCCCGGTCCTGAACAAGATCGACCTGTCCGCGGCCCAGCCCGAGAAGTATGCAGAGGAGCTCGCCGGGCTGATCGGATGTGAGCCCGAGGACTGTCTCATGGTGTCGGGCAAGACAGGGATCGGGGTCGAGCCGTTGCTGGACCAGATCGTCCGCGACGTGCCCGCACCCGTGGGCGACCCCGACGCCCCCGCCAGGGCGATGATCTTCGACTCGGTCTATGACACCTACCGCGGGGTCGTGACCTATGTCCGCGTCGTGGACGGCAACCTCAACCCGCGCGAGAAGATCGTGATGATGTCCACCAAGGCGACGCACGAGCTGCTCGAGATCGGCGTCATCTCTCCCGAGCCCGAGGTTTCCAAAGGGCTGGGCGTCGGCGAGGTGGGGTACCTCATCACCGGGGTCAAGGACGTGCGGCAGTCGAGGGTCGGCGATACGGTCACCAACGCGTCCAAGCCGGCGACCAAGGATCTCGGTGGCTACCGTGACCCCAAGCCGATGGTGTTCTCGGGTCTGTACCCCATCGACGGCTCGGCCTACCCCGACCTTCGTGACGCCCTGGACCGGCTCAAGCTCAACGATGCCGCTCTCGTCTATGAGCCCGAGACGTCGGCCGCGCTCGGTTTCGGCTTCCGGGTCGGCTTCCTGGGCATGCTGCACCTGGAGATCGTGCGCGAACGGCTCGAGCGTGAGTTCGACCTCGACCTGATCTCGACGCTGCCCAACGTGGTCTACACGGTCAAGCTCGACGACGGCACGGTCATCACGGTGACCAACCCCAGCGAGTTCCCCGACGGCAAGATCGGCGAGATCAGCGAGCCTGTCGTGCGAGCGTCGATCCTGGCACCCAGTGAGTTCATCGGCGCCGTCATGGAGCTGTGCCAGGCCCGNCGNGGCACCTTGCGCGGGATGGACTACCTCTCNGAGGAGCGTGTCGAGATGCGNTACACGCTCCCACTGGCCGAGATCGTGTTCGACTTCTTCGACCAGCTGAAGTCCAAGACCCGCGGATACGCTTCTCTCGACTACGAGCCCGACGGCGAGCAGACTGCCGACCTGGTCAAGGTCGACATCCTGCTGCAGGGCGAGCCGGTCGATGCCTTCAGCTCGATCGTCCACAAGGACAAGGCGTACTCCTACGGCGTCATGATGGCGTCCAAGCTGCGTGTTCTCATCCCGCGTCAGCAGTTCGAGGTGCCGATCCAGGCTGCCATCGGGGCTCGCATCATTGCCCGCGAGACCATCCGCGCGATGCGCAAAGACGTTCTCGCCAAGTGCTACGGCGGCGACATCTCGCGCAAGCGGAAGCTGCTGGAGAAGCAGAAGGAGGGCAAGAAGCGAATGAAGATGGTAGGTCGGGTCGAGGTGCCGCAGGAAGCCTTCATCGCGGCACTGTCCAACGATGCCGCATCCGGCGGGGACCGGACCAAGAAGTAGATCTCCCCATGGAGAGCAAGGTTGTGACCTTCCAGCGCCGATCGGTCTCGTTCGTCCGGCGCGAGAGCCGGCTCGGTCCCCAGGTGCAGCGAGCCTGGAACGAGAACTATCACAGCCTGGTCATCGATGTGCCGCGCACGACGGCCTCCATGTCAGTGGCACCGGGTTTTGAGCTTGATGCGGTGCGGGACTTCGGCAGAGTGGCTCCGCTGGTTGTCGAGATCGGCTCGGGAACCGGAGATGCGGTCGTCCACGGCGCGCTGTCAAGACCGGGCACGAACTTCCTGGCGGTCGAGGTCTATGCCACTGGTCTGGCCGCCACCGTCACCAAGATCGTCCACCACAACCTGACGAACGTCCGGCTGGTGCATGCGGACGCCGTAGNGGTGCTCGAGCACATGCTGAGGCCGCAGACCGTTGACGAGCTCTGGATCTTCTTTGCCGACCCATGGCACAAGAACCGTCATCGTAAGCGTCGGCTGGTCGATCCGGCCTTCGCCGAGCTCGCGGCGTCTCGGCTCGCCCATGGAGGGATGTTGCGGCTGGCAACCGACTGGGCGGACTACGCGATGCAGATGCGCGATGTCCTGGCCGCATGTGATTCGCTGACCAACCGGTATGTCGGGAAGCTNACGTCGCCGTCTGCGCCCGGTACCCTCGCCGCGGCTGACCCCGGCGCCGGCTTCGCTCCGCGGTTCGAGGGTCGGGTGATGACCAGGTTCGAGCAGAAGGGCCTCGCGTCGGGTCGTACGATCTACGACCTCGAGCTCCAGCGGGCATAGGGTCCGACCGGCCCAAACCTGGATGACGCGTGTCGGCGCCTGCCATCAGAACGCCGGCGCGAACCATCAGAACGCCGGCGCGAACCATCAGAACGCCGGCGCGAACCATCTGAACGTCGGCGCGAACCATCTGAACGTCGGCGTTGACCGTCAGTACCTCGGCGCCGGGGATCAGAACGGTGGTGGGCCGTTGAGGTGTGCCGCCAGGCTGGTGGGTTGTGCCTGTTTGGGTTGTGCCTGGCTGGGTGCTTCAAGGGTCCAGGTGTGTTGGCGGTGTGGTGGGGTGGCGGGGGCCAGGGCTTGCGCCCAGGTGATTTCGTCGAAGATGTTGAGGTGGCCGGGGATGGGGATGTCGGGGTTGATGATGTTGGTCAGGCGGCGTCCCAGGCGGGCTTCGAGCGCGGAGGTGTGGACGGGGGAGTTGTCGGGGTGCTCATACATGTGGGGGTAGGTGGTGAAGGTTCGCCTGGTGGCGGTGGTCCAGGTCAGGGTCCCGTCGCGGGCTTGGTCGCTGTCCCAGAAGCCGGCGGTCTTGAGGTTGTGGTGGCCGCGGTGCAGGGCGGCCAGGTTGGTTTCGGCGGTGGGTCCGCCGGCGCTGCCGGGTTTCCACTCGATGGTGTGGTCCAGGTCGGTGTGGTTGGCCGGGATCGCACACCCTGGGGCGCGGCAGGTGTGGTCTCGGGCGTTGACCTGGGCGGCCATGGCGGCCGGGACCTTGTAGGTGGTGGTGGTGGCTTCGATGGCCCGACCGGTGATCGGGTCGCTCACGATGCGTTTCCAGATCGAGCCGGCCGCAAGGGCCAGGGCGCGGGTCTGCCGGGCGGGTAGGTCGCCCCAGCCGGGGATGTGCCCGACGCCGCGGTCGATCCCCAGCAGTGTGGGCGCCGAGACGATGAGCTGGACGACGGCCACCGGTGGCTTACCGAGCTGGGTGAAGGTCGGGTCGGTGGGGATCCACCCGCGCAGCAGCAGGTCGGTGCTCACGTCGGCTCGTAGCTGGTCCAGGGTCCGGGGGTCACCGCGGGTGCGTAGCCGCCGGGCGATCTTGTCGACCCGGCCCTGGGCGGCTGCCAGGCGTGGCCCGTCGCCGCTGATCAGCATCAGCGCGGCGCCATCGCGTTGGGGCAGGGTCGTGAGGCGGCGGGCCGCCACGGCGGCGGTGTGGGTGCGTTCGGCCTCGGCGAGCAGACCGTGGTGCAGGACCAGCTGTGTGTGCAGGCGGGCCCTGAATGTGGCCGCCGACAGGGGGGCCACACCGGGCAGGGGCACGCCGTCGGGGCCGGCCAGGGGGGCCAGGACCCGGGAAGCGATGCTGGCCGCGGTCAGCGCGTCCAGGTGTTTGGTGGCCTCGACCAGGCTCATGGCCCGGCCCAGGCTGACCTGCCCCCGGCTCATCGCCTCACGCACCGCCGCGGACCGTTCGGGTTCGCAGGCCGCCAGCCACACCAGGCGCTGGCAGGCGGTGACCCCAAGCCCGGTCGCGACCTGGATCTCTCGGGCCGCCACGGAGCGACACGAGCGAAAGAAGACCCGCCAGCCCCGAGAGGTCAGGCTTTCGGGGGCCAGGTGGGTGAAGTCGCTCTCGAGCTCGCCGACCAGCACCGCTGTGGCGCTCAGGGCGATCGAGTCGGCCCACGCCTTGACCGCCTCCACCGCCTCGACCACCGTCAGCGCCTGATCACCGCTGATCCCGGACAACCCGCCCGGGCGACCTGCGCTGATCACCAGCTCGAGCTGGCCCATCACACCCGGGACGGCCCCAGCAGCGGCCAGGGCGCCCGACAGAACCGGAGCAGGCGCCTCAACGACCACTGAGGCAACCGGAGGCGCCGAAGGAACGGCCACTGACCGGGCAAGGGGAGACGCAACAACGGCCACTGAGGCAACCGGTGCAGCCGAAGGAACGGCCACTGCCCGGGCAAGGAGAGGCGCCATAACGGTCGGCACGCTTGTGGTACCCGCCATCTCTACCCCCCGGTCGTCTGATAGTTCGGTCNTCCGATTTCTCGAACTGGTGTTCTAATGATACGACCAATCGCTGACATCGTCAAGGCCCGGACGACAACCATCACCGAGGTCTGGCGGGTGGGCACGGGCGATGCATTGNCTCGCGTGTGGCGCGCTGAGCCGGGGGCGGGGGCGCGCTCAGCCGGGGGCGGGGGCGCGCTCAGCCGGGGGCGGGGGCGCGCTCAGCCGGGGGCGGGGGCGCGCTCAGCCGGGGGCGTGTTGCGCTCAGCCAGGCACGTGGCAGACGGCCTCGACATTGTTGCCGTCAGGGTCGCGGACGAACGCGCCGAAGTAGTTCTCGTGGTACTCCGGCCAGACGCGTGGCGCGTGCAAGACCTCAGCGCCCACCGCGACGGCCGCATCGAAGAAGGCTTGCACCGCCTCCCGTGAGGGCGCGCTGAAGGCAATGTGCGATTCCCGGAAGCCCTCACCGGTCTCGTGGCCACCAAGCCAGAAGTCCGGCGTCCCGGTGCCATAGCCGATGACCTGGCCGAAGTCCATCACCCGGCGTCCGCCGAGGGGGGCCAGCACGGCGTCATAGAACTGGGCGCTGGCTATGACGTCTGAGCATTGGATCGACAGGTGATCAAGCATGAGCTGATTATGGTCGATGCACCCGCAGCTGCGCGAGTCTCGTTAGGAACAAACAGCTCCCGACAAAGGTGTAGGCCCCGGGGAGTATGAGTCTCCGGGGCCTACGGTTGATCATCCACGGTGAAGGTCGATGATCTCACGGCGGTCCGCTGGCTCTCTCCGCACGCATCACCCGGCGGCTCCAGCAGGTAAACCCACTGGCCAAGAACCTCGATCTCCAACCGATCCCGCTCCCGTTTCCGAGGGCGTAGANAGATTTCTACGCCCTCTCCGGGGAACCCACAAGGGTTCTGCCGTGNCGACTTTGGCGCCATCGGCGTGTCGGGGCCGACACGCCGATGGCGCCGGGAAATGCCCCATCCCAAGGCCCATTTTGACTCAGGTGGTCGGCCAAACTACTTTGGCAACGACCAAACTATCTTGACGTCGAGATACCTTCCGAGAGGATGGCGAATGACCACCGGTGGTGTCGGCGAGCAGCACAACGACGACACACAGCGGCTGACCCTCAAGGGGGTCCCGGTCGATCAGAACCTCCGGATCATGGCAGTGGCGACCTTGGTCAACACCTTCGGCAACGGAGCGCTGATGACGACGTTCGCGCTCTACTTCACCCGCGTGGTCGGCCTCAGACCGACACAGGTGGGTGTGGCCCTCTCGGCTGGCGCTCTCGCTGGGCTGCTGGTCCAGGTGCCTGCCGGACATCTTGCGGATCTTCGTGGCCCTCGAAAAGTGTTGCAGATACTCACCTTTGGTGCTGGCGTGGCCATCATGGGCTTGCTGTTCGCGCGCTCGTTGTGGGCACTCGTGGCCGTTATGGCCGTGATCTCCGTCTTCGACCGCGGCGGTGGAGCCGTTCGCAGCGGTTACATAGCCCGTCTGGCCGAGGGCGGGCAGGGAGTGCAGTTCAAGGCCTACCTACGGGCGATGACCAACGTCGGCATCTCCTTCGGCGCTTTGTTCGGTGGACTGGCGTTGTGGGTCGATCAGAGCTGGGCCTACCTGGCGGTGTTCGTCCTGGACGCGACCACCTGCGCGGTGACTGCGATATGGCTCGGCCGCCTGCCCTACCTTGCGCCAGCTTTGGCACGCGAGTCCGGCGAGCCCCGGTTGGCAGTGCTCCACGACCTGCCGTTCGTCGTCGTGACCCTGCTCAGCGGGGTCGCCTCCATGNATTTCATCGTCATGGAGCTGGCACTGCCGTTGTGGATCGCACTGCACACGTCGGCGCCCAGGTCACTGGTGGCGATTACCTTGATGATCAACACGGTCTGTGTGGCCCTGTTGCAGGTACGCCTGACCCGCAACATCGACCGGGTCGGACCGTCCGCCCGGGCGATGGCGCGATCGGGATTCTGGATCGCCGGGGGATTCGCCTTGATCGCCCTCGCTAGTGGCCAGCCGACATGGCTCGCGATCGTCTTTCTCTGTTCCGGGACCCTCGTACATGTGGTTGGCGAGATGACTGGCTCCGGGGGCCAGTGGGGTGTGCAGATGGGCTTGGCCCCACGGGAGCGTCAAGGGCAGTACCANGGCTTTGCCGGAATGGGTTTCTCCTTGTCGCACATGGTCGCGCCCACGCTCATCACGTTGCTGTGCATCGAGTGGGGGCGGCCGGGCTGGTTCGTCATGGGTGTTGTGATCGCCTTCGCCAGCGTCCTGATGGTGCCGGCCGCCAACTGGGCTCTGCGCACCCGGGAACGTTACGGAGTGCTCACCAGCTCCGGCTGAGTCCCTGCGAGGATGGACGTATGCCGAGTGCCTTGCCCGACGGCGAACCTGCCCCTCCGTCCGGGGAGCTTCCGCAGTACGCGCTGAGAACTATGGGGTCCGGGCCGTTCGGTATCTACGTCCACGTGCCGTTCTGCACCGTTCGTTGCGGCTACTGCGACTTCAACACCTACACG
>JGI24130J36418_10000806_pt1 | contig 10541 bp, 10 predicted proteins | sample BarGraNGADG00212_FD_36418 | JGI IMG/M metagenome (IMG submission 36418)
GCGCCGCGCTCAAGCAGATGATGCCGGACGCCGACATCCGCATCGAAGGCGTCGGCGACGGCGTCATGCTGTCCGGCAGCTCTGCCAGCGCCGCCGAGTCGCAGCAGGCCTACGATCTCGCCTCGCGGCTGGTCGGCGACGGCACCAAGGTCGTCAACGGCATCGCCGTGCGCGGGCGTGACCAGGTCATGCTCAAGGTGACGATCGCGGAAGTGCAGCGCCAAATCATCAAACAGCTTGGCATCAATCTCAGCGGCAGCGCTGGCTACGGGTCGGCAGTGGTCAATTTCAACAACACCAACCCGTTCCCGATCAGTGGCACGCCGAATTCCGGCATTCCGAACATTGGCGGCACTTTCAAGTCGGTGACGGCCAACTTGCAGGCGATGGAGCAAAGCGGCGTGATCCGCATACTCGCCGAGCCNANCCTNACCGCNATCTCNGGGGAAACTGCGAATTTCCTGGCCGGCGGCAGTTTTCCCTACCCGACACCGCCCACAACCGCGGGCGGCGCCCCCGGGTTTGCCTTTCAGAATTTCGGTGTCGGCCTGGTGTTCACTCCTGTGGTGCTGTCGGAAGGTCGCATCAGCCTGAAGGTGTCGACGGAAGTCTCAGAACTTTCCCCCGAAAATTCCGTGACAATGGCGGGAACCACGGTTCCCGGCCTGAGGGTGCGGCGCGCCGAAACGACTGTGGAGATTTCGTCAGGCGGCTCGCTCGCCCTGGCAGGCATGATCCAGGAGGAGACCAAACAAACGATCAGCGGCTTCCCCGGCCTGATGCAATTGCCGGTGCTGGGCACCTTGTTCAAGAGCCGTGACTACCGCAATAACCAAACCGAGCTCATGGTGCTGGTGACGCCTTACATCGTGCGCGCGGTGGCGCAGAAGGAGTTGTCGCGGCCCGACGACGGCTTCGCCGATCCCAACGATCAGTCCACCGTGCTGCTGGGACGCCTCAACCGCATCTACGGCGCCGCCGGCAAGACCGCGCCGCCGCCGAGCGAATACCGCGGCAAATACGGATTCATTCTCGATTGAGCGGCATGGGGAGACTTTCGATGACAGGCTTTCTCGCAACGATCGCCAAACGCCGCGGCGCCACGGCGCTGCGCGCATTGGTGGTCGTCGGTCTCGCCACCTCGTTGGCCGGCTGCTACACGCAACGCGTCGCGCAACAAGAGGCCTATCCCACCGATTATCGCGAACGCCATCCGATCACCCTGAAGGAACGCGAGCGCACCGTCGAGATTTTCCTGGGCCGTAATCGCGGCGGACTCACCGCGAGCCAGCGCGCCGACGTGCTTTCGTTCGCGCAACTCTGGCGCAACGAGTCCACCAGTGGCATCATCGTGGATGTTCCGCAAGGCAGGCAGATCGGCCGCGCCGCCGCCGATTCGATGCGCGAAGTGCATTCCATTTTCGCTGCCTCCGGAGTGCCGCGCAACGCCGTCTACGTGCGCACTTATAAGCCGTCGAGCTCCACGCTCGCGAGCATCAAGATCAATTACTCCAAGATCGTCGCCGAGGCCGGCCCGTGCGGCCGCTGGCCTCACGATATCGGCCCAAGCCTGGATGCCGCCGATACCGAGAACCGTCCCTACTGGAATCTCGGCTGCGCCAACCAGCGCAATCTCGCCGCCATGGTCGATAATCCGGCCGACCTGGTGCAACCGCGCGGCGAAACGCCAGTCTATGCCGCCCGCCGCTCGGTCATGATGGATAAGTACCGCAAGGGCGACTCCCCCAGCGCAACTTATCCCAATGACAGCGGTAATGGCTACCAGAGCGGCAAAATCAGCGATGTTGCCAAATGATCAAACACGCATCTCAAGTCGTAGTGGCTGACAGCGGGTCGATGCCGGCGACGGCGGCCGACAATGCCGCCGACGAACACATCGCACCCTCGCCGCGGGTCTCGATCCAGGCCTTCTGCGAGACGGTTGAAACCGCCGCCGCCGTGCAGGCCGCCGGCGAAGACCGCCGCCTCGGCAAGGCCCATTTGAAAATACAGATGGGCGGCGTTGCCGCCGCGGCCGAGGCCTATCGCAGCTCACCGACGCCGAACGTCATCGTGATCGAATCGGAAAACCATTCCGATGAAATCCTGCACGGGCTCGATCAACTCGCCGAGGTCTGCGATGCCGGCACGCGGGTGATCGTGATCGGCCGCGTCAACGACGTGACGCTCTATCGCGAACTGACGCGGCGCGGCGTGAGTGAATATCTGATCGCGCCGGTCGGCACCATCGACATCGTGCGCGGGGTCTGCGGACTGTTCTCGGCGCCCGATGCCAAGCCGGTCGGCCGCATTATCGCCGTGGTCGGCGCCAAGGGCGGCGTCGGCGCTTCCACCGTCGCGCATAACATCGGTTGGGCGATCGCGCGCGATCTTTCGCTCGATTCGGTCGTGACCGATCTCGACCTTGCCTTCGGCACCGCCGGCCTCGATTACAATCAGGACCCGCCGCAAGGCATCGCCGACGCGGTGTTCTCGCCCGACCGCGTCGACAGCGCTTTCGTCGACCGTCTGCTGTCCAAATGCACCGATCATTTGAGCCTGCTGGCCGCGCCGGCGACGCTCGACCGGGTCTACGATTTCGGCGCCGACGCGTTCGATCCGATCCTCGATTCGCTGCGCGGCACGATCCCCTGCGTCGTGCTCGACGTTCCTCACATATGGTCCGGCTGGACCAAGCGGCTGCTGGTCGGCGCCGACGAGATCCTAGTGGTCGCCGGTCCCGATCTGGCCAACCTGCGCAATGCCAAGAACCTAGTCGATCTTCTGCGCGCCGCGCGACCGAACGACCACCACCCGTATTACTGCCTCAATCAGGTCGGCGTGCCGAAACGGCCGGAGATCACGCCGGCGGATTTCGCCAAAGCGCTGGAAGACCAGCCGCTCGCGGTGATCCCGTTCGAGCCGCAGATTTTCGGGACCGCCGCCAACAACGGCCAGATGATCGCCGAGGTGTCGTCGGGCCATAAAACGGCGGAGATGTTCCGCCAATTGGCGCAGGTGCTGACCGGGCGCGCCGAGGCGAAACGATCCCGCGGCGGAATGCTGACGCCCTTCCTCGCCAAGCTGATGAAGCGGGGCGCATGATTCCGAAAAAGCATGNCCCGGACGTGATCCGGGGTGGATCCCGGTTTTTGGAAAAGATCGTGCGCCAGGAAAAACCTAGCTCGNCCCCGATTCAGTGTGAACTGATCGGAAGCTGAATATTGTTTGGAGGCCGTTCTCGTGTTCGGTAGGCGTAGTGGAACTTCGGAAGCGCACGCTGCGGTGCCGGCGCCGGCAGNGGCGGACGCCGCAACGGCAAAGCAATCGGGCGCGGTGCCGAAGGCGGGCACCGGCGCGTCGATGGAAACCGGCCGCGCGCCGATGCCGTCGGACGGGCTGGGCGCGCCGCTGGTCTCGGCGCCGGCCGCGAACCGCACGCCCTCGCCGATCAACACAATCCCGACTTCGGTCGACTCCCGCCGCTCCGAAACCTATTACGAGGTCAAGGGCATCATCTTCGGCGCGCTGATCGAGGCGATCGATCTGGCGCAGCTCGCGCGGCTCGATGCCGAGAGCGCGCGCGAGGAAATCCGCGACATCGTCAACGAGATCATCGCGATCAAGAACATCGTGATGTCGATCTCCGAGCAGGAGGAACTGCTCGACGATATCTGCAACGACGTGCTCGGTTTCGGTCCGCTCGAGCCGCTGCTCTCGCGCGACGACATCTCCGACATCATGGTGAACGGTTCCGGCACGGTGTACATCGAAGTCAAGGGCAAGATCCAGAAGACCGGCATCCGTTTCCGCGACAATCAGCAACTGCTCAACATCTGCCAGCGCATCGTCAGCCAGATCGGCCGCCGGGTCGACGAATCCTCGCCGATCTGCGACGCGCGCTTGCCGGACGGCTCCCGCGTCAACGCCATCGTGCCGCCGCTGGCGATCGATGGCCCCGCGCTCACCATCCGCAAATTCAAAAAAGACAAGCTGACGCTCGATCAGTTGGTCAAGTTCGCCACCATCACCGAGCAGGGCGCGGAAATCCTGCGCATCATCGGCCGCAGCCGGGTGAACACCCTGGTTTCCGGCGGCACCGGTTCTGGCAAGACCACGCTGCTCAACTGTCTCACCCAGTTCATCGACGACGACGAGCGCATCATCACTTGCGAAGACGCCGCCGAATTGCAACTGCAACAGCCGCACGTGGTGCGTCTGGAAACGCGGCCGCCCAACCTGGAAGGCGAAGGCCAGGTCACCATGCGCGACCTGGTGCGTAACTGCCTGCGCATGCGGCCGGAACGCATTATCGTCGGCGAAGTGCGCGGACCCGAGGCGTTCGACCTACTGCAAGCCATGAACACCGGCCACGACGGCTCGATGGGCACGCTGCACGCCAACAATCCGCGCGAGGCGCTCTCGCGCCTGGAATCGATGATCACCATGGGCGGCTTCTCGCTGCCCTCGCGCACCATTCGCGAGATGATTACCGCCTCGGTCGACGTGGTGATCCAGGTCGCCCGCCTGCGCGACGGCACGCGCAAGATCACCCACATCACCGAGGTGATGGGGATGGAAGGCGACGTCATCATCACCCAGGACCTGTTCGTGTTCGACATGACCGGCGAGGACGCGCAAGGCAATATCCTCGGCCGCCATCGCTCGACCGGCATCGGCCGGCCGCGCTTCTGGGATCGCGCCCGCTACTACGGCGAGGAAAAGCGCTTGGCAAGCGCGCTCGACGCCGCGGAAGCCGCCAACGAAGCCATGCGGGCCTGAGCCGGGGACACCATGCAAACGATCGCCATGTTCTTTCTGGCGTCCGTCGCAGTCGGCGGCGTGGCTTGGGTTTTCCTCTATCCGATCCTGTCCGGCGAGCGCAAAGCCGAACAGCGTATGGCCAACGTCGCCAAGGCGGAGCCGGCGGCGCGCGTCACGCGCGGGCACCAGAAATCTCGCCGCGATATCATCGAAACCACGCTCAAGGAATTCGATGAGCGCCACAAGAAGAGCAAACGCGTCCCACTCTCGGTCCGCATCGCGCAGGCCGGTTTGTTCTGGTCGAAGCGGCAATTCTTCCTTCTTTCGGCCGGCATCGGTGTGGTGATGTTCTTGCTCGGCCTTTTCACCGGCGGCGGCATCCCTGTCGGTGCCGCGCTCGGCTTTGCCGGCGCCCTCGGTTTGCCGCGCTGGCTGTTGTCTTATTTGAAGAAGCGGCGCGAGAATAAATTTCTCGATGCGTTCCCGGACGCGGTCGACATCATCGTGCGCGGCGTCAAGGCCGGCCTGCCGCTGCTCGACTGCCTGAAGATGATCACGATCGATGCGCCGGAGCCGGTGAAGTCCGAATTCCGCGCCATCGTCGAAACCCAAGCCATCGGCATGCTGCTGGGCGACGCCTGCGGCAAGCTTTACGAACAGATGCCAGTGCCGGAAGCAAATTTCTTCGGCATCGTCATCGCGATCCAGCAGAGGTCCGGCGGCAATCTCGCGGAAGCACTTGGCAATCTTTCGCGCGTGCTGCGCGACCGCAAGAAGATGAAGGCCAAGATTCAGGCGATGTCGATGGAGGCGAAAGCCTCGGCCTCCATCATCGGCTCGCTGCCGGTCGCGGTGATGACGCTGGTCTGGATCACCAGCCCGCAATACATCTCGCTACTGTGGACCGAGCCGCTCGGCCGCATGATGCTCGCCGCTTCCCTCCTGTGGATGTCGATGGGCGTGATGGTGATGAAGAAAATGATCAATTTCGATTTCTAGCGCATGATCCTGAAATGTGGATACCGGTTTTCGGAAAAAACCATGCGCCTCGTAAGGATGTAGGATACCGATGCTCGATTTCCTGATCGACTCGATCAATGTCAAGACACTGACGATGGTGAGCGCCGCCATCGCTGCGATCGCTACTGTCTTGACCTTTACGATGCCCATGCTGCTCGCCGATTCGCTCGGCAAGCGCATGAAGGCGGTCGCAGTCGAGCGCGAGAAGATTCGTGCGCGCGAACGCGAGCGCATGGCGCAGGTGCAACAGAAGGTCAATCTGCGCCCCTCGACGAAGCAATCCATTCAAGCGATCGTCAACCGCTTCAATCTGAAAAAATGGGTCGGGCAGGAAGAGGCGCGGCTCAAGCTGGTGCAGGCCGGCTATCGCGGCCAGGCGCCTTATATCACCTATCTGTTCTTCCGCATGGTGACGCCGGCGGCGAGCGCGTTGTTCGCCGCGGTCTACCTGTTCGTCGTGCTCGATTTCCAGCAGCCGGCGATGGTCAAGCTCGGCATGTGTATTGCCGCCGCCTATATCGGCATGCATGCGCCGCTGATGTTCCTCAAGAACCGGATCGCGCGCCGCCAATTGTCGATCAGGCGCGCCTTTCCCGACACTCTCGATCTGCTGCTGATCTGCGTGGAATCCGGCATGTCGATCGAGACTGCATTCAAAAAGGTGAGCGACGAAGTCGGCGCGCAATCAGTGGCGCTGGCCGAGGAACTCACGCTCACCACCGCCGAACTGTCCTATCTGCCGGACCGCCGCCAGGCCTATGAGAACCTCGCCAAGCGCACCGATCTGGATGGCGTGAAATCGGTTTGCATGGCGTTGCAGCAAGCGGAGCGTTACGGCACGCCGCTGGCGAACATGCTGCGCGTGATGGCGCAGGAAAACCGCGACATGCGCATGGCGGAAGCCGAGAAGAAGGCCGCCGGCCTGCCGCCGAAGCTGACGGTGCCGATGATCCTGTTCTTCCTGCCGGTGCTGTTCATCGTCATTCTCGGTCCGGCCGCGATCAAGATCATGGCCTTGCGCTGANGCCNNCGGCGTAGCGATCAAATCGTCAAGACTGTAGGCTTTTGAAGTTCGCGGTCAGGTCCCGGCGTCGGGCGAGGGCAGGTAGTGCTGCCCGCCCTTTTTCGACCAATCGCTGCGCTGCGCAAGCATCTGTCGCAGATAGGTGACATTGGCGGCGGCCTCGTCCGGCGGCAGATCGGCGCGGGCGATCTTCTCGGCTTCCGCGAAGCTGCCTTGCAGGCCGACCACCAGCGCGAGATTCTGCCGCACCTTCGGTGCCGCATCGGGCCGCGNCACGGCNAGCCGCAGCGTGGCCTCGGCGCGTCTCAGGTCCTTCGTCAGCGCGTAGGACAGGCCGAGATTGGACAAGACCGATGGGTCGTTCGGCACGATCTTGAGGGCGGCCGAATAGTGCCGCTGTGCCTCGGCGTGGCGGCCCAGTTGATCGAGCACCGCGCCCTGCGCGTTGAGGATACGCCAGTCCGGATTGTCCGGCGTGTGCGCCCGGCTCAGGACGTCGAGCGCCTGGTTGTAGTCGCCGGCCTCGGCCAGCGCGCGGCCATAGGCACCGAGCAGCGGCATGTTGTGCGGATTGCGGATCGTGGCCTGCTCCAGGACGGCGACCGCCTGGGCGCGCTGGTCGGTGGCGCGCAGGGCCCGGGCGTAACCCATGGCCACATCGGCGTCGTTGGGATTTTCGCGATAGCGGGCGCCCCAGNTCTCGAGCGAGCGCCGCCATTCGGTATCGCTGCGCGGGGCATTGCTGGCGGCGATCGAGCCGGTGATGTCGTCGCCGGTGGTCTTGCAGCCGGCTGCCGACAGGGCCAGCACGGCCACGACAGCGGCCGAGGCAAGCAGGCGGGCGGCGCGGGCCGTTCTAGGACGCATGGGATTCCGGGGCTGGCGTTCCAGCGGCATTTCCCGAGCAATAAAACGTTAACCCTAACGAGTGGTTAACTTGTAAACTGGCGGTCCCTGCAGGTTTAAGATGATCCCCATGGATATCGGCCTCTCCCAAGACGAAATCGCGCTCCAGCAGCGCGCCCGCGCCTTCTCGCAAGGCGTGGTGCGCCCGCGCGCGGCGCAAATCGACCGCGACGAACAATACCCGTGGGACATCGTGAAGGGGCTGGCCGAGGCCGGGTTCCTCGGCATGACCATGCCGAAAGCGCTCGGCGGCCAGGACGCTCGTTCCTCGACGCCGTGCTGGTGATCGAGGAAATGGCGAAATCCTGCACGGTCACCGCGCGCATCGTGGTCGAGACCAATATGGGCGCGATCTCGACGGTGATGGCCTATGGCAGCGAAGCGCAGAAAAAGCTCGCGGCGCGGCTGGTGCTGGAGGGCGACAAGCCCGCCATCTGCATCACCGAGCCGGATGCCGGCAGCGACGCGCTCGCCATGACCACGCGCGCCGACAAGCGCGGCGACATTTATGTCATCAACGGCAAGAAGCACTGGATCACCGGCGCCGGAGTGTCGCGCCTGCATCTGATCTTCGCGCGCGTGTTCGACGAGCGCGGGCAAGCGCTCGGCATCGGCGGCTTCCTCGCGGTGCGCGACGAGGCCAAAGAAGGCAACAAGGGCCTGCGCGTGGCGCGGCGCGAGCAGACCATGGGCCTGCGTGGCATGCCGGAAGGCGAGCTGGTGTTCGAGAATCTCGAAGTGCTGGCCAGTATGGCGGTGCTGCCGCCATCCGGCCTGCGGCGCGGCTTCGCCGACCTGATGAACGCCTATAACAGCCAGCGCGTCGGCGCCGGCACCGTGGCGATGGGCATCGCCGCCGGCGCACTCGAGCATGCGCTGGAATGGGCAAAGACGCGCGAGCAGTTCGGCCGCAAAATCGGCGAATTCCAGGGCCTGCAATGGATGCTGGCCGACATGCAAACCCAGCTCACCGCGGCGCGGCTTATGCTCTACGCGGCGGCGCGCTCGCGCGGGCCGGACGGCAGCGCCTTCCCCGATCCGATGCTGGCGGCGCAGGCGAAAATCTTCGCCTCCGAGAGCGCGATCAAAATCGTCAACGACGCGCTGCAATTTTTCGGCGCGCGCGGCTATTCGCGCGAGCTGCCGCTGGAGCGCATGGCGCGCGACGTGCGCATGTTCACCATCGGCGGCGGCACCGCGCAGGTGCTGCGCACGCTGGTTGCCGGAAAGATGCTGGGCTGGAAACTGCCGCAGACGCGCGAAGGCTATGCGCCGAAACCGCCCATACGCGACGCCGCGGAGTAGCCATGCATCCGATCTTCGCAAGTGCCGACGAGCTTTCGGTACCGATCCTGTTCGTCACCGCCGCCGCTTTCGACAAAGCAACCGAGAGCATCGACGACCGCGCGCGCATGTTCTTGCACGCCGCCGGATATGAGCCCAAGCCCGGGCGCTATCTCGCGATGCCGGCGGCGGACGGCAAATTGTCCGGCGTGCTGTTCGGCCTGGAAAACGCCGATGAGCCGGTGAAAGACCTGTTCCGGCCCGGGCAACTGTCCACCCTGCTGCCGCCGGGCACTTACCGTTTCGCCAACGCGCCGCATGACGCGCGGCTGGCGGCGCTGGCCTTCGCGCTCGGCGCCTATCGATTCACCCGCTACCGCAAGGCGGAGGTGCGCAACGTACGGCTGGTGGTCCCTGAGGGTGTGGACGGCGAGGATCTCAGCCGCATCCTGGAAGGCGTGACGCTGGCGCGCGATCTCATCAACACGCCGTCCAACGACATGGGCCCGGCCGAGCTGGAGGACGCCGCCCGCGCGCTCGCCAAGCAGCATGGCGCAACCGTGGAAGTCACCTCTGGCGACGCGCTCGCCAAGCAATTCCCGCTGGTCGCCGCGGTCGGCGCCGGCTCGGCGCGCAGCGCCCGGCTGATCGACATCGCCTGGGGCAAGGACGGCGACCCGAAGATCACGCTGGTCGGCAAGGGCGTGTGCTTCGACACCGGCGGGCTCGACATCAAGAACGACGCCGGCATGCTCAACATGAAGAAGGACATGGCCGGCGGCGCCACCGCCTTGGCGCTGGCGCACATGATCATGGCGCGCAAGCTCAAGGTGCGGCTGCGCGTGATCATCCCGGCGGTGGAGAATTCCATCTCGGGCACCAGCTTCCGCCCGCGCGACATCTACACATCGCGCAAAGGCATCAGCGTCGAGATCGGCAATACCGACGCCGAGGGCCGATTGGTACTGGCTGACGCGCTCGCGCTCGCCGACGAGGATCAGCCGGCGCTGGTCGTCGACTTCGCCACGCTCACAGGTGCTGCAAGAGTGGCGCTCGGGCCCGAGGTGCCGCCGTTTTTCACCGACGACGATGCGCTTGCCGATGAAGTCGCGCGCTGCGCGGTATCCGAGAACGATCCGCTCTGGCGCATGCCGCTGTGGCGGCCCTATGAGCCGATGCTCGATTCCAAGATAGCCGATACCAACAATGTCAGCAGCGGCGGCCAGGGCGGCGCCATCACCGCGGCGCTGTTCCTGCGCAAGTTCGTCGCGGCCAAATCCTGGCTGCATCTCGACATCTTCGCCTGGACGCCGGCGGCCAAGCCGGGCCGCCCGGAAGGCGCCGAACTGCAATCGGCGCGCGCGCTTTATGCGCTGCTAGCCGCCCGATACAGCGCATGATCCCGAAAAGTGGGAACCGGTTTTCGGATAAGATCATGCGCCACGAAAGAATCTAAATGGTCGCGCTCGACCCCCGCATCAATCCGTTCCGCCCCGAGATCGCGGCGAAATATCTGCAGGGCCAGGTCGAGGCCGCGCGCTTC
>JGI24130J36418_10000807_pt1 | contig 10533 bp, 8 predicted proteins | sample BarGraNGADG00212_FD_36418 | JGI IMG/M metagenome (IMG submission 36418)
TGGTCAGCCCTATACGCGGAAGATGACGAGACTGGGATCGAGTCGACGTAAGTCCGTCGGGTCACTAGTGACGACGGGCGTGTGCTGTTCGCGGGCGGTCAGCGCGACGGATGAGTCGACGACATCGTGCGTCCCGGACGCCGCGCAAAGCAGTCCAACGGCACGAGCACGTTGGCCATCGAGTACGACGATCTGCGTCCCGCGAGCGTTGAGGATACGTGCGAGCCGCACTTGGCGTGCGCTTCGCCACGCCTGCGCCACGACGCCGGCCGGCACGAACGCTGATCCTCCCGAGGCCACGACGCGATCGAGGAGAGCACGCAAGCGCTCATCGCCACGATCGACCGCTATGAGCGCTCCAGTATCGAGGGTCACGCTCACGCGGTGGGTGTCGGGTCGGCAGCCAGTACGGAATCGGCCCAGGCGTAGGCCTCCGCAGAAGGTGGGCCTAGTTCGCGGGCCAGGTCTGCGAGGACATCGGCGAGCGTCTCCTCGCGTTCGCGTTGAGCGAGAGCTTGTGAGACGTACGCCGAGACACTGGCCGAGCGTCCCTCGCTGACTGCTTGTCGCGCTGCGGCGACCTGCTCCGATGGTAGAGAAATCGCCAACTTGACGGTCCGGGTCATACCGGAATCATACCTTGTCCGAGCATCGCTGTCCCTTCCGCCCGAGCACGTCGCCAACGCCGCTTCGGTCTTTAGGCGCCATCGCTGGCTACGGCGCCTTGAAGACGCCGTGACCCCCGCCGCACCACCATCGGCAGCGCACCTCCCCGTCGACGGTGACCAACTCGAACGTGGCTCGCCCATCGGGGGTAGCGAGCGACCAGGTCATTTCCCAGACCAGACAGGGCGACTGATGATCGTTGTGCCCGGCACTGCCTATCGTCGCAGGTCAGAGGAGGTAAAAAAGCATTCGTTGCGAAAGCATCTAGGCTCGAAACGGCCGTCGTGCCCGCTACGTGCCCGTAGTCGCCGGTCTTGGTGGTCAGAAGGGCCGCGTGGTCGTCAGCTGCCGCTCGCTCGTACAGCGGCCCAGGTCACAGTTCGCCGATGCTGAACGCGATGATCGCCGGCGAACGCGACCCGCGGGTGCTCGCGCAGTTGGCCCGGACCCGGATGCGCTCCAAGATCCCCGAGCAAGAACGATTCGACGCGAGAAGGGTTGCGTGTCCGCTACGTGCNTGTAGCTGCGGAGCGTACCGCGACGTGGATGGCGAGAAGGGCTNTCGATCNGAGGGCACCTGGTCACGGGCAGGTGCACTCANGCGTCGGCAGCGTTGGCGAGAGCCGCGAACGCCGGCTCCATCGCCGCGATCTCGGAGGCGGGGAGCTGGTGGAGTCCGGCGACGTGGCGCCATCGGCTCACCGCGGCTGCCACCTCCCGCATCGTCGCGCGGGCCTGGGCCTCGGAGAGCCGGAAGTACTCGGCGACGGAGAGGGCGGAGGACAGACTGGCACTGTCGTCGGCGTCGCCGATCGCGGTGCTGAGGTACTTGGGGCCGGGGGCCGGGTTCGGATTGAGGTCGAATGCCGGCGCGAGACGCCACACGTCGCCGCGCTCGTGGAGGAATCCGTGGTTGCGCAGGTGGTCGTCGGTGTTCGAGATTAGAACAGACAGCACGATGCGTCGCCATAGTTGATGCAGCTCCGCTGTAGCGCGCGCGGAGGAGTTCTCGATGACCTCCGCGATCTCGAGGTAGCTGCGCTGGTCACCGTCGGATGCCTCGAGCATCGTCATCGCGCTGACGTAGCCGATCCGGTCAGCTGTGCTGGTGCGGTCGAACCGGTCGATGACCAGGACGTTACGGCCGGCGAGGTTCAGCAGCCGCGACGGTGGCACGTCGATGCCCGAGCGTTCGGCGAGGTCGAGGGCGACCTTCTCCCAGGCCATCACGTTCCACGTGTCGTGGTTGGCGCTGGGGAACTTCGCGATCGCGATCCGGCCGTTGTTGTCGAGCACGTGCGCCTTCGGGCGGGCTCCACCCAGGGAACTGCCGACACGGATGAGGCGTTGCAGGTCGGCCAGATCGGCGGTGTCGCTATCGGCACGAGCCGCCAGGTCCAGCAACGCGGGCAGGTCGGTCAGCGCAGGCACGCCGGTGTCGTCGCTGGCGAGGAACTCATCGGCACCAGCGCGGAACCGCAGGGCGCCCTGGCGCAGGTCGTCCCGCACACCCAGCAGATAGTCGATCTCGCCGAGGGTCCGGGTGGCCCGCCCGTCGGCGCGGGCGAGCGCGGCTTCGCGGCGGGTGAGCAGGGTCCGTCCCCAGCGGTCAGGTGCGCAGTCGGTGAGGGCCCCGAACAATGCCCTGCCCACCCGTGTCTGCAGCGCGCCGCTTGTGAGGGGGAGTTCCGGGTCGAGTGCGTAGGCGCCCGGGGTGCCGAGGTAGGTGGAGGTGTAGGTGAAGGTGGCGGACTCGAGACCGCGGCGCCGGTGCGAGTACAGGGTGCCGGCGAGGACATCGCCGCCGCCCACAGCGACGTAGACCTGCACCTCGGTCACGGAGCCCTCCGGCGGCGGACACGTTCGGGCAGGGCCTCGTCGGCGCGGAGCCGGCCGAGGTCAGTGGCGTAGGGGTCGAGGGCGTCGCTGAGCACGTCGAGCACGCCGAGTGCCCGGGCGACGCGCAGGACGTTCTCCAGGGTGGCGCCGTCGCCGCGCTCCAACCGCAGCACGGTGTTCACCCCGACGCCGGCCCGGTCGGCGACCTCAGTGGCAGTGAGGTGGCGCAGCTTGCGCCACGTGTTGAGGTCCTCGCCGAGCTTACGTAGCGAGCGGGACACGCAGCCGGGGTTCTGCTCGTAGCTATTGTTGCCTCCTCAGATACCACAAATGGCATACTAATTAGTTNAGAATACCATCTTTGGGCGACTTACGCTGGCGGCTCAGGGTGAGNAGGACCCGAAGGTGTTCATGCGCGCATTGGCCTCGTCCCGGNTCGGGTCCTGCAGGACCGCGGTNTCGCTCAGGCCGACCGCGTGGATGAGTTGGTACGCCAGGCCGGCCAGGGTGACACTGGTCGGGACCTGGGCCGCCACCGTTTCGCGCAGAGGTCTGAGCGGACCGCTCGTCCCAAGCGAAACGGGTTGTCGATGTCGGCGACGAACGGCGCGGCTGCGGCCATCTGCAGCGGCCCAGGTCACAGTTCGCCGTCGCGATAAACCCGCCTGGACGGCCACCGCAGCTTGCCTCGAGGCCCCGCCCGATCCGGGCCACTTCTGCTTGCTGCTCGCGCCCGGTGCACAGCGTCTAGGGCTGGTGGATGTAGGGGTTTAGTTAGGTTAGATGGGCCAGACCCGGCTGGCGACGACACGTTCATACTCGCAGTCGCGGACATATGAAGACCGCTGGAAGCCGCGTGGGTATTGGTTACTAGCCACCACTGCCTGCGTATTGGTCGGCGCGACCGCCGGCTTCGAGAGTTCGCCAGCGACCGAGACCGCCGGCGCGTCAGCACAGATTGCCGGCGTCGCGTCGCTCGACGCCGCCTCAGCGGGTGGTGACCACGTCCGGCGTGCTGACGTCGTAGCGCGAGACCGGCCGCAGCTTCAGCAGCGCCTGCAGGGCCGCAGACTTTCTCCCGGCGTCTCGGGTGTCCCCCCAGGCGACCACGGCACCACCGCGCAAGGTCAACGACACCGCTGTCGGCGACGGTGCAGCCACCGTCCGGACCTGCCCCGCCAGCTCACGAGGAAGTTCACCGACCACGGTCAGCGCCGCGGCCGTCACGGGGTCGTGCGGGTCGGCGGCGGCAACATCGAGGACCGGTACGCCGGGTGGCGCGGCTGGCGCCGAACCGAAGACCACGCCGATGCGGTCCACCAGCGCCACGCCGCCCCCCGGTAGCACCAGCACCGCCGCCGGCTGGCGCTCGGCCGCCGGCTGGCGCTCGGTGACCCGCAACCGCAGCGTGGCCGGCCAACGCCGCTGGACAGCAACGGCGGCCACCGGCGGCAGCTCGCCGACCCGGCGGCGAACGCCCGCGGTGTCCACCCGCAGCAGCGGCACACCGGTCCGCACGGCCGCCGCGGCCCGCACCTGCGCTGGCGAGACCTGCCGCGCGCCGGCGACCTCGACCCGGCGTACCGCCAGCAGCGGTGCAAAGGTCAGCAGCCAGCCGATGGTGAGCACCGCCGCGACCACCGCGACGGCCAGCACCCGGCTTCGTCGGGGACCCCACTGTCGGCCCCGTCGGAAGCGCACGCTGCTCACCGGATCGCTCACCGGGCCGAAGCCCGCACCGACGCCGCGGGTTGGGCGGCGAACCGGCCGACGACTCGGACTTCGGGGACCAGCCACGGACCGCCGTTGGCGGCCACCGCCGCCCGCACCTGCGTGATCAGGTCCAGGACATCTTGGGCGCCGGTGCCCGGGGACACCACGATGAAGTTGGCGTGCTTGTCCGAGACCCGGGCACCACCGCGCCGCCGGCCCTTGCACCCGGCCGCCTCCACCAGCCGACCGGCCGAGTCGCCGTCTGGGTTGGTGAACACCGACCCACAGTTGCGTTCGCGCAGCGGCTGGGTGGCGCGCCGCCAGGCCCGCAGGTTGTCTAGTCGGGCGCGGATGCGGGCCGGATCGTCCGACACCAGCCGGAACCGGGCGCCGGTCACCACCGCGCGGGGCGGCAACGCCGAGTGCCGGTAACCGAAACCGAGCGCGCTGCCCGGCTCCACCCGGACCTCACCGCCGATGGGCATCAGCTCGGCCGTGAGCAGTCGGTCGGCCACCTGGCCGCCGTGGGCGCCGGCGTTCATCCGTACGCAACCACCCACGCTGCCGGGGATGCCGGCGCCGAACTCCAGGCCGCCGAGCGACTCCTTCGCCGCCCAAGCGGCCAACGCGGGCATCGCGACCGCCGCTCCGGCGTCCACATCCACGCCGCCCCCATCCACGCCGCCCCCATCCACGCCTAGCCCCGCCGGCGTACCGCCAGCGACCCGACGGAGCTCCTTGAAGCCCCGCCCGAGCCGCAGCACCAGGCCGGGGAACCCGGCGTCCGAGATCAGCACGTTTGACCCCCGTCCGAGCACCAGCACCGGGACCTCGTCGTCGCCAGTGCCGGCCAGCGCTCGCTGCACCACTGCCAGCGCCGCCCGGTCGGTCGGCTCGACGAACCCGGCCGCCGGGCCGCCGATGCCAAAGGTCGTCAGCGGACCGAGGAGCCGGTCCTGTTCGACGGCGACCCCGCCGGCGCGAATCCGGGCGATCGTCTCCGCCACCAGTACGGGATCGGCAGTCGGCTCCCAGTACGCCGGCACCGCCGAAGCCGGCGCCGTTGCCGCCATGGCCGCCGAGGCCCGCGCCCCCGACGTCACGTCCGCTCTGCCAGCGCCGCGAGCACCTCGGGTCCCAACATCGTGACGTCGCCGGCGCCGAGGGTGAGCACTAGGTCCCCCGGTTGGGTCCGCTCCACCAGTCGGGCCGGCACCGCCGAGAACGACGGCTCGAGTAAGACCTGACCGCCGGGCAGTGGCACCGCCGCCGCCACCGCCGCTCCGGTCGCGCCCGGCACCGGGTCCTCGCCGGCGGAGTACACCTCCAGCACGACCACCTCGTCGGCCAGCCCGAGAGCCTGCCCGAGCTCCGCTCCGAGGGCCGCCGTCCGGCTGTACCGGTGCGGCTGGAAGGCGACCACCAGTCGACCACCGTCGGCCACCTCGCGGGCGGCCCGCAGCGTGGCCGTGATCTCGGTCGGATGGTGCGCGTAGTCGTCAAAGACCCGCACTCCCGCGGCCGCGCCCTTGAGCTCAAACCGCCGCCGCACGCCGCGATAGGCGGCCAGCCCCGCGCGCAGGTCCTCGACCGGCAGCCCCAGCGCCAGGCCGGCGGTCAACGCGGCCGCCGCGTTCAGGGCGTTGTGCCGGCCGGGGACCTCCAGCCGGATCTCCCCAAGCCGGCGGCCGCGCAGTACTGCCTCGAACCGCGACCCGAAACCCGCCAGCGTCAGGTCGGCCACCCGCAGGTCGGCGTCGTCGGCCTCCCCGTAGGTGTGGACCGGCGCCGGCGCGCTACCGGCGAGCGCCCGGGCGCCCGGATCGTCCGCGCACAGCACGACGAAGCCGGCCGGGGGGACCAAGCCAACGAACTGCGCGAAGACCCGCTCCACCGCGGCCAGGTCGGCGTAGTGGTCGAGGTGCTCGCCCTCGACATTGGTCACGATCGCGGCGTACGGCGAGAGCAGCAGGAAGGAGCCGTCGCTTTCGTCCGCCTCGGCGATAAACAGCTCACCGCTGCCGTGGTGGGCGTTGGAACCGGCCTCGTTCAGGTCACCGCCGATCGCGAACGACGGGTCCACCCCGCAGCGCTGCAGGGCCACGGTGAGCATCGACGTCGTGGTGGTCTTGCCGTGGGTGCCGGCCACGGCCACGCCGCGGCGCCCGGCCATCACCGCGGCCAGCGCCTTCGCCCTCGGCAGCACTCGCAGCCCTCGCTGGCGGGCCGCCGCGAGCTCCGGGTTGGACTCCCGGATAGCGCTGGAGACCACCACGGTGTCGGCCGCGCCGAGGTGGTCGGCGGCGTGACCGACAAAGATCTCACCACCGAGGGCCCGGAGCGCCGCCAGGGCGCGCGAGTCCTTCGCGTCGCTGCCGGAGACCGGCGTGCCCCGGGCCAGCAGGATCCGGGCCAGCCCGCTCATCCCGGCCCCGCCGACACCGATCAGGTGCACCCGCCCGAGGGCAACTCGGGGACCCGTCGGCTCGGGGCTNTCCAGCCCGGGTTCCCTCCCTGAGCCGTGCGCGCTCCTCACCTGATCAGTCTCCCCCATCGCCCGATGTCGCCCCCAGCGGCGGTCGAGTGGCTNGNGTCGGCGATCGGCTTCGCCCCGGCAGCCGCCGTCCGCACCATCGCGGCGAGCGCCACGTCACCGTCCCGCCGGCCGAAGCGGGCCGCCGCAACGCTCATCCGCCCGAGTCGCTCGGAGTCAGTGACCAGCGGCAGCACGTGCGTGGCCACCCAGGCGGCGGCCAGCGCAGCGTCGGCGACCTCGAGCCCGCCGCCGGCGGCCACCACGGCCGCGGCGTTGAGCCGCTGCTCGCCGTTGCCCACCGGCAGCGGCACATACACCGCCGGCAGACCGACCGCGGTCAGTTCCGCACACGTCAGTGCGCCCGCCCGGCACAGCGCCAGGTCGGCCACGGCGTAGGCCAGCTCCATCCGGTCCAGGTACGGCACGACGACATAGGCCGGCCCCCCGGCAACGGGCGGCGGCAGCGCCGCGGACACTGAAGCGGCGTTGGCCGGGCCGGTGACGTGCAGCACCTGGACACCGGCCGCAGCCAGCGCTGGCGCGGCGGCGGTTACCGCGGCGTTCAGCGACCGCGCCCCCTGCGAGCCACCGAAGACCAGCAGCGTCGGCAGCTCCGGCGCCAACCCAAGCTCCGCGCGCGCCGCCGGCCGTAGCGCCNCCCGGTCCAGCGTCGCGACCACGGGGCGCAGCGGAACGCCGACCACCCGGGCGTGCGGCCAGGCAATGCCCTCGTTGGCAACCCCGACGTACGGCGTCAACCGGGCCCCCACCCGGTTGGCCAAGCCCGGCCGGGCGTTGGCCTCGTGCACGACGATCGGGATACCGCGGCGGCGAGCGGCCAGGTAGGCGGGGAACGCGACGTAGCCACCGAACCCGACCAGCACGTCGGCGCGCACCTCGGCCAACACCCGCCCGGCGGCGCGCACGGCACTNGCTGCCCGCGCGGGCACCACCAGCAGGCCCGGCGTCAGCCGTCGCGGCAGCGGTACCGGTGGGATCAGCCGCAGCTCGTAGCCGCGGGCGGGCACCAGTCGGGTCTCCAGACCCCGCGCGGTGCCGAGTGCGGTGATCTTGGTGTCCGCATCCAGCCGACGTAACGCGTCGGCAAGCGCCAACGCCGGCTCGACGTGGCCGGCGGTGCCCCCACCCGCCAAGACCACCCGCAGCGCGTCGGTCGAGCTCACCGCCGGACCAGGCGGCGCCGGCGGCCTCCGGGGACCGGTGGCGTACCGGCNCGGCGCGACCGTCGCCACCGGGACAGCGGCCCGCCNGTGCGCGCTGCCAGCGCGGCCGCTGCGCCCGGCTCTGTCCGGGCGAACGATGCCAGCATGCCGACGGCGAACAGGGTGGGCAGCAGCGCCGATCCGCCAAAGGAGATCAGCGGCAGCGGGATGCCGGTGATCGGCAGCAGGCCGACGACCGCGCCCACGTTCACCACGGCCTGGCCGACCAGCCACGCAGTGACCGCGGTCGCGGCCAACCGGACGAATGGGTCAGTCGTCCGCCGAGCGGTCCGAATCCCGGCGTACGCCAGCGTGGCAAACAGCAGCAGCACCGTGAAGGTGCCCACCAGGCCCANCTCTTCGCCGATGATGGCGAAGACGTAGTCGGTGTGCGCGTTGGGCAGCCCGCCCAGCCACTTCTCCTTGCTCGCGCCCAGGCCGATCCCCCACCAACCGCCCGAGGACAGCGCGTACAGGCCTTGGATCGCCTGGAAACCGCGGCCCAGCGGGTCGGCAAAGGGGTTCAGGAAGCCGGTGAACCGCGCCATCCGGTACGGCTCGATGTAGATCAGCAATCCGGTGAGCCCGGCCACCGTCGTGCTGATCGCCGCGAACAGCCGCACCGGCGCCCCGACCACCCACAGCAGCGCCATGGTGACCAGCAGCAGGACGATCGTGGTGCCGAGGTCCGGCTCCAGCATGATCAATCCGGCCAGCAGCGCGGTCACCGGCAACAGCGGGATGACCAGGTGCTTCCACTGCCCGAGCAANCGCTGCTTGCGGGCCAGCAGGTCAGCTCCCCACAGCGCCAACGCCAGCTTGGCCANCTCGCTGGGCTGATAACTCAGCGGACCCATTTCGATCCAGCGGGTGGCGCCGTCGACGTTGCGCCCCACGCCCGGGACCAGCACGGCAACCAGGCCGAGCACCGAGAACAGCATCAGCGGATAGCCCAGCCAGCGATAGGTCCGCACCGGCAGCCAGCGCGCCAGCGCCAACGCTGGCAGGCCGAGCGCCACCCACTGGGCCTGCGTGACCAACACGGTGTAGGAGGAACCGCTGCGGGCGTAGGAGCGGACGCTGGAGGCAGAGAAGACCATGGTCAGGCCAATGATCACCAAGGCGGCGGCGCAACCGAGCACGAGGTAGTACGACGTCAGCGGCCGGCGCAAGACCGGCAGCCGGTCCGGCGCGGCCGGCTGCGGCGCGGACCCGCTGGCGAGCCGACGGTCGGTGGTGGTGGCGCTCACCGCGCCGACCCGGACACCGTGTTGACCGCCGCCGCGAACGCGTCCCCGCGCGCGGCGTAGTTGGCGAACATGTCCATCGAGGCAGCGGCCGGCGCCAGCAGNACGGTGTCGCCGGGCTGGGCCAGCCGAGCNGCCTGCCGTACGACGTCGCNCATGGCCCCAGTGTCGGTGCGCGCCACCTCGACGACCGGGATTGCCGGGGCGTGTCGCGTCAGCGCGTCGCGAATCTCGGCCCGGCAGCTGCCCATCAGTACGGCGGCCCGCAACCGCTCGCGCGCCGCCAGCACCAGCTCGTCGAAGCTCAGCCCCTTGCCCAGACCGCCGGCCACCCAGACCACCGACGGGTACGCCGCCAGCGACGCCGCCGCCGCGTGCGGGTTGGTGGCCTTGGAGTCGTCGACGTAGCTNACCTGNTCGACGACTGCCACCAGCGCGTTGCGGTGCGGGTCCGGCGTGAAGCCGCGCAGGCCGGCGCGCACAGCGTCGGCGAGCACGCCGTACGCCCGGGCCAGGGCCGCGGCGGCCAGCGCGTTGGCAATGTTGGGTGGCCCCGCCGGCCGGACGTCGGCGGCGGCGGCCAGGTCGACGCCGGTCTGGTCGACGCCGGTCTGGTCGGCCGCAGCGGCATCCGGACCGAACGCCCGGTCGACCAGCCGGCCGGCGACCACCCCGAGCTGACCCGGGCCCGGCTCGGCGAGGGTGAACGACACCTGCCGGCCGGGGGCGGCTGTCAGCGCCTGCGCCGTGGGCGGGTCGTCGGCGTTGCCGATGGCCACGGTCTGGCTCCCGGCCCAGATCTTGGCCTTCGCCTCCTGGTAGGCCGCCACCGAGCCGTGCCAGTCCAGGTGGTCGTCGGCCAGGTTGAGCACCGCCGCGGCGAACGGGCGCAGCGAGGCTGACCAGTGCAGCTGGAAGCTGGACAGCTCGACCGCAAGCACGTCGTACGGCGGGTCCGCCAGCACCGCGGCCAGCAGCGGGGTACCGACGTTGCCGACCGCCACCGCACGCCGACCGGCGGCGGTCAGGATGGCGGTGAGCATCCGCACGGTGGTGGTCTTGCCGTTGGTCCCGGTGAGCGCCAGCCAGGGCGCGGCGTGACCGGCTGCCGCGGCCGGCCGCAGCCGCCAGGCCAGCTCGACCTCCCCCCAGACCGGGATGCCGGCGGCCGCGGCCGAGCGCAGCAGCGGTGCCTGCGGTCGCCACCCGGGCGAGGTCACGACCAGCGTCGCGCCGGCCGGTGGCGCGGCGGTGGCGGCCGGGCCGAGCCGCACCGTGGCCCCCAGCGCGGCCAGCGCGGCCGCCCGGG
>JGI24130J36418_10000815_pt1 | contig 10502 bp, 7 predicted proteins | sample BarGraNGADG00212_FD_36418 | JGI IMG/M metagenome (IMG submission 36418)
CGGAGAGCGACCGACTTCTCACGAGGTGACCGCAGTCGACCGCGACGAGGTGGACATCCGTGATCCGGACGCCTGTCTTGCGGTTGTGGCGGGCCACGACTTCGTGGTCAACGTGGCGGCCTGGACCGCGGTCGATGAGGCCGAGACCCATGAGGCCGGCGCCTTTGCTGTCAACGCAGTTGGGGCCGCGAACCTGGCCCGGGCCTGCGCGGCTGCCCGGGTGCCGATGGTGCAGGTGTCCACCGACTACGTCTTCGCCGGAGATGCCAGCACACCGTATCCCGAGGATGCTCCGCCGGCGCCGCGCTCGGCATACGGCCGGACCAAGGCGGCCGGTGAGTGGGCCGTCCAGGCCCTGTGCCCGCAGTCCTGGATCGTGCGCACTGCCTGGTTGTACGGCGCCCACGGGCCCAACTTCGTCAAGACCATGGCGCGTCTTGCTGCCGAGCGGGACACGGTCACGGTGGTCGACGACCAGCGTGGGCAGCCGACCTGGACCGTCGACCTGGCGGGCGCGATCGTGCGACTCGTCGAGGCCGGCGCGCCGTTCGGGACCTACCACGGCACCGGCGCGGGGGAGACGACGTGGTTCGGCTTCGCCCAGGCCATCTTCGCCGAGCTGGGTCTGGACTCCGCGCGGGTGAGGCCGACGCCCGCTGCCGGCTCCCCGGCCGGCCTACAGCGTGCTCGGGCATGAGGCCTGGCGAGGGGCCGCCCTGGACCCGCTGCCCTCCTGGCGCCAGTCCCTGACCAACGCCCTGCCGCTGGTCGCCCCGCGCTGATCGGCCTCGCGCCCGGCGACCCACCAACATCTGCTGGCAGGTCGCTGCCCCAAACGGCTAACCCGTGCCGGTGGGCACGGGGGTAGCCGAAGCCGATCTGCTTTCTGCGGCCAGCTTGGTCCAGCTGGCGATGGGTGTCACCCGGAGGCTGACGCCTGGCTCACCAGCCAGCAGAGTCCACCACGATGCACCCTCGATGGGGATGATTTGTATGAGGACTCCGTGTGTGGGTTTCCTGTACTCGGCGAAACCGTAGCGCGAGGCAGCGTCCTGAAAATGCTGGAAATCCCCACGGAGAAATGAAGGAACAGAGGTCCGGTCAATTCCCAGACGCGACTCAGTCCCGAATGCCTCGTCGAGCCACCCCGTGTATTCATAGAAATTGAACCCTCGCGCGTCGTAGTTCAATCTGGGCGCCCGATCCGAGAAAACGACGATGCTCGCCCTCCGCACGAGCGGATCTTTGGCGAGTGCTTCGATAACCTGAGCCTGCTTCCGCCAATCTGCGACGAGCTTGAGGGAGACGGTCAAGGATACGAAAGTGAAGACGGTGACGAGCCCCAGCGCGACAAGTCGAACCGCCGAAAGTGGGAAGATCCCTGACAATGCCCGCATAGTGGCCACAATGATGATCGCAACCCCGAGAGGCATCAGGAGCTGGTGGCGGGTCTCCCATTGGTGGAACGATGGGAGCTTGCCGACCAACAGGTACGGGAGTATGGCAAGAATGAGTGCCACCAGAGCGACCGCGAGAAGCGGGGTCACCGCGCGGTCGCCCGATTCGATCCTCATATCGTCGTCCGGTGAGCGGCTGTGGCCGATGGGGAAGATGGCGGTGGCAAGCAGAATCAGGGCGCACAACAGGAGAGTCACAGGAATCACTCGCGCCGTGTACGCGACGGAGGCTCTGTTCTCCAGCAGAAAATAGCCCATTCCGCCAGTCGTGGCGGCCAGCGCCCCAAGAGACAGGCGTCGCGCAATCCGGGCGTGACTTGTCGCCTGGGCGAATAGCCAAGAGGCAACAACGAGGACAACGAAAACCAGCGTCGCAGACAGGGCGAGAGCATCCACGGTGTGGGGGTTCGACAGCCCTCCCGCAAGTCCGATTCTGTTGTAGCCCTTGTAAAGACCATAGGGCTGAAGGAAGAGCGTTCGAACAACCCAGAAGACAACAGGCGCCAGGAATAGGTACCAGAACCGCAGCGCGAACCGAAGTGCCCCTTGCCACAACGGCACGTTGCGCGAAAGCGCGAGGTAGGCGAGGTGGGCGATAGGGAGCAGGGTGAATAGAAGCAGGGAGCCGGTGCCGTAGCTCACGAGAAAGATGAGCGTCGCGACTACATAGCGAGCTCGACCTGGGCTTGAAGGGCTCTTACTGACCAGCAAGTACCACGCGACAAAGAAAAGTGCGAGGCTCCACGCGTAGATGTCAAGCACCGCGATCATTCTCGCTGTGTTGAGCGGAAGGGCAACCATGAGCATCGCAAGCAGCAAGCGCTCTCTGGGGCGCAGGCCCAGAGAGCGGCCGGAGATCTCGTAGGTCATCCATCCGACAACGATCGTGGTGCCGAGCGCGACGACCTTGAATGCCCATATCCCGATGGCGCTGAGCGCAACGATAACGTAACCGGCCCAGGGCTGGCCGGCCTCCTGGGCGGACTTCAGGATCTCGTGGTCGACAACCCAGTCGTCCCAGAATCGGGACCCTGGAGCAAGAAACGCCGTACCCCACGCAAGGACCGCGACCAGTGCGATGGTGAGATAGACCCGCGACCGTATATTTCTCGTGCTTGGAATCCTGCTCGTCATCGTGGCTGTGATCGTGGCTGTCGTGCCACGGATACTCCCTCAATTGCAGATCTGGTGCCATTCCGTTCTGGCTGGTCGACATCGGATGCAGTCGCGCGAGTATTTTGGACTTTTCCAGTGCGAAAATGGCAAGCCTCGACATCGATTCNGTTCTGCCCATTCCGGTGGAAATCATAACAGGCGCCGACCCGCCAGGGCGTTCGTGTCCCGAGGCCGGGTGTGCGACATCAGGCCTGCCCCCGGTTGTCGCGGCCAGGTCCCAGAGCCGCCACATCGGCCAGACCCGACCCCGCGATCGGCCATATCGCAGACGGATCCGGGCCGAACGTGGCAGACGTACCGGGCCCTGTGCCGTCACCGGCGTCCCTGGCCTAAGGTTTGAGCATGCTCTGTGCCTACGCCGCCAGTCAGTCGTCCTCGGATCCGTTGTCAGGGTTGGTCATCGGTCAGCGACCTGACCCGGTCGTCCGGCCCGGGTGGTCTCTGGTCACGCTGCGGGCCGCGGGGCTGAACCACCACGACGTTTGGTCCCTGCAGGGCGTCGGCCTGGCCGCCGACCGGCTGCCGATGATCCTGGGTTGCGACGGTGCCGGGGTCGATGAGGCGGGCAACGAGGTCATCATCCACGCCGTGGTGCCCTCCGATGGCTGGGTCGGCGACGAGACCCTGGACCCGGCGCGCACCCTGCTGTCCGAGCTGTATGACGGGACGCTGGCCGCGCTCGTCGCCGTGCCTTCGAACAACCTGGTTCCCAAGCCCGCCGGGCTCTCGTTCGAACAGGCGGCTTGCCTGTCCACCGCCTGGCTGACCGCCTACCGGATGTTGTTCGTCAATGCGGGGCTCACCCCTGGCGCCACCGTCCTGGTCCAGGGCGCCGGCGGTGGAGTCTCGACCGCCCTGACCCAGCTCGGCTCGGCGGCCGGCTACCGGGTCTGGACTACCTCGCGCGACGAGGACAAGCGGGCCAAAGCTGTGGACATAGGCGCTGACCAGGCGTTTGCTCCCGGCCAGCGACTCCCCGAGCGGGTCGATGCGGTGATGGAAACCGTCGGCGCGGCCACGTGGTCCCACTCGATCAACTCGCTGAAGCCCGGCGGCACCGTTGTCATCTCCGGCGCCACCTCAGGTGATGCGCCGGCCAAGGCTGAGCTGACCAAGATCTTCTTCAAGCAGCTGCGTGTCGTCGGGTCCACGATGGGGAACCGGGCCGAGCTCGAGCGTTTGACGAAGTTCGTTGTCAACAAAGGGATTACGCCGGTGATCGACTCGACGTTCGCCCTGGCCGATGCGCGTGCGGGTTTCGCGAAGATGGCCGCCGGGGACGTGTTCGGGAAAGTGGTCTTCACGCCCTGAGCAGCTCGCGCTCACTGGTGCTGGCACCTACGGGCGACGCAGAACCGTGCGGATCTTCTTTGCCGCATCGGAGAGGATGTCCAGGATCTCTTGGCGCGCCGACTCGTCCGCGACCCGGCGTACCGCATCTCGGGCCTCGTAGCGGAACGCGTTGATGGCGGACTCGATGTCGCGCGCGGTCGTGGCTCCGCTCCCGCTGCCATCGCGTCCCGCGGTGTCCGGCCACTGGGTCTCGTACGACATACCCGCCGGTGTCGCGCTGGCCCGTGCCTGCTTGGCTGCCTCCCGCAGCTCGGCACGCAGATCCGTGGCGCCGCCGTGGACGCGTTGACGCACCTGCTGGGCCAGCTCTCTGACCGAGTGGTCGAGATCCTGTTGAAGGTCGGCGAGGTCGAGCTCCCTGGCGGCGACTTCGCTTCGGCCCGCATCCGTGATCGCGTACGTGGCTTTGCGGCCGTCGTCGGTGCGCNCGACCAGACCTTCCTCCTCCAGCTTGGCCAGCCGTGGATACACGGTCCCGGCGCTGGGCGAGTAGAGCCCGTTGAAGCGCTCCTCCAGGGCCCGGATGACCTCGTATCCGTGGCGTGGTCCCTCGTTCAGCAGGGCCAGGAGGTAGAGACGCAGCTGCCCGTGGGCGAAGACAGCCATCGTCAGCTCGCGTCCTGGGTGTCGGGCACCGTGTCCTGGATGTCCGTCGTGCGCAGGACGACGACGTTGCCGGACACTGAGTACGCCTTGATGACAAGAGCTTTGTCGCCCTCGATCAGTCGCCCGCCGTGCTGGTGGGGCGCGTTGCCGTCCATGGACTGCCCGTCGATGACGATGTGTCCGGACGCCGTGCGCGCGGCCACGTCGTAGCCGCCGCCCTGGGGGATCCGGACGGTGACGTCACCCGAGACGGAGTTGGACTGGATCTGTGCTCCGCCGTTGGTCAGGTCGAGGGTGATGTCCCCGCTGACAGTGTTGAGCCGGATCTGACGCAGACGGCTGGCCTGCACCGTGAGTGCGCCGGAGATCGAGGCGCCCTTGAAGTCACCCTGCAGGCCGTGGCACTCGATGTCTCCGCTGACGGTGTTGGCGTCGACGTCCCCGACGATGTCATCGAGGGTCAGCGAGCCGGTGACAGTGTTGGTCTTGACTTTGGCGCGGGCGCCGTTGATCAGAGCCTCAGCGCTGACGGTGCTCGCGTTGATGTCGGTGGTGGCCGGTACCGAGATACTGATCCGGGCCCTGCGCCTGCCCTTGTCCTGGCCGAGGGACAACATGTTCTCCCAGAGGTTGCCGTCTTTGTCCTTGACGTGGCTGATCTTCAGGGTCCAGCCGTCCCAGCTGACCAGGAGGGGTTGCCCGGTGACCTCATGCACCTCCAGTCGTGCCGTGGGGGAGTCGTCATGGGTGACGATGTCCACCCGCCCGGCGACCAAGCCGAGCTTGAGCTTGCCGACGGTCTCGTTCTCGTTGCCGATGTCAAGGACCTTCGGTCCGTCGATCTGCCATTCCTGTGCCATGGTGGCTCCCTTGCGTCGTGCTTGTTCACGGGGCGTCGGCGACACTCGCCATACGCGTTATATCGCGTTCTATCTACTCACGATATAACGCGTTGTATCGCGTGTGCAAGACCCAAACCACATCTGCCCCCGCGTCGCCGCGCACACAGGCCCGAGTCAGTGCCTGACGTCAGCGGCCGAGGTCCAGCCACCGATCCCAGCCGCCGTGCAGCACCAGCCATGCGATCAGCCCGTACCCGGCCTGGCCAGGGTGAATGCCGTCGCCGGATGCGCCCAGGTCCGAGCGGTACTGCTCGTGACCGTTCAGCGGCCGGTAGCAGTCGACATACGGCACACCCCGGCGGGCGCACACGTCAGCCTGTGCCTCGACCACGACCTCGAGCCGCCCGTTCAGCTCCGGGTCCAGCGTCGGCGGCGGTCCCACCGCGAACGCTGCGACCCCGCTCGCGGCGGCGTCGTCAAGGATGTTGGCCAGGTTCAGCCGAACGCGCGCGATCGACATGAACTTCGCGGCGTCGTTGTGCCCCACCGCTACGACCAGGCGCTTCTCCGAGCGGCCCTTCCATCGGGGCGGACCCTCGTCGCGCCAGCGACTGAGCACGTCTGCGGAGGTGTCGCCCCGAACTCCCAGCTGGTAGGCCGTGATGTCCACGTCGGGGTGCTCGGTGCGCCCGACGACGCGCGAGACCCAGCCGGAGCCCTTGGGGTCGCCATATCCGGCGACGTAGGCGTCGCCGATGAACACGAGCGCGATGTCACGCGGCCCCTCGTTCACCTGGAACTGCGCGCTCGGGTTGAACTCGGTCGGAACGCCATGGGCATCGACGTCGCCGGAGTTGACAGTGGTGTTGTCTACGGAGCTCACACTGGTTCAGTCCTCATCATCGTCGAGTCGGGCGAGCCAGGTGGCTAGGCGCTCGATGGGTGTCTCGAAGTCGGGATGCAGGTCAACGAAGGTGCGAAGCTGGTCGGCCAACCAGTCGAGACTGACCTGTTCCCCGCCCCGGCGCGACGCCAGCTCCTCGATGCCCCGATCCGTGAAATACACGCTCCGCATTCTGCCCTATTTGCGTTGGCTCGTGCCCATGTATACCCCGTTGCGCGCGGGTTTGTCTGCAGACCGGGTCTCTAGCGGTCGAAGGCCGTGGCGATCAGCTCGGCCTGTTGCAGGGCGTGCTTCTTGCTCGATCCGGTGGCCGGTGAGGCCGAGGCCTCGCGGGAGGCCACCTGCAGGACCCGGGTCTCGCCGCGGCTGGCCAGCGCCTGGGGCAGGTTCATTGCCATGAACGGCCAGGCGCCCTGGTTGGCCGGCTCGTCCTGAACCCACATGATCTCGGCGCCCGGATAAGCCTTGATGGCCGCCAGGATCTCGTCAGTGGCCACCGGTGCCAGCTGCTCGACCCGCAGGATCGCCGTCGTGGTGTCGGAGCGCTTGGTTCGCTCGGCTTCGAGGTCGTAGATCACCTTGCCCGATGCCAGCAGCACCCTGGTCACTGCCTCGGCCGCCAGGGCAGCCGGGTCGGGTAGCACCTTCTGGAACGAGCCCGACGTGAAGTCCGCCACGGCCGACGAAGCGGCCTTGAGGCGAAGCATCGACTTGGGCGTGAACACGATCAGCGGACGCCGCGGCCGGCGGTAGGCCTGACGACGTAACAGGTGGAAGTAGGACGCCGGCGTCGAGGGGTAGGCCACCTTCATGTTGTCCTCGGCGCACAGCTGCAGGAAGCGCTCGATGCGGGCTGAGGAGTGGTCCGGGCCCTGGCCCTCGTATCCGTGAGGGAGCACCAGGACGACCGATGAGCGCTGGCCCCACTTCTGCTGGGAGGAGCTGATGAACTCATCGACGATGGTCTGGGCGCCGTTGGTGAAATCGCCGAACTGCGCCTCCCAAAGGACCAGCGCGTCGGGCCGCTCGACGGAGTAGCCGTACTCGAAGCCCATCGCCGCGAACTCGGACAGCAGCGAGTCATAGATCCAGAAGTGGGCCTGGTCCTTGTCGAGGTTCTTCAGCGGCGTCCACTCCTTGGCGGTCACCTTGTCGATGAGAACCGCGTGACGCTGCACGAAGGTGCCTCGACGTGAGTCCTGACCCGACAACCGGACCGGCACCCCCTCCCGCAGTAGCGAGCCGAAGGCCAGGAGCTCGGCCATGGCCCAGTCGATGCCACCCTCGCGGACCATGGCGGCCCGCTTCTGCATGAGCTGTTCGAGCTTGGGATGCAGTGTGAAGCCCTCGGGCTTGTTCACGAAGGCGTCGCCCAGGTGGTGGATGTTCTCCACGGAGATCGCGGTGTTCATGAACGGATGTGGCGTGTGCTCGTCGACCTCTTGTGCATTGGGCCGCTCGAGCCCGCCATGTCCCTCGGTGTCGGTGCCGGGGACTTCGCCGGCATGGGCGGAGTGGGCGGCCTGGGTGGCTGGGTCGACCGGGTCCAGACCCTTGACGGTTTCCTTGGTCTCCAGGAACACCGCCTCCAGCCGCTGCTGGTAGTCGCGAAGCGCCTCCTCGGCCTCCTCGACGGTGATGTCGCCGCGACCGATCAGGGACNCCGTGTAGAGCTTGCGCACCGAGCGCTTGGCCTCGATCAGGCTGTACATCAGCGGCTGCGTCATCGAGGGGTCGTCACCCTCGTTGTGACCGCGGCGGCGGTAGCAGATCATGTCGATGACGACGTCCTTGTTGAACTTCTGGCGGAACTCGTAGGCCAGCTCGGCGACACGCACGCACGCCTCGGGGTCGTCACCGTTGACGTGGAAGATCGGCGCCTGGATCATCCGCGCCACATCCGTGGAGTAGACCGAGGAGCGTGATGCTGACGGCGAGGTGGTGAATCCGACCTGGTTGTTGATGACGACGTGAATCGTGCCGCCGGTGCGGTAGCCGCGCAGCTGGGAGAGGTTGAGNGTCTCGGCAACGACCCCCTGACCCGCGAACGCGGCATCACCGTGCAGCAGCAACGGNAGGACGGTGAACGCCTCGCCTTTGAGGTCGAGCCTGTCCTGCTTGGCGCGCACAATGCCCTCGAGAACCGGGTTGACGGCCTCCAGGTGTGAGGGGTTCGCGGCAAGGTAGACCTTGGTCTTGGCCCCGTCCTCGGAGACGAACATGCCCTCGGTGCCGAGGTGGTACTTCACGTCGCCCGAGCCCTGGACCGACTTGGGGTCCTGGGTGCCCTCGAACTCACGGAAGATCTGGCTGTAGGACTTGCCCGCGATGTTGGCCAGCACGTTGAGGCGGCCACGGTGCGACGTACCGATGCAGACCTCGTCCATGCCCTCGCCGGCGGCCCGGCACAGGATCCGGTCGAGCAGGGCAATCACCGACTCGCCACCCTCGAGGCTGAAGCGCTTCTGTCCCACGAACTTGGTCTGCAGGAACGTCTCGAAGGCTTCGGCGGAGTTGAGCCGCCTTAGGATCCGCAGCTGTTCGTCGGCGGATGCCTTGGCGTAGGGGGTCTCGACGTTGGCCTGGATCCACGTGCGCTGCTCAGGGTCCTGGATGTGCATGTACTCCACGCCCACGGTCCGGCAGTAGGCGTCGCGCAGGATGCCCAGGATCTTGCGCAGCTTGATCAGCGGTGCCCCGCCGAAGCCGCCGGTGGCGAAGTCGCGCTCTAGGTCCCACAGAGTCAGGCCATGGGTGGAGACATCGAGGTCGGGGNGATGTCGCTGGCGGTACTCCAGCGGGTCGGTGTCGGCCATGAGGTGGCCGCGCACGCGGTAGGCGTGGATGAGCTCCTGCACGCGAGCCGTCTTGTTGATGTCCTCGTCGTGGCTGGCCGTGATGTCCTGAACCCAGGCGATCGGCTCGTAGGGGATCCGCAACGACTCGAAGATCTCGCCGTAGAAGTTGTACTCGCCCAGGAGAAGCTGGTGCAGGACCCGCAGAAACTCACCGGACANCGCACCCTGGATGATGCGGTGGTCGTAGGTCGAGGTGATCGTGATGATCTTGCTGACCGCGTTGCGGTTCAGTGTCTCCTGGCTGGCACCCTGCCACTCGGCTGGGTACTCCAGGGCACCGACGCCGATGATGGCGCCCTGGCCGGACATCAGACGGGGCACGGAGTGGACGGTGCCGATGCCGCCGGGGTTGGTCAGGCTGATCGTGGTCCCCTGGAAGTCCTCGACCGTGAGCTTGTTGGTNCGCGCCTTGCGGACCACGTCCTCGTATGCCGTCCAGAAATGCGCGAAGTCCATCGCCTCGCTCGCCTTGATGGCGGGCACGAGCAGGGTACGGGTGCCATCCGGCTTGGCCATGTCGATCGCCAGGCCGAGGTTNATGTGGGCAGGGGTGATCAGGGCCGGCTTGCCGNTCTTCTCGACGAAGCCTCGGTTCATCTGCGGCATCAGGGCCAGGGCCTTGATGAGCGCGAAACCGATCAGGTGGGTGTAGCTGACCTTGCCACCGCGGCTGCGGTGCAGATGGTTGTTGATGACCACCCGATTGTCGATGAGGAGCTTGGCCGGGATGGCGCGCACGCTCGTCGCGGTCGGCACGCTCAGGCTGGCTTCCATGTTGGTCACGGTGCGGGCGGCGGCTCCCCGCAACGGCTGCACGTCGTCGTCGGTGAGCGGGCCGGTGGGCTTGACCGGGGGGATGTCACGCGGCTTGGGGGCAGTCTTGGCCGCTGGCTTCTTGGCGGGTGCCGGCGGGCTGGGTGCAGGGCCCGCAACCGGCGCAGCAGGGGTGACGAAGGGCTGGGGTTCCACGCTCCGCGGGGCCGTTGGTGCACCGTTGCCGCTGCCCTTGCTCTTGGCGCCATCGCTGGGCTGGTAGTCGGCGAAGAACTCCCACCAGGCCTGGTCCACCGAGTTCTTGTCTGCCAGATACTGCTGGTAGAGCTCATCCACGAGCCACTCGTTCGGGCCGAAGTCCGCCATGGGGTTGTTGCTGGGTGGCTGGGCAGGCACAGCTAATACGCCTCTTTCGTAGCGTCGACAATGGTGGGAAACACGCGATGGGACAATGGTGGGAAACACGCGATGGCGAGAGTCAGACGTGATGCCCAGCCTAACGCTCAGGGCGCCCCGCGCATTCCAGATCAGC
>JGI24130J36418_10000816_pt1 | contig 10482 bp, 7 predicted proteins | sample BarGraNGADG00212_FD_36418 | JGI IMG/M metagenome (IMG submission 36418)
ACACCCACGGACGGGTGGCGTAAGCGACCCGTCAGCTCGATCCCTCGAGTGCGGGAGGCCGCCCCCCATCGATGCCCATGTAGTGGCGGCGGTCGGTACGGCCGGATCAACGGCGCCGGGCGGCTCGATCCGGCATCGAATGGCCCGAGCGCCAGCCGGTGTGTGAAACTCACCGGCGAACGAAGCGACGGGACACCAGGATGTCGATCGCTCGGTGTGGGGGAGGAACATGCGAGCTGTAGTGACCCGAGACGGTCGGCTGGATGTNGTCGATGTGGAAGATCCGACACCGGGTTCGGGTCATGTCCTCGTCCGCCCGTTGTCGACAGGCATCTGCGGATCTGATCTCCACGCATTGGCCGACTTCACCAACTTCGCAGGTCTCCTCGACCGGGTGGGAGCACCTTCTCTCGATGCTTCCGCCGATACCGTTTTCGGACACGAATTCTGTGCCGAGATCCTCGAGCACGGTCCGGATACCGCCGGCACCTTGCCGGTGGGCACCCGGGTCTGCTCGGTGCCGATCATCATTGGAGAGGGGGGAGTCGAACAGATCGGATATTCAAACCGGTACCCAGGCGCGTTGGCTGAACGTATGGTCCTTCAAGAAGCTCTCCTGCTGCCGGTCCCCGACTCGCTCGAGACAAACATCGCCGCCCTCACCGAGCCGTTGGCAGTCGGAGAGCACGCGGTCGGCCTGGCCGACCTCCGGCCCGATCAGCCGTGCCTTGTCGTCGGGTGCGGTCCGGTGGGTCTGGCGGTTATCGCCGCGCTCAAAGGGCGCAACCACGGTCCCGTGCTGGCGGCGGACTTCTCGCCGACCCGACGGCGATTGGCCGAAGCATTTGGCGCCGATGAAGTCATCGACCCGGCGGTGTCGTCGCCGCACGACCGTTGGGCATCATTCGGAGTGCCGGTGACCATGATGGAATATGCCGGCGCAGTCATGATGGGCGCCGATCTGAAGAATCCGGTGATCTTCGAAGCGGTAGGTGTGCCCGGCATGTTGCAGGGCATCATCGAAGAGGCCCCTCCGCGCAGCCGCATCGTGGTGGTCGGCGTGTGTATGCACGCCGATTCGATCGAGCCGTTTTTCGCCGTAGCCAAGGAGTTGGAATTCCGCTTCTCCTTCGGCTATTCCCCGGCCGAGTACGCGGCCACTCTGGAGCGCCTAGCCAGCGGTGTGCCCGGTGCCGAGCTGCTGGTGACAGACGCGTTCGGTCTCGATGAAACCCCCGGAGCGTTCGAAACCCTGCGCACGCCCGGTGAGCACGGAAAAATTCTCATCACTCCGCAGACGTAAGAGAACTAGAGAGGAACACAGGATCCATGACCACTCTGAATGCCGGAGAACACCTGAAATTCGGGATCTTCCTGGCCCCATTCCATCCGGTCGGGCAAAATCCCACGCTGGCGCTCGAGCGGGATATGCAGCTGATCGAGCATCTCGACCAGCTCGGCTTTGACGAAGCCTGGATCGGCGAACATCACTCCGCCGGCTACGAGATCATCGCTTCACCCGAGGTATTCATCGCTGCCGTCGCTCAGAGAACCCGTCACATCCGATTAGGAACCGGGGTCTCGTCCCTGCCGTACCACCATCCCTTCATGCTGGCCGACCGACTGGTGTTACTCGATCACCTCACCCGAGGGCGTCTGATGATCGGTGTCGGCCCTGGTGCCCTCCCTTCTGACGCCTTCATGATGGGCATCGAGGTGGCGAAGCAGCGGGACATGATGGAGGAGTCACTCGAGGCAATCCTCCTGCTTCTGACGGGCGACGAGCCCGTCGATTATGAAACCGATTGGTTCAAACTGGTGGGGGCACGTCTGCAGATGCGCCCGTACCAGCGTCCATTCCCTGAAGTGGCCGTGGCCGCCCAGGTGTCACCGTCCGGTCCCCGAGCGGCCGGGCGCTTCGGCTGCAGCCTCCTCTCCATCGGGGCCACCTCGGCCGGTGGCTTCGATGCCCTCGGCCTGCATTGGAAAGTGATGGAAGAGCGGTCTGCAGAGTTCGGGACCACGGTGGACCGGAGCAAGTGGCGCCTGGTAGGCCCGATGCACCTTGCCGACACCAAAGAACAGGCCATTGCCGACGTGGAGTTCGGTCTGGCCCAGTGGGTCGACTACTTCCAGAGAGTGGCCGCTCTACCGCTCGCCCCCGATACCACCGACCACTCATCTCTGGTCGATGCCCTCAACGCTTCGGGCTTCGCAGTCATCGGGACCCCCGAAGACGCAATCAACCAAATCAGCCGCTTGCGTGAACAGTCGGGTGGATTCGGCACCTTCCTCACCATGGGGCACGAGTGGGCCGACACCGACGCCACCCGGCACTCCTACGAACTGATGTCGCGTTACGTGGTGCCTCAGTTCCAGGGATCAGCAAGTTCGCTCACGGCCAGCCGGGACTGGGCGGCCGAAAACCGTCCGGCATTCATCGGTGCCGCCGGATCGGCCATTATGTCGGCCATCCAGAAGCATGCCGAAGAAAAAGAAGCCAAGTCAGCCAAGGTCTGAGGAACTATGAGCGAAATCACCCATCACCAGATTCCCACCAACGGGATCGAACTTCACGTTGCCGAAAGCGGATCAGCCGATGGTCCGCCCGTGGTGCTATGCCACGGTTTCCCCGAGCTCTGGTATTCGTGGCGGCACCAGTTCGATGCCCTGGCCGATGCCGGTTACCGGGTTCTCGTTCCTGACCTGCGCGGGTACGGCGGGAGCACCCATCCCACAGGTGATGTCTCCGCCTACGGCGCCGATCGGATCACCGCCGACCTGTGTGGCCTGCTGGACCATTACGGCTACGAGCAGGCGGCATTCTCCGGGCACGACTGGGGGGCGATGATCCTCTGGGAAATGGCGCGCATCCATCCACAACGGATGTCTTCGCTATGCAATATGAGCGTTCCCTTCCTGCAGTCCCCCATGCCGCCGACAGAGATCTTCAAAGCCATCTTCGTCGGCAAATTCTTCTACATCCTCTACTTCCAGCCGGTAGGCCCAGCGGAAAAGGAGTTGGAAGCCGACCCCCGGCACTTTCTGCGCAACATGCTGTGGTCAGCTTCGGGTGACGCATTGGGCTTGGGCAGTTTGACACTCGACTTGCCGGCAGAGGGGACCGGTTTCCTCGACTCGCTGGCCGAGGCTCCGGACAAACTCCCGCCCTGGATCACCGAGGGCGACGTGGACGTGTACGCCGAGGCATTCGCAGCCAGCGGATTCTTCGGCCCCCTGAGCTTCTACCGCAATATCGATGCCAATTGGCAGAGGACTCACGAGATTCCCGCCTCGGTGCTCTCCATGCCCACCGCTTTCATCTCGGGCTCGGCTGACCCGGTGATCGCCATGACCCCGGGAGGACTCGACGCGATGGCCGAAGCCCTGCCCGACTTCCGAGGGACAACCCTCATCGAGGGAGCCGGCCACTGGGTCCAACAGGAACGACCCGAAGAGACCAACGTCGCCCTGTTGGAGTTTCTGTCATCGGTGAGCTGACGTCGATACCGTCGGCTGGTACTTACGACGGCCGGTGGGCCGGGCCCCCGGAGTACGGACCTACTGATCGGGGCGGCGCTTTCGAACCAGCGAAGCGGCGAACTCCTCCGAGGTCACCAGTTCCACCAGCATCCTGACTCCGAAACCGGTGCCGCCCTTGGTGAGGTACCGGAGGTTCTCGTCTGAGCGCGCCGGCCCGGCAATGTCGAGATGGGCCCACGGCACATCGCCGACGAACTCGCGTAGTAGCAAGGCCGCAGAAATACTCCCGGCCTGACCAGGTCGACCGACGTTCCGCATGTCCGCCACCTCGGAGTCGATGTGATTGCGGTAGTCGTCGGGAAGAGGAAGTGGCCACACCGGCTCGCCGGACCGCTCGCTCGCCGCCTTCACCTGCTCCATCAACCCTTCGTCGTTTCCGAGAAGTCCGGCGATCTCCTTGCCCAGTGCGACCACGGCGGCACCGGTGAGCGTGGCCAGGTCGATGATGGCGTCAGCGCCGGACTCCACCGCCAGTGATAGGGCATCAGCCAGTACGAGGCGACCTTCAGCATCGGTGTTGAGGACTTCGATGGTCTTGCCGTTCCGAGCAGTCAACACGTCACTTGGCTTGATGGCGGAACCGCTCGGCATGTTTTCGGTAAGGGGTGTCATCACAGTCACCCGGATGCGAGCGTTCAAGGCCGCAATGGCGTCTAGTGCGCACATCACCGCGGCTGCGCCGCCCATATCTGTCTTCATGGTCTCCATNCCTCCGGAAGTCTTCAGTGAGAGCCCACCCGAGTCGAAGGTGATGCCCTTACCCACCAATACGACGTGAGGGGTTCGACCATCAACGTCAATCGGATCTGCCGGGTGGTACTCGGCCTTCACCAACCGTGGTGGCTGGGTCGATCCACGTGCGACACCAAGTAGACCGCCCAGCTTCTCCGACGCAATCCGGTCCTCGTCCCACACCTCGATGGACAGCTCTGGAACATCGCTGAATCGTTGGACAAACAGCTCGGCGAACTTCTGTGGGGTCAAGGAACTCGGCGGTTCGTTCACCAGGTCGCGCGCCAGGCTTACCGCTTCAGCAATCCGGGCACCTCGGGCACTCCCTTCCGCCGCGGCGAGTTCCTCCGCGGGTGATTCAGTGATGACTACNAAGCGACCCAGTCCAGCCGGCGGTTCAGCTGTCCGAAAGGCGTCATATCGATACGACCCCAGGAGCGCTCCCTCGGCCACGGCCGCGCTCACCCGATGTAGTGGGAGGACCAGCTCTCGAGGCAGCACGAACGCGGCTGCATCCCCGGAGCCCGCTGCCCGAATGAATGCTGCTGTCCCCCGGCGCAATGTCTCCAAGCCGGCATCGCCGACGAGCTTGGTTTCTCCTCCGAGCCCCACCAGCACCATTGCGGTCGGGGGATCCGTCTCGGGAATCAGTGCATCACCTTCAGAGGGCGAAGACCGGATCGGGGTAGCACCGGCCGCATGGAAGACGAGGGTCTCACCCACCTTCCCGGTGAAGTCCTGACGCTTGCACCAGGCGGCATCGAGAGCCGCAGTACTGGCCATGCCGGTGATGGCGGATGCCACGCCCGGCCCCAGGTGCGGACCGTCAGCACCAGTGAACACCGGCACCCCTACCGCCACAAACTCCTCCACCCGCACCGTGGCGGCTGTGGTCTCGACCTTCAAGACTGCTCCCCTTCGTCGTCACCGGGCAGCAACGTGCCGGCACTCCCTGCATTTTCGTCGTTCGGCGCTCTGCGTGTCCCCGGCGCCCTTCGGGACTTTCGGGCCGAATCCCGGGCCAGGAGATGCTCGTCGCCTTCGGTCCATCGGGCCACCGCCCACAGGAGATCGGACAGCCGATTGAGATACTGCCCGACCAGGGACCCATCAACCGGGTGCACTACCGCGAGGCGCTCCGCACGGCGCACGACGGTGCGGGCGACATCGAGCGCGGCTGACACCCGGGTCGCTCCAGGAATTACAAATTCTGCCGGCATGTCGAACCGGGCGATCAACTCATCAATGCGGGCCTCGAGGACCACCACCATGTCTGCCGTGACCAGGGTTGTACCCGCCACCAGCTTCGCCCGTTTGGAGGGGTCGGTCGCCACCTCGGCCATGAGCACATAGAGATCCCGCTCAAGTCCTACGAGCAGTTGGTCGAGCTCGGATCCGGATTCGGCCTCGGCTCGGGCCATGCCCATCGACGCCTGGGCTTCGTCCACCGCACCGTTGATCTGCATCACCAAGGAGTCCTTGGGCACGCGTCCCCCATACAGAAGGCCGGTCGTGCCGTCGTCGCCTGTCTTCGTATAGATCCTCACCATGCCCACATCACCCAAGGAATGTTAAGCGATCCCGGAAGTCGGGCAGGCTGAAGGCCAGTATCCTGGGTCAACCATGACCAAGATCGACTCATCTGATTCCAGCTACCTGCGCGCCGTTTCAGACCGCGTGGTCATTTTCGACGGCGCCATGGGTACCAACCTTCAACTGGCCGAACTGACGGCTGATGACTTCGGCGGCCCAGACTTAGAAGGCTGCAACGAATTGCTGGTTGTTAGCCGACCCGATGCCGTCGACCGGGTTCACCGCTCATTCTTCGAGGTCGGTTGCGATGTGGTCGAGACCGACACCTTCGGTGCCTTCGGGCCGGTACTCGCCGAGTACGGCCAGGCCCATCGGGTCCACGAGCTGAATGTGGCCGCCGCCCTCCTAGCCCGGCAGGCCGCCGATGATTTTTCCACCCCTGATCGACCCCGCTGGGTGGCCGGAAGCATCGGTCCCGGGACCAAATTCCCCACCCTGGGCCAAATCCCCTACGCCGACCTGCGGGACGCCTACGAAGAGCAGGCGGTCGGGCTTCTTGAGGGAAGGGTCGACCTGATCGTCATCGAGACCGTCTTCGACCTACTTCAGGCGAAAGCAGCCATCAACGGGGCACGGCGGGCGATGCGAGCAGCGGGTCGGCACATCCCTATTCAGGTGCAGGTCACGATCGAACTGACCGGCACCATGCTTCCCGGCACCGAGATCGGCGCCGCCCTCTGCGCCCTCGAAGCCATGGATATCGACCTCATCGGACTGAACTGTGCCACCGGGCCATCTGAAATGTTCGAGCCGTTGCGTCACCTCACCGCGCATGCCTCCATTCCGGTGACCTGCCTTCCNAACGCCGGCCTTCCCTCCGTTGTCGATGGGGCGATGCACTACGACCTGACACCGGAGCAGTTGGCAGAGTTCCACCGCCAGTTCGTGAGCGAACTCGGTGTGTCGGTCATCGGAGGGTGCTGTGGCACCCTGCCCTCCCATCTGTCGGCGGTNGTGAAGGCGTGCGCCGATCTCACTCCCGCCACCCGAAACCCCGAACCCGAACCCGGGGCCACCTCGATCTATACGGCAGTTCCCTTCACCCAGGATGCATCGGTCCTGGTGATCGGGGAGCGAACCAANGCCAACGGTTCAAAGAAATTCCGCGACGCCATGCTCGAAAAAGACTGGGATACATGCGTCGCCATGGCACGCGACCAGGTCAAGGAGGGCTCACATCTCATCGATGTGTGCGTGGACTACGTAGGTGCCGACGGTGTGGCGGATATGGAAGCGGTGGCATCTCGCTTTGCCACCCAGTCGACCGCGCCCCTCATGGTCGACTCCACCGAGGCCCCGGTGGTCGAAGCAGCTCTGGCGTGGATCGGCGGGCGGGCGGTCATAAACTCGATCAACCTCGAAGATGGTGATGCACCTGGTACCCGCTTCGACAAGGTCCTCACCTTGGCCAAGGAGTTCGGGGCCGCTGTGGTGTGCACGTGCATCGACACCGAGGGTCAGGCTCGGACCGCCGATTGGAAGGTCCGTGCCGCCAAGGCCATCCATGACATTGCCACCGAACGATACGGACTCCGTCCATCTGACCTCCTGTTTGACCCCTTGGCGCTTCCCTTGTCCACCGGCATGGAAGAGAGCCGACGTGACGGCATCGAGACCATCGAAGGCATCCGTCGCATCAAAGCCGAGCTTCCCGGCGTCTATACCGTGTTCGGCCTTTCCAATGTTTCGTTCGGGCTCAACCCCGCGGCTCGCCAGGTCCTCAATTCAGTCTTCCTCCACGAGTGCGTGGAGGCAGGCCTCGATGCGGCAATCGTTCATGCGTCCAAGATCCTTCCGCTTTCGAAAGTCGACGAGCGGGCCAGGGAGGTATGCCTCGACCTGATCTATGACCGTCGCCGCGATGGGTACGACCCGTTGACCGAACTGCTCGATCTGTTCGAAGGCGCCTCCACGTTCTCGGTCTCCACCGTGGAGGACCGATCAGGGTGGCCGGTTGAACAACGGCTCGAACATCGGATCATCGATGGTGACCGCAATGGTCTTGAATCTGACCTCGATGAAGCAATGGCCGCAGGTATGGCGCCACTGAGCATCGTGAACGACATGCTGCTGGCCGGCATGAAAACGGTGGGCGAGCTATTCGGTGCCGGTGAGATGCAACTGCCGTTCGTCCTGGGCTCGGCCGAAACAATGAAAACTGCCGTCGCCTATCTCGAGCCTCACATGGAGAAGTCCGACCAGGGCGGCAAGGGCACCATGGTGCTGGCGACCGTCAAGGGTGACGTCCATGACATTGGGAAGAACCTGGTCGACATCATTCTGACCAACAACGGCTACACCGTGAAGAACCTGGGCATCAAGGTCGGCATCGTGGACATGGTCAATGCCCTCGAAGAGTCCGGTGCCGACGCAATCGGCATGAGCGGTCTCTTGGTGAAGTCAACTCTCATCATGCGGGACAACCTCGACGAATTGAACCGGCGGGGTCTTTCGAACATCCCGGTCATTTTGGGCGGAGCGGCATTGACACGCACCTACGTCGAACGTGACCTTCGGTCGGTGTACGAGGGAAGACTGTTCTACGGCAAGGACGCCTTCGAGGGTCTCCGCACCATGGACAGGTTGATCGAGTTGAACCGGACCGGCGAGGACGACCCGGAATTCGGTCGTGCCCTGGGCGGACGGGACCTCGGGCCCCGCAAAAGCGAGCAGCGTAAACAGAAGGCGAAGGAAGCCCTCGAACGGGGGGACGTCCTCCCGACCAGATCTCCTCATGTCGCCATGGACAACCCGTTGTTTACGCCTCCGTTTGTCGGTAATCGCATAGCCAAGGGCATCGCCATCGACGACATCGCCACCTACATCAATGAGACGGCGTTGTTTCGCAATCAGTGGGGATACCGACCCGAGAACGGGGAGGACGACGGTGCCTTCAAGGATCGGGTCAGGGGGCTGCTCCGATCACGGCTGGCTGATGCCAAGGCGGATCAGCTTCTCGTTCCACAGGTCGCCTGGGGTCACTTCGCTGCCAATGCAGACGGAAACGACCTGGTCATCTTCAAGGACGAGAGCCGCTCGTCGGAGTGGATGCGATTCACTTTCCCCCGCCAGGTCGATGATCCGTATTTCTGCATCAGTGATTTCTTTCGACCCGTCGACTCTGGAGCAGAGGACTTTGCCAGCTTCCAGGTGGTGACCATGGGTCGCAGGGTGTCCGAGGAGACGGCTCGTCTCTTCGCCGCCAACGAATACCAGAACTATCTCTATCTGCACGGGCTCGGCGTGGAGATGGCCGAGTCATTGGCCGAATACTGGCATCACCGGATCAGGGAGGAACTGGGATACGCCGACGAAGACGGACCCTCCCTGGCTGGACTGTTCCGCCAGAAATACCGCGGCGGCCGATATTCGTGGGGCTACCCGGCATGTCCCGACCTGGAGGACAACGCCAAGGTGGTTGATCTGCTCGGCGCCGATCGCATCGGGGTCGAGGTCAGCGAGGGATTCCAGCTCCACCCTGAGCAGTCGACTACGGCCATCATCTGCCATCACCCCCAAGCCAAGTACTTCGTCGCTTAAAGAGGTTCGTATAATATAGTGACAATACACCGCCAGAGTGAGAGACTGTTGGCATGTTCCTCACACGCGTGCTGTTCTTGTTGGCTGTGGCGACTGTCCGCACCGGAGGCCGAAGGGATTTCGACGCCATGGAGCGTCGTCGCAAACGTGCNGCCCAGCTGTTCGCTCAGGGNAAGACCCAAGCCGACATCATGCGTGAGCTTGAGGTGTCGCGCCAGAGTGTGAGCCGATGGCACGCCGACTGGGTGGCCGGAGGTGCGAAAGCCTTGCGCGGTGCGGGCCGGGCAGGTCGTCTACCTGAACTCGACGCGGCGGACCTGCGNCGCGTCGAGCGTCAGATCGGAAAGGGACCACTTGCCAATGGGTATGCCACCGACATGTGGACGCTCCAACGCGTGGCCGAGGTGATCGAAGCCGAGACCGGGGTGACCTATCACCCCGGACATGTCTGGCGGATCTTGCGTCAAATGGGCTGGAGTCGCCAGCGCCCGGCCCGCCGGGCGGTCGAACGTGACGACGAGGCCATTGCCCGTTGGGTCAAAGAGGACTGGCCCCGGGTAAAAAAAACTCCCGACGCAGAGGGGCCTGGATCTGCTTCCAAGACGAAAGCGGGTTCAGTCTCCTCCCCAGCGTGAGGGCCACCTGGGCCCCCAAGGGCCAGACCCCGGTACTGCATCATCGCTTCAACTGGAAGCGCCTCTCGATGTCGGCAGCCGTGGGCTTTGCCCCCGATGGCTCCGATGCCTGGCTGGTGTTCAACATGCGTCCCGGCGCCTACAACGACGAATCGATCATTGAATTCCTCGAAGACCTTCACGCCCACTTGGGGGGCGACAAGCTCACCTTGATCTGGGACGGGTTGCCCTCGCACCGCTCGAAGGTGATGCGGGCCTGGATCGCCGAGCAGCGGAACTGGCTCGTCGTCGAGCGACTTCCCGCCTACGGCCACGACCTCAATCCCGTCGAGCTCGTCTGGGGCAACCTCAAATCAAGTGAGCTGGCCAACCTGTGCCCCGACACGATTGAAGAGGCTGCCGCCTTCGCCGACGATGGACTTGACCGCATCGGGAGTGA
>JGI24130J36418_10000818_pt1 | contig 10459 bp, 8 predicted proteins | sample BarGraNGADG00212_FD_36418 | JGI IMG/M metagenome (IMG submission 36418)
CCCCGGCAACGCCGCGCGCGTTCTGAGACGTGCGCCTCGGGATCTTCGGAGGGTCGTTCGACCCTCCGCACCTCGGGCACCTGCTCCCAGCCATCGACGCCGCTGAGGCGCTCGGACTCGACGCCATACGCTTTGTGCCGGCGTGGGAGCAACCGTTCAAGATCGGGCGTGCCACGGCGACCGCCGAGCAGCGCTTCGAGATGACCGAGCGGCTGGTGGCCGGGATTCCGGGCTTCACGGCAGACCGGTCGGAAATTGACCGGCGCGGGTTATCTTACACGGTTGACACCGTGGCGCAGATGGCGGCAGCGAACCCAACGGCGGAGCTCGTGCTTCTCGTCGGTGGCGATGCCTATGCCCTTTTCGAGCAGTGGCGGGAACCGGAACGGATTCGGGCGCTGGCGACGGTCGCTGTCCTCCTGCGGGGGGGCGATGCGCTGCCCACGCAGCAGAACGGTCCGGTGCAGGTGCTGCAGACGCGGCGGGTGGACATCTCGTCCACCGAGTTGCGCGCCCGGGTGGCCGACGGGCGAACCATTCGCGGTTTCATGCCGGATGCGGTCGCAGACTATATCGCGGAGCATCGGCTGTATCGATAAGAGGACTGCATGTTCAAGCGCGTATTGAGTGCCTTCATGCGTACCCGCCACGAGCGGGACCGCAAAAAAATCCAGCCGATCCTCGACGCGATTCACGAGCACGAGGAGCGCCTCGCGACCGTGAGCGAAGAGGAACTTCGCGGGCAGACCGCGAAGTTCCGCGAACTGCTCCAGGAGCGCACGCACGCGCTCGAGACACGCGCGGCCGAGCTCCGCGAGCTCAAGCGCGCCGCCGCCGACGCGGCCGAGCGCGACCGTCTCGATACGGAGCTGAGCGGCGTCGATGGCAGCGCCGGCGTGGAGAGCGATCTCCGTCGCACGATCGCCGAGGCGCTCGACGAGATCCTGCCGGAAGCCTTCGCCACGATGCGAGAGGCCTGCCGCCGTCTCCTCGGGACGACGGTGAGCGTGACCGGACGCGATCTCGAATGGAACATGGTGCCGTACGACGTCCAGCTCATGGGCGGCGTGCAGCTNCACTTCGGCAAGATCGCGGAAATGGCCACCGGCGAAGGCAAGACGCTCGTCGCCACGCTGCCGCTCTACCTCAATGCGCTGCCCGGCAAGGGTGCGCATCTGGTCACGGTGAACTCGTACCTCGCCCGCCGCGATTCGCAGTGGATGGGGCATCTGTACACGTGGCTCGGCCTCACCGTCGGCTGTCTCGATGACACCGAAGCTGGCACGCCCGAGCGCCGCGCGACGTACATGGCGGACATCACGTACGGCACCAACAACGAGTTCGGCTTCGACTACCTGCGCGACAACATGGTGACGTCGCTCGACCAGCGCGTGCAGCGGAGCCATGTCTTCGCCCTGGTGGACGAAGTGGATTCCGTGCTCATCGATGAAGCGCGTACGCCACTTATCATCTCCGGTCCGGTCGGCAACGAAGGCGACGTGCAGTACTTCGAGCACAATGCGATGGTCTCGCGGCTCGTGCGGCGGCAGATAGAGCTCGTGAACGTCCTCGTCGCCGATGCCGAGCGTGAGCTCGAGGCGAAGAGGACGCAGGACGCGTCGATCAAGATGTATCAGGCGCAGCTCGGCCATCCGAAGAACCGGCGTCTCCAGAAGATGTTGAACGAGCCGGGCAACAAGCAGCTGGTGCTGAAGATTGAGCTCGAGAACATCGCCGATCGCAAGCTGCCGCCGGCCAAGCAGGCCTACCGTGACATCGAGGAAGAGCTGCTGTTCGTGCTGGACGAGCGGGGACATTCGGTACACCTCACGGACCGCGGCGTCGACTACATGGCTCCCGCGGACCATGACGCGTACATCCTGCCGGATCTCAGCGAAGCGGTGCATCGCATCGACCATTCGTCGGAGCTCACGCCCGAGCAGAAGATCGCCGAGCGTCGTGAGCTGGAGATCGACTACGCGAGCAAGAGCGAACGGCTGAACATCGTGCATCAGCTCCTCCGCGCGCACGCGTTGTACGAGAAGGACGTCAACTACGTCGTGCAGGACGGCGAGGTGCTCATCGTCGACGAGTACACCGGGCGCACAATGCCCGGGCGTCGCTGGAGCGAGGGGCTGCATCAGGCGGTCGAGGCCAAGGAAGGAGTCAGCGTGAAGGGCGAGACGCAGACGATGGCCACGATCACGATTCAGAACTACTTCCGCATGTACGAGAAGCTGGCCGGCATGACCGGTACGGCGGAAACCGAAGAGACGGAGTTCTTCGAGATCTACAAGCTTGACGTCGCGGTCATTCCCACCAACGCCACGGTCATCCGCGACGACCGGCACGACCTCGTCTACAAGACGCGGCGCGAGAAGTACAACGCGATCGTCGACGAGACGCGGCGGCTGCACGAGCTCGGGTATCCCGTGCTCATCGGCACCACGAGCGTGGACGCGTCGGAGACGCTGTCGAAACTGATGCAGCGCGGCGGCATGGTGCACAACGTCCTCAACGCGAAGTATCACCAGCGTGAGGCCGAGATCGTCGCGAACGCCGGACAGCCGGGCGCAATCACGATCGCGACGAACATGGCCGGCCGCGGTACCGACATCAAGCTCGGCGAAGGCGTCACGCCATCCAGGCCGTCGGTGGTGAAGGACCCCGATGGCAACGACGTCGAGGTGAGTGAGATGGGCGGACTGCACATCGTCGGCTCGGAGCGCCACGAGTCGCGGCGCATCGATCGCCAGCTCCGCGGACGTGCCGGACGTCAGGGCGATCCTGGCGCGAGTCAGTTCTTCCTGTCGTTGGAAGACGACCTGATGCGCCTCTTCGGCAGCGACCGCATCGCGAAGCTGATGGATCGCATGGGCGCGCAGGAGGGCGAGGTGCTCACGCATCCGCTCATCACGCGCTCCATCGAGCAGGCGCAGAAGCGGGTGGAGCTGCAGAACTTCCAGAGTCGCAAGAAGCTGCTCGAGTACGACGATGTGATGAATCAGCAGCGCGAGGTGATCTACTCGCTGCGCGCCTTCGCGCTCGAGGGCGGCGAGGAGCTCAAGGGCGAAGCGCTCAAGATGGTCGAGAAGGCTGTCTCGCGTCGCGTGGAGACGGTGCTGGCGGAGTTCGGGGATGCGTCGGAGTGGGACTTCGACCTCCTTCGCCAGGAGCTGCTCATGCACTACCTCCTGCAGGTCAAGGAGTTCGAGGATGAGAACCTCCGCCCGTCATTGCTTGCCGATGCACAGGCTCAGGTATCGGAAGCGGGTCGCGCGGCGTTCGCCGGAAAGATCGAAGCGCTGGACATGGTGCGCGATCAGGAGGGCGGGTATGCCGACCGGCTCCTGCGCTACGTCATGCTGAACGTGCTCGATGAGAAGTGGAAGGACCACCTCTACGATCTCGATCAGCTCCGCAACGCGATTCACTATCGCTCGTGGGGCCAGAAGGATCCGCTCGTCGAGTACAAGCAGGAGGCCTACACGATGTTCGTGGACCTCATGAACGACGTGGCCGAAACGTTCACGGACCGGTTCCTCAAGGTGCAGCTCGTGATCGAGGAAGGGCCGCCGGATCAGGGGCAAGACGGCGCATTCGCTCCGCCGCCGCAGCCCACCAAGCGCTACAACGCGATGGGTGTGCTCGAGGAGTACGCGCCCGAAGAGGCGGTAACCGGCACCGCCGTAGTCGAGGATGTCGGACCGGCGGAGACACCGAACGAGAAGGAAACGGTGGTGCGGCGTGATCCGGTGATCGTGGGTGCTGGGCGGGCGCGGAGCGTGAGCGAGCTCAACGCCGGGCCGGCCGCGCCGGTCGATTGGAGCAGCGTCGGGCGAAACGATCCCTGTCCCTGTGGGTCAGGGAAGAAGTTCAAGAAGTGTCACGGGGCGTCGATGTGAGCGATTGATCGCTCCAGCCGTACACGGCTGCGGCAAAGTGGTGATGCTCGGTGTGTTGCGCGGCTGTATGCCTCTTTCTTCCGCGCTGCATTCTCGATGCGATCTCCAACCGGCAAACACATGATACGGCAAGCAGCAGACCATTCCCCGTCGACGGTGCTCTCCATTCGCGAGCTTCCGCGCTCCGAGCGACCGCGCGAGCGCCTCGTCTCACTCGGCGCTTCCGCACTGAGCTCGACGGAACTGCTCGCACTGCTCATCGGTGCAGGCGGCACGGGCGGCTCGGCGCTTCAGGTCGGCCAGCTGCTGCTCGCCGGCGTGGGTGGTTCGCTGCGGCGCATGGCGATGCAACCCGTCGCGGCGCTCACCGCGACGCGCGGCGTGGGCATCGCGCGCGCGGTCACGGTGCACGCGGCGCTCGAGCTTGGCCGCCGGCTCGCATCGGAGACGCGCGACGACGGCGCGCCGGTCCGGTCGCCGCGCGACGTCGCGCGGCTCTTCGCTCCCCGGCTGGAGGACCTACCGGTCGAGGAGTTCCACGTCGCGATCCTCGACGCGCAGCACCGCCTCGAGCGCGACGTCACCATCACGCGTGGCCTGCTGACGTCATCGCTCGTCCATCCACGAGAAGTCTTTCGCGAGGCCATCGCGGAGCGGGCCGCCGCGGTCATCCTCGTGCACAACCATCCGAGTGGCGACCCGACGCCGAGTGCCGACGACCGGCTCGTCACGGAACAGCTCGTGGCGGCCGGCAAGCTGCTCGACATCCCGGTGCACGATCACATCATCATCGGCCGCGGACGGTACATCAGCTTTGCGGAAACGGGCCTGCTATGAGCACTTGCGCAATACAGCAAAAAAGGTCATTTATACAGATGACCCTAATTGGCTCAGCCATGACCGAGACACGTCGTCGCAAGAACGTCTTCATCGATCAGCAGCGCATCGACCGCGTCAAAACGCTCCTGTGCACCGACACGGAAACGGAAACGATCGACCGCGCGCTCGCGCTGGCCGAGGATTTCGCGATGTTCGAGGCCAAGGTGACGCGCGGCCTCGCGGGGCTCGTCGGGCGCGGCGGATTCACTGACCACTTCTCCGCGAAGCGCCGGTCGGGGTGAGCCCGATGTATCTCCTGGATTCCAACGTGTACATTCGCGGGTTCCGCGAGGCTGGCTTCGGGCAGCAGCTCCAGGAGTTTCATCGAGTTCATCTGTCGAGGATCGTCGTGAGTGCGGTGGTGGTCTCCGAGCTGTTGGTCGGCGCTCAGACGCCGGACGGAACCCGCGCGCTTCGACGGACCCTCGTCGAGCCGTTCCGTACGCGCAAGCGCTTCCTGACGCCAGGCTGGGAGACCTGGGAGCGGGCAAGGGAGATCGATCGCGGCATTCGTGAACAGCGCGGCAATCGAGCAACGCTTGGAAATCGGTCGTTCTTTCACGACATTCTCATTGCGGCAACCGCGCGCCAGATGGGCGCGACGATCGTGACGTTCAATACGGCGGACTTCGCGCTCATTGGNCGGTACGTCGACATCGACGTCGTGGAACCATGGCCGAGCGGCAAGGCCGCATAGGAGGAGAGGTTGGCCTGATGGCAACGGCGCTGCGCGAGATCATTCCTGACTGGAGCCTGGACGAGGGCGCGAATCTGCGACTCGACCAGGAGCTGCTCGCGCGCGCCTATCGCTTCAGCGAGGAGGCGCACCGCGGGCAGACGCGCAACTCCGGCGAGCCGTACGTCACACACTGCGTCGAAGTCGCGAAGATCCTCGCCGATCTGCAGCTCGACACGACGACCGTCGCCAGTGGTCTGATCCACGACGTCGTCGAAGACACGGCGATCACCGTCGCCGATGTCGAGCGTGAGTTCGGAAAGGAGATCGCGGCGATCGTCGATGGGCTGACGAAGATCGCGAAGCTGCCGAACAGTGGCTCCAAGCAAGACCGGCAGGTCGAGAGCTACCGCAAGCTGCTGCTGTCGATCGCGAAGGATGCGCGCGTCATCATCGTCAAGCTCGCCGATCGCCTGCACAACATGCGGACGCTCGATTTTCTCCCCGAGGAGAAGCGGCGGCGCATCGCGCAGGAGACGCTGGACCTCTACGCGCCACTCGCCCATCGCTTCGGTATGGCGAAGATGCGGTGGGAGCTCGAAGATCTCGCCTTCAAGCATCTCGAGCCCGACGACTACAAGGCGCTGGCGAAGAAGGTCGCGCAGAAGCGCGGCGAGCGAGAGGAGCTCATCCTCGCGCTGCGCGAGCCGCTCGAGCGCGAGCTCGCGCGCGCCGGCATCAAGGACGTCGAGGTCACCGGCCGGCCGAAGCACCTCTGGTCGATCTACAAGAAGATGAAGCAGCGCGAGAAGCCGTACGAGGAGATCTTCGATCTGCTCGCCGTCCGCGTGCTCGTCAACGGCGTGCCCGACTGCTATCACGCGCTCGGCGTCATTCACGACGGCTACACGCCGGTGCAGGAGCGGATCAAGGACTACATCGCGCAGCCGAAGTCCAATGGCTACCAGTCGCTGCACACGACGGTGTTCGGTCCGGGGCGCCAGCTCTACGAGATCCAGATTCGCACGAAGGCGATGCATCGCACGGCGGACTTCGGCATCGCCGCGCACTGGCTGTACAAGGAGGACGCGAAGAGCGCCGACGAGCTCGACAAGCACCTCACCTGGTTCCGCCAGATTCTCCAACTACAGCTCGACGCCAAGACCCCGGACGAGTTTCTCGAGTTCCTCAAGCTCGACCTCTATGCGGAGGAGATTTTCGTCTTTTCGCCGCGGGGCGACGTGCATCAGCTTCCCAAGGGGGCCACGCCGATCGACTTCGCTTTCGCCGTGCACTCGGAAGTCGGACTGCATTGCGCCGGCGCGAAGATCAACGGCCGCATCGCTCCACTGTCTCGCGCGCTCCGCAATTCGGAGACGGTGGAGATCATCACCGCGCCGACCGCGAAGCCAAGTCGGGATTGGCTCGCGCACGTTCGCACGGGACGCGCCCGGCACAAGATCCGGCAGTGGCTGCGCCACGAGGAGCAGACGTCGTCGGTCAAGCTGGGCCAGGACATCCTCGATCGGGAACTGAAGCGGCGGCGTCTTGCCCGGCCGGACGACGCGAGCCTGGACAAGGCCGCGCACGCACTCTCACTCGGCGACACGACGCAGCTCTATGCGTCGATCGGGCAGGGCGACGTCAGCGTCGGTCTTGCGATCAAGCATCTCTTCCCGGATCATCAGGAAGTCGAGGCGCCGAAGCCGACCTTCGTCGAGCGGCTCGTCGATCGCGTCCGTGGCACGAAGGGGGTCAAGATCCAGGGCGTGGACGGACTCATGGTCCGCTACGCCCAGTGTTGCCAGCCCGTTCCCGGCGATCCAGTGACTGGCTACGTCACACGTGGTCGCGGCGTGAGCATTCATCGCGCTGATTGCCCGAACCTGCTCTTCCTCGCGCACGAGCCGGAGCGCAGGCTCGAGATCGATTGGCAGGGCGCCGATGGCGAGCGCTTCCTTGTACGCCTCGCCCTCGAGGGCAACGATCGGCGCGGTCTCTACGCCGACGTCGCCGCCGCGGTGACCGATTCGGGAACGAACATCCGCGGGATGGAGCTCAAGAGCACCGACGGCAAGGCGACAGGCGCCGTCCTCGTCGAGGTCGAGAACCTCGCGCACCTGCAGAAGATCATCAAGGCAGCGCGGAAGGTGAAAGGGATCACCGAAGTTGCACGCCGCGAGCGGATCACGCCTGAAAACTAGAAGGATTGGAATTCACACATGACCCCCCGCGCGAACTTCATCCTGCAGGCTCCCTTCCAGCCGGCAGGCGACCAGCCCAAGGCGATCAGCGAGCTGATGGCCGGGTTGGATCGCGACGATCGCTTTCAGGCGCTCCTAGGCGTGACCGGATCCGGGAAGACGATGACGATCGCGAACGTCATCGCGCAGTACGGCAAGCCGACGCTCGTCCTCAGCCACAACAAGACGCTCGCCGCGCAGCTCTACGGCGANATCAAGAGCTTCTTCCCGCAGAACGCCGTCGAGTATTTCATCTCCTACTACGACTACTACCAGCCGGAAGCATACGTCCCGACGACTGACACCTACATCGAGAAGGACGCGTCGATCAACGAGGACATCGACCGGCTACGGCTGCGTGCGACATCCTCGCTCATGGAGCGGAACGACGTCATCATCGTCGCCACGGTGAGCGCGATCTACGGACTCGGCGATCCCGTGTCGTACCGCGAGCAGATGGTCACGCTAACCACCGGGCAGAAGGTGAATCGCGATGATCTGCTGCGCTCGCTGGTTCGCATCCAGTACAACCGCAACGACGTCGCCTTCGAGCGCGGCACCTTCCGCGTGCGCGGCGACACGGTCGAGATCTTTCCGGCGTACGAGGAGCAGGGCGTTCGCGTGGAGCTGTGGGGCGACGAGGTGGAGCGCATCTCGAAGATCAACGTCCTCACCGGCGAGACGATCGCGACACTCGAGCGCGCCGCCGTATATCCGGCGAAGCACTTCGTCACGCAGCGCCCGACCCTCGAGCGCGCCGTGAAGCTCATTCGCGAGGAGCTCAACGAGCGTCTCACGGAGATGCGCAACAACGGCCGCCTCCTCGAAGCGCAGCGTCTCGAAAGCCGGACGAACTTCGACATGGAGATGATGCTCGAGATCGGCACGTGCGCCGGCATCGAGAATTACTCGCGGCATCTCTCCGGTCGCGTTGCGGGTGAGCGTCCTGCCTGTCTCTTCGACTACTTCCCGGAAGACTTTCTCGTCGTCGTCGACGAGTCGCACGTCTCGCTGCCGCAGATCGGCGGCATGTTCAATGGCGATCGTGCGCGCAAGCTGACGCTGGTCGATTACGGCTTCCGCCTGCCGAGCGCGCTCGACAACCGGCCGCTCATGTTCGATGAGTTCCTGTCGCTCACGCCGCGCGCCATCTTTGTGTCTGCCACTCCGGGAGAGCTGGAGCTCCGACTTTCTGAAGGCGTTGTCGTCGAACAGATCATCCGTCCCACGGGGCTGATCGATCCGGAGATCGAAGTACGCCCGGTGCGCGGTCAGGTGGATGATCTGCTGAGCGAGATCCACAAGCGTGTGAAGGTCGGCGAGCGCGTGCTCGTCACCACGCTCACCAAGCGCATGTCCGAGGATCTCACCGACTATCTCCAGCAGGTCGGTGTCCGCGTGCGGTACATGCATAGCGACATCGACGCCATTGAGAGGATGGAAATTGTTCGAGGCCTCAGACTTGGCGAGTTCGACGTCCTGATCGGCATCAACCTGCTGCGCGAAGGGCTCGACATGCCCGAGGTATCGCTCGTCGCCATTCTCGACGCGGATCAGGAAGGATTTCTGCGCTCGGACCGCTCGCTCATTCAGACCGTCGGTCGCGCGGCGCGGCACGTGAACGGCAAGGCGATCTTCTACGCTGACCGGATCACCGGCTCGATGCAGCGGTGCATGGACGAGACGGCCCGGCGCCGAGAGATCCAGCGCGCGCACAACCTCGAGCACGGGATCACACCGACGTCGGTCACGAAGAGCATCGCGGACGTCCGCTTCGTCACGCGCGTTGCCGACGCCCGCATCGAGCGCGCCGAGGAGCGTCCGAAGCGCGGCCGGAAGGTCGCTGAGGCGGAGACGCCGAGTTACGATCTGGTCGAGCCGGAGACGCTCGTCAAGATGCTCGAGGAGCAGATGCGCGAAGCGGCTGTTGCACTCGACTTCGAGGCCGCGGCGCGACTCCGCGACCAACTCTTCGAGGTGAAGGCGCGGATGGGTGGCACCGCGACGCGCGGAAAGGTGGCAGCCGACGCCAAGGCGGCGCGATGACGGGTGGCGACGCTCCTGGCGCTCCTGGAGCGCCTGGGCATCCGCCCCTCCTGCCGCCGCTCGCCAATCATGGCGCCCTCGCCATGCGCGAGGACGAGCTCCGCGACTGGGGACACCGGTTCGGTCGTTCGGCGCATGCGCCGCTCGTCGTCACCATTTCTGGAGAGCTCGGGGCAGGGAAGACCACGCTCGTGCAAGCGATCTGCGAAGGGTACGGCGTGACTGACGAGGTGACGAGCCCGACGTTCGCGCTCGTCCACGAGTACTCGGCGCCTCGAGNTCNGNNGNNCATCATCTGGACCTCTATCGTCTCGAGCGGCCCGACCAGCTCGACGCGCTCGGGTGGGACGAGATCGTGTACGGACCGGACGTCGTGCTCATCGAATGGCCCGAGCGCGCGGGAGATCGCGTCCCAGGGGGCCATGTGACGCTCTCGCTACAGCATCTGCCTCACGATCCGGACCGACGGCTCCTCTATGCCGGGTGGCGCGCGTGATCACCCTCGTCGTGGAAGCATCGACCTACGCGGGGAGCACGGCGCTGTTGGACGGACGTACCCTGTTGGGCGAGCGCTCGGTCGCCATGCGCGGCAAGGAGCACGAAGCGCTCATGCCGGCGGTTGCCGAGCTGCTTGCCGAGTGCGGAGTGGCACCAGAGCAAATCACGCGCGTCGTCTGCGGTGCGGGACCGGGCAGCTTCACCAGCCTGCG
>JGI24130J36418_10000820_pt1 | contig 10454 bp, 12 predicted proteins | sample BarGraNGADG00212_FD_36418 | JGI IMG/M metagenome (IMG submission 36418)
CCGGGAATCACCGGCTCGCCGCCGCCGATGACGTTCCAACCCGGCGCAACGAGATGAACGAAGTAGCGCAGCGACGGCGCGGCCTGCGCACGATGCGGATCGTTCGCCATCAGCGCGCGGCCGCTGAGCGTTCGGCTGCCGGCTACCACCCAGTTATTGCTGCCAATGTCGCGCCGCTGGTTCCACTCCAAGTCTGCCCTTGCAGCAGAATCGATCGCCGCCAGCCGCCGGCTCGCGTTGCTGTCGTTGCGGTAGGCCGAGCGCAGATCGGATGGCTGGAAACGCACCGGCGCGCGGAACGCATCGTACAGTTCGAGGATCGGCTCGTCGAGACCGCGGCCGTCGATCATCGGATCCAGTGCGAGCGCGGGGCGACCCGGCCCGGGGTGGAACCACTGGATCTTCTCGAGCAGCGCCGAGCCATGCTTCGCGACGAAGCGCCCGTACGCCAACTCCTCGCCGATGTTCCCGAGCAGCCCCTGGTGCCGGGAGATCACTACCTCCGGCGTCCAGCGGCCGGGNGTGAGCCCGAGCATCCGCAGCTCGACGGGAATGAGCGCGGGATCCTTGGCCGCCTCGTCCANATAGGCATTCACGCCGTCCACGAACGCGCCGATGATCGCCGAGCCGCGCGGATGATAGTGCGCGAGCTCGGTCGTCATGTTGCCGCGGAACTTGAAGAGCCGCGCGCCCTGGTCTCGCTTCAGCTCGCGCCGTCCCGCGATCTCCGCCATTGTGCCCGTGGCTTGCCGCCGCCACATCTCGAACTGAAAGGCACGGTCGCGCGCGGCCGTGTAGCCCTGCGCAAGGAAGAGATCGTGCTCGTTCTTCGCGTAGATGTGCGACACGCCCCACTGGTCGCGCAGGATCTCAACGGGCTTCTGAAGACCGGCGATGCGGAGGGTGTCGGCATGCGTGGCGCTCGTCGATTGGGCGCCGGCGATCGATACACCAGCGACGACGAACGCCGCCACGAGGAGCTGTTTCACGTGAGAGGTGTGATGGATCGAAGTCATGGACGCCGTGCGGAGGTGGGTGGCTCGTGCCCTCGCTGCATGGTAAGCCTACGCATCATTGCTCCAGCTCGCTGGACCACCTGACGGCTGGCGTAATGGCGGGCTGCCATGCCGGCGGCGTGCCAGGCGTGGTATGTTCCCTGCGCTAGCAGCTCCTGCCCAAACCGGACCGACCGACCATGTGGAGCTTTCTCAAGCGCCTGTTCCCTGAAAACCTCTTCTCCCGCAAGATCGATCCGAGCGCGGAGCGCCGTCTTCGTCTCGCGCAGGCGCGTGCGGAGGAGTCGATCATCCGCACACACGTGGACAACGCGCTGATGTTCGTCGACACGCTCGCCGAAGATCTCACCTTCGACCGCGCGATCGATTCGTATATCCGGCTGATGTCGATCCCGGAGCCTCTCGCCAGCACCGTGGCGACCCGGACGCTCGTCGTCCTCGGCCAGGATCTCGTTCCGTATCGCCGCCGGTCGCGCGAGGAAACCGCGGCCGCGCCGGACGAATCCCGTCCGCCCCTTCGGCTGGGCGACTCGGCCGAAGCCAAACGCGGCATCAAGCGGGCGTAGTTCCGGCTCAGTCCTCCGGCTTCACCGCCCGCAAACTCACCTCCGCCGTATCCCGGATCTCCCGGCCGTACCCTGCCCCCCGCAGTTCCGCCGCGAGTTCCTCGGCCCACGTCGTTACCTCGCGAAGGTCCAGCCAGCAGATCACAAACAACGCCGTCGCGAGAATCGCTGAGATCACGCACCACTCGCAGATCGCGTGAATCACGAACAGCTCGAGATACGTCAGCCAAAGCGAGAACAGCACTCCGAACCCCGTCATCGCGACGAGGATATGAGAGACCACTCGCCGCTCGGCCAGCGCAGGCGTGAGCCCCGCCAGCGACACGCCCATCACGGCGATGTAGTACGCCACGCCCCAGGCTCCTACCGGGAACCCGAGGAATGTCGCCCACTTCGACGTCTGCACCGTCTCGCAGGAGCCGACGGNGCAGACCAGCGTGCCGACGTAGCCGAGCTTGTACAACGTCAGATAGAGCGCNACGAACATCCCGGCGAGCGCAACCAGCGCCGCCAGCATGCGCTTGTTCACTTGCTCTTGNTGGCGGGAGTCAGCGACGCCGGCTTCTTCGCGTCGGCATTCGCTCCGGCCGCTGTGGAATCAGCCGGCGCGGTAGCAGCGGGACCCTTGGCCAACTCGGTCTCGACGAGCTTGTTGAACGTGTCGAAGGGCAACGGCCCTGGTAGCAATTGTCCGCCGATGATGAACGACGGCGTCTCATTAATCCCGCGCCGCACGGCCTCCTGCTGATTGGCCTGGATCTGGGCCCGATGCGTCTCGGCGTCCATGCAGGACCCGTACTTCGCCATGTCGAGCGCAAGACCCTTCGCGAGCGCGCTGAGCTGCTTGCGCGGGTTGCTCGTCGCCTCGCCATTCCACTTGTCCTGGTTCGCGAAGATCACGTCATGCATCTCCCAGAACTTCCCCTGGTCGTTGGCGCATGCGGCGGCCAGCGAGGCGTCCCATGTGTTCTTGTGCATCGGAAGCGGAAAATCGAAAAAACGGATCCGCACCTTTCCCGTATTCACGAGCCGCGTCCGGACGTCGGGCTCGGTGAGCATCGCGAACTGCCCGCAGCTCGGGCATTCGAAGTCAGCGAATTCGATCACCTCCACGGGAGCGGTCGGGCTGCCCATCACGTACCCCTCAGCCTTCAGCGCGGGGAGCGTCGGATCGATCTTGGCCGACGTCGTCTTGGGACGAGATGCCACCCAGCTCAGTGCGCCAACGCCGATCACGGCCACGACGCCGAGGGCGATCCAGAAGCNCTGTCCGGGCCCTCCGCGCTTTGCGGCCTTCACGACGCTCGGCCGGCCTGCCGTACCCCGGCCCCTCGGTTCTTCCTGCTTTGCCATTTTCTCCCTCGATTGTGAATCGGTGAGCGCGGGCGAAAGCTAGAGAGGATACGCGTTGATGCAAGCAACTCAAACGGCCGTCTCTGGAACCGGCGGCGCGGGGCGTGCATTGGATGCACGCGGACTTGACCCGCGGCGCGCGCTGGAGCTACCTCCAGCGTCGCCCGGCGCATTTGCCGAACTACCCCTGCCTCGTGGAGGAAGGTCCCATCGACGCTGATCTGTTGCGCATCCCGGTCGGCCCCGGCTCGATTCATGTCGAGCGCTATGGGCATGGCGGTGCGCCCGTCGTCCTGCTGCATGGTTTCGGGACCTCGAGCTTCGTCTGGCGGAATATTGCGCCCGAGATCGCGCTCGCGAATCGCACCGCCTTCGCCATGGATCTTTTTGGTTACGGCGAGTCAGATCGCCCCTTCGACGCCGACTTCGGCATCGCTTCGCAGGCGGAGCTGGTGGATCGCGCCCTGACGGCGCTCCGGCTTCCCAAGGCCACCGTCGTGGGGTTGGACCTGGGCGGCGCGGTGGCGCTGCGTCTCGCCTCGGCCCGCCCGGAGCGGGTGGAACGGCTCTTTCTCGTCAATCCCATCGCACTGGACGAGATCCCAGCCGGCGACATCACCACGCTGCAGCGGAACACCGCCCGCTTCGCCTTCCGAGTCAGCAAGGGAATACTCGGTGTCGCCCCGATTCTGGGCGAGCTCCTGCGCCGGAGCGTCGCGGACCCGGCCCACATGCCGGACAAGCTCATCGCGCGCTACNTGGCACCTTATGTCGGGGAAGAGGGCTTGAACCATCTCCTCCTGCTCGCCCGGTCTGTCGACGACGAGGACATGGAGGACGTCGAGTTCGGATCGATTCCTCAACCGACGCAGATTGTGTGGGGTGACCAGGATCCCTGGGTCGCACCGAAATTCGCCGACCGGCTGTCCGACGCCATTCCCGGGAGCCGGCTGGTCCATCTTCCCGGGGTCGGGCGACTGGTCCCAGAGGAGGCGCCGGATACTCTCGTGAGCCTGCTGCTCGAGTTCATCGGGGCGGCGGCGCTACAGAGCTGATTGTTCCCGATTCGCAGACTGTGAGAAACGTCTCCATTCTGTTATATTCATGAGTCTTCCACCCAAATCCAAATTCATGGCCAAGCCGCAGAGACATACAGGAGCACGTCGATATGCAGGACCCGTGGAGCCTTCACCGTTCGAGCAGGCCCGCGACGAGCTGTTCCAGCACATCATGCGTTGTGACGTTGTCGGCGCCGATGCAAAGCACGTCGAAGAATGGTTCGCCGAGACGATCAAGTACATGACCGAGCGGTTCCCCGAGCTGAGCGAGCAGCAGATCACGGAGCTCAAGACACTCGGCCTTCGCTTCGCACAGCCGCCCAAAGCGCGTGTGGAGACCGACACCGCTTCCGCAGCCTGATCGCTCTTTACCGTTGATGAAACGACACGCCTCCATTTCGGAGGCGTTCGCGTTTCAGGAGAGTGCTCGAGATTGTCGTCCTGAGCGCAGCGATGGACCTGCACGTCCCTTCCACTCAGCGTGAGCTCTTCGCCCCCCACCGCATCGCCGCACCCAGCCGCACTCCGCCGCCGAGCCCGAGCTGAAAGGCGGGCGCAATACCGCCCATGCTTCGCGGCCCCTCGAGATCGATGACGGCGAGCAGAGCGGGTCGGACGCGATCGCGCGCGTGCGCCCGCAGGCTCACGCCGGCGCCGGCGGACAAACCCCATCGGTTCTGGCGGAACGGATCGAAGAGAAAGCGTCCGATCACGTCGAGTCGTCCGCTCGCCTCCGAGCCGCCGCTCACGACATCGGCGCCGGCCGCGCCAATGATGCCGATTCGCGCGTAGTAGCCGACGGGAATCTGGAGTCCGCCGCCGGCGTGCAGCGAAGTGCGCTTCTCTGCGACGATAGCGTCGATGCGTAGCTCGGGTTTCACGCTCTCGACAGGCGCCGCCTGCGCGCGCGCAATCCGCGGCGCCGCGAGCAACAGCAGAATCAGCGCCCGCGTCGCGTACGTCACCGGAGACCTCATGCTGCGCGCGCCCTCCACAGCGCCAGCGTGTAGTCCGCAATCGCCAGCACCGACACCATCGCCACGCCGCCGAGCAGCACTGGCACCACGCTCGGCGCAGCGAGCACCGCGGCAAGAGTGAAGAGCTGGAGGACCGTCACCACCTTGCCCGGAATACGCGCTTTGAATTCGACCGGCCGCAGCCATGGGATCACCCGCGCGACGAGAAACCCCACCGCCGTCGCGAGATCGCGCATGAGAAGGATGAAATACGCCGGCGTCGACAGCAGGCCGCTGAAGAGAAAGGTGCCGACGACGGTGAGCACGAAGACCCGATCGGCGATCGGATCGAGCAGCGCGCCCCAGCGTGACGTCGCGTGCACGCGACGCGCGAGCCAGCCGTCGAGAAAGTCGGTGATTGCCGCGACACCGATGAGCCCGACACGCGCTTCCGTCCCGCCCGTGGCGACGAATCCCGCCGCCAGAACCAGCCGGGAGCACGAGAGCAAATTTGGAAGGCTGCCGAGCGTGCGGCGGGGAGTCATCATTCGAGATGCAAGNTAATCAGTCGTGCCGAGTCCATCGCCGTTGGATGGCACGGCTACGTGGCAGCCACCTTGCCCCACCTCCCTTCCATCCGTAAGCTTTCGCATTCCTCGCCGTGCCTGTCTTTCCTGGGAGTCGCATGACCGACACCATCGCGCTGCTGAAGAATGTCGCCATCTTCAAGGACCTCGACGACAGCGAGTTCGCCGAGATCTCCGAGGTGTGCCGCGAGGAGAAGTTCGTCAGCGGAGAGTACATTTTCCGCGAAGGCGAGAGCGGCAACCGGCTCTATCTCATTTGCGAGGGAGAAGTCCGCATCAGCCGTGACGTCCCCGGAAGCGGCGAAGAGGCGCTCGCCATCCTGAAGCCGGGCGCCCTGTTCGGAGAGATGGCCGTCTTCGATCGCAGCGAGCGCTCGACGCACGCCATCTCCAACGGCGGCACGACCGTACTGACCATCACGCGCCCGGATTTCGAGATGGCGCTCGACTTCAATCGGGAGATGGCGTACAAGGTGCTCTGGGCCGTCACGCGTGTTCTCTCGAAACGCCTGCGCAATACGAACGATTCACTCCGGTCGTTCCTCGCCATGTCGATGTTCTGAGTCGGGGATCGGCACGGGACTGCGTCTGCGGAAGGCGTCTGCCGGAGGGAACGCAGATATGGCGGATCGCGCGGATCCACGCGGAAATCAGACAGATCCGCGATCCCCAAACGACCAACACCCTTCATGACGCCTCGATCAATCCAAACCATGGAACCGGCACGCCTCGCCCACGTTAGCGCCGACCTCACCGGGGTGGGCTCGGGCGCGCTGCGCGATTCGGCACTCCTCAGCGGGTTGCTCATCGCAGCCGCAGGGGCGGCCGGGCTCAACGCGGTCGGAGCGCCGATCGTGCGCCGCGCGCCATCCGGCGGAGTCTCCGCCGTGCTTCTCCTCGATCCCTGTCATGTGAGCATTCACTCGCTGCCCGAGCGAGGACTCGCCCTCGTGGACGTTGTCGCGCGCGACAAGGCCGGGGCGGAGAAGGCGCTCGAGGTCTTCGTGCGCCGACTCGCGCCCACCGCCGTGACGAGCGATACGCGGATGCGCGGCTGACATGCGAGCACTTCTTCCGCCGCTCCAGATTCTGCTCGTCGTCATTATCGTCGCGTGGGACATTCTTCTCAGTGCGCGCATCGCACAGGTCAGGACGCTCCCGCGTCCCTTCGTGTTTCTCACCGCGCTTGCCGGCTTTCTCCTGCTGCCCGCTCTCGCCATTCACCTCGCGACGTCCGACGCGATCACCGCACGCTCGGTCACGGCGGTCGAGTGGCTCTGGCCCGTCACGTTGGTGCTGTTCGCGCTGCAGGCGCTGTACGCGGCGACGCGACGGCTGGTGAACCCATTTCTCGGCTTCTTCATGTCGACGTACGATCTGTTGATCGCGCTCGACGTGGTGCTGCGCTACATGGCCTCGCAGGGAAGACCGCTGCCAGGCGCTGCGCTGGCCTATCTCGCGGCGACGAGCGGCGCCTTCGCGTGGGCGACGCAATCGCCGACGATCATCGCGTCGCCGTCGTTCTTCTTCGTGCCGATAGCCGCGCCCGCGTTTCCGTCGCTGCGAACGTGGTCGGCCAGCTTCCGGTTCTTCCTCGCGCTCGTCGCACTCGCCTGGATCGTCGCGATCTTTATGCAGATCGTGCCGGGATTCGAAGCGGTGAAGTCGTACAGCATTCACAATCCGCAGACCGAGAAGCTGCAGGAGCGTCCAGCGGGCGACCTCGACATCGGGATCAAGCTTTTCCCCGACCTCGATGGTAGCCCGCCCCCCGCCGCGATCAAGAACGACCTCGCGCTCGTCGACACACTCGGCGTCGCCGTCGTGAGCGTGACGATCATTCCCGAGCAGATCAACAAGGCGGGGCTCGACTCCATCGCGCACACGCTCGAGGACCTGCGCAGTGACAGCACACAGCTCATCGTCACCCTCGGGTACGAGACGAGCCTGAACCCGCTGCCGGGGCACACCTTCAACGAGACGAAGCGCCTGGCGGCGATCGAGCCCATCGTGCGCATTCTGCGCCCGGACATCCTCGTGCCAGCGCTCGATCCATACGACGCGGGAACGCGCGCGGCGGGTTCGCGCCCGCCACAGTTCTGGCAGAGTTATCTGACGCGCGCCGCCGAGGAAGCGAAGCGCATCAGACCGCACACTCACATCGGCGTCGCCGCGTCGACGTATGATCGGCGTGACAGCACGCTTTACGCGTGGGCCGCGGCTCTCGGCTCGCCCATCGACGTCGTCGGCTTCACACTCTGGCCCTCTCCCACCGGCGCGAAGACCCTCGACGCCGCGCGTGGCGCTGCCGACCGGTGGATGCGCGAATCGCGCTCGACGAAGGACCATTGGGTCTTCGCCTCCGGCGGCTTCCCCGAAGCACACGGCGAGGCGAGTCAGGAGGATGCGGTCTGGTCGGCACTCGCCTGGGCGACCAGCCGGCCGGCGATCAAGGGATTCGTCGTCGCCGAGGCGGGAGACTACGGAACGATCCGCGGCATCCGCGCCGCGGACGGTCATCTGCGAAGAGTGGCGTTCGCGATCAAGCGCGCGATGAAGGGATTGCAGGAGACCGCGGCGCCGGATTCGACGCCGGCGGCGCTGAAGAAGGGGCAACAGCGGGTGGGTGGATAGGCACGGCGTCGCGTTGACGGCCCTCGGCCCAAGGACTAGCCTCCCGTGATACCCCGGCCATCTCGCACGCCAGAGAGTGGATGCCGATCACGTTCGTGCTGAATGGAACCTCGCGCCAAATCGAGCCGCGGTCCGATGAGACGCTGCTCGAGTCGCTGCGCGAGCGGTGCGGCATCACATCGCTCAAGGACGGCTGCAGCCCTCAGGGCCAGTGCGGCTGTTGCCTCGCCCTGATTGACGGGAACCCCAAGGTCACCTGCGCCACGCCGGCCGCGGCGGCCGACGGCAAGGAAATCCTCACCCTCGAGGGCCTTCCGGCCGCCGAACGCACGCTCATCGGCAATGCCTTCGCGGCCGCCACCGGCCTCCAGTGCGGCTTCTGCATCCCCGGCATCGCGCTGCGCGCCCACCATCTCACGGCCAGGAATCCGCGCCCCAGCCGCGCCGAGATCGCGAAGGCCATCGACATGCACCTGTGCCGCTGCACCGGCTACGTCAAGATCGTGGACGCTATCGAGCTGATCGCGCAGGCCCGGCGCGGCGAGCCGGTCCCCGAGCCGTGCCGCGACGGCCGCGTGGGCGCTTCGCTCGCCCGCCATCGCGCCGCGGAAAACACCTTGGGCGATCACCACTACGTCAACGACCTCGACGTCCCCGGCATGCTGCATGGCGCGCTGGTACTCTCACCCCACGCGCGAGCCCGCGTGGTGCGCATCGACACCGAGCGCGCCCGAGCCCATCCCGGCGTGATCGCCGTGGCCACCGCGGCGGATGTCCCAGGCGAGCGGTGGAATGGGCTGCTCTATCCCGACTGGCCGGGCTTCGTCGCGGAAGGCGAAGAGGTGCGCTGCGTCGGCGACGTCCTGGCCGCGATCGCCGCGGTGGACCGCCACACCGCGCGCGAGGCCGCCCGGCTGGTGGAGGTGGAGTACCAGCCGCTGCCGGCGGTGCTCGATCCCGCCGCGGCGCTGGAGCCCGGCGCACCGCGCGTGAACCCGACGCACGACAACCTGCTGTCGCGCTCCGTCATCCAGCGCGGCGACGCCGAAGCGGCGCTCGCGGCCAGCGCGCACGTCGTCAGCGGCACCTGGGCCACCCAGCGCATCGAACACCTCTTCATGGAACCGGAGAGCGCGTTGGCCCAGCCGCTCCCCGACGGGCGGCTGCGCCTCTGCTCGCAGGGTCAAGGGGTGTTCGACGACCGGCGCCAGGTGGCCCGGTTCCTCGGCATCCCCGAAGACCTGATCTTCGTGGAGATGGTGCCCAACGGCGGCGCCTTCGGCGGTAAGGAGGACATGTCGGTGCAGGCGCAAACTGCCCTGTGGGGTGTTCGACGACCGGCGCCAGGTGGCCCGGTTCCTCGGCATCCCCGAGGATCGGATCTTCGTGGAGATGGTGCCGAACGGCGGCGCCTTCGGCGGCAAGGAGGACATGTCGGTCCAGGCGCAGACGGCCCTGTTGGCACGACTGACCGGCCGGCCAGTCAAGCTGACGCTCAGCCGCGAGGAGTCCATCCGCCTGCACCCCAAGCGCCATCCCATCACCATGCACTACACGGTGGGCTGCGACGCCGACGGCCGGCTCACCGCGGTCCGGGCACGGATGCTGGGCGACTCCGGCGCCTATGCCTCGGTGGGTGGCAAGGTGCTCGAGCGCGCCGCCGGCCACGCCTGCGGCCCCTACCGGGTGCCTCACGTGGACGTGGAGTCCGACGCGGCCTACACCAATAACCCGCCCTGCGGCGCGATGCGCGGCTTCGGTGCCAACCAGGCGCATTTCGCCATGGAGGGCTGCATGGATCTGCTGGCCGCGAAGGTCGGGCTAAACGGCTGGGAGATCCGCTGGCGCAACGCGCTCGAGGTGGGCGACATGTGCACCACCGGCCAGGTGGTGGAGAAATCGGTCGGCATTCGCAAGACGCTCACCGCCGTGAAGGACTCCTACTTCGAGGCTCGCCGCGCGGGACGCGCAGTTGGCATCGCCTGCGGGCTCAAGAACAGCGGCATCGGCAACGGCGTCGAGGAGTGGGGCAAGGCGCGTCTGGTCGTCGAGCCAAACGGCACGGTGTCGCTCTACAACGGCTATACAGAGATGGGCCAGGGACTGCTCACCGTGCTCATCCAGTTCGCGGTGGAAGTCACCGGCCTGCCGGCGTCGCTGTTCGTGCCCCGGATCGACTCCACCTTCGAGATGGGGTGCGGCCAGACCACCGGCTCGCGCGCGACGCTGTTCGGCGGACGCGCCGTCATGGAGGCCGCGGCGCAGCTCAAGGCGGATCTCGACG
>JGI24130J36418_10000824_pt1 | contig 10433 bp, 8 predicted proteins | sample BarGraNGADG00212_FD_36418 | JGI IMG/M metagenome (IMG submission 36418)
ATACCCGGCACGGTGTCGAGAGATGCGCCCGATTCGCATTCGAGTTGGCGGCCAAGCGACCTCGGCATCGCCTGACCCTCGTGCACAAGACGAACGTGCTTACGTTTGCCGGGGATCTGTGGAACCGGACGGTGAACGAGGTGGCCTCCGACTACCCCGACGTTTCCCGCGATTACAACCACGTCGACGCCACCTGCATCTATCTGGTGGAGAACCCCGGGCGCTACGACGTGATCGTCACCGACAATCTCTTCGGAGACATCATCACTGACCTGGCTGGCGCTATCGCCGGTGGTATCGGATATGCCGCATCGGCAAACCTGAATCCCGCTCGCACCGGACCGTCGTTGTTCGAACCCGTTCACGGAGCCGCTCACGACATCGCCGGCACCGGCAAGGCCAACCCGGCTGCCGCTATCCGATCGGCTGCGCTTATGCTTGACCATCTGGGGGAGGTGGCTGCCGCCGAACGGGTAACCAAGGCGGTGCAGGAGTTCATTGCTTCAACCCCCGACCCTCAACTCTCGACCGCCGCCATCGGCGACGCCATCGCAGAAAGGCTGTAAGCCGTGCCTATCACCCCCACTGACAAGATCTGGATGGACGGAGACCTCGTGGACTGGGCCGATGCCACGGTCCATGTGCTCACCCACACCATGCACTACGGCTCTGGCGTCTTCGAGGGCATCCGGGCCTATCCGACGCCGAACGGCGTTGCCGTCTTCCGGCTCCGGGACCACATCAAGCGACTCTTCACCTCGGCCAAGGTCTTCATGATCGACATTCCCTATACCGTCGATGAGTTGGTCGACGCCACCACTGCGCTGGTCCGGGTGAACGGTCTCGATGATGGTTGCTACATTCGGCCACTGGTGTACCTCGGGTACGGCGAAATGGGGTTGAACCCCATCCCGTGCCCGGTCAANGTGTCCATCGCCGCCTGGCCATGGGGTACCTACCTTGGCGACGAAGGAGTGGCCAACGGGGTCTCGACGAAAATCAGCTCGTGGCGTCGTCATGACCCGAACGCAGTGCCGACCGCCGCCAAGGGGACAGGTATGTACGTGAACTCCTCGCTGGCCAAGGTGGAGGCGCTCCGTGGCGGTTACGACGAGGCCATTCTTCTCTCTCCCGACGGAAACGTCAGCGAGTGCACAGGAGAGAACATCTTCATTGTCCGCAATGGCCAATTGGTCACGCCACCCACCTCAGATTCAGGGGCGTTGGCCGGCATCACCCAGCGGTCGGTGGAGACAATCGCGCGCGATCTTGGCTATGAGGTTGTCTACGAACAGATGATCCGGACCGACCTCTATGCCGCTGACGAAGCGTTCCTCACGGGAACCGCAGCTGAAGTTGTGCCGATCCGGTCGGTGGACGATCGCGAAGTGGGTACCGGCAAGCCGGGTCCCATCACCAAGCAGTTGCAACAGACGTACTTTGCCACCGTGCGGGGCGAAATCGACCGCTACAAGGACTGGTTGGACTATGTCGAGTGATGGTCCCACCCTGAACGACGGACCCGGTCACAACCGCGGTCATAACCATGGTCACGGCCATGCTCACTCACACCCACGGACGGCGGGTCAACAGGCACACGCCCACGAAAAGGGGCAGTCGGCCAAAAGAAAGCAGCCAACCGTAGAAGACCACCTCGACTCGCCGACGGAGGGAGCCGGTCACCTGTTCGACCTCCCGGTGATGCCCAGTGCCGTCGACGTATTCGATACCACCCTGCGAGACGGCTCCCAGCAGGAGGGCCTTTCTCTCACCGTCGATGACAAGCTACGGGTGGCGGAGCAACTCGACCACCTGGGTGTGACCTTCATCGAGGGCGGATGGCCGGGTGCCAATCCGAAAGACGAGGAGTTCTTCGCCCGGGCCCCGTCGGAACTCGCGCTCTCCACCGCCACCTTGGTTGCCTTCGGATCGACCCGTCGCGCCGGGGTGAAGGCCGAGGATGATGACAACCTGAGGCACCTCGTGAAGGCCCAGACTCCGGCGGTCTGCATCGTGGCCAAGTCATCCGAGATGCATGTGGTCGATGCTCTGCGGACCTCACTCGATGAAGCAGTGGCCATGGTGGCAGATTCGGTGGAGTTCCTCCGGTCCAACGACCTTCGGGTCTTCCTCGACGCCGAGCACTTCTTCGACGGCTACAAGGCCAATCCCGAGTTCACCATGCGGATCCTTCGCGCCGCCGAAGAGGCGGGTGCCGAGACTCTCGTCTTGTGTGACACCAACGGGGGCACGTTGCCTCATGAAGTGGAACGCATCGTGGCCACCGTGTTCAGTGGATTCGACACCCAACTCGGTGTCCATTTCCATAACGACAGCGGATGTGCAGTGGCCAACTCATTGGCCGCCGTCGGTGTGGGTGCCACCCACGTCCAAGGCTGTGTCAATGGATACGGGGAGCGTGCCGGCAATACCGATCTGTCGGCCACCATCCCGAACTTGTCGCTGAAACTGCGGGTGAAGACCATTCCGGAGGACCGCTTCGAGCGACTCACGCCGGTGGCCCATCACATCGCCGAACTGGTGAACATCGCGCCGAACCCACAACAGCCGTTTGTGGGAGCATCGGTCTTTGCCCACAAGGCGGGGCTCCACACCTCGGCCATCGCCCGGCGTTCCGATGCCTACGAGCACATCTCGCCCGAGCTGGTGGGCAATGGCACCCGCTTCGTGGTCTCGGAATTGGCCGGCCGTTCCACCTTGGCCTTCAAGGCGGCGGAACTGGGTCTCGAGCTCGATTCAGATGCAATGGGGTCCGTCCTCGACTCGCTGAAGCGACTCGAACACGAGGGCTATCACTTCGAGGTGGCGGATGCTTCGCTCGAGTTGCTGCTCCGCAATTCGACTGGATGGGAACAGAGGTTCTTTGACCTCGAGTCGTACCGGGTCATCGCCGACCACACGCTGGTTCGATCGACGGAAGCCACTGTCAAAGTGTTCGTGGAAGATGAGCGCATCGTGGCCAGTGCCGAGGGCAATGGACCGGTGAACGCCCTCGACGCTGCGCTGCGCGGCGCGATCGGATCTCGCTACCCCGCGTTGGCGGACATCCACCTGGTTGACTACCGGGTACGTGTGCTCAATTCATCCAAGGGCACCGGGTCGGTGACCCGGGTACTCATCGATTCGACCGACGGCGACAGGACATGGACCACCATCGGGGTCTCCGAGGACATCATCGAGGCATCCTGGCAGGCCCTCTCCGACTCCATCGTCTACGGTCTGCTGCGAGCCACGGCCGCCGTCAAGGAATAGGGCGACCCGGGTCCGGCGTCGTAGGATCAGCCTGAGAAGGATCGGAAGTTCACAGCAATGACCCAACCCAGTTTCGTACCCATCGTCGAGGCCGACCAGGTCCGTTCGACGTACCGCTTACGCGTACCCGGAATATGGACCCAGTCGCGGCCTTCCGAATTGCGGGGGACAGCCGCTCCGGCGGGTCCGTCGTTCGGCACCCCTGGGCCTGATCAGGGTTTTGCCCTCAAGCTGGCGCGGCGATTCGAGGATCGGTTGGAGGTGTCGCCGGGAGAGCCTGTGGAGGATGTCATTTCCGGCTGCACCGCGGTGGCCATGCGCCGGGCCGCCCGATTTGGGCGAGCGCCTCTCATCCACGATCTCGAGTTCGCCTTCACCTTGTGGGGTTTCCTTGGTGGTGCGCCTGACGATCTGGTGGTCGAACGGGCTCCGCTCTTCCGCTCGGCGGCCCACCACTACAGCGCCCGNCGGGCCATTGCCGACGCGGTAGTCGCAGATACGCTCCGGATGAGCCCGGAAGCTGTGGCCGCCCGCCTGGGCCAGTGGCGTGACTTGTTGGTCATCCCAGTTGCCGCTGGTCCTTCCATTCCCTGAGTGGTCGAACTCTCCCAAGCCTCTTCCGGACCGGTTGCCACTCCGGCGGTTTTCGCATATGCGATGACCGAAAGTGGGGCGACCGCTCTCCGGTTTTGGTTGCTCGCCGGCAGTGAGTAACGTGAATCGGTGACTTCTCCACTCTTTACCCTGTCCGACACCCATCAGCAGTTCCGGGACACCTTGCGCCAGTTCTCCGAGGCCCGGATCGCCCCGCATGCCGCCGCCGTCGATCGTGATTCGGCCTATCCGCGAGCCTCGTTCGACGCCTGTGTGGAACTCGAGCTGCCATCGTTGGGCATCCCCACCGAGTACGGAGGGGCCGGTGCCGACTTGGTCACTCAGGCGATCATGGCCGAAGAGCTGGCTCGAGTGTGTGCCTCCACCTCATTGACGATGTTGATCTCAAAATTGGGGATGCTGCCGGTCATGAACTGGGCATCAGAGGATCTGAAGCGTAAATATCTTCCTCGAGTGGCTTCAGGTGAGTCCCAGGCCAGTTACTGCCTGTCGGAAGCCGACGCCGGCAGCGACGTGGCCTCCATGCGCACCCGGGCGGTGCGAGACGGTGACGACTTCGTCATCACCGGAACAAAGTATTGGATCACCAATGCTGGTGTGTCCGACGTCTACACCGTGTTCGCCGTCACCGATCCCGAAGCCGGTCAGCGTGGGATCAGCTGCTTCGTGGTCGAGGCCGATTGGGGGGTGAAGGTGGCCAAGCTGGAGGACAAGCTCGGCGTGCGCGGCAGCCCCACCGGCGAGGTGGTGTTCGACGAGGTGCGGGTACCGTCGGCCAATCTCGTGGGCGAGGAAGGGAAAGGCTTCACCATCGCCATGCATACCCTCGATCGCAGCCGGCCCACCATCGGTGCCCAGGCGGTAGGTATTGCTCAGGGTGCCATCGACTATGCCGCCGGGTACATGAAAGAGCGCAAGGCATTCGGCAAGCCCATTGCCGATCTGCAGGGTCTGCGCTTCATGTTGGCCGACATGGCCATGCGCACCGAGGCGGCCCGGACGCTGGTCTACCGGGCGTGCTCATTGGTCGACAGTGGCGATCCGGAGGGCGAACTGACCAAGATAGGGGCGATGGCCAAGTGCTTCGCCTCGGATACCGCCATGTCGGTGACCACCGATGCGGTGCAGCTTCTGGGCGGCTACGGATTCACCAAGGACTTTCCGGTGGAGCGCTTCATGCGCGACGCCAAGATCACCCAGATCTACGAGGGCACCAACCAGGTGCAGCGGGTCGTGATCGCAAAGAAGCTGTTGGGCTAGGGGTTACTGGTCTGTGGGTTGGCCGGCGAAGGCTGTGGATTTTGGTCTTCAATCCCTACTTCTTCAGTGATGGGACGGCGATTTCAACCGGTCACGCCACTGAACGGACCTTGACCCATCTCCTCCATCCCTCCAACGGGCGGAACGGCGTGGGCGGGCCGTCACCAGCAACTGAATGCACCCGGTTCAGCTCCCTGAAAGGGACGTCCCTGGACGGCCAGGCCAGATCACCCATACGAGGGTACCAACCAGGTTCGGCGGGTGATGATCGCCAAGGCGATCAAGAATCTGACGAAGTGGTGTCCTTTCGGACCGCGCCGTGGGCGTGGGATCGAGAGATCGTGACCCCGATCAACGCTGCCACTCCCAGAAGGGCCGCACCTATTCCGATACCAGCGGATCCGCCCAGCCAGAAGGATGATGACACTACGGTGGGGACCGGCGGTGTCTTTGGAATCGGGAACAAGGAGAGCGGCACAATGGGGAAGTGGTAGACGCAGGTACCCGCGGCCTGGTGAATCGAGACGGCGGTGGTGACAAAACCACCGGGTTGANCGAGTGGCTGACCGGTGGCATCGGCCAAGGTGATGGAGACTAAATTATCGGTCACCGTGGCGTTCTCCGGTATGACCGGTAGTGGCACCAGAGGCTGATTATTGGTCTCGACCCCGATCGAAGACACACTGGTGCCGCCTCGTGGGGTGGNCGACGTCTGGATTACCACTGTGTTGAAGTTGGCGAGCTCGGCACNGGAGTCGGGCCCGCCACCCTCCACCGTCACTCCGGACCCCACCGACTGGGAGAACACGACGTTCTCCTGGTGCGATGTCGGGTTGTANGTGAACCAGAGNGGAANGCTCCCGGAGCATGGANTGGCNGACAGGCCCTGGGACCCCAGGAGGCGGCCCTGCCACGGCCCGATGACCTGCTGGCCGCTTCCCAGACCGGTCAATGAACCGATGGCATAAGGATTTGAGATGTCTTCCTCACCGCTGCCATCCGCGGCACGGGTGATGAAGCCGGCCTGCACGTCGGTGGTCGGGTCGGCCATGACCCGTTGCCCCTCCGGGGTGAGGGCCGAGGTGTCAACTGTGACAGTTACCAGATCGCCGTGGATGGCGACCGTGGCCGGACCGGCCGCCGTCACCAGCCCACCATTTGCGAACTCGTCGAGCTCCCAACCGGATGGAACCTGACTCAAATTGAAGGTGCAATTGGCAGTGCAGGTGTCGGCTGCCGATACCCGTGCCGGATCCGGGTTCTTGACCAGCTCGAGTGCTGGCGCAAAGCTGGTGCCGTAGGGCTGAAAGATGGACAGCCCGGGGACGTTGGCCGCCCCGATGATCGTCAGCGAAAAGACATCGGCGGTGCCCCGGGTGCTCATCCCGATTCGCTGTAGTTGATACTGCGATGCCGATGGACTCGCAGCCGAGACGGGAACTCGGCCCGGTCCGTAATACGACGGCTGGGCGTACGACTGGGCGTAGATGCCGATCGGGGTGACAGCACCGGCTGTTGATGCCGGGATGATCCACATCTGCAACCCGGCCAGGAGGGCTCCGGCCCCTAGTGCACAGGCGCCAATCCGGGTGGCGACGGCCCGGGGATGCGCCGATTGCCCAGCTGTCACGGGGCGGTGGTGGCGCAACCCACCACCTTCTCGAGCAGGGACCGGGCAGCGACCATCACGGTGGGCCCGATCTGATCGACGCAGCCTCTCGCGCTACCGATGACCCATGCCTCGAATAACGGGGCTCTGTGCTTTACTTTCCTCGAGCTATCCATCGGCAGAGAAAGTGTAACCAGATCGACGCCATGAGCAATTTCTGCGTATTCCTTGAATTTTTGCCAAGGTGTAGCTCGGTGCGGCGCGGATACTCACTCAGGGAGAGCCGATCGTGAGAACTACCCTCTTCCCGCTCGTGGACAGTCTGGAGACGGCACTCGATCTTCCTCAACCCATCGTGGAGTTCGGCTCGATGCGGGTACCCGAGCAATCCCATCTCCCCCTCCTGAGGAACCGGTTCTCGGGAAAGAGCTACATAGGTACCGATTTTCGCCCTGGGTTGGGTGTTGACCAGGTTCAGGATCTCCACTCTCTCGGTTTGGCCGATGAATCGGTTGGCACCGCCCTGATGTTGGACACCATCGAGCATGTCCGCGAGCCCTGGGCGGCGATGCGAGAGATCCACCGCTGCCTCAAGCCCGGCGGGCTGGTGCTGATGACCTCGGTGTTCTTCTTTCCCATCCACGCATTTCCGGACGATTACTGGCGTTTCACGGCTTCGGCCATGGACGTCCTGTTGCAAGAGTTCGACCTTGTNCACAGTGGCATGGCCGGACTGGCCGACTTTCCTCATACGGTGATGGGGATCGGGGCCAAGGAGCCGTTCGACGCGGAGAGATGGACCCGGGCGGTCACCGCCGCCGATGGGTGGCTCAAGTCCGGTGCCACCTCATGGAAGGANCGGGCTTTGGTGGCCTTCCCTCCGCTGATTCTGGCGGCCGGCTATGACGGATTCCGCGCCGCGACATCGGCCTACAGCCGCCTCCGGAAGCGTGACCGCACCTCACGGCTCAATGGTCGGTAGGGATGCGATCACCAGCAACGGATCGGGTCGACAGCATCTCGTCGCCTTTGCGTTACTGCTGATAGCCACCGGTGCGTTTTTCTTCCCCGTTCTCTTCCAAGGCCAGAGCTTCACCGCCGTCCGAAACGACGAGACGATCGTGCATCCGTGGACCCCGTTGCTCCCGACTCTCGGCCCGGGTCCGGTCCAGAGTGACCAGGCAGACCTCAGCTATCCGTGGCAGGCCGACCTTACCCAGGCTGTCCATCAGGGAACCATCCCGTTCTGGAACCCCAACGCCTTCATCGGGGGCTACCCCCTTTATGCGAATGGCTCCAGTGCTCAACTCTTCCCGCTCCACCTGATCCCAGCCCTTCTTCTCTCACCCACCCAGGCCCACGATGCGCTCTGTTTCATCGAGGTACTGCTGGCCGGCTTCTTCACCTATCTGCTGCTGCGAGAACTCAAGATCGGTATGGCGGGCGCCATGCTGGCCGGTATCGCTTGGATGTTCTGCACCTTCAACATGGCGTGGCTCGATTTCGAGGTCGTCTCGCCGGTCCAATTCCTCCTTCCGCTCGGGCTTCTCCTCGTTCACCGGGCATGGCGAAAATCGACCTGGACAGCCGCCCTGATGGCCGGCCTTTGCCTGGGAGCCACCATGCTTTCAGGTCATGTGCTGTGGATGGCGATCACCTGCGTGGTCGCCGGCGCCTACTCGGTTGCATTGGCTGTGCCACCGGCGTGGGCAGCGTGGCACTCCAATAACCGAGACATGTTCCGCCGTGCGGTGGCGATTCCCGCTGTCATCATGGTCAGCGCAGTCGGCGTGGCCGCAGTGGAATTGCTGCCGTTGATAGCCAATCTTGGCAATTCGCAGCGTCACTCGTTCTCCTTTGCCGATCTCTCCAAGTTCATACCTGGTGAGGGGGCAAATGCCCTTTCGACGCCGTCCACGCTGGCGCACATCTTCTATCCGATAGCGGACCCCCTGTCCGTTGCCAACATCAACACCAGCATGATCTTCGCCGGAACCCTGACGGCGATATTCGCCATCGTGGGCATCTTCACTCGACGGCCCGGGTCGGGGTTGGGCAAGTGGATGCTCTTCGTGTTTGCCCTTGTCGCCGTGGGTAGTTCGTGGACCTGGCTGGCGTATCACTTCATACCTATTTTTCGGGTCTTCTGGCCATATGGCCGACTGTTCCAATGGTCGACGTTCGGACTGGCCATTCTGGCCGGTATCGGGCTCGATGAATCGATCAAGGCGCTGGCCCGCCGTCATGGGAAGATCGACTACCGGAAGGCGACAGTCATCGGTCTCGGCTTGGCCGGGCTGACCGCAGCCCAGCTGATCCCCATCGGTCGCAGCCTCAACCCGCCGTTCGCCACCATCAACTCCGCGACCAATTTTCCGACCACCGGGCTGATCACCGCCATCGATGCCTATCAGAAGCAATCCACCTGGCCGGCTCGGGTTGTTCCGGTGTCGTCCACGTCCGCCCAGCTTGAATCCGGACTACTCCTCAACCCAGGAAATTACGACCTGTTGTACAACCTCGACCTGGTCTCTGGCTATGACAGTGTGATCCCCGCGAGGACAGTGGTGGTCGCCAAGTTCATCGAAGGTCAGTCGCTCCAATCACTGACCTCGGATCAGTCGCAAGCGTTCTGGATTCTGCCAAACGACTCGAGCATCCGCTATGGGGAACTGGCACGGTTTGGCATCTCGGCCATGGCCACGCTGCCCAAATTCACCGTGCAGGCCGACTGGGGTGGAGCCGCCCGAGAGAACCTTCCCCAGTCCTCGCTCTACGCCGGCGGTGACGGGAACCTCATCGGCCTCGATGGAACCTCGGTCGGCCCCCGGGTCGTCACCCAGGTGGCGTTGGCCGACAGTGCCTCATCGGCGTTCCAGAAGTTCGTTGCCCCCAGCTTCCCGTGGCAACAACAGGTGGTCCTCGAGAGCAGTCAACTGAACTCACTCCCGGCCGCAACGAAGGCAGCGATCGAAGCAATAGCGTCGGGCCAGCCCGTGACCGCCACCACGTCTTCGATCAAGCCTGGGATCAACTCGCTCAGCATGACTGTGCACAGCACCCGGCCCGGGCTGTTGGTCGTTCCGGAGAATTGGAACCAGGGATGGTCAGCAGAGGTCAATGGTCATGCCGTTCCCCTGCTGCAGGGAAACTATGTACAGCAAGTGGTGCCGGTACCCACCGGTACGTCAGACGTTGTCCTTCGCTTTCGGCCCCCCAGCTTCGATTCCGGGGCCACCATCACCGTTGTCTCGCTGTTGGTTATCTGCTTTGTTGCTATCAAGGGCTACACCCGGCGCCGCTCCGTTTCCGCTGCTCCCCGCGCCCCCACCGTTTCCACGCAGGGAGAATGAGTCGGGATTGAGCCGAGTGCCTTCCGCGAGTCCGGGTTCGGGCCTGTCGACCACGGTCACCACCTCGGAACTCACCGGCGGTACCAGCTCACAGAGAAACTGGTAGGCAAAGAGGGTAGGGAACACCTTCAGACCGAGCTTCTCGAACATCTGGAAGAGGCGCACCACCAAAGGGGGGTGATCGTTCATCCCGGGCCCCAGGGCTTCGGCCGGAAATCCGAGGGGAGTCTCCAAAGCGAGGTGATATCCGCCGATCCGAAGGAGGCGCCGGAAACTGCGCCGGTTGAAGAACCGGAGGTGAGTCCTGTCGAGTATGCCCCGCT
>JGI24130J36418_10000831_pt1 | contig 10369 bp, 11 predicted proteins | sample BarGraNGADG00212_FD_36418 | JGI IMG/M metagenome (IMG submission 36418)
CTCTGCGGATGATCGTCCTTCTCTTTACCGGCGGCACGATCTCGATGAAGCACGATCCGTCAATGGACGGCGCCGTGCCGGCTCTCACTGGCCAGGAGATCGTGCACGCGACTCGCGGGCTCGCCGATGTGGCCGACGTCGAGATCGATGAGTGGGGGATGTTTCCCGGCCCACACATGACGGTCGAGCGCATGTGGGCCCTGCGGAATCGTGTACGCGAGCATCTCGCGCGGCCCGAGGTGGACGGCGTCGTGGTGACGCACGGCACGGATGCGCTCGAGGAGAGTGCCTACATGGTCGGGCGGTCGATCGCATCGGAGAAGCCGGTGGTGTTCACCGGCGCGATGCGATCGGCGAGCGACATCGGTTGGGACGGGCCGTCGAATCTGCTCGATGCGGCGCGCGTCGCGGCGAGTCCGCAGTCGCGTGGCAAGGGCACGCTCGTCTGCCTCGGCGAGCGAATACACAGCGCGCTCGAGGTGACGAAGACGCACACCGAAGCTCGCGATGCGTTCGAGAGTCCGAGCCTCGGCGCGCTCGGCGAGGTGGACGAAGGGATCGTGAGCTATCGTCGCGCGCTGCTGATCATGCCCGAGCCGCTCGATCCGCCGCAGCCCGCCGAGCCGGTGGACATCGTGCAGGTCTGGGCCGGCGCCGATGCGCGGCTGCTCGACTGCTCGCGCGCGAGCGGAGCGAAGGCCGTCGTCGTCGCGGCGATGGGCCGCGGCAACGTTCCGCCAGCGACGTTCGATGGAGTCGTACGCTGGGTGAAATCGGGGCGCCCGATCGTCATCACCTCACGCGCGCTGCGTGGCAGCGTGGGGCCCACGTATGGCTACCCCGGCGGCGGCCGACGCGTGCTCGAGGCCGGGGCGATCTTTGCGTACGGGAAGCGGCCGGGCCAGGCGCGTATCGACGTGATGCTGGCGCTCGGGGCAGGGATGAGCGGAACGGAGATTCGGGAGTTGCTCGCCAGATAACACACACACNCTCTCCGAGTTCAGAGTTTTGAGTGGGAGAGTTTTACTTCAGTGATTAGTTGAAGTTCTCGAGTTTGGCGTCGGTCGTAGCTCCGTGTGGCGTATGGACTGGCTCGGCACGGGGCTGATTCGGAACGGAGTGACGTCGTTCAACGGCGTTTTCATCGATGCTGATCGTGACGCGCTTGATCAGGCCGGAGAGCATGCGACGAATCTCTACGACCTGCTCGGCGAGTCGGTCGTATCTCGCCGGATCGAGCAGGTTGGTGTCTCGAGCTACGAGTAGGTGATACTCGGCCTCGGCGGCGGAGCCCAGCGCGATCACGAGAAAGCGACGGAGTTCGGGCTGCGAATCCTTCGCTGTTCCTTCAACAATGTTCGCGGAGAGAGAGCGCGGCTCTCCGTAACTGTGTAGCGAGCGCGACTCCGCTGCGGCGCGGCATGGTGTCACACACCTGATGCACCTCGACCGCGAAGGCATGCGCTTTCACCCATACGTTGAGCTTCCGGTAGTCTTGCATGGACGCAAGGAAGCCTGCAAAACATAAACGGCGTCACCGTAGTGACGCCGTTCGTATCGAAAGAGCCCCGTGTTATTCAGGCATTCGCGCGCGAGGAGCAACGACGATCTCTGAACTCGAGAACGTCAACTATTCACTGTAGTAGAACTCCCCCACTCAAAACTCAAAACTCGGAACTCAAGCAGGCTCCCAGCGCTGGAAGCATCGCCATCCAAACTCGCGTGCCGCCCGGGCCTGATCCCAGNACCCAAAGCAATCCCTCCACCCCTCCTGCTCGGCCTTCCACGAGCAGCACCACAAGAAGCTGAAGCGATGCTCGGCATTGTCCTCCGTGATCGCCACCAGCTCGCCGCTGAAATCCGAGCAGCCGGAGCGGCCTTTGAGCTTCACCCGAGTAACGGGTAACGTGGGATGCGCGTGAAAAAGCTGCGTCAGCACCCGCTCCACCTTCACCCTCGGCGCGTACCCTTCGACCTCGATGCGGCTCGCGTCGGCTCCGCGAACGAACTCCAGTACGTCTCGCTTGAATTCCGGGTGGGCGGCGGCGGCGGCGAGATATGGGAGTAGATTGGGCATCGGTGGGGTGCGGTGGCGTGGAGATGCGACGTACGTAATATGCTACAAACGTTTCGCTCTGCCAACCCTATGGGACTTCAAATCTTCCGTTGGGTGGCCTAAGCTCAAGTCTGTGTCTTGATTGTTGGCTCGAATCCTCCATATGCACCGTCTCCGCCCAACGCCAAGCGTGCTCGACATCGCGCGCCGCCTCGAAAGGGCGGGGTTCGAGGCGTGGTGCGTGGGAGGCGCGATTCGCGACGCCTTCCTTGGCGGCGAGCCGCTGGACTGGGACGTCGCCACACCCGCGACCCCGGCGCAGGTCCGCGACCTGTTCGGNCGGAAGNGGACTATCCCCATCGGCATCGAGTTCGGGACGGTGAGCGTGCTCGACGAGTCCGGAGTCCNNCACGAGGTCACAACCTTTCGGCGAGACGTGCGCACCGACGGTCGTCACGCCGAGGTGGAGTTCGGGGCCAGCCTGGACGACGATCTCGCCCGCCGCGACTTCACGATCAATGCGATCGCTTTCCGTCCCGCGACGGGCGAGTTGCGTGACCCGTTCGGCGGCCAGCGCGACCTGGCTGCTCGCGTCGTGCGCGCGGTTGGCGACCCCGATCAGCGCATGCGCGAGGATCGGCTCCGCGCGCTACGGGCCATTCGCTTCGCCGCTCGCTACCGGTTCGCCATCGAGCCGGCAACACTGTCGGCCCTCTATAACTCGGCGCCGCACCTGACGAGGCTCTCGGCGGAGCGGGTTCAGCAGGAGCTCGTGAAGACGATGGAGCAGGTGGAGAAGCCGGCCGAGGCCTTTCGTCTCTGGAGAGACACCGGCGCTCTCGCCGTGCTCATTCCATCGCTGAGCGGCCTCGACGATATCGCCNTGGCGACGCTCGACCATCTCGCGCGCGATGGTACCGCCGGACGCGCACTTCCCCAGCGNACTTCCAACAGAGTCGCCGCGCTCTTTCTCGACGTCGCGCCGTTGCGGGTGCGCGAGGCGATGACGNCGCTTCGATTCTCCAGGCACGAGACCAACTGGGCNGCGGCAATCGTGGAGCGCTGGATCGCCGTCGGCCCAGCGATCACTGTGGGTCTCGAAGCAGGCACGCCGACCGACGTGGACGTTCGTCGTTGGCTCGGACGCATCGGCCGTCTTTACGCCGGCGGCTTTCTGCGTGTGGCCGAGGCGCGCTGGTGCGCACGGCGAGCGGCAGGGAAGTCCGCGCCTGCCGCCGCGGCGGTGCGCTCTCTGCACAAACGATTGGCTCGCGCACGGTTCTCGGCCGCGATCGAGATCGGAGATCTCGCGATCGGCGGCGACGAGTTGCGCGCCGCGGGCATCCCTGCCGGGCCGATCTATGCTAAGATTCTCCACGCGCTGCTGGAGCGTGTGCTGGAGGCTCCGGCACGGAACACGCCTGAGGCGCTCCTTGCCGAGCTGCCGCGGGTCATCGCGGCGATCGAGGCAGGCGCGGTTACTTCGCCCAAGCACTAGAGACGCATGCTATTCCGTGGGAAACAGCCTGAGGCATCGATCTGGCGCCGGTTCCGCGCCAGCAGCGATGGATTCACCTTTACCGAAGCAGATGGCGTCTTCACGGCGCACATCGTCGCCAATGCCGAGCGCGTCGTCGATCTGTTCTGGACGCTCACGGATCTACTGGGTCCGGCGATCGACCTCCACATCGATGATCTGCGCAGCGGACGTAGCTGGCATGGCGAGTCGCTGCCCCTGCCCGATGTGCGCGATTCGATGGCTCGGCTCCGCCTGCTGCTCGCGCGCTACGGCGGAATTCAGATCAGCATCTACACCTCCGAGGATCAGCTCTCGCTCAACGAGCACCTCGAGCTGTTCATCTACTCCAAGTNGGACAAGTGGTTGTATCTCCTCGAGGGGCGTGGCCTGGAANAGATGCCGCAGGTGCAGACGAAGAGCTGGAAGATCAAGCGGCAGGTATTTCCCGCCGCGCCGGATCTGGTGAACGCCCTCGCGAGCGCCGCAGAGCGTCTCGGACTGGCGCGCGCGTGACCGGAACCCGCGAGGCGGGCACTCGGATACATCGCTCGTGACGACCAATAATCTCGTTTACGCTGTTGGTGCTGCCTCCGCGAATCTCGTGGGAGCGGCCCTCGTGGTGGGCCGTCGGCACTGGAGCACGCGCGCGCTCGACGTGATGCTCGCCTTCGCCGCCGGGTTCATGATCAGCGTCGCGATGATCGACCTCCTGCCCGAGGCGCTCGCTCGCGGCGGGCGCGTCGCCGCTGTCGTGGCGCTTGGCGGATACCTCGCCGTGCACATCACGCAGCACGTGATCGGCACGCACTTCCACTTCGGCGAGGAGACGCATCTTGTGAGCGAGGCTGTGAGCGTCGCCGCGCTCGTGGGCTTGTTGCTCCACACCTTCGTCGACGGCGTGGCGGTGGCGAGTGGGTTCGGCATCGGTNGCGCGGTNGGTGCGCTGGTGTTCACTGCCGTGATTCTGCACAAGGTGCCCGAAGGGCTCGCCATCTCGTCGCTCTTCCTCGCCGCCGGGCAGGGGAGGGGCCGCGCCTTTCTCGCCGCCTGCGCGCTCGGCGTCGCGACGATCCTCGGCGTGGTGCTCACCGATTCCATTGGCGCACTGCGTGAACACGGTCTGGCGCTCTCGGCCGGCGTGACGCTCTACGTCGGGATGTCGAACCTGGTGCCGGAGTTTCGCGCGCGCGGCGGCTGGCAGCTCCCCATCGCCTTCGTCGCCGGCACGGGGATGTACTTCATCGCGCGAACGCTGGCGGGAGCCTAGGTGATGGCCGATCGTCGCGGGTCGCGGGCGAGAACCGGTGGACCGTCGCTATTCGCGGCGGCCGCTCCGCCGCAGCCGCTTGCCGCGCGAATGCGCCCGCGCACCCTCGACGAGTTCGCCGGCCAACGGCATCTGCTCGCGCCCGGCAAGCCGCTGCGCGAGAGCATCGAGAAGGGCACGGTGACGTCGATGGTCTTCTGGGGCCCGCCGGGCACCGGCAAGACGACGCTCGCCCGATTGATCGCCGGCTACACCGATCGCGAGTTCGTCCCCTTCAGCGCCGTGACGGAAGGCGTGCCGCGCGTTCGCGAAATCGTGCGCGATGCGGAGGAGCGGCTCGAGACGGGACGCGGGACGATTCTCTTCGCCGACGAGATTCACCGCTTCAACAAGGCGCAGCAGGATGCATTTCTTCCGCATGTCGAGGCGGGAACGATCACCCTCATTGGCGCGACGACGGAGAATCCGAGCTTCGAGATCAATGGCGCGCTGCTCTCGCGCGTTCGGGTGTTCGTGCTCAAACCGCTGTCGACGGACGAGATCGCCGGCGTCATCCGAAGCGCGCTCGCCGACGCGGAGCGCGGACTGGGTGCGCTCGGATTGGCTGTCGACGACGACGCCGTGGCCCTGCTCGCGCGCGAGGCCGATGGTGACGCGCGTCGCGCACTCACGATTCTCGAAGCGGCGGCGCAGCACGTTGGCACGGGCGGGAAGATCGACGTGCAGGCCGTGCGAGACGCGGCACAGCTCCGCTTCTCACGCTACGACAAGGGCGGGGAGGAGACGTACAACATCCTCAGCGCCTTTCACAAATCGCTGCGCGGCAGTGATCCGCAGGCCGCACTGTACTGGATGGCGCGCATGATCGAAGGGGGCCAGGATCCGATGGTCATCTTCCGGCGCGCGATCGCGATGGCGGCGGAGGACATCGGGCTCGCCGATCCAGAGGCGCTCAAGCTGGCGGTCGCCGCACGTGATGCGTATCACATGCTGGGTGCGCCGGAGGGCTATCTGCCCATGTCGCAGATGGTCATCTACCTGGCGACGGCGCCAAAGTCGAACTCGAGCAAGGTTGCGCTCTCGGCGGCCATGGAGGCCGCGCGCGCGCACCCCGCCGAGGGAGTGCCACTGGCGATCAGGAATGCGCCCACCGAGCTGATGAAGGAACTGGGGTACAGCGAGGGGTATCAGTACGCGCATGCCGTCCCGGAGGCATACATCCCGCAGGAGTACCTTCCTGATGCGCTGGTCGGCTCGACGTTTTACGCGCCGGGTCCGTTCGGTTTCGAAAAGGAGATCGCGAAACGGTTGGCGTGGTGGGAGGAGCTGCGGCGGCGTGGGCAGGGCAAGGGGGACGCCGGCCACAATGGGCATACACGAACGGAGGAGTGAGTCATGCGTCGTCTCATGTTGGGTGCGGCAACCGCCGCAATCGCAGTCGTGGCCGGGTGCAGCGCGCTCGGGAAGCAGGCGTTTCAGCAGCCCATCGTGCACCTGCAGGACGTGCGGGTCAATGGAGTGGGGCTCACCGGCGGGAACCTCGACGTGAAGCTCAGCGTCTACAACCCGAACGGCTATCGCATGGACGCCACGCGGATGACGTACAACGTCATGGTCGGCGACAGCGTGCGCTTCGCGACGGGTACGGTGGACAGCCGCTTCACCGTGAACTCCAACGACTCGAGCGTCGTGACGGTGCCGGTCAGCTTCACCTACCTCGGAATCGGAGCCGCGGGCCGGCAGCTGCTGAACACCGGTGGCGTGAACTATCATGTCAACGGTGACGTCACGGTGGGCACGGTGGTCGGTAACTTCACCGTTCCCTACTCGGCCATCGGGCGCTTCAATGCCCTCACCGGCGCATCGCGCCAATAAGAGGGCTCCAGCATCTCGCGAATCCTGATCAACGTCACGCCGCCCACCGAGCGAGCGCTTCTCATAGGCGCTCCGCTCAAGCGGGCCGGTGCACGCAAATCGCTCGAAGAACATCTCAACGAGCTCGAGCGGCTGGCGGATACGGCGGGCGCGGAAGTCGTCGGCGTGCTCACGCAACAGCTCGACCGCCCGCACCCCGGGACCTACCTCGGCAAGGGAAAGATCGACGAGCTCAAGACGATGGTGAGCGAGCGCAACGTCTCGCTCATCATCTTCGACGACGAGCTGTCTCCCAGTCAGGGCAAGAACATCGAGGACATGGTCGGAACCCGCGTCGTCGATCGCGCGGAACTCATCCTCGACATCTTCGCGACGCGCGCGCGCTCGAGCGAGGCGAAGATGCAAGTGGAGCTCGCGCAGCTCGAGTACACACTGCCGCGCCTCACGCGCATGTGGACCCACCTCGAGAAATTCCGCGGAGGCATTGGCGTGCGCGGTCCGGGTGAAACCCAGCTCGAGACCGATCGACGTTTGATCAATCATCGCATCAAGCTGCTCAAGGAGCGGCTCGCGCACGTACAGCAGAACCGCGCCGTGCAGCGACAGAGTCGCGCGTCGTCGTTCAAGGCGTCGATTGTCGGCTACACGAACGCGGGCAAATCGTCGATCCTGCGCGGCATGACCGGCGCGGACGACGTGCACGTCGAGGATAGACTGTTCGCGACGCTCGACCCGCTCACGCGAGAGGTCGACCTCGGCGATAATGCGCAGGTGCTGCTCACCGACACCGTCGGCTTCATTCGCAAGCTCCCCCACCACCTCGTCGCGAGCTTCCGCGCCACGCTCGAGGAGACGCGCGATGCGGATCTGCTGCTGCACGTGGTGGACGCGAGTCATCCGCTCTGGGAAGAGCAGCGCCTCGTCGTCGATCAGGTGCTCACGGAGCTCGACATCACCGAGCAGCCGGTGCTCCTCGTCTTCAACAAGATGGACCTGCTGAGCGAGGAAGATTCGCTCGCCCTCCAGGAGCGCGTCACCGCCCTGGTGCCCAACGCGATCTTCGTCAGCACCGAGGCCGAGCACGGCCTCGATCCGCTTCGCCGTGCGCTCAAGATGGCGATGCGCGCGATGCGCCCCGTGGCTCAAGTGCGTCTGAGCCCCCGCGACGGTAAACATCTCGCGGAGATCCATCAGCACGGGGAAGTGCTGGAACAACGTTCAGAAGGCGTTGACCTCGTCGTGACGGCGAGACTGACGGAGCGGTTGCGAGGGAGACTGGAAGGGGCGGGAGTCGCTGTCAAGAGCGTGTAAATCGGCTACAAACCAGGAAGGAATAACTCCCCCACTCTCCACAGTTCTCGGTTCTGAGTGGGGGAGTTTTCCGGCAGTTGATAGTTGAAGTCGTCGAGTTGAGAGAGCGTCGCTGATCCCAATGGAGTAAGGTCATCCCGGTGCGGCACACGTTCGATACGAAACGGCGGCACCGACGCCATTGTCTGTTCCGCCGTTCTGTTTCCCAAGCCCCCGTCAGAGAGGAATTTTACGCCACGGCAGTCTGCGACCCACGCATAACTGAGTCAACTTCAACTATTAACTGCAGGAAAACTCCCCCACTCCCCTACTCTCAACTGTTCTCGGTTCTGCGCGGGTGAGCTTGTTGGCTGTCGTTCAGCCCAAAATCTGCTGGTGCAATTCCGATCCAGTGCCGGAGTGATCGCACAAAATCGTACCTGAACTCAAAACCCATACGGATAAGTTCGGCCGGAACGATGTGGGTTGACTGGGCCGCCTTGCGTACCCGCACCGGGTGCACCGCACTGCGGCCGCGGGTCAGCAATTGAATCGCATGGGCGGCGGCGACCAGGAGGCTTTCCGGGACGCGGAGCGGCGGCCGCTTGATGGAGAGAACCGATCGCACCTGCCTGGTCAGGCCCTGAAGCGACTCGGTTTCTCGTTCGACATAGTTGTAGCACACGTACGGTTCGCGTCGGCTGAGCATGAATTCCATGCTGTCGATCAAGCCGAATATGTACGCGTAGCTCTTGAACACCTGTCCGTCGCCGGGCAGCAGAAACGTCCCTTTCTGCAAAGCATGGATCATGCGCAGGATGTTGCCGGGATCGCCCGGACCATAGACGACACCTGGACGGACAATGATGAGCCGGCGCCCCGATTCGCGCTGCTGCCACGCCTCGTGGATCAGCTCAGCGCAAAGCTTGGAGATGCCGTACGCGGAGTCTGGATACGTCGGTGTGGCCTCGTCGGTGGGGCGCGCTTTCTTGCCGTAGACCGAGATACTGCTCGCGAACAGTAGATTCTGGCAGCCGATCCGCTCGGCGTATGCGGAGACATGCCGCGCCCCAGGAATGTTGGTATCGAAGTACTCGTTGTAGGCATGGCCCGGCTCGCGATGCACGGCGGCGAAATTGAATATCCAATCAGCCTGGGCGTCGCCGATTTGTGTCGCGATCGGCTGGCGAACGTCGCAGTGCACGAATTCGATGCCCGGCTCCAACGCCGCGGTAGGGGGCTTGAGATCGGCGAGCACGATTCGATCGAACAGCTCGCCCTGGCGAAGCCGCGACGCCAGCCTGCCACCGATGTACCCGGTGCCTCCAAAAATGATGGAAGTTCGGAGCGTGCTCACGCTCGCACCGCGATCGCACCGCCACCGCCGAACGTGAGCACGGGCTTGCCACTCGCATTGGCTTCAACCGCCGCGATGCTAAAGTCCTCCAGACCGGGACACACAAACGTCAAGGCGTTTTTCATGTAGTCGATGACGACGATCAGGCGGCGGCCGTTCGCCGTGAGCGCCTCGACGGCGAGATCGATCCGCTTGTAGCCGACGAGGCGCGACGCAATCAGATAATAGTCGGCGTGCGCCGCGAATGGCTCGAACTTGTCAACTCGTGCTGGCTGGTAGATCACGACTGTTCCGCCGTTCTGTTTCCCAATGGCCCCGTCAGAGAGGGATTTTACGCCACGGCAGTCTGCGACCCACGCATAACTCAAAAACTTGCACTATTAACTGCAGGAAAACTCCCCCACTTCCCCCACTCTCAACTGCTCTCGGCTTTCAGTGGGTTGTGCCCGGCGCTAGCTTCTCCGAGTGCCGACCCTGATCTCGCTCCGCGTCTGCCTCGCGCTCGCTTTCGCTCTCATGTGCTGTGGTGCGACCGTCGCGCACGCGCAGGGGACCGCCCTCGTTCCGCCCAGCGATCTCGCGTACGCCGACATCGACCGCCTCAATGAGCTGGGCCTTCTCGACTCACTGATCGTCGGCCAGCGTCCGTACTCGCGGCGCGAGATCGCTCGGATCGCCCGCGCTGCGGACGCCCGACTCTCGGTGGACTCTGCCGCCGGCGACGAGCCCCTGCGGCGCGCTCGTGACATCGTCTCTCGCCTGGTCGCGCGCTTCGCGCCGGCCGGCGCCGGCTTCCCAGCTCGAGACTTCACCGACGGCCTTGCGGATGCGGGGAGCCTCTCCATCAACGCGACGAGTGCCGAGCGGCGGGCTCTCGTTGGCGAGGGGCGTGCGACCGAGGCGACGATCGATCCGCTCGCCGAGCGACGGCTCGGCCGTCCGGCGCTGCGCGGACAGAGCGGCGATCTCGAGATCGCGCAGCGCTTCGAGCCGACCTCGTGGCTC
>JGI24130J36418_10000832_pt1 | contig 10366 bp, 13 predicted proteins | sample BarGraNGADG00212_FD_36418 | JGI IMG/M metagenome (IMG submission 36418)
CCCGCGACAAAAGCGTCGCCGGACTCAGTAGCCTGTATATACTCACTAAAGCAGCTATGCCACGGTATAGGTAATCTCAAAGGGGTGACATAAAGATCACCTTTTTCCCGGTAATTCCATCCATACAATTTCTTATAAATCAACAAAAACAAGCACCAGCGGTGATTTCAGAGGGTTGGCACATCTGTTGCTCTTAAAAGATTCAAAGAGATTCTGAGTTCAAAGCAGATCTGGATATTAAGTAGTGAGAGTATAATAAATAATTTGGCTGAAAGCCGGTCTTCTTTTTTAAGAAAAGGAGTGGCGTATGCTGGCATCATTAAAGTTACTCGATCTGATGGAAAACAGTTCGGCGTCTATTGCCAAACAATGGGCGAAGGACGTGGTTAAAAATCCCAAAACCCCTTATTATCATAACAGTGACCAGGATAAAATCATTCCTCAGGCTGTAGAATTTTATCAGAAATTAAGCCGCGTCTATACAGATAAAGACCCCTTCACGGCCATACAGAAATTTATGGGGAAATTCGCTGAGGCGAGATTTAAGGAGAAGGTTCCCCTCCATGAAGCACTTTATGCCATTGTTCTCATGCGCCGTCATATCTGGCTCTACGCTGAATTTCAGGTAATTTTTATCACTATCGTTGAGCAGCATCAGGCTATGGATAGCCAAACACGCACTATTCTTATGTTTGATTATATCATGTATGCCTTTACCGAAAAATATTGGGAATTAATGAATCTGGAGGTTGCCAGAAAGAATAAAAAGTAGTTGGCGATTGTGGTTTTAATCAAGGGCTGATTTTTTTTCTGCCCGGTACTATGAAAGGAAGGACATATGCAAGCTTACGCCGCAAAACTTATTGATCTAATAGAGCTCAAGGCCGAGAATATTGCCAGACAATGGGCAGCAGATGTGATGAAGCATAACAGAACACCATCGTATAGCTCACTGCCGCAGGACAGGGTGATTGAGCGCGGGGTCGACTTCTACATGCTCTTTCGTAAGATATCTCTAGCCGATGTACCTTTTGAAGCAGCCAAAACTTTTTCCTGGAAATACGCCGAGCAATGCCACCGGGACAAAATACCTCTTCATGAAGCCATTTACGCGTTGATACTATTAAGAAGGCATCTTTGGCTTTATGCGGAGTTTCAGGGGGTTTTTGTTACGGCTTTACAAATGCATCAGGCAGTGGAGAGTCTGAACAGAACTATAACGATGTACGATTACGTGGCCTACCAGGTTATAGAAAAATATCAGGAGTTGATCAATGCCGATGTCGACAAAAAGCTTGGTTCCATCAAGACATTGCTGATGAACAAACCTATCGGCGGCATAAAAAGTATCTATAAAAGCGGACTGATGGGAATCCTCCTTTTAGGAGCTTGCATTCTGACTTATTATTATCATGCAACCCTTGGAACAGGAGTGATTTTCACTCACCTCTTCTATATTCCGATCATTTTGGCCTCGATCTGGTGGGGTAAAAAAGGTATTTTCGTAGCCATTTTTCTTGGTGTTCTGATTTTAATCAGCCACGCGGTTTTTCTGAAAGCAGTGCCATTCGTAGATGATATTATTCGAGCTCTAATGTTTGTAGTAATAGGCGGTGTTGTGGGCTGGCTTATGGACGGCATTAAAAAAATAGAAGATCTGTATAAGGCCACTATATAAAATATAAGTTCAATAACAAGAGGAGATGAACGTGGAGAGTGAGCAAGTCAATACAGGAAAAGTTCTGTCCGTTCGCAGCAGCGTCGTTGATGTCCACTTTCCGGTGGCGCCTTCGATCCGTAATGTTCTTAAGGCTGGTGATGACGGGCAGGTGATCATCGAGGTTTTCATCCAGCTCGACAACAATACTGTTCGGGGTGTTGCGCTGACGCCAACCCAGGGTCTGGCCAGAGGTTCAGCGGTTACCGATACGGGCAAGCCTTTCGAAGTCCCCGTAGGTAAAGAACTTTTAGGCAGGGTCTTCAATGTCTTCGGACAGACAATTGATAAAAAAGCCAAGATCGAAGGGGCCGAATTGCGTTCCATTCACCGGGAGCCGATTCCCCTGCGGGATCAATCAACTGTGTCGGAGATTTTCGAAACAGGAATCAAGGCTATTGATGTTCTGGCGCCGCTGGAGCGAGGAGGCAAAGCGGGGCTTTTCGGCGGAGCGGGCGTCGGCAAGACAGTGCTCATTACGGAAATGATCCACAATACGGTCAGTGGCCATGAGGGAATGAGTATCTTCTGCGGTATTGGCGAGCGTTGCCGTGAAGGTGAGGAACTTTACCGCGAAATGGAAGAAAGCGGAGTTCTGGGCAATACGGTAATGGTCTTTGGTCAGATGAACGAGCCGCCGGGCGCGCGTTTTCGCGTGGGACACTCGGCGCTGACAATGGCCGAGTATTTTCGAGACGACTCCAAACAGGATGTTCTNCTCATGATTGATAACATTTTCCGCTTCATNCAGGCCGGCATGGAGGTGTCAGGGCTTCTGGGACAGCTTCCGTCCCGTCTTGGTTACCAGCCGACTCTGGCCACGGAACTGGCCGAGCTCGAAGAGCGGATATGTAATACAAAAACCGGCGCCATTACATCTATTCAGGCTGTCTATGTCCCGGCAGATGATTTTACTGATCCTTCGGCGGTCCATACTTTTGGCCATCTCTCGGCGACGATCGCTCTCTCGCGTAAGCGGGCGAGTGAAGGACTTTATCCGGCCATTGACCTGCTACAGTCAAGTTCCAAAATGTTGATGCCGAATATCGCTGGTGAGCGCCATTACAAAATTGCCCAGGAAATTCGCAAGACGCTGGCTGTTTATGAAGACCTCAAAGATATTATCGCCATGCTGGGAATTTCCGAACTTTCCCGCGATGATCAACGAATTGTACACAGGGCGCGCAGGCTGGAGAGGTTTTTTACACAGCCGTTTTTTGTCACTGAACAATTTACGGGTACTGCGGGGAAAATGGTCTCCCGCGAAGATACCTTGAATGGCTGCGAGAGGATACTCAATGATGAGTTTGCTGAATATCCCGAACGGGCTCTTTATATGATCGGAACAATAGAAGAGGCTAAGATCGATAATGTTGCTTAAAATTTTATTGCCGGCGGAAGTATTGCTGACTCAGGAAGTAAAGAAGATTGTCGCCGAGGCGGAAAACGGTTCTTTCTGTCTGATGCCGAATCACATTGATTTTGTGGCGACGCTTGCTCCCGGCATATTCACGTATGAACCGGCCCAAGGAGGGCAGGAACTGCTGGCGATGGATGTCGGCACGCTGGTGAAAAAAGGATCAAACGTGCTGGTATCCACGCGCAACGCCGTGCGTGCGCCCGATCTGGGGAAACTCAAGCAGGTCGTTGTGGAAAAATATGACATTTTGGATGAACGGGAAAAAATGGTTCGGTCCGCTTCAGCTAGGTTGGAAGCGAGTTTGATCAGGCGTTTTGTGGAACTAAAGTAACTACGTTCTAAAACGCCCATCTGCTGTGTTGTGCTGCGTCCTTTCTTGTTGCGGCGTGTAAAAAAGCCTCACTTCGATGGGCTTGCAAACTTTGCATCTGATCTTTTTAACGTACAGCAGTGAATATATAAACAGTAGGAAGTATAAAACATGGTTGAAATAAGACGAACATCCAATTCGCGCCGCCAAAAAATGGCGAATCATTTCACCGAGCAGTTGGCCAAAAAAGAGGCCCTGCGACAGAAGGCACTTCGGCACAAAGACGAGACTGTCTGGTTCGGTGTGGGCATGATGGGCATTGTCGGATGGGCGGTAGCCATTCCCACGCTGATTGGAATTGCCATCGGGCTCTGGATTGACCGCACCTGGCCCAGTCAATATTCCTGGGCACTGATGTTTCTCTTTGTGGGTGTTATCATCGGATGTATTAATGCCGCCTATTGGGTGAAAAAAGTTCGGAGTAAAATTATTGAGGAAGATGAATATGATGAACAACAGTCTTGACACGACAATGTTATTTGCTTTGATGGCGGCTTTTGCCGCGGGGATGGTCCTCGGAGCATTTTATTTCACCGCGCTGTGGCAGACCGTGCGTCGCCTGCCCACTACGGTAAGCCCCGTGCGCCTGATGCTGGGGAGTATCGTCCTGCGTATGGCTGTGTTGACGGCAGGGTTTTACTTTGTCATGGGAGGACATTGGGAGCGTATGGCGGCGGCCATGCTGGGTTTTGTTGTAATGAGGAAGATTCTCACCTACCGTCTGGGTCCTCAAAAGGTGGTTGAAGCGGTTCATTAAAAAAATTCGGCAGATCATTTTTACAGCCGGTCAGGGAGTTGATATGGAAATTGTATCCCTCAATCAGATTAGTCCCGATCAGGTTATCATTTGGAGCTGGGGCTTTATTATAATCAATGCGACCATCCTCTATACCTGGCTGGTGATGGCCATCCTGGTCATCGGTTCCTGGCTAATCACACGCAATCTTTCGTCGGAAATGAATGTGTCGCGCTGGCAGCATTTTCTGGAAGTGATTATTTCCATCATTCGGGGTGAAATCAGTGAGATGACGAAAAAAGGTGCGGATCACTATGTCCCTCTGGTTGGAACGCTCTTTTTGTTTATCTGCATGTCCAATGTGTTGGTGATTGTGCCGGGGTTCGTCGCACCGACGTCATCCATTACAACAACGGCGGCGCTGGCTGGGTGTGTTTTTGTGGCCGTGCCTTACTATGGCATTTCCCGCAATGGAGTGTTCCATTATTTGAAAGAATATTTTCAGCCCAATTTCATATTTTTCCCTTTCCATGTCATGGGGGAACTGTCCCGGACTCTTGCGCTGACGGTTCGACTTTTCGGCAACATTATGAGCCATGAAAAAGTGATAGGAATTCTGCTGGCTGTTACGCCGCTTTTGTTTCCGGTCATCATGCAGGCACTGGGGCTTTTAATTGGCGTGATCCAAGCCTATATATTTGCCATTCTTTCAATGGTTTATATAGCTTCGGCCGTGAGCGCCGAAGAGGAACATCATGTTCATGTTGAAGTAAAACAAGAAAGCATTGCAGCTTAATAAACTTTTTATAAAGGAGGAGTTTTTATGGATAGTGTAAGCATCGTCGCGTTGGCCTCGATTTTCGCCGCGGGGTTGGCAATGGGGATCGGATCTATTGGACCGGCTCTGGGCATGGGAGCTGCCATCGCGCAGGCTTTGGCCGCTATTGCGCAGCAGCCGGATGAAAGAAATTCTCTGACCCGAACGCTTTTTGTCGGACTGGCCATGATTGAATCTATCGCTATTTACTGCTTCGTTATTTCCATGATTCTGATATTTGCCAATCCTTTCTGGGGTCACTTTGTAAAAGCAGGGGGATAAACCATGCATATCGACTGGTTTGTTTTATTTTGCCAGATCTTCAATTTTCTTTTGCTTGTCTATCTGCTGAAGCGCTTTCTTTACGGGCGAATCATTAAAGCGATGGATGACAGAGAAGCGAAAATTGCCGCGCGCTTTGCCGAAGCCGAAGATTTGAAAGTCAAGGCAACCGAGGCTGCCGGGCTTTATGAAAAGCGTAACCAGTTGATCAACGAAGCCAAAGAGCAGATGCTCAATGAGGCGACAATGGCCGCTGATGCCAAGCGCAAGGAACTAATGGAAAAAGTCCGTGAGGAAGTTGATCAGGTCAAGGCGCGCTGGCAGGACATGCTGGTTCGCGAAAAGGACGCCTTTTTCTATGATTTGCGCCAGCGCGCGGCTAAACAATTATATGCCACGGCGCGCAAGGCCTTGAGTGATCTGGCGGACACCGATCTGGAGGCGCGGATCATTGATGAATTTATTCGCCGTATCCGGGAATTAGATCAAGAAAAAAGCGTTCAGATACGCAATGCCATCAGAGGTGGCGGCAATCAGGTAATCATCCAGAGCGCTTTTAGCATTTCCGCGTCCCGGCAGGCTCAAATTGAAGAGGTTCTGAAGAAGCAGATAACTAACGGTTTTACTTTGCGGTATATGAGGCAGCCGGAAATTGTGTCGGGCATTGAATTGCGGGTGAATGGACATAAGATCGCCTGGAGTCTTAATGAGTATCTGGAGACGCTGGTGGAAAGTCTGACTGAAACACTCCAGAAAGAGGCGCACGCGGCATGAAGATAATAATGTCAGGAGGCGAAGAATGAATCAAGAGTCCAGCCAATTGGAAAATCAGGAATTAAAGACTTTCCTGGACGATACGTTTGATACTATGGAAAAGGTCCTGGATGGGCAGAATCCTGAACTGCGGCAATACGAAATAGGTACGGTCAATTTTGTGGGTCGGGATATTGCCAGGGTCGGTGGCTTGCCGCACATCCGTGCGGAGGAACTGGTTCGCTTTGCAGGAAACTATATGGGGCTGGTTTTTAATATAGACCCGACGGAAATTGGCGTGATTCTTCTGGATCCCAGCGAAAATCTGCAGGTGGGGTCAGAAGTGCACCGCACCAAGCGCGTGCTGGATGTGCCGGTGGGAGACGGCCTTTTGGGGCGGGTGGTTGATCCCCTCGGACGTCCGCTCGACGGTCTGGGCGAGGTCAATACAGTCATGCGCTATCCGGTGGAAAGACCAGCGCCGGCGGTTATGGACCGCGCTCCGGTAGTAGTGCCCCTGCAGACTGGCATTAAAGTAATTGACGCGCTTATTCCCATTGGTCGCGGCCAGCGCGAATTGATTCTGGGCGACAGAATGACCGGCAAAACAGCCATTGCCGTGGATACAATTATCAACCAGAAAGAAACGGGGATTATTTCCATTTATTGCGCCGTCGGTAAGAAAAGCGCCGATGTGGCCAAGGTGATTGCCGAATTGCGCGATCATGGTGTGATGGGATCTTGTATCGTCGTGGTGGCCACCGGAGAAGACACGCCGGGCCTGCAGTTTATTGCGCCGTATGCCGCCACGAGCATGGGAGAATATTTCGTTGAGCAGGGGCGTGATGTGTTGATTGTCTATGATGATCTGACATCGCATGCCCGTGCTTACCGTGAAGTATCACTTCTTTTGCGGCGGCCTCCAGGCCGCGAAGCCTTTCCCGGCGACATTTTTTATATCCATTCAAGACTTTTGGAGCGTTCCACGCATATGCGGCCGGAATTGGGCGGCGGGTCTTTGACTTCCTTACCCGTTACCGAAACGGAAGCCCAGGACATGTCTTCCTACATTCCCACAAATCTGATTTCCATCACGGACGGACAAATTTATCTTTCGCCGGTCCTGTTTAACAAGGGAATATTGCCGGCTGTCGATGTCGGAAAATCCGTTTCACGCGTCGGGGGTAAAACACAATTGCCGGCATACCGTTCTGTGGCTGGTGATCTGCGGCTTTCCTACTCGCAATTTGAGGAACTGGAGTCGTTCTCTCGTTTTGGCACCAGACTCGACGAAAGTACGAAGCGGACGCTGGAACGTGGTTGGCGCGTGCGTGAAATTCTCAAACAAGGACAGTACAAGCCTCTGCGCGCGTCAGAGCAGATTGCCAGTCTGTTGTCAGTGACCGGCGGCGCCCTGGATCATGTTCCAATCGATAAGATACGCGAAGTGGAAGGGCACCTTTTGCAAACCGTCAACGAACAATTGCCGGAATTGTGTGGGCGTATCGAAGAGGGCAAAAAACTGGAAATGGCGGATCGTGACAGCATCATGAATAAAATCAAACCGACCATCGCGCCGTTTGAAGAAGTCGAGGAAGTAAATGCAAACAACTGAGTCCCTGAAAAGAAGAATTAAAAGCGCGGGCGATCTTTTATCGGTGGTCAAAACGATGAAGGCTCTGGCCGCCGTGAGCATCCGGCAATATCAAAAGGCCGTGGAGTCTCTTGACGACTACAACCGGACTGTAGAGATGGGACTGCAAATTGTGCTCAAAGAACGCATGGGCGTGATGATGCAAAGCAAAGAAGCTGCTGTTAAGCGCATGGGAGCGATAATTTTCGGTTCTGATCAGGGTTTGTGCGGACAACTGAACGAACAGATTTCCGTTTTTGCGCTGGATCACATCAAAGAAGCTGGCGTGAAAAAAGAAAACCGCAAAGTACTAGCGGTGGGCGCGCGCGTGGCGGATTATGTGGAGGACGCGGGACAACCCATAGATGAATTGCTGGCCACTCCGAGTTCCACGGCGGGGATAACGCCGCTGGTTCAGGAAATCATCATGATTATTGAGGAGTGGCATTTCCGTCAAAACGTTGATCATTTTATGCTGTTCTACAACGATTATATCAGCGGCGCCAACTATCATCCTTACCAGGTTCAACTGTTGCCTGTGAATCGTAATTGGCTTAAGGAAATCGCTCGCAAAAAATGGGACTCCAAAACCCTGCCCATTTACCGGATGGATGGGGATAAGATTTTTTCGTCGCTGATTCGGGAATATCTATTCGTTTCTTTATATCGTGCGTTTGCTGAATCCCTGGCTAGTGAAAACGCTAGCCGTCTGGCTTCCATGCAGAACGCGGAAAAGAATATTGAAGAGCAAATGCAGGATCTGCATGTACAGTTTCACCGCACGCGCCAGATGACCATTACCGAAGAGCTCCTCGATATTGTGTCGGGTTTTGAGGCTTTGCAGAAAGAGGCAAGTTAGTGTTTTATCAAGAAAGAGAGGTTAGTTATGACTACGGGCTCGGACAAAAGAATTTGTGTTATTTGTGCCTGGCGCGAGAACTGCACAAAGCGTTACCGGGTCAAGTCGAACGCCCTGTTTGATGTCAACTGTCCCGACTATACCAGAGATATCAAGCTAAGGGATAAGGATGTCGATAAACTGGTTGAAGATCAGGTAGGACGCTGGCAAAAGGATAAAAAAGAACAGCCTGGTCATGTAATCACCCTTTCGAGTGAGGCCGGCGCCGGCGGCGGTTGGGTCGCCAGAATTGTGGGTACACAACTTAATATGAATGTATTTGGTAGCGAATTGATTCATAAGGTTGCCGAAAGCGCGCATATGAGCGATAAGGTAATCAAGTCCATGGATGAAAAAAGTATTTCCTTCCTCGACAGCGTCATCAGTTCCTTTTTTGCCGCCCGTCACATCTGGCCTAACGAGTATCTGCGTCATTTATCTCTGGTGATGCACGCTAACGCGAAGCATGGCAACGTCATTCTGATTGGTCGCGGTGGCAGTTTTATCCTCAAAGATGATGCTTTTCGGATAAGGATCATCGCTCCCCAGGAAATGCGGGTGGATAAAGTCATGCGCGACCGATGCATATCCCATGAAGAGTCGCTGGCTCATGTTATGAAGTACGAAGCGGATCAAATTGCCTTTATCCGGAAATATTTTAATGAAGATATTAACGATCCCAAGCATTATGACATAATGATCAATACAAAGAATGTCAGCATTGAAATTGCCGCGGAATCGGTTAAGAAGGCCTTCATTGCCTGGAAGTCAACCCGCGAACAGGGAATGAAGCAATAGCAATAGTTAATGGTGGTAGCAGAGCAATGACAAAATTTGAACGCGCTCTTTTTTTGGGATTGGCCGAAGAAATTGTCCTGCAATTACGCTCCCGGCTCGCGGAGATCGAACAGTTGCACCCGAGGGAGTCGGCCCTCGGTATTGCCACATTCCAGGAACGTCTGTGGAGAATTGAAGAGCTGCTGAATACAGTAAAGAAAGACGGAGATCACGCATCCTAATTCCAATTCTAAATCAAAGCGCTATCTTTGTTGGCAACGCCAGCCCGGCGTATAAGACTGTGTCGTAACAATGCTTTGTNATTGCGCGTCCGTCGCCGCGGACACGGCAATCTCTATGATGTCTATTAAAGGTAGGGAACGGTCGCGACCGTTCCCTACAGAGGTCGTTTTACCCCCTNATTTGCCGTTTTTCAGTGTCGCGGCCAGATAGATGGAAAAGGTGGTTCCGGAATTAACAATGGATTCGACCGAAATCAAGCCATTATGGTATTTGATGATGGAATCGCTGATGGCCAGCCCCAGGCCGATGCCACCGCGTTCCTTCTTCTTTTTTGTCGTAAAATAAGGATCAAATATCCGGGAAAGATTTTCTCGGGGAATTCCCGTTCCTTGGTCTTTAATTATAATCCGGACGTAATTTCCTTGTTTCACAGACCTGATATTTGTCCCGATTGTTGTGTTTTCGGCGATAAGCTCCACAATGCCGCCATCAGGCATGGCATCTTTGGCATTAATCAAAACATTTTCTACCACCTGCCTGATCTGGGCGGCATCAACTTCGCAAGGCCAAAGTTCTTCGGCTATGGAGATATTACAGGTGACATTGGAACCTTTAAAGACGTTTTGGGCGGCCTCTCTCAAAAGAGGCTCCAGATTTTCCAGTTTGCGAACCGGATAACCACCCTGAGCAAATGTACTCAGCCGGTGAGCCAGTTCTTTG
>JGI24130J36418_10000834_pt1 | contig 10338 bp, 7 predicted proteins | sample BarGraNGADG00212_FD_36418 | JGI IMG/M metagenome (IMG submission 36418)
ACGTTCCCCGACTGGCCGGCGCCCCCGACGGCCGCGATGTTCGCGGCGGCGCCCACGGCCACGTCGAACGAGGCGCTAGTCGCCGACGCGAGTCCCGTCGCGCTCGCCAAGAGCGTGTAGCCGCTGCCCGGCCGGTTCAGCGTAACCGAACCGAACGTCGCGACGCCGCCGACCGCGTTCGCGCTGGTGGTGCCGCCGATCGTGGCCGCGCCGGGATTCGACGCGATCGCGAGCGTGACGAGCCCGGTGAAGCCGGTGACGGTGTTGCCGAACTGGTCCGTCGCAGTCACCGCCAGCGCGCCGACCGAGACTCCGGCAGTGCTCGACGAAGGCTGGGCCGTGAACACGAGCTTGCCCGCCACTCCCGCCGCGATGTCGAACGAATTCGTCGTAGCGTTCGTGAGCCCGCTGCTCGAGGCGACGAGCGAATAGCTGGTTCCGCTGCGGCTGACCGTCAGGTTCGAGAAGGTCGCGACGCCGCCGACCGCGTTCACCGTCGTCGTGCCGCCGAGCGTGGCGCCCGACGTGCCGCCCGCGAGCGTGAGCGTCACCGCGCCGGTGAACGCGCTCGCCGTGTCGCCCGCANCACGGTCTGCGCAACAATGGTGACCGCTGCGAGCGACGCGCCGGCCGTCGCGTTGGCCGGCTGCGCGGTCACCGTGAGTTTCGTGGGCGCTAGCGATCTCGCCGTCGCGGTATACGTCACGGGCGATCCCGCGAGCGTTCCGGCGGACGCGGTGACGGTCTGCGTTCCTGCCGTGTTGCCGAGCCGCCAGGTGCTCTGCGCGAGACCGGCGTCGTTCGTCACGGCAGTCGCACTGCCCACGGAACCGCCGCCGCTTGTGACGGCGAACGTCACGGTCACGCCGCCGACTCCAAGCCCGTCGCTCGCGGTGACCAGCGCGACGAGCGGATTCGCGAGCGTGCCGCCCACGAGGCCACTCTGTCCGGAGCCGGACTGCAGCGCGATGGTCGTCGGCAGTGGCAGCACGTTCAGCGTGACCTGGTCGATCGGCCCGGTCAGCAGCTGCGCGACGATGCGCGCGGTCCCGCGCACACTTCCCGCGAGCGCGGTGCCCGACGCGGCCGAAGGAATGCTCGCGATCGACGGATCGAGCGTGTTCCACACGATCGGCGTGTTCGGTATCGCGACCCCGTTGTGGTCCACGGCGACCGCGGTGAAGTTGAACGAATTGCCACTGACCACGCTGCCGGATCGCGGTGTGATCTGCACGCCGACGGCACCGGCGCCCGGCCCGGTGTACGAGACCGGTACCGTCACCGGCGGCGGAGGCGGCTGGCCCGGCACGCTCGGGGTGGCGGTCACACCAACAGGGCCGCCCTTGAACACCGTGTCGCCCGCGGCATTGATGTAGGCGAGATTCAGGCTGAGCGGCTCGCCGCTGGACGGCGCACTCGGCAAGAGCTGCACGCTGAGCGAGATCAGGATCGAGTCTGCGCCGGCGGGATAATCGATGACCGTGTCGAGCGCGACGGTGCCGTCGGCGTGGTGCAGCACGACGCGCACGCGATTGAAGTCCACCACACCCGCCGCTGCGCTACCCGCCACCTGGTACGCGGGAGGGAACTCCGTGCGCCACGCGATGCCGCGCGCGACTCGGACGTTCGCGCCCGGAGACGTGACGTCGCGGCCGCAGCTCAGCAGCGCGAGTCCAAACGCGAAGCCAAGCAGCGCCAGACGAACCAGCGGCGTGTTACTCCGGGAGGTGGCGGACAGGTGGGCTCCCAATGGTGGCGAAGTGTCCAGCTAACTTGAGACATAAGGCGGCCGGTGACAAGGGAGGGGGTCGCGTTATGATTGTGACGTGGGTCACATGGAATAGATTGAGGGCAGACGGCAGACGGCAGACGGCAAACGGCAGAGGGCAGACCGAAGACGGAAGACCGAAACCGAGGAGGGCATACCGTGCGACTGCGCGCATTCCTCACCCTCGCCATCCCCCTCGCGTGCGCCGCGCTGTTCGTCAGGCTCGGCGTCTGGCAGCTCTCGCGGCTGAAGGAAAAACGCGCCTTCAACGCGATCCTCTCGGAGCGCCTCGCTTCGCCGCCCGCGGAGGTGACCACGCTGCCGGCAGACACGGCGCTGGGCCACTACAGGCGCGTGTCGGCGGGCGGCACGCTGCTCTACGACCGTGAGGTGGTATACGCGGGCAGGTCGCACGAGGGCTCGCCCGGGGTGGATCTTCTCACGCCGATGAAGATCGCCGGACGCGACACCGTCGTGATGGTCAATCGCGGCTGGGCGTATTCGGCCGATGCGGGATCGATCGACAACTCGCGCTGGAAGGAGAAGGATTCTTCACTGGCCGCGGGATATGCGGAGACCTTCGCCGGAACGGAGCGCGGCACCACGCCACCCGCGCTGCGGCGCGTGCACGCGCTCGACCGCGCGGCGATCCAGGCGCTGGTGGGACTCCCGGTCGCGCCGTACATGATCGTGCAAACCTCGGACAGCACCGCGCACGCGGATTCCATCCCCGTGCGCCTCACCATTCCGGTGCCCGATGAGGGTCCGCACCAGAGCTACGCGATCCAGTGGTTCAGCTTCGCCCTCGTGGCCGTCGTCGGGGGCGTGGCGCTCTCGCGCCGTTCACGCTAGGTATCAGACATGGCCGACCATATCCAGAATGCCCACGCCTCCGAGGCGGAAGCGCGTGACGTTGCCGAGCAGGCGCGTGAGACCGAGTGGACGCACCCGAGCTTCGTGCGCGAACTCTTCCTCGGACGGTTCCGCGCGGAGCTGATCCATCCGCACCCGCTCGAAGATCCGGCGGAGGCGGAACGGGCGAAGCCGTTCATGGACACGCTGCGCGCGTTCCTCGACACGTACGACGCCGACGAGGTGGACCGCACCGGCACCATCAAGGAATCCGACGTGCAGGCGCTGCGCGAGATGGGCGCGATGGGCATCAAGATTCCCAAGGAATACGGCGGGCTCGGCCTCTCGCAGATGACTTACGTGAAGGCCATGGAGCTGGTGACGTCGAAGTGCGGATCGCTCGTCGCGCTGATCTCGGCGTCGCAGTCGATCGGCGTGCCGCAGCCGCTCGCGCTCTTCGGGACCGAGGAGCAGAAGCGGAAGTATTTCCCGCGCATCGCGAAGGGCGCGATCACGGCGTTCGCGCTGACCGAGGTGAACGCGGGATCCGATCCGGCGAACATGACGACGTCCGCGACGCTCACCGAGGACGGCAGGCACTGGATCATCAACGGCGAGAAGCTCTGGTGCACGAACGGCACGCGCGCCGAACTGTTCGTGGTGATGGCGCGCACGCCGGACAAGATCGTGAACGGCAAGCCGCGCAGGCAGATCACGGCGTTCATCGTCGAGGCCGACACGCCGGGCTTCGCGGTGAAGATGCGCCTGCATTTCATGGGACTGAAGGCGATCGAGAACGGCTGGCTGTCGTTCACGAACGTGAAGGTTCCCGTGGAGAACGTGCTCTGGGGCGAGGGGAAGGGACTCAAGCTCGCGCTCATCACGCTGAACACGGGGAGGCTCACGATTCCCGCGAGCGTCCTCGGCGGGGCGAAGGCGCTGATCAAGGCGATTCGCGCATGGGCGATGGAGCGGGTGCAGTGGGGCCAGCCGATCGGGAAGCACGAGGCGGTCGCGCAGAAGATCGCGCGCATGGTGTCGAATACGTTCGCGATGGAGGCTGTTGCGCTGCTGTCCACTGCACTCTATGAGAAGGGCGGCTACGACATCCGCCTCGAGGCCGCGATCGCGAAGTTGTGGAACACGGAGGCCGCCTGGCGTGGCGTGGACGACGCGCTGCAGATCCGCGGCGGCCGCGGTTACGAGACCGCGGATTCGCTGCGCGCGCGCGGCGAGAAGGCGATCCCGGTGGAGCGCATGATGCGCGACTCGCGCATCAACCTGATCTTCGAGGGCTCGAGCGAGATCATGCGGCTGTTCATCGCGCGCGAGGCGGTGGACGCGCACTTCTCGCTCGCGTTCCCGATCGTCGCGCCCGAGTCGTCGTTCTCGACGCGCATCAAGGCGGCGGTGAAGGCGGCGCCGTTCTACCTCACGTGGTATCCGGCGAGATGGATCCCGAGCTTCAAGTCGTACGGCGATTTCGGGAAGCTCGCGGGACACATGCGCTTCGCCGATCGCACCACGCGCAAGCTCGGGCGCTCGCTGTTCCACGCGATGGTACGCTTCGGCCCGAAGCTCGAGCGCAAGCAGATGGTGCTCTTCCGCGCGGTGGACATCGGCGCGGAGTTGTTTGCGATGGCTGCGAGCTGTGCCCGCGCGCAGATGCTGGCGACGAAACTCAACCAGCCCGAAGCGATCCAGCTGGCCGATGCCTTCTGCGTCGAGGCGCGCGAGCGAATCGCCGTGCTGTTCGGGTCACTGTACGGCCCACACGACGAGCAGCTGTACAAGCTCGCGATGAGCGTGCTGAAGGGCGAGCACGCCTGGCTGGAGCAGGGGATCGTGGATGAGGCGTACTATCACGATGATGCCGAGCCGAGAACCGACGATGGAAGATCGAAGATGGAAGATCGAAAACTCGTCTCGGTCTAGGCCACTCGCTGGCGACGGAACTGAAGCACCACGACGGCGGCGACGATCATCGCACCGCCGGTCAGGATGTTCATCGTGATGGCCTGCCGCAGCACGAGCGCGCCGAGGATCGCCGTGAGGAACGGCTCGACCGTGGAAACGATCGCGGTGCGAACCGGCCCGAGCCGCATCAGCCCCATCAGGAAGAACACCGACGGCAGCACCGTGCTGAAGAGCGCCAGTGCGACGATGGCCATCCACGCCGTCGACGAAATGTTCGCCGTCAGCGTTTGATCCTTCACGGCGAGCAGCAGGAAACAAAAGGCCGACCCGATCTTTCCGTACGCGCTGGTGACCGACACCGGGTGCGACTTCTGCATCCATTGCATCAGCGGGATGTACATGCCGTAGACCACCGCGGCTCCGAGCGCGAGCGCGATCCCGGTCCAGGGCAGCGAGGCCGCGCCGCCTCCGCCGGCGAGCGGCGCGCCGACGATCACGACGATCCCGCCGAAGCTCAGGGCGAGCGCCGCGAGCCGGCGCACGGTCACCGGTTCCGCGCCGCGGATCGTCTGCACGAGCGTCACCCAGGCCGGATATGTGTAGAAGAGGAAGGCGAGCGTCGCGACGCCGATGTACTTCAGGCTCGAGAGCGCCATTCCCACGAGCAGCGCCTGTCCGCCACCGCCGAGCGTGATGAAGCGCATAGCCTCGCGCCACGGCATGCGCGGATAGTGCCGCGTGGCGACGAACGACACCATCACCACCGCGCCGATCACGTAGCGCCACATCAGCACCACGGGGAGCGGTACGCCTTGGCCCGTCGCGATGCTCGTGAGCGTGCTGACCGCGGCGAACCCGAGCGCCGCGAGCAGGGTAAACATCGTGCCGGCGCCCGTNTCGGCCGGCGAGGCCGTGATTCGTGCCTTCGCGTCGCTCATGGGGAAGCAGTGTAACCCATGCTAAAGTCCTGGACCATCCGATACGAAACTTTGACAATCGGGACGCGTACTGAATGCAACCTTTCGGAACTCCGGGTGTTCTAACTCATTGAACGAAAGGGCGGGCGACGGGCAGTTGGTATTGGGGTGATGGCCGGTGCTGGTGGGGGGCCGGCCTCCCTCATGCCAACTGTCCGTCGCCATTCCTTATTAAAGCAGGGGCGAGGGGCGAGTTTGAGTGGCNAGGCNTGCGCGAGGGGTAGCAATCGCCTCGGAAGGCGATGACCTTACTCGTCATGCCCTCTATCGCATTTCTCGGCCTCGGCGCCATTGGCGCTCCGATGGCGAAGCATCTGACGCCGCCCGGATTCACACTTTCAGTTTGGAACCGCACGGCCTCCAAGGCCGCCGCCTTCGCGGCGGCCAACAATGTGCGCCACGCAAAGACTCCTGCCGACGCCGCGCGCGGCGCGGAGATCGTGATCACCTGTCTCCCCACCTCGCGCGAAGTCGCCGCCCTGCTGGACGGTGCCGACGGCCTCCTCGCGACCATGGCGAAGGGTTCGCTCCTCATCGACTGCACCTCCGGCGACCCTGCCACATCGCGCCAGACCGCCGCGCGCCTGGCTGAAAAAGGAATCGGCTTTCTCGACGCGCCCGTGAGCGGCGGAGTCTCCGGCGCCGAGGCGGGGAAACTCACGGTCATGGTCGGCGGCGACGCCGCGCTTCTCGAGCGCGCGCAGCCCGCCCTGCAGGCATTCGGCGAGAAGATCGTGCACTGCGGGCCCGTCGGCGCGGGTCACGCGATCAAGGCGATCAATCAGGCCATGCTGGCGGTTCATATCTGGAGCCTCGGCGAAGGCATGCTCGCGCTCTCGAAGGCCGGCGTGAAACCGGAAGTCGCGCTCGACGTGATCAACGCGTCGAGCGGACGGTCGAACACATCGATGAACCTCTTTCCGCAGCGCGTCATCGGCCGCGCGTTTCCGCGCACCTTCAAGCTCGCGCTGATCGACAAGGACGTGCGCATCGGCGCGCAGTTCCTGCGCGAACAGAACGTTCCGTCGCCGATGATCCAGCTCGCGGCGGAACTCTTCGCCGCCGCGCACGCCGAGCTCGGCGACGACGCGGACCACGTCGAAGCGGTGAAAGTCATCGAGCGCACCGGCGGGGCGGAGATCAGGTGAGCACGGGTGCCGTCAGCCGCGGCGTGCACGGCGCGCGCGTGGCGCCGCTCGAACAGATTCGCGCACGCTTTCCCGCCCTCGAGCGCGTGCACGAGGACCTGCCCGTCGCCTACTTCGACGGGCCCGGCGGCACGCAGGTGCCGAAGTCGGTCGTCGACGCGGTGCGCGACTACCTGCTGCACCACAACGCAAACACCGACTGGGCCTATGCAACGAGCATTGAAACGGACGCGCTGATCGCCTCCGCGCGATCGGCGCTCGCCGATTTCCTGAACGCCGACGCATCGGAGATCGCGTTCGGCAACAACATGACGACGCTCACCTTTCACCTCGCGCGCTCGCTCGGCGCGGCGTGGGGCCCGGGCGACGAGATCGTCATCACCGACCTCGACCACCACGCGAACGTCGCACCGTGGCGCCGCCTCGAGCGCGAGCGCGGCGTCACCGTGCGCAGCGTCGGCGTGGACCTCGAGCGCGGCCAGCTCGACTGGGACGACCTCAAGAGCGCGATCGGCGCCCGGACGAAACTGCTCGCGATCGGCGCGGCGTCGAACGCACTCGGCACGATCAACGACGTCACGCACGCGGGCCGCCTCGCGCACGACGTCGGCGCGACCGTGTTCGTCGATGCCGTGCACTACGCGCCGCACGCCCTCGTGGACGTGCGCGCCTTCGACTGCGATTTCCTGGCGTGCAGCCCGTACAAGTTCTACGGGCCGCACACCGGCGTGCTCTTCGGCAAGAAGGAGCGCATCGAGGCCCTCGACGTGCCGCGCCTCGATCCCGCGCACAACAACTCGCCGGACCGCCTCGAGACCGGCACGCTGAATCACGAAGGGATGGCCGGCGCGGCCGCGGCGGTCGATTTCTTCGCGTCGCTCTCGAGCGGCGCCACGCGCCGCAAGCGGCTCGAGACCGCGTTCACCGGACTGCACGCGCGCTCGCAGGAACTGGTCGAGCGTCTCTGGGGCGGGCTCTCCGCCCTCAAGGGCGTGACGATGTACGGCCCGACGCCCGATCAGCCCCGTACGCCGACGGTCTCGTTCACGATGCGCGGCCGCAACTCCAGGGAGATCGCCGAGCATCTCGCGAAGCGCGCGCTGTTCGTTTCACACGGAGATTTCTACGCGGCGACGATCGTCGAACTGCTCGGCCACGCGGCGGACGGACTGCTGCGCGTGGGGTGCGCGTGCTATACGTCGGCGGAGGAAGTCGAGCGGCTCATCGCCGCGGTGGCGGAGCTGCAGACGAGGTAAAACAACTGCCTTGCCACGGATCTACGCGGAGTAGCTGCTGACGGGATTGTAAAACCGGATCAAGCTTTTTGGGGGAACTGCAATAACGGCGCGCCGTAGTTGCAGTTCCCCCAAGTTTTTGCAGTTGACGTATCCGGCCTTCATCCGTCAAATCCGTGATAAAGCAGTGGCAGTGTCANTTGTCGTATCCGATCCAATCCGTGAAATCCGTGGCAAAGGCAGAAACGGTGCTAGCGGCCCTTCTTTCCCGAAGCCGCTGGCGACTGCGGCGCCGTGAACGGCTTCTTGTGCGAGATCCGCGTCTTCTCGAGCGCGCTCAGGAACGGCTCGTACTTCGACCCCGGATTCCAGAGCACCCAGCCGTCGTACCCCGCATCGTACACCGCGCGCTTCTGCTCGCGCAGTTGATCGGGCCCATAGGGCGGCTTGCCGAGCGTGAAGGCCTGCAGCCACGGCCGCACGCGTTCGCCGGACAGTCCGAGCTTCGCGTTGCGCTCGTGCGCGCGCAGGACCGCGGCGCGCACGATCGCGTAGGGCTCGGCGTTCGGATGCGCGACGTTGAGCGAGCCCGGCGGATAGTGCGACGGATACGTCATCGGCAGGAGTACGTCGACCACGGGAGCGAGATGCTCCCACTGCTGTCCCACTTCGAGCGCGTTCGGCACGCTCGTGACGAGGCCGAAGATGTCGGCGGTCGTGCGCACGCCGAGCTTCGAGAGGCGCGCGCGCGCCATCGCGAGGAAATTGGCGAGCGCCTGTTCCTTGTTCTGGCCGTTCTGGTCGGGAAAGACCTGCGGCGGCAGCGACTTGTACGGCTCGGGAAAGCGGATGTAGTCGAACTGCACCTCGCCGAATCCGAGCTTCACCGCGTCCTCGGCGACGTGGATGTTGTAGTCCCAGAGTTCGTGATGATACGGGTTCACCCAGAGCGTGCCCTTCTTGTCGCGCCAGGGCGAGCCGTCGGCCCTCCGAATGGTCCATTCGGGGTGGACTCGCGCGGTGACCGAATCCTTGAAGACGACGATTCGCGCGACGGCGAGAATCCTGTGTGCACGCAGCGTGTCGAGGAGTTCCTTGAGTTTGGGGATCGTCCCGGCCTTCCCCGCGTTGCGCTGCAGCGACGGATCGGTGGGCGCGTAATTCAGCCCGAACTCGTCCTTGATGTCGATGATGAGCGCGTTGATTTCCGTTTGATCGGCGATCTGGATGAGCTGATGGATCCGCTTCGTGCTTTGCGCCGCGAACCGGTTCACGTACAGGCCGCGCACGATCTGCGTGTCGGGCGGCGACGCCTTCGCGGGAGGCGCAGCAGTCTGAGCTTGAGCCGTTGCGGCTGAAAGACCCTGCGCGAACGCCGTCGAGCCCAGGAACAGGGCGAGGAGAGTGTATTTCACGGGTGTATATTAGTCGAATCGTGAGGAATCCTTGCATGTTCCCGGCTTTGATCGCGGCGGTGTTCGCCGCGGCGTGCGGCAGAGGCAGCGGCAGCGGCAACACGCCGGCCGCGGTGCCGCACGTCGATCTCATCGTGGCCACGGCCGACTCCTCGTACTGGGTCACGAGCGGAGCGCGGGGGCTGCGCGTGCGCGGCGTGCCGATGCTGCTGGCGCGGGTGGACGGCCGCTTTCGCGAGATCTACGTGGCTGACGACGACCGGTCGTATTACAACGCCGTCCTCGTGGGCCAGCGGCTCTGGTCNCGCGATCTCGTCCGCGGTGACTCCGTCGAGCTGTTCGCCGACACGCTCGTCCCGCGCTTCGCAAAGTCGTACGCGAACGCGCATCCCGACGACGCGCCGCTCGCGAAGGACGAAGAAGCCGCCGAGCATCCGCGCACCACCGTCACGGCCGAACTCGAAGTGCTCGGCGTGCACGGCCCGTACGTGTCGTACGAGTACCGCACCGACATGGACGTGACCGGCGAGCGCACCAACGCCGACCGCCACACTGCGCGCCGCGGCGTGCTCGATGTGCGCACCGGAAAGGCGATGACCGTCGCGGCGCTGTTCGGACACGAGGCGAGCGTACGCGTGGAAGGCGATGCGAACGCGGAGTGGCGGCTGGCGCGCGACTCGCTGCTCGCGCTTCGCGACCGCCGGAGCCGGCGCGCGCAGCAGGCGATCGCCTCGTTCGCGTTCGATCCCGGCAGCTTCACGATCGAGTCCCGCGATGGAACGCCACGCGTGAGGTTCGCGGTGCCCGGTGAGGTGTCGCGGGGATCGCTGAATGCGCTCGAACTCGATCCGCGCGAGGTGCCGGCCATGCCCTGGTGGAGCGGCCTGCGCGACGAGCTGCCCACCGGACCCGACTCGCTGCTCGATTGGGAGCACGGAGGGCTCCAGCTGCAGGCGTCGCTCTCGAACGACGGCGACATCGCGCGATTGACGCTTCGCGATTCGAGCCGCACGGACTGGCGGGTCG